>ULQU01046084.1_pt1 | contig 54779 bp, 37 predicted proteins | sample 1954841 | NCBI WGS metagenome assembly ULQU01 (sample SAMEA4835664, study PRJEB28245) | human gut metagenome | biome: gut microbiome; material: fecal sample | place: Denmark | collected 2008
GCAGGCTTATTGCATAAGGTGATTATACCGAACTGACGTTAATACCATGAAAAAAAGTTTATTAATACTGCTTTTATGTGTCGCTTCCACATTGACAGGAAATGCACTTTCAACGAAGGATGGTTTTTATGAAACCAACATTGCAAATTATATAACAATAGAATTGCAATGTAGGCATATTGGTTCTCATGAAGCTCACGCAGGAATATCCCGTTCACCAATGCAAGCTCCTACAATAGGCTTCGACGGCCGGCGACTATATTTATATGGGCAGTTCAGCGGACTGACGTTGGAACTGCTTGACAACGGCGTCATTGTTTATTCTGCACCGGTAGAGGCATACGCTAACGAAGTCGTATTGCCAGATATGCCTGGAACGTACGAACTTCAACTTTGCGACGATAAGTATATTTATTCGTGTGAAATTGAGATAATAAATAATTAAAGTACCATAACAAGGTTACATATCTAAATGAAATGGCCACCATGAAAATGGTAACCGAGTAGAGGTGAGAAGCCAAAGCCTCTGTACAAAAAACATGTATGATTGAAAGAACAAGTCGACTGTTCGTATTTCATAAATGTTAGGCAAAAACATAATTCATAAACTTAAATATTATGAAAATCGAAGATGTTATAAAAACTGGTGAACCGTTAGATGCTGAACAGTTGGCAAGGGTCACAGGTGGAACACAAAGCTTGAATATTAATTTCAACAAATGTACATGTAGCGGTAAAGATGAAGATGATAACGATAACGGCACTTCTGTTAGCTCTTGTGGAATGCAGCCTGTTAATCAAAGAACATGCGGGGAGCAGGTTGACCCACCAGTATCGCCAGAACCCTTGGAACCGGAGGAGCCATAAGTTTAAATCCTTATCATAAGGATTGAAAATAATGAGTAAGGTGAACCTCACCCCTGTGTGAGGTTCATACTTAAATTATTGATAATAATAAAACATGCCATGAAGAGATTAAGCAAATATACTATATTCCATAACCAAAATGGAAGGAATTATATGTTTCATCAGTTGTCGAAAGCTTTACTTGAAATTGATACAGAGTTGTATAAAACTTTAACAGAAGCAGATTTGTCTCAAATACCACAAGATATTCAAAAAGATTTGGAGAAAAGCGGGTTTTTAGTTGACAATAATATAGACGAAAGCTATAAGTTGCGTTATGCAAATTTGATAAATAGATATAATAGCAAAGTTTTGCGTTTAACAATATTACCGACAATCAACTGTAATTTCAGATGTTGGTATTGTTATGAGCAGCACGAACCTTCTTTGATGAAAGAAGATAATATCCTTTCTATATTGAAATTTGCAAAAACAGAAATAGAGATAAAGCATATTAAGAAGGTAGTTCTTGATTGGTTTGGTGGTGAGCCTTTATTACGCTTTTATCAAATTGTGTATCCTCTATCTAAAGCATTAAAATCCTTTTGTGATGAACATCATGTGGACATTCTTATTACAATGACAACAAATGGAAGTCTTATTAATAAAGACGTGGCTATTAAGATGAAAGAAATAGGACTTGAACAGTTACAGATAACTCTTGATGGGGGTAAGGAAAATCATAATAAGGTGAGATATTCGCATGCAATTAGAGATTCTTATAAAGTTATTGTGAACAACATACATTTGTTATGCAAAATATTGGATAAGCCCAATATAATACTGAGAATAAATTACACAAGTGAAAATATTGATTCTACATATTCCATTCTTGATGATTTTGATGAAGACACAAGGAAATTCATACTCATATCCCCGCATATTGTCTGGCAGGAATCATACAAAATGAGTGATTTATCAGCAAAGGTAACCCAATTAAAAAAGTACGCATATGAAAAAGGTTACTGTATAAGAAATCCAAGTTTATCTCGGCGTTGCATGTCATGTTATACGGAAAATATGGAGCAGTTTGTCATTAATTATGACATGAATGTTTATAAATGTACGGCACGTGATTTCAACAAGAAGTTTTGTGTCGGAAAAATTACTGAAGCAGGAAAATTCGAGCCAAATGAATTGTATTACAGATATTATACGACATCCTCACCTTTTGTATGTAAAGAATGTCTTAAGTGTGATTTGTTGCCAAGTTGTATCTATTCATCATCCTGCTTACAAAAGAAAATAGAAGGATATCAACCGAAATGTGATAAAGACATGATTGTAAAATCAGTGCATGAGGATATTGCTTTTAAATTGAGAAAAAGTAAGCAGTCTAATTCCAAAAATATTTAAGAAAAACATATATTTTATATGATCTTTGTATTTGCTTTTTATTGCAGACAATTGACTATTCTCATTTCGCATTAAACTATTGTTATATGAAGTCTTTATTTTAATGTTTTTGTATCACAATTTATATAATTAAATAATTCTATAAATGAGAAGCATACTTATATTTTGGGCTTTATTTGTTGTGTCTTTAACTAACGCTCAAGACAATGTTACGGGGCGAGTTATAGACAGTGACGGACTGCCTGTCATCCAGGCCACGGTGGCTCTGCAGAGCAAGACCGGCACAGCAAGTGTGCAGCCTGTAGTAACTGACAATAACGGAAGGTTTGCTGCAAGCGTTGCCGCCAAGGGAGAATACACCCTGCGCATTTCTTGCATAGGTTACGACACGTATGAATCAGGGATTACGGTCTACGGAGACGTAGACCTAGGCACGATACGCCTTGAGTACACATCTAAGATGCTCGACGAGGTGACCGTAATGGCAAACTACTCGGAAGTAAAGCAGAACGGCGAGATAACAGTCCGCGTGAAGGGCAATCCGCTGGCAAGGGGCAAGAGCACGGCAGACTTCCTAAGGTTGATCAACGGACTTGTTGTTAACAACGACGGCATAAGCGTGCGCGGACGCGACAACACCCTGATTTACATAGGCGACCAGCAGATAACGTTCGACCAGCTTAAGGGCATAGACCCTTCAATGATATCCAAAATAGAGATTATTCCATACGCCGACGGCTCTTACGGAGTCAATGCTTCGGGTGGTGTTATAAAGATACAACTCCGCGAGGACGCCGGAGTGATAGGCAACGTTAACGTTAATTCAGCCGTAAGCCAGGACGGTCTGCCCTGGGCTTCGGCGGACGCTACGCTGCTGTACTCGCGCGGCAAGCTGAGCATGAGGAACTATATCAGCGTGCCTTACAACCACAACATAAGCCGCAGCCGCCAGGACGACGTATCGTCTAACGGCGTGAAACGACAGACCTATACCAAGAGTGTGAACGACGGAGAGTCACTGTATGACAATTTCGCGCTGCAATACTCTTTCAGCAAGCTCGACCGCCTCGACGTCTACGGCGGAGTTAGCCTCTCGTGGAGCGACAACACGCAGAACAGCACAAGCGGTTCAAGCTCGTTTGACATAAAGTCGAAAGGCAAGCCGTCTTATTACAGTGCAGGCGTGCAGTACAAACGCATGTTCGGCAGGGACAGCCTTAGCTACTTCCACTTCCGTACGTTATATAGCAGGAGCAACGAGTACAGCCGCATGAACTACCTCTGCGACGGCACGACCGACATGGCCAGGATGCAGGCGTATTCAGACCAGATATCGGTGAGGCCACTGGTACACATACGCTTCAAGGGCAGCACCAACCTTAACTTCGGCGTGGACTATTTATACCTGACCGACCGTCATGAGAACCGCGGCACGGAGATATTGGACTACATACCGACCGGGCATTATGATATTGAAGGTACGGACTACGGCGCGTGGACGGACTTCAGCACTATGGCCGGCAAAAACCTTTACCTGAAGGCCGGTTTAAACTATCACGGATCGGTATTTGACTATCACGACAAACTTGACAACACAAACAATATAAATATAAGGCAGGACGGTTTTTATCCTTCTCTTACGGCGCAGTGGATGTTTAACAGGAGGAAGTGGCGCTTCCTGACTCTCGGTTACCGCCATTATTACTCCAATCCGAACTACAACTACAGGCTCCCGACTGTTGTATGGCAGAACGACAGCCGTTACAGCGTCGGCAACCCGGACCTGGAGAAGCAGGACTTCGACGACGTTGAACTGTATTTCGCCCTTAACCGCAACTGGTCGGCATTCTATGATTTCAACTACGGCAACAACCTTGTCAACGTGCTTATGCGCGAGGATGCCGACCGTCCGGGCGTGTACTACACACGGCCAGAAAATACAGGATGGAGGATAAGGCAAAAGCTTGGAATAACGTATTCGGGCTACCTGTTCAAGTTTTGGAACATGAATACGAGCCTTACGGCCACCAACACCCGCGAGAGCATGCCCGGCAAACGCATAGACCATGCTTATCTAACATTAAACAGCAGCAATAACTTCACCGTGACCAAGAATCTCAGCTTCATTCTCTGGGTGTTCGCACAGACAAAAACCAAGAGCCTCTCGTATGAGGCAAGTGCATGTTACGGCACGAGCGCCGGGGTTAACTGGTCGCTGTTGAAAGACAGGTTGAAAATCAACCTTAATTACAACGGCATATTGTACAACTACGGCAAGACGATTACGCGCGGCGACGGATGGACGCTGACCCGCAAGGACTTGTCACACCAGACCAATGTACAGCTGTACGTGTCGTGGAGCTTCAATGCAGGCAAGAAAATCAGGAACCAGAACATGCCATCGGCAACACCCGGCTCGGACAGGCAGATTCCTACATTCTAAATCATACCAAGCAGTTTCAATGTACAAAAATTTTGGTGAAACATATAAAAAAGAATAAATTATAAGGAACAAACGCATGGGCAAGTTCAAGGTTTACCATCAGCACGACGCTATGCAGTGCGGACAGACATGCCTGCGCATGGTGTGCGCCCATTACGGTAAGGAATACAGCTCTGAATACCTTTCTGAGTTGTGTTTCGCCACCAACGAAGGCGTGTCGCTGCTCGGCATAAGCGACGCCGCCGAAAGGCTGGGCATGCAGACAGTATGCGGCAGGCTGACGATGGACGACCTGCGCGTGGCGCCCTTGCCTTGCATACTGCACTGGAACCAGAACCACTTCGTGGTGCTTTACCGGGTAAGCAGGAACGGCCGTAAGTATTACATAGCCGACCCGGGCAAGGGGCTGGTGACATATACGCGCGACGAGATGGCCGACCACTGGGTGAGCACCAACTCGGGAGGCAAGGATAAGGGGGTGGCCATGCTGCTGTCGCCGACCCCGGCTTTTGCCGACGGCTGTCACGACACGGGGGCGCATAAGAAAGACAGCCGCTCGCTGCGCTTCCTGTTCGGCTATATTAAGATGTACAGGCGCTATTTCGGACAGATAGCCATAGGGCTGCTGCTGGGCTGTGTGTTGCAGCTCCTGCTGCCGTTCCTTACGCAGGCCGTTGTCGACGTAGGCATACGCGACCGTAACATCAGCTTCGTATGGCTGCTGCTGATAGGACAGCTGGCGTTGACGCTAAGCCGCACGGCCCTGAGCTTCGTCAGGGGCTGGTTGCTGCTGCATATCAGCATGCGTGTCAACATATCGCTGATAAGCGACTTCTTCATAAAGCTGCTGCGCCTGCCAATGTCGTTTTTCGAGACGAGGCTGATGGGCGACATACTGCAGAGGATGGGCGACCACTCGCGTGTCAACAACTTCCTGACGGGACAGACGCTCGGCGTGATGTTCTCGGCGATGAGCCTCGTGGTGTTCTGCATAGTACTGCTTACCTACAACGGTCTGATATTCATGGTTTTCGTAACGGGCAGCGTGCTTTACGTTGTGTGGATGACGCTGTTCCTGAGGCGGCGCAAGGTGTTAGACTATGCCATGTTCGAACAGCAGGCGATAAACAGCAACAAGACCTACGAGCTGGTAACGTCGATGCAGGAGATAAAGCTGCAGGACTGCCGGCAGAGGCGCCGTTGGGAGTGGGAAGACGTGCAGGTGGACCTGTTCGAGGTGCAGATGAAAGGGCTGAAGCTGCAGCAGACCGAGCAGGCGGGCAGCATACTGATAAACGAGCTGAAGAACATCGTTGTTACGGCAATGTCGGCGGCGGCCGTGATAAACGGGGACATGACGCTCGGCATGATGCTTGCGGTGCAGTACATCATAGGCCAGCTTAACGGCCCTGTTGACAACCTGATGGGGTTCTGCTATTCGCTGCAGGACGTGAAAATAAGCCTTGAACGCATTAACGAGGTACACAACGCCGACGACGAGAACAGCAACGGGCATACGGCCTTCCCGGCAGACGGGCCGCACGAGATAAGGTTGGAGAACGTGGTGTTCAGTTATGACAGGCACGCGCGTGAAAAGACCATAGACGGCGTGACGATAGACATCCCTGCCGGTAAGGTGACGGCCATCGTGGGAGCATCGGGCAGCGGCAAGACGACGCTGATAAAACTCATGCTGGGCTATTACCCGGTAGAGTCGGGACGGCTGACGGTGAACGGGCGTGACATCAACGAGGTGAACCTGGACTGGTGGCGCAGGCAGTGCGGCGTGGTGATGCAGGACGGGACGATATTCTCGGAGTCGATAGCACGCAACATAGCTGTTGCCGACGGCGACATAGACGTAGGGCGGATGGCTGAGGCCGCCGGGATAGCCTGCATAAAGGACTACGTGATGCGCCTGCCTTTGAAATTCGACACAAAAATAGGCAACGACGGCAAGGGACTTAGCCAGGGGCAGAGGCAGCGCATACTGATAGCCCGCGCGGTTTACAAGAATCCTGATTTCATATTCCTCGACGAGGCGACCAATTCGCTTGACGCCAACAACGAGCGCAGGATAGTGGAGAACCTTGACAAGTTTTACCACGGCCGCACGGTCGTGATAGTGGCGCACAGGCTCAGCACTGTAAGGCACGCCGACCAGATAATAGTGCTGGACAAGGGGCGCGTGGCCGAAACAGGCACACACGAGAGCCTTACGGCAAGGAAAGGCAAGTATTACCGTTTAGTAAAAAATCAGTTGGAATTAGGCAACTGAACCGGCGGAACGCCTGCAGGGCAGGCCTCTGCGTGGTGAAAAAACAATCTAAATAATGTTCTTATGGAAGAAGAAAGTACGATAAGATTGAGAAGCGAGAAGGCGCGGCACGTAATAGGACGCATGCCCAAACGGCTTGTATGGACGGGCCGGGCGGTGCTTGTGGCGGTAATTATTGTAATAGCAGCCTGTGCATGGCTGATTAACGACAACGGCACGCCTCTTATAAGCCTGTTGTTTGCGTACATATAATATGCCGGTAAACGATGGGGCGACGTGTATTTAATTAGGAATCTGAAATTGGTTAATTATATAATGCATGCTTTTCATGAATAGGATTATGGACCGTGGCGACCGTGAGGCCGTCACGGTTTTTTGTCTATTCGAATCGCCCGATTGGGGTTAATGGGAAATGTTTTTTATGTATGTGGAGCCTTAAGGCATAGCATGGGAATTATCAATGACAGGAGGGGTTGGCGTCCACTGGGACGCCAACGATGTAAGGAAAAGCGAAAAGGCGTGGACGTTTGACGCTCCAGGAAGGGCGGCGCCCGCCGCGGTTACGTACTTTTACAAGAAAAACGGCGGAAAATGGATGTTTTAGTTAAAGTGTTGACAGATAACGAGTTAAGGTTTCCGGGATGGGATTCTGTGCGTGAATGGAATGCAAAATGCGGTGTTTTGTGCTGCAAAAGGCATGCTTTTGGCACGCAAAAGGCATGGTTTCAGCCATTAAAACAATTGATTTTGGCACTGAAAACAAGCGGTTTTGTATTGGTTTCAGGGCATGAATGCAAACTTGTGTTAACAGAACGGTATTGCAGGCCGTCGGCGTTTAACACACGTTATACATTGATTTTCTATTTTGAAAAAATCTTTTGTCAAGAAATTTTACCCGCACAATGTATCCCTGCCATAAAAGTAAATCATAATTTACGTTGTATCCAGAAATATGAAAATAGTTGAAGAAAAACAGAGTTGGAAAAATGAAAAAATGAAAAGTGAAAAGTGGAACAAAAAGAAAGCAGGTTACCTTCGGATGCGGAAGGTGACCTGCCTATAAATAAGTAACAAATGTTTCTGGATGTATGCAAGAGCTGTTGCCCCAAGGTGTGCATTTACCTATTTGAGCAGCTGCGGCAGGAACGACGACACAATAAGTATCAGCAGGCCCACCACAAGCACGGTTATGGTTTTACTTGAGCAACCCTTCCATTCTTTAAGGATAATGCCCCACACGTTGCTGAACGTTACATTAAGAGCCATCAATATGCACCAAGAGAACGTGAGCAGCACGGCAGAGTCAGTAAGGAAGCCCTTGCCAAGGCTCAGGCCAAAGAACTGGCTGTACCAAAGGAGACCGGCCAGGGCGCAGAACACAATGTTGTTAAGATAAAGGCTTGTCTGCCTGTAGTCGCCCCAGGTATGGTTCTTGCCGTTCTGGTAGAAGCAATAAACGGCGTTGGTCAGAAAGCCGCCGAGCGTAACGAGGAACGTTGCGGGCAAAGTGCGGAACATCGGGTCAGTAGCATCACCGAAGTTGAGATTCTCGCCGAAACCAAGGCCTATGCTGAAACATGCACTCATGAATCCGGCAAGCAAGGCCACGATTATGCCTTTCGTGAAGTTGAAGTCCTTGACGGCCTTCTTCTTCTCTTCCTCGCTGAGCGACTGCGACTTCATGTTGCCGGCTACGCCGATAACGCCGATGCCAAGCAGCGTAACCACCACGCCGACGATGACAGGCATGGTAAGGTCTTGCGTATTGCCTGTGAATATTGGCGTAAGTATTGTACCGAGTCCGGCGCACGTTCCGAGCGATATGCTCTGGCCGAGGGCCACGCCAAGGTAACGCATCGACAAGCCGAACGTAAGTCCGCCTATGCCCCATAGTATTCCGAAGAATATTGTCCACATGGCAGCAACGGGATCAGCCGCATACACTTCCATAAGGCTGTGTCCGGCAGGTACTGCAAGCAGGGCGCCGAGCAAGGGGAAAGCTATCCAGGCGAAAACACCCTGCACGAGCCAATACGACTCCCAGCTCCACTCCTTTATCTTATTGATTGGCACATAGCAGCTCGACTGGCAGAATGCGCCAATGGCAATGATTATCAGTCCTATTAATATTTCCATGATTTAAACCGTACAAAAAAATTAACGCCAGGACATGCAGACCGAATCAGCCCTTGCAATGTCCTGACGTTATACTTACAACATTCTATCGTTTTGAAGTCACGTCCTTTTCATACTGCTCAACGTCGGCAATGAAGTCATGGCCTACGGGCACGTTGTTGCGGAGGCAGAACTCGTCGTAAACAGCGTTCCACGGCAGCGCCTTCTCCTCCTCGAGCAGAGCCAGACGCTCGAAGCCCTTGCCTTCAGCCTCATACTTGCGCAGAGTGTCGATGGGCTCGAGCAGTGCGCGCAGCATGCACTTCTGTGCGGCACGGCTGCCGACAACGTATGCACCGATGCGGTTGATTGAAGCGTCGAAATAGTCGAGACCATAGTGTACACGGTCGAGGGCGCCGGCACGTACAATCTCCTGGAACAGGTCGAGCGTCGGATCGTCCATGATGGTAACGTGGTCAGAATCCCAACGGATAGGACGGCTTACGTGCAGCATCAGTTCAGGCACGTACAGCAGCATGGCCGAAACCTTGTCGGCAACGCTCTCTGTCGGGTGGAAGTGACCAGTGTCGAGGGTTATCATCTTGTTGTTCTGTGCTGCGTATGCAGTATAGAAGTCGTTCGAGCCAACCGTATAACTTTCAAGACCGATGCCGAACACCTTGCTCTCTATGCAGTCTTTCATGTTGTCGTACTTCGTGGCGAATATCTCGTCGAGCGAAGCCTTCAGCAGCTCGCGGTATTTCAGCTTGCAGACAGTCATGTCCTTGCTTCCGTCGTGCACCCACAGGTTCATTATACAGGGATCGCCCTGCGCCTTGCCCATGGCTTCAGATATCTCGCGGCAACGCTTAGTATGCTCGATCCAGAACTTGCGTATGCCCTCGTCGGGGTTGGCAAGCGACAAGTTGCCGCTCTTGGGGTGTGAGAACGATGTTGAGTTGAAGTCGAGCTTCATGTTGTTCTCCTTAGCCCAGTCTATCCAGCTCTGGAAATATTCAGGTGTAACCTCGTCGCGGTCAACGGCCTTACCCTTGAAGTCGCCGTAAATCTCGTGCAGATTGAGACGGTGCGTACCGGGTATGAGGCTCTTAGCCTTGACAATGTCCATGCGCACCTCGTCAATGTTGCGCGCCCGTCCGGGATAGTTGCCCGTAGTGGCTATGCCGCCGCTCAGTTCGCCTGATATATTCTCAAATCCTATCACGTCGTCAGTCTGCCAGCAGTGCAGGCTGAGATGGAAGTCTTGCATCTGTGCGATCACCTTTTCAGTATCTACACCTATTTCCGAATAACGTTCTTTGGCTATCTCGTAAGCCTTTCTTACTAATTCTTCTTTCATACTAATATTTATGTTTATGGCGGCACAAGGCTTCAAATCCGGATCAGGCGTAAACCACACGCATCTACCTTATCGATAAGCCAGAATACCGTCTATGTTTATATTTTACCTTGTTAAACTCTCGAATTTAGCGTATGCCTTGTCCCACATTTCCTTGTCCTGCGGGTCAAAGCGTTTCATTGTTATGCTGTCGGCAATTATGCGGCGCATGTCGAAGATGCCGCCAACCGCTCCGGCGGCTTTGGCCTGAAGCATTATATTGCCCAAGGCAGTGCATTCCTGCGGACCGGCCAACACGGTCAGTCCCGTAGCGTTGGCTGTAAACTGGTTGAGGTAAGCGTTGAGCGAGCCGCCTCCGATTATGTGCAGCGTGTCAATCGGGAACGAAGCCATCTCCTTCAGATAGCCTGCCACCTGCCTGTATCTCAGGGCAAGGCTCTCGAAGATGCAGCGGCATGTCTCGGCATAGCCTTCGGGCACATGCTGTCCGGTCTTTGCGCAATAGTCCTTTATGGCCTGCTGCATGTTGGCCGGATTGGCAAACGTCTCGTCGTCGGGGTTGATGATGCTCTGGAAAGGCTCCACCTTCATGGCCTCGCCAAGCAGCGTGCCGTAGTCGGCAGGCGCGTCGTCGCCCCATTCCTTGCGGCAGCGCTCCAGCAACCACATTCCGCAGATGTTTTTCAGGAAACGCGTCGTGCCCTCTACACCACCCTCGTTGGTGAAGTTACGCTCATAGCTAAGTTCGTTGATTATAGGCTCCTTGGTCTCAATGCCCATAAGGCTCCACGTGCCGCTGCTAAGATATGCAAAATGCTCGTCCTTTGCGGGCACGGCAGCTACGGCGCTTGCCGTGTCGTGGCCGGCAACGGCAATCACGGGCACCGCTCCCAGCCCGGTCATCTTCTGCACTTCTTCCGTCAGCACGCCTATCTTGTGTCCGGGCATGACCATCTCGCCGAACATGCCGCGGTCAAGACCGAGGCTGTCGAGCAGACGGGTGTCGAGGTCTTTAGTTACCGGATTGAGCAACTGGCTCGTCGACGCGATGGTATATTCGCAAACGGCATTGCCGGTAAGCATCCAGCTCAACGCATCAGGCAGGAAGAGTATCTTACGCGCGTTCTTCAGTGCAGAGTTGCCGTCGCGTTTCATTGCATACAGCTGGAACAGCGAGTTGAAGTTCATAAACTGTATGCCTGTGGCCTGATACACCTCTTCCTTAGAGACGGCATTGGCGAAATACTCATCCATTGCACCGAACGTGTACGGGTCGCGGTAGGCCACGGGATTGCGCAACAAGGCGCCGTCCTCGCCTACGAACACGAAGTCAACGCCCCAGGTGTCAATACCGATGCTTTCTATTTCAAGTCCGCGGCGCGCCACGAGCTTAAGCCCCTTTATTATCTCGAAGTACAGGGCGTAGATGTCCCAGTAGAAGTGTCCGCCGGTTTCGATCAGGTTGTTGGGGAACCTCGTAAGTTCTTCAAGCTTGACCTTTCCGTCTTTTATGAAGCCGGCTATCGTCCTGCCGCTTGTCGCTCCAAGGTCGACAGCGAAAAAACATTGTGATTTGTCCATGTAGTTTATGTTTTTACGTATTAAATTGCAATGGTACAAAGATATTTATTTTTTCGCGAAAACATGTAATATTATTTGATTTTTAAACAAAAAGAATTGAGAACAAACAATATTGCCGGCCAATAACGGCCCCGTTTGCCCGATATAAGCATTTTTTCACTTTTGCCGCAACCGAAAACGGAAATTAATCACTAATTTTGCAAACTGGATATTACACTAATCTTAACAAACAAACTAATGTCAACATTAACACTTATTATCGTGACGGTATTCATAATAGGATACCTGTGCATCGCCTTGGAAACATTTACAAAAGTAAACAAGGCTGCTGTTGCCCTGCTCATGTTTGTGGCATGCTGGACTCTCTACATGTTCGACCCGGCCAACTTCGAAGGGATATCCCCCGAAGGCATAGCCGCTGCTGCCAGCTCTGCCATTGAAGGCCATCTCGGCAGTACTGCCACCACCCTGTTCTTCCTGATGGGAGCAATGACCATAGTCGAGGTGGTAGACCAGAACGGCGGTTTCAACTTCGTGCGCGACATGATGAAGACAAAGAGCAAGAAAGCATTGCTGTGGCGCATCACAATCCTGACCTTCTTCCTTTCGGCAATTCTTGACAACATGACGACATCAATAGTCATGGTCATGATTCTAAGCAAGCTAATCAGAAGCCGCAAAGACCGCCTTATCTACGCATCGCTAATCATAATTGCAGCCAACTCGGGAGGCGCCTTCTCTCCGATTGGCGACGTCACTACCATAATGATTTGGAACAAGGGACTCATCACGGCTGCCGGAGTAATCAAGGAGCTCTTCATCCCTTCCATCATCTCGATCGCCATTCCGGCATACATACTGTCGTTCAAGCTGAAGGGCGAAATATCCGGCGGCACAGCTGTCACAACAGCTTCCGTGTCTAACGACTTAACTGACAGCCAGCGCAAGGCGGTGTTCTGGATTGGCGTGGGCGGACTCATCTTCGTGCCTATCTTCAAGTCAATCACCCACCTGCCCCCGTTCGTAGGCATATTGCTCGTGCTGGGTGTGCTATGGACGTCGACCGAGATATTCTACCGCGACCTGCCCGAACACAGCGATAAAGGCGGAACCCAAAAGCGGATAACCAACATCCTTTCGCGCATCGACATGGGTACCATACTCTTCTTCCTCGGCATCCTCATGGCTGTTGCGTGCCTCCAGGAAATCGGCGTGCTTGCAGCCCTCGGCGAAGGCCTCAACACAACATTCAACGGCAACCATTACATAGTTACCGGACTTATCGGCGTATTGTCGAGCATTGTCGACAACGTGCCGCTCGTTGCCGGTTGCATGGGCATGTACCCGATAGCCGAAGCCGGAGCCATGGCGCAAGACGGCATATTCTGGCAGCTCCTGGCTTACTGTGCCGGCGTGGGCGGTTCGATGCTCATCATCGGCTCTGCCGCCGGAGTTGTAGTCATGGGACTCGAGAAAATAACTTTCGGCTGGTACATGAAGAACATTACCTGGACTGCCTTCATCGGATACATTGCCGGAATCTTGGCATACTGGGTTGAAAAGTCGGTAATAGGACTATAAAATAAGTGAAGAGTGAAGAACGTTCTTCACTCTTCACTTTTCATTTAAAGCACCTCATCCTTGCCCTGTATTCGCTGGGCTTGCATCCTATCTTAGCCTTGAACTTGCTTGAGAAGTAGTCTGGCGAGTCGAAATTAAGCCTGTAAGCAATTTCCTTTATGCTCATGTCGGTTGTAGAGAGCAGTTCCTTGGCATGCTGCAGTTTGAGGTCTTGCTGGTAGAAGGCAGGAGACAGACCGGTGTATTCCTTGAACAACTTACGGAAATTGGAGTAGCTCGAGCCAAGCTCGGCGGCTATCTCCTGCACGGTTATCTTCTCTTCCACACCGTCGCGTATGCGCAGGCGTGCCTTGTTTATCATGTCTACGTATCCGCCCTTGCGGCTAAGTTCCATCTTGCGCTCGAGCGAGTACATCAGGCCGAGCAGGTTATTCACCACACCGGCCAGTATCTGCTGGCAGTGCACGGGCTCCTCCTTAGCCGTGGCTATTGCCAGTTTGTACAGATGCACTATGTCGTTGCTGAAACCAACGTGGTAAACAGGCTTCTCCAACGACAGGAAGTTATACTTCAGGCGGTCGTCCATGTTACGGCCCTTATACCCTATCCAGTAACTTTTCCACGTATCCACATGCAGGGGGTGGTACGTATGCCATTCGCCGGGGAACAAAAGGAATATGTCACCGGCCTTGATGTGCACGTCCTTCACGTGTTCAGACGAGAATACGCCTTCGCCTTCGACAAGGTAAAGCATCTGATACTCGTCAAGGGTACGTCCGCGCTCGACGTCGAAATAATATCCGTCGCCATGTCCCTTGGTAGGATATTCCTCGTCAGGTCCTACCTCGTCATACCCTACCGTATTGACAACCAGCCCCCATTGGGCGTCGCGCTCTGTCGCTACCAAATATTTACTGTCTTGCATGTCTTTTCCTTGAATTATGAGGTTGTAGGTTCAAAATGGAGTATTGCGTTATTCAGCAGGCAAGCCCTGCGCAGTAAGGTTCAAATCTGATACTGCAGATGCTTCATCTCATGGCCGCCCCATGCGTTGTCGCCGACGTACCTGAAGCCCACCCTTTCATATAGCCGTTCGGCCTTGGGGTTGCCCTTGTCTACAAGCAGGCCTACGGCAGGCAGGTTCATCGCCCTTGCCTTGTCTACCGCCGCCTGGAGAAGGCGTGTGGCTATTCCCCGCCCACGGCAGTCTTCACGTACGGCTATGCTGTCTATGTAAAGCTCGCCTGCCGAAGTCTCGTCGGCCATGCTGCCGAAGTCGCGCCCCAGGCTGTCCCGTGCGGCATTGACAAAAGCCTCGCGCAGCTCGTGCAGGCGTGCCCCGTCATACGATATGCACACGCCGCAGGGATCGCCGCCATCCTCGTCTACGGCTACAATGGCATTCAGGTAACTGTACTGCGACTTCTCCGACTGTACCAAAGAAGTCATCATACGCTCGAAATCGTCAAGCGTATGGTCAGGCCCCGCAAAATAGCGGCAGCAGTCATAGTTCATTGCCTGCATGATCAGTCTCGCTATCGACCTGGCCTGAGAATCCTTTGCAGGTTGTATTTCCATTGATTGTGATTCTATTAGACAAATCCGTTTTATGACGCAGTTGCCGGTTTCTTGTACTCAATTATTACCGGGTTAACAGCACCAGGCGCACCATAGCGGCATGCCGCCGGCTCTAAGGCCGTCATTTATCCTCCGTGCCTTCGGTGTCTTTCATCGTCACGAGCACTTTATCTATACGTGCCCCGTCCATGTCGACAATCTCGAAGTTGAAGCAGTTCCAGTCAGTGCGTTCACCGGCCTGTGGTATGTGTTTCATCTGCTCAATTATCAGTCCGGCAAGGGTGTTGTAGTCCTGCTGCTCGCTGTCGTAAAGGTCTTCCTTGTCGAAGTAAGACAGGAAGTCGTAGAACGAGCACTGCCCGTCTACAAGCCAGCTTTCCGAGTCCTCGCGTTTCACTATTTCGGGGTCGTTGTTCACCTCGTTTATCGTGCCCACTAACCCCTCGAGTATGTCGCGCAGGGTTATTATGCCCTGGAAACTGCCGAACTCGTCGCAGATGAACGCCTGCGTCAGCCTCTTCTCCTTCATCTGTTCGAGCGCCTTGTACACGCTCATGTTCTCGTAGAAATATACCGCCGGGTGCATTATCGACTTCAGCTTCAGCGTCTTGTCGTCGAGACGGAACAGCAGGTCCTTCAGCAGCACCACGCCCAGTATGTTGTCTATGCCGCGGTCTATCAGCGGATAAGCCTCGTACAGGTTGCCGTTGAGCACCTCCTTCAGCTCGTCGTTGGTCATGCTTACGTCAAGCGTCACCACGTCCGAGCGGTGCGTCATTATAGAGTCTACGGTCAGGTCGCCCAGCATGAACACGCGCTCCACGATGTCCTGCTCCACCTCCTGCACTTCGCCGTCTTCCTTACCCTCCTGCACTATCGACTTGATGTCTTCCTCGGTCACCTTCGACTCGGCGTTCTTAACCCCCAGCAGGTCTACCACGGCCTCCGTGCTCTTTGACAGCACCCACACGAACGGCCCGGCTATCACCGACAGCACGTACATCGGGCGGGCTATAATCTCAGACACACGCTCGGCAACGCTCATGCCTATGCGCTTGGGCACCAGCTCGCCGAAGATTATGGTAAGATAGGTCACGACTATGACTATTATGCCCTGTGCCAGCGGATAAGCCCAGCGCTCGGGCATGCCGAAGCTCTCGAACACGTCAGAGAACCTGCCCGAAAGCGATGCACCTGAATAAATACCGGTCAAAATTCCGATAAGCGTGATGCCTATCTGCACCGTCGAGAGGAAACGGTCGGGGTCGTTGGCAAGACGCAAGGCGGTCTTGGCACCCTTGCTTCCCTTCTTTTCGTCGTTTGATAAAGTTGTTTTCCTCGCTTGTATAACTGCTATCTCAGACATGGCAAAAATGCCGTTGACCAAAATCAATAGCAGTATAATAATAATTTCATCCATTAATGGTTACAAATCTTGTTTCCGTTGCAAAGATAATGCATGTAGGGCGAAAAACAAAATAATCAGTCAGAAAATGATGATAAAATAGCACTAATCCGTAATTAAGCCACCTTAAGGCGCATCATCGCTAACCTTCTAAATTACAACAGCTTAACCACCCTAATGCAAAAGGCCGCCTTTCGCATCGCAAAAGACGACCTTTTATAGCCTTATAGGTAACCTTTTAGAACCTGAAAGGATGCCTTTTAAAAAGTAAGTGAAAAGTGAAAAGAGAAAAGTGAAAAATCCATGTGCTATTATAAGGGAAAAATCCATGTGGCTTCTGACTTGAACTTTCTATGTGAAAGTTTATGTTTGTTTCATTCAAACGACAAGTCACATGGATTTTTCCCTTTTCACTTTTCCCTTTTATCTTAAAACTACTTTCTTATCTTCACCGTCTTGCCTCCGGCCTTAACTATCGCAACCACGGCAACGCTTGCCCTTACGTCCTCGACGTTCGAGCTTGCCGTTACAGATGCAACACGCATGCCGTCGACAGAATAAACGGAGATGTTGTCGCCAGGCTCTACGCCTTCAACGCGAATAATGTCGTCAGCCGTGAAGTAAGCGCGGATGTTGCCGTCGGCATCAGCCTTACGGTTGAAGCTGATATTGAATCGGCCTATGATGTCGCCGTTCTCAACAGTCGTGAAGTCGTAGCCACCCTCAAGCAGGTCAACCGAGCGTCCCGTCACGGCGTCGTCGAGTACCACGGTCTCATAGTCCTCGGCCATGCAGTCGTCGGGCACGGCTATGGTGTACATGCCCGGCTCGGGCACCGTCACTCCTACCGCCACCTTGCCATCAATGCTTACAGCCGAGAGCAGCGAGTAGCGTCCGCCCGAACGTGTGGCGTATATCTGCGCCTCGCCGCCTGCCATCCACTTCACGCCGTCTGCCGACATGTCAAACTCATTGCGCGCCTCGCTTGCCGGCACGGCATCAAGTTGTAGGATATCGCCATAAGCTGCATCATCTTCACTTACCTCTCCAGTTCTCTTAATACTTACAGAAAGACTTGACGTTGCAGCATAAGAATCTCCATTTTTCTTTGCTGAAGAACTTACGTTGACCGTTTCATAATCCTTCAATGTTGCCGTTTGAGTGAATACGGCATCGCCAGCAGGAATATATCCTGAAGTTTCATTGGCAGTTTTAATCGTATTATATTTATTTCCACCGTATCCGTAAATCACACGACCGTATTCCATGTCGCTGTAATTCATCGCGCAGAGATAAGGCGAGCCGAAGAGATTCCAGCTCATGTTCTCCTTATGCGTGAAGCGGTTGCCTCCTGTTGTCGCTGATGTCCATGGCTCATTGAAGTTGTACTTCATCAGTGAAATGGTCTTGTCTTCACCATCTTCTTTATAGATTGCATCATTTTGATTTTCACTCTTACCATAGAAGCGGACGGTGATTGGTGCTGCGGTATTACCGTTTTTAATCAAAAAGCCTTCAGTTTCCCCTCTATTTGAGAAATTTTGGTCTGTGAAGCCTTCTGTTTCTCCTCCACCATCGAAATATTGGTCTGTCCATGCCCCACCATTATCACTATCAAAAGTATAGTCATAAGCCGCACGCTTACTGCCACTGTAACGCTTTAACACATAACTCTCATTAGTCCCATCACTCCCATCCTGACTAATACCAGTCACCTTAAACGGCATGGCTGCCAAGTCATTGCCACCTTCAGCCACATCACGCTCGACGGCCAAGTTAGTCAACGAGATGTAGTTGCCGTTGCCGCGCAGACCAGCCTGATGTTCCAATAACAAGAAACCTGGGTTGAAGGCTGATGCTTCATCTTTGTAGACAAGCGTGCCGTCGGTGGCATTCTCTATCATCAGCTCCTGCCCCTTACGCACATAGACCACCGACTTGCCGACAGGATAATCTGTGGCGGTGATGATATTTCCCAAAGTCATGTCCTTGCTGATGTTCCATGTCTCGAAACAACCGTTGTCCACAGTTTTGCGGATTCGCTTGTTGCCAATCAAGTCACGCTCATGGCCGACTAAATCAGTGTAAGCCTCTAAGTTCGTAATCGTTCCTGCATCAATATCCGCCGAACTCTCCATCAGCTGGTACTTCCAATAATCATCCGTAACGTAAGTATTCGTTTTAGTGACAGAAGCACGGTTGTTGCCGCTGCCGTCTTTTGCTACATTATCCAAGCTTTTCGTCGCTGTAACGTTTACAGCCTTTACTTTTTCAACTTCACCCAAAACCAGCGAATTATACAGCAAACCATCAGCCATTCCTGTTACTGAACCATTCTCTGTTACAATAGAAGTGGAGAGCAAACCGCCGTTTTTGACCGTCGCCGTACCCGTCACCACAAAGCCGTCGACTACGCCGTCGGCACTTATCGTTACATTCTCCAACGACGAGCGGTTGCTATTTTCTATAATGCCCTTACGCTTGCCGAGCAAGTCTGAAACAATATCTTCTGTTCCAGTTTCTGTACTGCGCTCGTCGTTCATTCCGCCATACACTTTCGTATTGCCAAGCGACAGATTCAGCGAGCCTGTGTCGTGGTAGTTGCCATGAACAAACACGTAACCCGTTGCTTTTTCACTCTGATGATTCAATGCATACAGTCCTGCCAAGTCTACCGCGCCCTGCAAGTCGCCGAGAGCCGTCTCCCAACTCTTGCCGTCAGCCGCGCCAGTAAGGTCGGGCTTAACGTAAACAATCGGCTGCAACGGCGCCTCGTATTCGTATGCGCCTATGTCGATAGAATTGTCCACCAGGCGCGCGTTGTTGCCGAGGTCTACCTCTGTAGAAGGTATCTCTGTTGCATCGGCGTCGCTTACAACTTTAACTACATGGTCAATATAATTTTGATTGTTTCCTTTATTCAGCAACTGCACGCTCGGACGGATATGATAATCACGGCTTTCTTCATTTATATTCAGCGGGTCTACGAAGTTCGGGCCTTTCTGAATATCCGTATTGTTTTCAGCAGCATCAACAGTGAATGAGAAAACTTTATTAAAATATGTTGGCGAATCCTGTTCGGAGTCATTACCTTCCATTTTATTTTCTCCATTATTCCATGACACAGAATTATATACACTTGGCTTGTCTGCATCCCCGGCAAAAGTCATATCAGCAGTCGTATTATTAGCAAACGTTGCATTCACTATCGTTGTACTTGCGTCAGCCTTTGATATTCCCGTGCCGCCGTCTGCAAACAACGTATTGTAGATAAGCATCTTGCCGCTATTACCGGAAATATTCAAACCGGTATTACTTATTCTGAATCCGCAGTTCTTCAAAGTCAGTGAGCCTGTACCAGTACTTGCATCCATGCCTGTACCAGTATCATTAATAAAGGTAAAGCCTTCAAAGGTGACAGCCTTTGAATTTGCCGATACCGACATTAAAGTTGTGGTCGTGCCGTCATTCCTTATAACCGTCGGCTTGCTGAAATCCTGCTGATGTCCACTACCCGTGCAAGAACCTTTTAGGGTAAGGCTTTTACTATAATTATCATTTGTAGACATATTCAAGATATAAGCCGAATTTGCAGACAAACGACTCCATGAATAGTTACCGTCACGCACATAAATAACTCTTTCAGCTATTTCTTGTTCTGGATTTGCTGCACCTACAATGGCACCGCGCAGGTCGTCAGTAGCATTAGCCCAACCATCACCTGAACCAGTACCTCTTGAGAGTGTATCAACATAAATGGCAGGCATAGTTGAGAATTTAGACACGTACTGATACTCATAAAGACCAATGTCTATGGGCTTACACAACTCTTCGTTATTCTGACCGCGTGGTCCTGAATAACGGGAATATGTACCCCCTGTGATATAAGCCTCAGTTACATCTGTATTATCTTTAAACCATTGCTGATAAGCGCCGGTAACAGTTCCATCAAACTTATGTTCAGCATCTGTCTCATCAGGATTTTTAGTAGCTGTATGCTCCGTTCCGTCGCCCGCATCAGTCACAACAGATATTGCCACCGGATTCCACAGACTCGAAGCAGAGTTGCCTGCCACACCAGCCGTTGTCGAGGGATTAGTAAAGCGCGGTCCCTCGTCGTTCATATTGTCGGTAGACAACAAAATATTATTGTTCGAGTTTCCAGAAGTAAACTTGCCGATATAATCCACGTCGCTGGCGCAATGAGAAACATTATAGATTTCTGCCACACTTGTTGCATCATCATAACTTGCTCCTTCATTACCCCAAATCAATGTGTTCACAAGTTCACTCTTTCCATTGTGATTATACAACACTGGATTCTTCGTAGCCTTATTCCTTACAAAAGTATTGTTCAAGATATAGATAAACGGGTCGTGAGCAGAAGTTACCCCTGCGTAGTTCGTACCGATAGCACCGCCCTCACCATATTCTCCACCAGATTCATTGTTTGCCCACAATGTATTTACCGCACGTAAATTGACGGCATTGTCAATGCCCGACACGTATGCTGCGCCACCGCGGTTTGTCAATGTGGTAGTTTCTTGATCCCTATTAGGCACAGTCTTGTTCCCAGCCAAGATACAGCCTGACAGGTTAAGGTCGGCATTGCGTACAAAGACTGCTCCGCCACGCACGGCGGTATTGTTAAGCAGACGGCAACGGCTAATGGTATAAGTAACGCCATTGCTATAAATACCGCCGCCACGTCCCTGCTCATTCTCATCTGTACTGATAGACAATTTATTGTCCGTCTGGCCGTACATCACGGTCAAGCCATCCAATACAACAGGATTAACGTCTGTAGCCGTTGTGCTCGTGAAAACCACGTGGTAGGCGTTCTGCGCCGTGCTGGAGACATTTATCTGTCCGGATAATATAGTCTGGTTTGCCAACTCCCACGGTTCCATGATATTGTTCTGGTTGAAGTCAGAGTAAGTACGGGCTTTAAGGATATCTTCTATATTCCCATCAACATTTAAATCCGTTACTTCTGTCCCTATATTAGTAAATCCCGTATCGGTAGAGCTGGAAGATGAGTATTTTTCTGTTCCGCTGAATCCTCCATAAATACTTACTCCTTGTGGCACCACAAACGAATAAAGTTTCTGGTCTTGGTCTACTTGTGCACCTGTAGTTCGCTGGTAAGAAGGCTTGTATGTTCCGCCGGCTACAAGAATTTCAAACTTGGTATCAGCGTTTTTCCCATCTTCACGCATCGAGCGGATATATCCAAGCGCGTCTTCCAAAGTGGAGAACGAGGTATAGAACGAGCGTCCCAAATAGTCGTTCATATCAGAACCTTCTGGCAACGTAACGTTAGTTGTCTGCGACACGAAGATACGTGTAAACAGATCTGTCGGCAAAATGCCACCCTCGTAGGCGAAGGCTCCGGCGTCGAGACGATAAGCTCCATTGCCGGTCTGAACACGTGCGATATTCTGCATATCGCTTTCAGCAACATTGAATGTTGCTACCAATCTGTGCTGATAGTCGGTCTTCACACCATGCTTAATCAGTAACGAATAGTCCTTCAACCGGTAATAGTCGTCAGCAAAATAGAGCGACTTGTCGCTTTCGAGCATTCTGTTCTCGAAGTCCGACGGCATTTCCTGAGTTTCAACGAAGCTGCTGTTGAACGGGTAGAAACTGTTCTGCTCTGTTATGTTAAACACATCATCCAGCTTACTGTCTTCAAACTGCTGATTCACCACACCGCTCACATTCTTGTCTGAACCGGCCTTGTTGCCAAACACTACGGTGTTTACGTTCATCACCGCACCGTCCTCCATATACAAGCCACCACCGGTTGAAGATGCCTCGTTGTTGGCAATGGTGCACGACAGGATGTGCGCACGGCTGTCTTTACTGACATCAGTACCGTCTGCGTAAACACCGCCGCCGTATTCCGCACTGTTGTTCATAACGAGCGTTCCGCTGACCGTAGCACCGGGCATAAGATAAAGGCCTCCGCCCTCAATGGCCTCGCAATTCATCACAACACAATTCCTTACATGAGCACCGCTCGGCACAATGGCACCACCACCGCGCGTATTCGGATTGCCGGCTCCAGCCATAGAATTAGCAGAACCGTCAGTAAGCCATACGCCGTCAATGATTGTCTGCTGTTCTCCACCTGTCCAATCAGCAGGTTTTTCACCAAACGTTACAGTATGATAACCATTAACAGACAATTTAGTTTCAGTTCCTTCATATATGGCACTAAGTTTTGTCGGATTTTTTATGATATCGCGACTACTTTCATCGCTCCAATTCTTAACATTTTCATTATATCCACCTTCAAGAATTACGCCATAAGGAACAACATAACTATAACTCTGCGGATCTTTCTCGTTCGCAAGTGTATTGGCATGGTAAACAAATCCTGTTCCACTCTCACTGTAACCTGCAACCTTCACAATTACAGTTAAATTAGGGTTTTTCTTTTTTAATTCACCGGCAGCATTAAGTATAATTTGAAGTTTGGTTGCACATGCTGAATTTGTTAACGAATTTCCAGAAGTTGTTCCAGAACCGTTTTGAGTAACATAAAAGATTCGTGTATTACCAACTACTTCCGCACCAGTATTATCAATATTACTTCTTTCATAAGCTCCAGCGTCCACACGGCAGTCTTTTATACGATCGGTAAAATCCATGTCTGTATATTCAGACAAGCGTATTGTCGTGCCATTAACTATCGGTTCATCAATACCCATATTTGCACCGTCCATTGTGCCTAAGCGGTAATTTCCCCTATCATAATCTGCAAAGATAGAAGTTCCTATTACAACACTATTATTATATGTTACAGCGCCGTTATTTCTTGAAGCATTAGTGGTATTACTGGTTATTGAATAATTACAATTAATATAACCTCCGTTCGAACTTACGGCAATATCACCAGATCCAATCATATCACCTTTCATACCTGAATTACCAAGTACAATACAATTATAGATAGTCAGCTGTGAACTAGGACCCGATGTCCAGATACATATTCCTCCATTTCCTCGATCAGTAGCATTTGAAGTATTTTTTACAATAGTGTTATTGTAAAATGCTGCATTTTCTATAAAAATTCCAGCACCGTCACCATGGTAGCCATTGGTTTCATTTTCACTTATAACACAGTTGTAAGCCGTTCCATTATACATATAGCAACCACCACCGTAGGCTGTGTATTGATTATCCTTTCCCAGAATATTTTTCAGAATATAACAATTCACTAATGTACCTTCATCACAATACACACCACCACCTCGGGTTTGTGTACACCAATTATTATTACCTGTTGTAGTTCCTTCATTCAAATTGTTAACAACAATACAATTCCTTAATACAACATTTGTAAAAATTCTTGCACCAGCCCCTCCATCTCTAGCATAACCATTAGAAACTATATCATTTAAGTCGTCTGAATCCAAATAACCATTAGTCAATGTAAAACCATCCCAAATGGTTTCCACACCAAATCGGTTTTCAGCTTTATAAATATAGTCACCCTGACCTTGTTCCACTTTATGATAGCCGACAGTCAAATACTTATAATTACCATAACCACTTCCAACTTGATTATAGCCTGTTTCTGTAAGCAAGAAATCACCTTTACCTTTAGGAACCTGCACATAACCATTATTAGACTTATAGCTACCATTTACATTTTCAGCCGTCTCGTAAAGTTTTTCACCACCAAATTCGACATACGAACCTTTTCCATCTCCAACTTCAGTATAAATGTACCTTCCATAAGAATTTCCAATATTATAATTCCCTTTTCCTGCACCTACATATACAAAATATTTTGTAGTATTTGGCCGAAACCAAGTATCAGTTGCACTTATTTCGTAATTTGATACATATTTATACCAACCATCCTTTTCTACTTTCAAATAATTGCAATATTCAGGAGCTGCACTTACATACTCCCCTCCATTTGCAGAATAGACATAATCTCCTTCACCAGCCCCAACTTCCTTATATTCATCTTTATCCTGATAAATATAATTTCCATTTCCTGCTCCAACAGACACATATTTTCCATCATCCACAGCGTTTATTGGATTATATGTATCGGCCTGACCAAGTACTCTTCGGTTTCCTGAATTCGAAGATGGCATTAATATTGTTTCATAATCTTCAGGCTTATAAATACCGTCATAATTATTATATACAGAAGTTGAAATGAACGGATGCCTGTCATTAATTCCCGGATTTCCTGTCTTTGGGAAAGCTCCGTAAACATCTACACCCTCCAATATTTCAAAACAATTCACACTAGAAGATTTCGGTGCTTGCGTATATGTACCCGCTGAAACCCAAACCTGAGGTTTCTTGCCATTTACTGCAGCTTTTGTGTTTGCTGTTTCGACAGCTTTACGCACTGTTGCAAAAGCCTTATTCCATGACAAACCTGAATTATTATCATTTCCATTTGTACGTACATAATAAACCCTTCCTGACTTAGGTAGGTCTGCCTCGTATGCGCCGAGGTCAGGCACGCCACCGAGGTCACGGCCGTTTATTGTTGTTATGTCTGAAGTCAATTTTGACGTAGGAGCCTGGTTGATAATTTTTGTTCCTGCATCATTCGAGCTTGTCAGCGGACGGAACGAGGAATAACCACCGAGGTAAGTGTCGAAGCCGAGAGTTGCTCCTGCGGCGTTTGTCGGGTTAGTAAAGTTGGCTGCACCAGTTTCACCAGTGGAAGCCAATGTTTGCTGCGTATTATTTGAAGAGTTTCCAGCAGAGAAAGACGATTCATAAAGATTATTAGTATTGGCTGGTGCCGCACCAATATTATTAACCACGGTTACATGTTCCATTGTCAACTTCTGTGCGTTAACGACGGAAGCTGTTTCGGTGGTGTTGGTGTTGTTGTTAACCACGCAATTCTGCATGGTCAGCGTGGCGGCGCGAGCGTCGATGGCGGCGCCTTCCTGCGCCGTGTTGTTTTCGAAGATGCAGTTGCGGACGGTAACATCTGAGCCGGTGTGTGCCAACAGGCCGGCGCCATACTGGCGGCTGGCTTCGCCGGCGGCGTAGCCGTTGATGACATGGAAGCCGTCGAAGACTACATTAGCCCCCTGCTCCACTGTAATGCAGTGGTAAAGTCCCTGGGTAATGTCCTTTGCCTCGGTATTTCCGTTAATAATAGAACGGTAAGTCAGCGGATCGCGGACTGCCGTGTTTCTAGTCGAGTCAGTCTCGTCCCTATGGTATCCTCCGTAAATGTAAATTGTTTTACCGCTCGCGGTCTTCGGTACAGTAATCGTAGCCGTTAAAGGGTCGTTGTTGGTGAAGGCATAACGCGGCCACAGGTCGCCTTCAAGAACACGAATTTCGAAAAAGTCGATATCAGACAATTTATGCGTTCCATTAACACATACAACATTTTCTCCTGACGACAAAGCTGCACAATAAGCAAGGGCATTGTTTAACGAGCGGAAAGCATTTGCCCATGAAGAGCCGTCGTGAGATGGTTCAGTACACTCGGCGTCAATATAAAGCACGAGTTTATTATTACCATCTTCATCGTTTTCAAAGCTAGGTGTAATGGTAGGAGCTTTAACCATAAACGCACCTGTTGCGGGCTTCTGTGCAAAGACATCTCCTTCGATGTCAAGCTCTGGCGAGAGTACTACGTCGTCAGGCAGCTGTCCGAGAGCCATACCACGCGCCCAAAGGTTTGAGCCGTCAACCGGCTTCCAGTAATAACTGATAATGTCGTCTTCCCATCCTGATTGAACGCCATAGTCGTTATCAAGAACAAATTTCATATCTTCTGTAGGCTCCGTAAACCTCGGGCCGATGCTGTTGCCGTCGTCAATATTTCCGGCATTTGTGTCCACCAGTGAGAGTGTCTGTTGCTGCAAGGTATTGTTCCATACGGCGTTGTTAACGCCCGAAATGGCGTTGTAGAGGAATTTCACCTTATCTGCCGACGGGTTGCGGGCATACATAGGAATATTGGTTCCTCCGTTCATCTTGTTGTTCCAGAGTACGGAGTTCACCACAAGCGCATACTCGTCCACATAGATGCCACCCGTCTGTGAAGCATTAGTGTCAGTTGCGTCTGTTGCCGTAACACAGTTGTTGTTGGTTATGGTGTTCTGCATCATCACACCACCCTTGTCGCAATAAACTGCGCCGTTGCCTCTGACAGTGTTGTTTGAAACAACGCAGGTCGACAGAATAAGATATTCAGGATGATCGTCGCTGTCCGAGCCTGTCGCTTCTGCTCCATTATGCAGATAAACGCCCGCGCCGTTGAGCGCAGAGTTGTTGGCAAGCATTGAGCGGTGAACCAGTCCGCGGTTTTCCACGTAGACAGCTCCTCCGTCGGCATCGGCATTGTTGTTGTAGATTAACGAAGTCTGCACACGTCCGTCTTTCAGATACACGCCACCGCCGTTGCCTGTCGCATAATTCTCCTTTACTATGCAGTTTGACAGATATGCGTTGGCGCCGTCCATATATACGCCGGCACCTCGGTCGGTCATAAAGTCGTCCATACCCGTACCGCCCTGTGCATATCCGCCCTGAATGGTAACGCCGTCGAGTGTTGTTACATTTGTAAAGGCAGACTCGCCCGGCATGGGCGCAAACCATACAACGTGGCGCGAGTCGCTCGTCAGAGTCCATTTATTATTTGTCCAACTAAAATCATTATGGTCATAATAAGCAGCCTGAAGGATTGTTTCATTCTTAAAGTCCCAAGGCATCGTGCTGGCTTTTTCACGTTCGATCTTAGACGCTTCTGTTCCATCAAAGCCGCCGTAAACGCTGATGCCGTCGCGCATGCGGAACGAAGCCGAGTAACCCGTACCGCTGATGAGCTGCGACTGCGGCGTGTAAGTTCCTGCTGCCACCCAAACCTCGCCGGTCTGGTTCTGCGGATTGTTGTCAGCCAGCTCGTCAATCATCTTCTGCAGGTCGGCAGAAGCGTTCGCCCACGTCGAGCCGTCGCCCGTGCCTGTAGCTGTCGGCTTAACATAGCGGATGCGCGACGCGGGCAAATACTGGTACTCGTAAGCACCGATGCTGATGCTAGTGCCGCTTATACGCGGTTTGCCTGCCATGTCCTCGCTGCCGTAAGTTTGTGTATCATAATAAATACCGTTACCCTTGTCTATCATGACCGAGCCTTCAAGCACGTTCCACGACCAGAGCGGATATGCCGTCTGCCGCCAGTTGAAGTCGCGGTCGTAGCTTGTCTTGATTGACGGGGCGTCGAACATCGGGCCAGACGCGCTTTCGCGGTTTTCCTTGGCTACATAGACGTTGCCGTTATCATCCGTACCAGCATCCGTATTAGTTACCGTAACTTCATGGAAAGCCGAGTGATTAAAAGTCGGCCGATATTGTAATGAAAGAGAAGAATTACCCCAAACAATAGAGTTAGCGACATTGCCTGAAGCATTTTCATCTGTCATGTCGACACCGGCGCCGGTGTTGCGTGCTATTGTTGAGTTAACAACTTTGCTGCCAGACGATATGCGCAGACCGCCGTTCTCGTTGTTGAATATCGAAGTGTTTACAACTGTCGCTTTGCCTGCAAGATAGATGCCGCCGCCCTGATTCTCAACAGCTGCACGCTCGCCGGCTGCGTTGTTATAAACGACGCACTGGTTGATAAGCGACTCGCCGTTGTTGACGTTCTTAACCGCGGCATCAACATAGACGGCGCCACCCTGCGTGGCATAGTTGTTGAACAGGAAGCAGCGCTCTATGCGGAAGTTTCCTCCGCCATTAGAATTATCACCAGAAATATAAATACCACCGCCTTTTCCGGCAGCATCTGTACCGACTGCATGACCGCCAGTAATCGTAAAGCCGTTGATTACAGTCGGATACGTGTTGTTATTTCCAGAAGTAGAAGTAGGCTTCATGTCGACCGAAAGCACGTGCGTGGCGTTGTCCTGACGCGTCGTGTTGGCAGGGAAGATAATATTTGTGTTGTCAGAATTATCGTCACTATTGATGTCGCCCGAAAGCACGGAGCGGTACTTCATCTGATAAGGCTTGCCCAGCGTCTCACGGTCGTTGATACTCTTTTCCGTACCTGCAAAGCCGCCGTACAGCTGCACGCCTGACTTCACGCTGAAGCTAACAGCCTGATCCGGAACTGTATACAGCTGGCCGGCTTTGGTTATCTGGTCGAAGCCCTGCGCCCAAATCTGGTCGCCGGCCTTTGCTGCATTAAGCGCAGCTGAAAGCGTCATCGTGCTTTGCCACGAAGAGCCGTCGCCAGTGCCCGTTGGACTTACATAATATGTTTTACTTTGCGCCATTGCGCTTACAGAAGCGCAAAGAAGCGTCAGTAATATATAGAGTCTGAATAAAGTACGCATCCTTATCATCTTTCAAATCTTATTCTATAAGTTCTATTTCATTTTTCTATATACCGCCATCCGCCGTTTCCATAACAGGCAAATCAGCTTAAAGTCTCGTCTTTCATAATCTCATTCGCCTGTCTGAACGCCCGTATTGTCCATGCTAAGCGTAATATTTCCGCTTCCTGTAATACCCTTTATCGTGGCGTTAACCTTATACCACGTCGCTTTCTGCAAAGCATCTTTAAAAGTCATTGTATAAGACTTCGTTGTGCTTTCAGTTTCTTCTGTTTTCTTTGCAGAAATATTAAATGTCACGCTCGGCTTGCTTACGCCATCCGGGAAAACGTAATGGTAAACACGACCGTTGCGCTGGCTTATCTCCGAAGTATTATAGAAAGTCCATTTTTTCAACGTCGCTCCTGTTGCAGGCGACAGGTCAGGGAACAGCTGTCCCTGTTCAGACCCGTTATATTCAAAATCCGTAACCTTCACGTCGGTATATCCTTGGTCGTAAGCATCGGCGGCGTCCCACTGTATGTCTATCTTTGCAGCCAGTCGGGTAAGCGTCATTGTCGGAGGAATACTTCCAACCTCACCTGTTCCGCCTTCTTTTATTTCAAATTCAGCAGGAACATTGTCGATTCCTTTATAATATCCAGTGGCTACGCTGACAAACTTAGCGTAATAGATAGCACCGCCTTCTGGTTTTGAATAATCATTAGAAATAGTAAGAGCCTGCACGTCTGTATTAGTCGTACAACTTGAAATATCAGAAGAAGGATTATTATCTGCGTCCTTGCTATAAGTTACACCGTAAATATAAACTTTTCCGGGCTGCGCATCAATTGAAAGCAACCTGTAATTTGTATTCCCGTAAATGGGAAGCTTTTCAAAATCTTCTTTAGATATTGCCGTTACCTGAACTTTTGAGTTATTGGGAAGCGTAACCTGTGAATCGTCCGTATATGCCATGATTATGGCCAGTTCGTCCCAGTCAGCCCCCTCGACAACGGCTGTGCCGGGGTCGCCCATGCGCGTACTGGCAGATGTTGCAGGAACGCTGATTATCAGCCGCACCGTCTCAACATCGGGCGCAGGCCTGTCTTCGTCGTCGTGCGAGCAGGCGACGAAGAGCATCATTAAAACCGGCAATATCAGTAAGTATCTTTTCATATTTTTATATTTAACGTTAACGGCAAGGGGCTGCGTCGCCATTTAGCAGTAAGGCGTGCGCCCTACCCTGCCGGCAGCCGTGCCCCACGCCTGCACTTCATACAAGGCTTATATCTCAACATCGTGGCTGCCGCCGGGCTTCCAGTCGAGCGTTACGCTGACGCCCACCTCTGCCGTTACCGCCTCAAGCGAGCCGTCGTCTTTCATGCGCACGCGTATTATCCTGATGTCGCCAGCGGGCAGCGGGTCGTTTACCGACACCACGTTTTCGGTTATCTTGCCGTCCTTCTTCACATACACCTTCATGCGCCACAGTCCGGCGTCGGCGTCAGCCCTCGTGCCGTCGGGCGACGGCAGCATTACGGAGTAGAGGCAGTCGTAGCCGCCCTCGGTCATGCGCACGGTGCGCACCACGGGCTTGCGGCTGAACGAGTAGACGCTGTCGTTAATGGCAAAGCTTGACGCCGTGCCCTCCACGTAGCCCCAAATATCGTCTGCCTGCTGCCCGTTGCGGTCTACCACCACGGCGGCGGCGCAGTTGAGCATGTAGAGACAGGCGCGGTATTTCTGGTTGCGGTCCTCGATGTGCATGTCCATGCGCGACGAGAAGAAGCCGCACGTGTGGCTGTTGACAGTGTCAGCCCCCGCCTCGTAGCCTATCGCCATTGTCAGGTCTGAGTCGGTTCCGGTGACGCTCCTCATCGAACCTTTCTCTATATTAGCAAGCGCGAGGTTGCGGTAGTCGCCACGCGGCATGTAGACCGTGACCGATGCCGACGAGGCGTCGATAACGGCAGACTGGTGCCACTCCAAACGGTTGTCGTCGAAGAACGACAGGTCGATGTCGTGGGCTATGTCGGTAAAAACTCCGCTCATAGCGTTTTCTATCCTCAAGGCCATGGCCTGCTCCTCGGGGCGCGCCAGCTCGGTGGCTATCTCGCGTTGCAGGTTTGTCCTCGGTTTCTGTTCAACCATGTATTCCACGGCGTAGTCAACGCCGCAGTCTGACAGGTCCTCGTCTATGCACGACGTCAGCGACAGCGCTACCACTACGCATGCGCCCGACGCACACCACAGCCTCGCCACCTTACGTAGCGGGGCGTGCATGCTGTTGAGGATATGTTTTGTCTTTATCATAGTCATTATTTTCGCTTTGCTGTTATGACGGCAGACCCTGCCCGGGTCTGCCTGCACCCGGCCTGCGCGCCCCGGCGGCGCGCGTCTGCCATGGCGGCACAAATATCTACATGTCTTTAGGGTCGCCCGCACGAAGATTAACGGTTATCGTGAAAGCACTTTGACCCACTGGTGAACGACGGGCCTACGAAAGCCCGCCGTCCTGTTTTGTCTTTATTATTTATGATTCAATTATCTGCTACGATGAATCAAATCATATTACTCAATTACAACATCGTCAGTTAAACCTTCCTGCCACTCGAGGTCAACGCTAAGACCAAGCTCAAGACGAGGAGCACGCAAGTCAGGAATACAGTTATAAGCACTCTTCAGGCTATTAATAGTAACTCTTGCAATGGTCTTGTGATCTTGTTCAAAAACCTTTTTGTGATCATTATTAGCTTCAAGTTCTCCAACCAAATAGAACTTTCCACCAGCAGGAACAATACCATCCTTACCTGTAAAAGCAGCTCCAGATTCATTCACAAGTTCTAACGCAAAACGAACTTTCTCATAGGTTGAACCACCACCTGTTACAGTTCCAGCTGTTTCCAAAGCCAATGAATATGCTGTCGGCGTACCATCATAATCAGCAGACTTCTTAACCTTAGCCCCATCAGTCGATGAATCATAAATTGTCCAAGCAGTTGAAGCTGTTAATGGCTTGAAATCATATCCAACTTTCTTTTGATCACCAATAAGTATACCTGTCAAAGAGAAACCATTCGCATCAACCGGAACAGCAATCTGACCAACAGGTTGTGATGCACCTGTAGGAGTATAATTGTCTCCATTATCATAAATATATTGATCAGCAAAGCGAGCATAAAGATTCAGATTTGCAACTGCATAATTAATCGGCTTTACGAGAGCAATACTACGAGTTGAAGCCTCAACAGATGTTTTATTATTTGTATAAAGAGCCAAAATACCACTCCAATCTGAATAAGAACCATTATATGTTGTTCCATTTGTCAAAGCCGCATCTTGACACTTAATGCTTGTGTCATCCCAATAAAATAGAGATGCAGGATAAACATAATTACTATAAGCAGTTTGCTCGATTATGTTTCCATCAGTTTTTTCAGTTGAAGGATTTGTATATTCAAACGTTGCATTGCCAACAAGTTGCATTGAACCATCAGGCAAACCAACATTACCAGGGAATTGAGCTATATTATTATCCTTAAACGCGAAATCAGGATATAATCCTTCAACGGGGGTGCCAGGGGTAAAATATTCTTCAATTTTACTACAAATTGCAGCTTTCAATGAATTATTATCAGCAACTTTGTCGCTTTTCATTGCACTATATAAATCTGCCAAAGCTGCTTTTATACTATTAGAAGAACCAGCCTTAAGACTTATAAAACGTGCATAATAATTTGCAAGGTCGTTTCCTGTTTCAGCACTCCATAAATTCGCTCCTTCATTTGTACTAACAGAAGCTATTGCTACCAACATATCTGTAAGTGACTTCTGAGTAGAGGTAACGCTTCCATTATCAACAAGAATTCTTCTCAAATCAAAATTAACATCAGCCAATGTTGTTTTAGGCCAACCACTTACCTCATACGAAGGAATAATTGAACCATTAGCTTTATTACCACCGTCAGTCGCAATAGCTTCACCATAGAACAGGAAACGATTAACTCCAACTTCTACATCAACATCGCTATAAACTTTGTAATTACCATTAGTTTGCAACCCTTTTTTTGCAATATTCTGCAATCCTATAGGCTCAACATCAGTGAGAGGTGTTGTAGAACTAAATGAAGCTGTACTCTTAAATGGAACAAGACGAATGTTTGTCATTCCACGGAAGTCAGAACTTGCTCCTTGTCCCTGAGTTACATCTTCACTAAGACGTGTTCCATTTTTACTTGCTCCAGGAATACTGATAGCAAACTGCGTCTTAACACTTTCACCATTGAACGTCGGGTTTTGCGGTGCCGCGAGGTCGTCGTCAGACGAGCAAGCGGTGAAACCCACTGCGCCTACAAGTGCGATTGCGCCCATATAGGCATACTTGCTAAAAATTTTCATAGTCAAAAAAATTAAAATTAGTAATTAATTATGTTATATGCTCATTAAAATACAACTCTTATCAGACATCAGACAGACACAAGTCTAGCTTCAGTCATAGGTTATGCAGTTTTTATTCAACATGTATATTGCCAATCGTTGCCGGCAACCATAGCGGGCGTGTCGGTCAATAGCCCGTCCATCATCTAATTTACCATCATCAACCGGGGTTGCGCCGCATGGCTTAGGTAGTTCAGCCGTGCGTGCTTACCCCTCTTTTTACATGTCGCCGGCGCCGGCGGTTATGCTGCTTTCCAGCTTTGCCGCCCGCGTCGTGGCCTTAGCCCTGTCGAGGTTCTGCTGCGCCCGGGCGTCGCCCTGTGCGGCAGCCTTCTCGAAGTAGCCGAATGCCTGCTGCCCGTCGCCGGTCATGTAGAGCGCCACGCCTATGGCGTTCCACGAGCGCGGGTCGTCCTTAACGGTGAGCAGCGAGCGCAGCGCCACGTCGTAGAGTCCGCGGCGCATCAGGTCGGTTGCCTCGTTTATGGTCTTTGCCCTGGTGTCGGGCACGTAGTCGTAGTATATGCGCAGGTAGCCGGAGTTGCGCTGGTCGCTCAGCACGTTGTCGCGCAGGTAGGCGTAGGGGCGGCCTCCGTCGAGGCGGCGCATCAGCATCTCGCGGCGGTTGGGGTCGGCCTCGGTGTCTATGATTTGCAGCAGGCGGTCGCGCCCGTCAAAGCTGCCGTCGGCTATCTGGTCGCGCAGCTCGGTCCACGCCTCGCCGCCGTTGACGCACTCGAAGAGCGAGTCGGGCACTGCCACACGGCCCTGTATGTAGCGTTTGAGCGCCTGTGCGCGGTTGCCCGCCAGCGCGCGGTTGCGCGCCACGGGGCCTTCGACCGAGGCGAGTCCGATAATCTGTATTATCTTGACTGACGACGTGGTGTCGGCCATGATGTCGCGCGTAATGGAGACTATGCGGTCGAGCGTGGGACCGTTGTCGCGGAAGCCGCTGCTAAGCACCGCCTTGTCGAGCGGGAAGTGTACGTAGAGCGCACCCTTCTCCTTGCGCAGTATGCGTGTGTCGTCATAGGGGCGGTATTTTGATATGTGCTGCAGCACGGGGTTGTCGCGCTCGAGCTGTCCCGCCCGGCCTGTATTGTCGGGCACGTCGGCCATGAGCGGCTCGAACGGGGGCACGTAGACGAAGCGTGCCAGCGGCACTGTAGGCGCCGGCATGACGTCGCAGCAGCCCGACTTGGTGCGCTCGGCGTCGAGGCTTACCACTCCGTCCCACAGCCACGGGCAGTCGGCGCGCTGCAGGGTGACGTCGTAGTCGACTGTTGTGCCGAGCCGTGCCTCGCGCCCCTGTGGCGTGTCGCCGGCCATGCCGTAGTAGCGCATGCGCCCGATGTAGCGGCGGTTGCGCTTGCCGCGGAACACGGCGGGCTCGAGGCGCAGCGTGTCGCCGCGCCCGTTGGTCAGCACGGGCACTGACGTGACGGCGTAGTCGCTGCCTATGGAGTCGCCCTCGGCAAGGGTGAACGCAAGGCGCACCGACGTGCTGTCGACCCAGCTTACGCCGACAGGGCGTTGGGCTGACACCGGCAGCGCCGACACAACAACCGCCAATATGGTTAGAGATATTTTCATCAGTATTTAATTTATTAGTCAGCAACAGGCAGTCTATACCGCCGTACCTTTATTTAATATAATACACCACCGACACTGCTATCTTTGTAGGCATGAAGAGACCGCGCGTCTCCTCGCCCAGCTTGCTGCCGCACACTTCGCACGCGTACTTGGAGTAGCGCGTAAGACCGTAGCCGAGGCCTATTACGCCCTCGATGCTCCAGCGGTTGCCGGGCAGCATCCAGCTGTAGCCATAGACCAGGCCTACCGCACCGAGGTCGCCCTGGAAGCGGTGGCTGTCAAGGTCGGGGAAGACGCCGAAGGGCATCTTGACGCCTCCGGCATTGTAATGCGAATACAGGATATTGGCACCGATAAAATGGCCTGCATACGGAGCGCAAAGCCAATAACGTGCCTCGGGCTGCACTACGACGTGCTTCAACTTCTTGTTGTCGGAGAATGTAAAGGGGTTCCAGCCGGCAGAAACGTCGAGCGTCCATTTTTTAGACAAACGGGTCTCTACGCCTGCATTGAACGTTGCCGTTGTCCAATACAAGGCGTTTGTCTTCACTGCAACATGCTGCGAATAAGACAAATTACATATTAAGCATCCCAAGGCCAGGGCCAAACTTCTCAGACGACCATAAGTCATAGCTAATTTTTTTAATCTTTAAGCAATCTAGCAATACAGTTGGTATGCAAAGATAATAAACAAATAATAAAAGTTTAAAATTTACCCCCCCCCGTTTTAATTTTGTTAACATTAATTAGCGTTATATTTGTTAATATTCCACACATTCCCAAAGGTAACCTTTTACCTTGCAAAAGGCCACCTTTTTGAGTGTAAAAAGCGACCTTTTGCAAAGTAAAAGGACGCCTATCGGAGCAATACATATTTTAACATTTGACGGGTTAACATGCCGGACGACTTGGTGACAGGCAGCAACGGGCATAAAAAGAGATGTTTCCGGTGCTTTTAGTATGCCTTTGCCTCCGGCCACCGGCACGTGGACATGAAGAGAATGGGAGACAGCCGAAATATTTAAAACGTTTCAGCGTTAACTGATCAGTCCATACAACGCTTTTCGTCATACAGCCAAAAGTAGCCCAGCCACAATGTCACGCCGCAATCCACTGCGACCTAAAAAACAAGGACAACAATCCGACCGGACCACATATAATTATTTGGTTAAAAAAATCATGCCCTGCATTATCTTGAACAAAATTTATTATATTTGCATAACAAATTACCAGGCTTATAAATTATGACTATAACAAGAGTGGACAACATACGGCCTGAAATGCTTAGATGGGCAATAAAAAGAGCCGGGAGCAATGAGGAAAAAGCCGTAAAGGCTGTACCCGCATTGACTGGGTGGTTGTCTGGTGAAAAGAAGCCTACGGTAATCCAGCTACAACAGTTTGCGGACAGGTTTCATGTTCCATTCGGTTATCTCTTCTTGCAGGAAATACCTGAAGAAAACATACCCATACCCATGTTCAGAGGGGAGGCTGCCCAAACAGGACATTTCGACCTGAACGTATATGACACGATAATGAGCGTAAGCAGCCGACAGGACTGGTTGGAAGAATATTTGGAAAAGAACGGCATAGAGACCTGCCGGCTGGTTAATACGGTAGAACTGAATACTCCTGTCGAAGAGGCTATATCCATACTCCGTGAAGCGCTCCGCCTGGAACCAAGATGGGCGTTCAGCCTTGCCAATGCGGATGCGGCTGTAGGCATGCTGACAAAGCAAATGGAAGATGCAGGCATTTTTTTATCTTACAATGGTGTGGTGGGCAACAATACGCACCGCCCGCTTAAAGTCAGCGAATGCCGCGGATTTGCGCTGGTAAGCAAAACAGCCCCTTATATTTTCGTGAACAGTGCGGACAGCAAGTCTGCCCAATTATTCACATTAATTCATGAAACAGCCCACTTGATGTTGGGTGTAAGCGCAGGACATGCAGGAGAAGAAACAGTAAGCCATGATGCAGTAGAAATATATTGTGACAAGGTGGCAGCCGGATTCCTTGTTCCAGCCATAGAATTGCGTAGTTTATGGAACGGAGAAATAAAATACGCATCGCGCAGATTCAAGGTAAGCGAGATAGTAATTGCGCGCCGCGCCCACAATTTAGGCCTGCTTTCCGACAAGAACTATCGTGCGTTTTGGTTAGAATACAGAAAACGCCCCATAGCCAAAAAGGAAGGGAACGGAGGAAACTTTTACCTGACGAGCGTAAAACGTGTAGGAAGACTGTTTGCCATCCATGTGCGCAATGCAGTAAACAGCCGGCAATTAAGCTATACGGAAGCCTATAACCTGACAGGATTGCACGGCAACACGTACCAACACTTCATGACAAACAACATCTGAGGCATATGGCATACATATTCGATACAAACATATTCATACGTTCCAAAAATGAGATGCCAATGGAAGTGTGGCCTACTTTCTGGAAAAAAATGGCAGAGATGATTAATTCCGGACAAGTCCGTTCGAGTATAGAAGTAAAGGCGGAAATAGATAAAGGGAACGACGAACTGACCACATGGATACATGACAACGCACCAGACTCATTCTATTACGCCATAGACGGAGAAGTATTGGCGAAATATGCAGCGACCCAGAATTGGGCACAGGCCAATCCGGTCTTCAATGACAATGCGCGTCAAGAGTTTGCAACGGTAGCCGACGCTTACCTTGTGGCAACAGCCGCCGCCAAAGGGCTGACACTTGTAACATACGAGACATCAGACCCTTATTGCAAAAGACGGGTGAAGATACCTGATGCGTGCAATGCCATTGGCGTACGGTCGTGCGACCTTAATACAGCTTTAAGGGAAATGGGCGTCACGATATAATAGCGCATGCTATAAAACAAGCACCCCATACATGCACTTTTCTCCGGACATCATCACGGACTTTTTCTTTCCAGACTTTTTAAGCTCCAACCGGAAAGAACATTAAAAATGTGGTTTCCGGTGCTTTTATTTTGCACTTCACGCAAGTTGCAGTAACTTTGCACGCGGAAAACAGAAGATTTATTATGGATAACAAACAGGCAACATTGGAACTGGGAACGAAACCAGTCGGCAAACTACTGATGCAATACGCCTTACCTGCCATCGTGGCAATGACGGCGTCGTCGCTCTACAACATGATTGACAGTATCTTCATAGGCCAGGGCGTGGGCGCGCTGGCGATATCGGGTCTGGCGATAACCTTCCCGCTGATGAACCTCTCGGCGGCCTTCGGCGCCGCCGTCGGCATAGGCTCGTCGACGTGCATATCGGTGAAACTGGGACAGAAGGACTACGCCATGGCCGAGCACATCTTCGGCAACAGCTTTACGCTGAACCTTGTCGTGGGAATACTGTTCGGCGTGATAACGCTGCTTTTCCTCGACCCAATACTTTACTTCTTCGGCGCGAGCGAGAACACCATACCCTACGCCCGCGACTACATGCTGGTAATACTGGCTGGCAACGTGGTGTCGCAGACGTTCCTGGGCATGAACGCCGTGCTGCGCGCCGCCAGCAAGCCCAAGCAGGCCATGGCTGCGACAATACTGACCGTGGTGCTTAACATCGTGCTGGCGCCGATATTCATCTGGCCGCTCAAGATGGGCATACAGGGCGCGGCAATAGCCACCATACTGTCGCAGGCTGTGGCGCTGGCATGGCAGATAAAGCTGTTCAGCAACCAGGGCGAGATACTGCACTTCCAGCGCGGCATATACAAGCTGAAGAGCGACATCGTAAAGAACATAACAAGCATAGGCATGTCGCCATTCGCCATGAACGTGTGCGCCTGCGTGGTGGTGATATTCATCAACGCGGGCCTGTCAAGATACGGCGGCGACCTGGCAGTGGGCGCCTACGGCATAGCGAGCAAGGTGTCGTTCATCTTCGTAATGGTGACCATCGGCCTCAACCAGGGCATGCTGCCGATAGCCGGCTACAACTACGGCGCGCAGCGATATGACCGACTGAAGCGCGTGCTGAAGCTGGCCATGATAACGGCAACGGTGATAACGACGACGGGATTCGCCATAGCGGAGTTCCTGCCCTACCAGTGCGCAAGGCTGTTCACCACGGACAAGACGCTGATAAGCATGGCCATCGAAGGCATAAGGATACACATGCTGGCGTTCCCGATAGTGGGCTGCCAGATGGTGATAACCAACTTCTTCCAGTGCATAGGCAAGGCCAAGATAAGCATATTCCTGTCGCTGTCGCGCCAGATGCTGTTCCTGCTGCCGCTGCTCGTCGCACTGCCGCCGGTGATGGGCGTTGACGGCGTATGGACGGCAATGCCTGTATCTGACGCCATTGCGTCGATAGTAGCCTTCGCGATGATGGGCAGCTACCTGAGAAAAGTGAAAAAGATAAACAAACAACCCCAAACAGCCGCATAGCGACACGGACGGGCACAATAAACAAAAGAGAATATGGAAGACAAAAAGATAATAATAAACGTAGGAAGACAACTGGGCAGCGGCGGACTCTACATAGCCAAACGTCTGGCCGACGACCTGGGATTCAAATTCTACGACAAGGAACTGCTCAACCTGGCCGCAAAGGAAAGCGGATTCAGCGAGAAATTCTTTGAACAGAACGACGAGAAGAAGGGATTTTTCCGCTCGCTGTTCCACATGCACGCCCCGTTCGTGTCGGACAGCAACTTCTATAACAACAAGCTGTCGCAGGAGAGCCTGTTCCAGTTCCAGAGCGACGCCATACGCAAGGCCGCCAAGGAGCACTCGTGCGTGTTCGTGGGACGCTGCGCCGACTACGTGCTGCGCGACTTCGACAACACGATGAGCCTGTTCGTAACTGCCGACCTTGACGAACGCGTTGAACGTATATGCGAGCGCCACAAGTGCGACGCCGACGAGGCCAGGAAGATAATAGAGAACAAGGAGTCGTCGCGCGCGTCGTACTACAACTACTACACGGGCAAGGTGTGGGGACACGCCACATCGTATGACTTGTGCGTGAACTCGAGCCTGCTCGGCATGGAAGGCACGGTGGAGTTTGTCAAGGAGTTCATTAGAAGAAGGTTCGCCGACGGCGGCGCACGTTAAGCCCAAACACGCCGGCAGGATGAAAAGGATAGGCATAATAAGTGACACGCACGCTTACTGGGACGACAAGTACCTGCACTACTTCGAGCCGTGCGACGAGATATGGCACGCCGGCGACATAGGGTCGACGGAGGTGGCGGCTCGCCTGGCCGAGTTCCGCATGTTCAGGGCGGTGTGCGGCAACTGCGACGGGGGCGACCTGAGACTGATGTATCCCGAACTGCTGAGATGGAAATGCGAGGACGCCGACGTGCTGATGAAACACATCGGCGGATACCCCGGCAACTACGACGCCAGCATAAGGGCGCGGATATACGCCTCGCCGCCGCAGCTGTTCATAAGCGGACACTCGCACATACTGAAGGTGAAATACGACCGCACGCTGAACCTGCTGCACATAAACCCCGGCGCCGCCGGACTGCAGGGATGGCACAAGGACAGGACGCTGGTAAGGCTGACCATTGACGGCGGCACGTTCAAGGACCTCGAGGTGGTGACACTGGCAGACCCGAGAAAATGCACGGAACACAATTTTTGAGCGATAAAGGAGTTATATATAATATAAAGGAGAAAACAAACGCCATGGACGCACTGTCACAAGAGCTGCAAGACTTCCTGATACGCCTGGGCAAGGAGCCCGGATGCGTATCGGAAAAGGTGGAGCACTACATCAAGCACATAATGCACCTCGTCTACGCCGACGAGGAGGACATGCTGCAACAGTATTACGGCCTGTTCGGCAACGACGTGAAGCCGCTGGAGGACATAGCGCGCGAACGCAATGTGAGCACCGCCACGATGCTGAAAATAATAGAGGCAAACCTGCGAAAGATGGCGGTGTCGCCGGAGTGGCAGATGGTAAAACAGCTTATTAAATAGATAAATAATATATGAAGAAAATATTATTGTTAGGCTCGGGCGAACTGGGCAAGGAGTTTGTTATTGCGGCCAAGCGCGCCGGACAGTACGTGGTGGCATGCGACAGATACGCAAACGCACCGGCCATGCAGGTGGCCGACGAGTGTGAAGTGTTCAGCATGCTCGACGGCGACGCGCTAAGCGCAGTAGTAGAGAAACACCACCCGGACATAATAGTGCCCGAGATAGAGGCCATACGCACGGAAAAACTGTTTGACTTCGAGAAGCAAGGCATACAAGTAGTGCCGAGCGCACGCGCCGTGAACTACACCATGAACCGCAAGGCAATACGCGACCTGGCGGCGAAGGATCTGGGACTGAAAACGGCAAAATACTTCTACGCAAAGACACTTGACGAGCTGAAGGAACACGCAAAGGAGATAGGTTTCCCGTGCGTGATAAAGCCGCTGATGTCGTCGTCAGGCCACGGTCAGAGCATTGTAAAGGAAGCCGGCGAGCTTGAAACGGCGTTCAACGCGGCAATGGAAGGCAGCCGCGGCGACGTGAAGGAGATAATAATAGAAGAGTTCATACACTTCGACAGCGAGTTCACGCTGCTTACGGTAACACAAAAGGACGGCCCCACCCTGTTCTGCCCGCCGATAGGCCACGTGCAGAAGGGCGGCGACTACCGCGAGAGCTGGCAGCCCTACGCCATAAGCGAGGCCGACCTGAAGGAAGCGCAGCACATGGCCGAAGCCGTGACAAGGGCGCTGACAGGTGCCGGAATATGGGGCGTGGAGTTCTTCCTGAGCAAGGACAAGGGCGTAGTGTTCTCCGAACTGTCGCCGCGTCCGCACGACACGGGCATGGTTACGCTGGGACATACGCTGAACCTGAACGAGTTTGAACTGCACTTCCGCGCCGTAATGGGACTGCCCATACCGGCAATACACCTTGAGCACACGGGTGCAAGCGCCGTTGTACTGGCCAAGGAGGAGGCGCACCACGAGCCTGAATACAACATGACAGACGTGCTGAAAGAGGACTACACGCGCCTGCGCATCTTCGGGAAGCAGGAGCAACACGTCAACAGGCGCATGGGCGTAGTGCTCTGCTACGGCGACACCGATGCCGACACGACCGCACTGAGGGACAAGGCCAAGCGCCTGGCGGAGACGGTGATAAGATAAAGAGACGCATACCACACACGGAGCAAGGGCCAGGCCCATGTTCCGTGTGTATTGCTGTGTTACAACAAACAAACCTAAAACCTTAAAATCATTAATATGAACAAGATAATAGACCTTCCGAAAATATTCGACCCGAGGGGAAACCTCACAGTGGCTGAAGGTAACGCACATGTGCCTTTCGACATAAAGCGCGTGTACTGGGTGTACGACGTGCCGGGCGGTGAGCACCGCGGAGGGCACGCACACAAGCAGTGCAAGGAGATGCTTGTGGCGGTGAGCGGAAGCTTCACCGTAACGCTGGACGACGGGAAGGAGAAACACAAATACCTGCTGAACCACCCCTACCAGGGACTCTTCATCGACACCAACACCTGGCGCACGCTGGACGACTTCTCTTCAGGTGCGGTATGCCTTGTCATCGCTTCTGAAAAATTTGAAGAAGAAGACTACATCAGGGAGTACGATGATTTTAAGGAATACTTGAAATGTTTGAAATAAGAATATACAGGGAAAGCCTGAAGAACGAATGGAACGAGCATATAGCCCGTTCAAAAAACGGAACCTTCCTGACAGACAGAAACTACATGGACTACCATTCGGACAGGTTCAAGGACTTTTCCTTAATGTTTTACAGTAAAGACAAGCTATCGGCCGTATTGCCCGGAAACATAAAAGACAACGTTTACTACTCGCACAAGGGGCTTACGTACGGAGGACTGATCATCGACAGCAAATGCAAAACTGCCGACGTGTGCCGTATTTTCGAAGAAGCAAACACATTCCTGAAAGGACATGGGATAAAGAAAATAGTGTATAAACCCGCACCGTGGATATATGCAACTGTCCCAGCGGAAGAAGACCTTTACGCGATAACGAACGTATGCCACGGCAGGATAGCCGGGCGCGACATATCATCGACAATAATACTCGGCAACAAACCCAAATTCAGCGAGCTGCGAAGGCGCTGCATGAAAAAGGCAAAAGCGACCGGAATAGAGATAAAGAAAAGCAATGACATTGCAACTTTCTGGAAAATACTGGACAACAACCTGGAAAACAAATACGGGGTAGCGCCGGTTCATACCTGCGGAGAACTGGAACTGCTTGCAGGCAGGTTTCCGGAAAACATAAAGCTGTACATGGCTTACCTAGGCGAAGAGGCTCTGGGCGGAACCGTCACTTACATAAACAAACAGACCGTACACACACAATACATCTCCGCCTCGCCAAAAGGGAAGTCGCTCGGAGCGCTCGACCTGCTGTTCAGCGAGCTGATAAACAATGTATTTACAGATTACACATACTTCGACTTCGGGAAATCGACCGAAAGGGAGGGAACGTACCTCAACGAAAAACTGATATTCCAGAAAGAAGGTTTCGGCGGACGCGGAGTATGCTATGACACTTACGAATGGGAACCATGATAAAATATCTCGAACTGGCGAAGGTTACGGCGATGCACGCCGACGAAATAAACGAAGCGGTAAGGCGCGTGGTAACGGGCGGATGGTACCTGCAAGGGGAGGAAAACCGGCTGTTTGAAGAGGAATACGCAGCATACACCGGCACAGAATATTGCGTTGGCTGCGGCAACGGACTTGACTCGCTGACGCTGATACTGCGTGCGTACATGGAATTGGGCGTGATGCAGCCCGGCGACGAAGTGATTGTTCCGGCAAACACGTACATAGCCTCAATCCTTGCCGTAACCGAGAACGGGCTGAAGCCGGTATTGGTCGAGCCGCGCATGGATACGCTGCAAATGGACGACAGGCTGATAGAACACGCCATAACGCCACGCACCAAGGCCATAATGATTGTCCACCTGTACGGACGCTGCGCATACACAAGGAAGATTGGGGAAATATGCAAGGCGCACAACCTGAAACTGATAGAAGACAACGCACAGGCGCACGGATGCACGTTTGAAGGCAGGCGCACGGGCTCGCTGGGCGACGCGGCCGGGCACAGCTTCTATCCGGGGAAGAACCTGGGGGCGCTGGGCGACGCAGGAGCCGTGACGACAAACGACAAGGCTTTGGCCGATACGGTAAGGGCGTTAGGCAACTATGGTTCGAGCCGCAAGTACGTGTTCGACATGAAAGGGCGCAACAGCCGCCTGGACGAGATACAGGCAGCCGTGCTGCGCGTGAAACTGAAATACCTGGACGATGACAACGCAAGGCGAAAGCGCATTGCCATACATTATATAGAAAACATATCAAACCCGTTACTCAGCCTGCCGGGCCGGGAGTATTGCGACAACAGCGTGCACCACATCTTCCCACTGATGTGCGGACGACGTGACGAGTTGCAGCAATATCTTAAAGACAACGGCGTGGGCACGATGATTCATTATCCGATACCGCCGCACAAACAGAAATGTTACGCCGGATGGAACGCGCTCAGTCTGCCAATTACGGAACAAATACACCGCGAGGAACTTAGCATTCCGCTCAACCAGACGATGCAGGAAGACGAAATAATAACAATAGAAAAATTACTTAACGATTTCAGATAACACAAAAAGCAATGCCCTGTTCGTAATGATTTACGAACAGGGCATTGCCTTAAATTCACATTGCAGGACGGCACATGCCGATAGCCTGGTTTCAGAATATCAATCTGTCAATATTACCGTAACGCCTCGTGCGGCCTGCGCTCCCATGACAAGAGCCTGGGCAATGTCGGCCGTCTTGGACGGGCCGGAGATGAACGAGCCATAGCCATGGTCGGTAAAACGTATCATGCCGTAGGCCTGGTGCATGTTGCTGACTATGCACTTACGGCTCAACAGGATGACAAGATACTCTGAAATGAAGCAGACGGCACGCTCTTTCATAGTCTGCGGAATCCATACGCAACCGTTCTCGGCCACGCCTATCTCGCCCCGGACGATGCCGACGTCGGTGCCGTTAAGGTCCTGCGCCTCGGCTACGGTGTCGGGATTACGCCGGGCAATGGTTATTTCGGGCAGGTTGCTGGCAAAGACCTTTGCATCGGGGTAAAGGTTCTTGATAACCTCGTTGACGTCATCGCCCTCCTTTAGTTCGACAACATTTCCGCCGACAGTACGGCTCATTTCAGTAAACTGCGCCACGACGTCCGGATATTCAATACCTTTCAGCGCATCAAGGTCAGGCATGTCATACCGCCCTTCCACCTTCATGTTGCGGCGGTATCTTGACAATATTTCTTCTTTCGTACTCATTTCACTTCTCCTTTCTTCCACATTTCATGGAACGATTCGTGCGGGAATTCGGGCATTTCGTGCCCGTAGCCCCAGCCGTTCAGCTTGTTGTACATAAGCGCATGCGGCACATGGTTGGCAAGGGGAGCAAACTTCAACGCCGTAGTGTAAAGCGACGGATGGTCGAACAAGTATTTCATGCCAACAGACATGACCTTCTTCACCGTGTCGGCCTTGCCAAGCGAGTCAAGATTCTGCCGCCAGCGGTATATCTGCTCGGACAGGTTAACCTTGACGGGGCATACATTGTCGCAAGAGCAGCACAAGGTGCATGCGCTGACATTGTCCGAATATTCAGACGCGTCCTTCAGCATTCCCAGGTTGATTCCGATAGGACCGGGTATGAAGTAAGTGTATGAATAGCCTCCGCTGCGGCGGTAAACCGGGCACGTGTTCATGCACGAGCCGCAACGTATGCACTTCAACGTCTCCCAATGTCCGGGGTTGGCAATGATGTCGCTCCGGCCGTTGTCTACAAGCACGATGTGCATTTCTGCTCCCGGACGCGCCTTGCGGAAATGCGAGGTGAACGACGTCGTAGGCTGTCCCGTGGCCGCACGGCACAACAGGCGCTGGAACACGGCAAGTGAACGGTAGTCGGGAATGACCTTTTCAAGTCCCATGGCGACGATGTGCAGCTTAGGCATTGAAGTGGACATGTCGGCATTGCCCTCGTTGGTGCATACAACCACATCGCCGGTGGATGCAACGCCAAAGTTGGCTCCGGTCATGCCTGCACCTGCCGTCATGAACTCGTTGCGCAGGCTCAGGCGTGCCTGGTAAGTGAGGTATGTAGGGTCGTAGTTGCCTTTCTCGCTTCCGAGCTTCTCCTCGAAGAGGTGCCCAACCTCTTCTTGTGTTATATGTACGGCTGGCACAACTATGTGGCAAGGCTTCTTGTCCATAAGTTGCAGTATGCGTTCGCCCAAGTCCGTCTCGACGACGTTGATGCCGTGCTTCTCGAGATAGGGATTCATACCGCACTCCTCGGTAAGCATGGACTTGCTCTTTACGAGCTTGTCGACGCCGTGGCTCTTCAATATGGACAGCACGATGGAGTTGAACTCCCCGGCATCCTTCGCCCAATGCACCTTAACGCCGTTCTTCTCAGCGTTGGCGGCGAACTGTTCCAAGTATTCGTCAAGGTGGGTTACGGTGTGTCGCTTGATGGCACTTGCCGCCTCGCGCAGCTGCTCCCACTCGTCAAGTCCTTTTGCCATGCCGTCACGCTTGACACGTAGCGACCAGAATGTCTCGTCGTGCCACGCCGCGTTCTTGTTTGTCTGCAAGAACTTCTGCGCTGCTTTTGAATGTTGTGTGCTCATAGTCCGGCTGCTAAGATTTGTACTACATGTATGAATTTGATGCCCTTATCCTGTCGTTTCGCCACGCCTTGCAGGTGCATGAGGCACGAGCTGTCAGGCCCGGTTATGTATTCGGCGCCGGTGGCAATATGCCTGTTGAGCTTGTCGATGCCCATCTGCGTTGACACGGCCGGCTCCTCGATGGAGAACATTCCGCCAAAGCCGCAGCATTCGTCAACGCGTTCAGGCTCGAGCACGGTCACTCCTTCGACGAGCGACAGCAAGTCTTTTACCTTAGAATAAGACGGTATGTTGCGTTCGCTCGGCGACGACAGGCCAAGCTCGCGCACTCCGTGGCACGAATTGTGCAGGCTTACCTTGTGCGGGAACTTGCCCGGCAGCGACTTGACCTTCAGCACGTCGTGCAGGAACTCGCAAATGTCCATGGTCTTCTCCGCCGTCTCACACTTGTGCTTGCCCTCAAGCAGCCTCGGATAATTCAGCCTGACGAAGGCTGCACAACTGGCCGAAGGGGCTACTACATAATCGAAACCCTTGAACATGTCGTCGTAATGCTCGGCCAGATGCACGGCCTTGCCCTCGAACCCGGCGTTCGCCATGGGCTGGCCGCAACAAGTCTGCTCCAGCGGATAGGTTACGTCTACCTGCAAATGCTTAAGCAGCTTGTATGCCGCCACGCCCACTTCAGGGTAAAGGGCGTCGACATAACAAGGAATAAAAAGTCCTACTTTCATAATGTCCGAAAATTTCTTGTACTGTGTTAATCAAGAAAATTAATTGTTGCAAAGTTATAAAAAACGCATAAAACAATAGCCTTTTTTCATGAAAACTTATGCCACGGCAATGGTGTGTGCCGCGTTTTGCAACCTTCACTTTGCATTACCGGCACCAATGCACAGTGCCGGACGCACAGACGCTCCGCACCGCTGACTGCGCCCCTGGCATACCGACTGGCAGGGGTACGCCTGCGGCTGACGGGGCACCGGCTGGCAGGGCTTTTGCAAAAGGCAACCTCCGGCTTTGCAAAAGGCGGCATATTACACGACAAAAGGCCGCCTTTTAGAATGTAAAAGACGGCCTTTTGCAAAAGCGTTTGTCAAAAATAGAATTATCGTCGGTAAGCACCTGGCTTACAACGACTTACCGCAGTATCATCATTCGGATGCAGCCTGCTTGTATCTTTCCAAGAGCCATGCCTTCTGCTCTTCAATTGTCATGCAGCTGTTGTCAAGTTCTATGGCGTCGTCAGCCTTCCGCAGCGGGGAGACTTCGCGGTGGGAGTCAATGTAGTCACGCTCCTTCACGTTTTTCAATATCTCGTCATAATCAGCTTCCATGCCTTTACCTTTCAATTCATCAAAACGTCTTTGGGCACGGACCTCGGCCGAGGCGGTGACAAATATCTTCAGTTCGGCGTCGGGGAACACCACCGTGCCTATGTCGCGCCCGTCCATCACTATGCCCTTCTCCTTGCCCATTGCCTGCTGCTGGCGCACGAGGGCCTCCCTTACGAAAGGCAGGGCAGCTATCGGACTGACGTGCGACGACACCTCCAGCGTGCGTATCTCGTTTTCAACAAGCTCGCCGTTTAGGTAAGTATCGGGACGGCCTGCCGCGGCGTTGAACTTGAACGAAATTGCAATTTCGCCCATGCGTGCTTCCAGTTCGCCGGCCTTTATGCCACCGTCGTCGTCGAACAGGTTGTTGCGCATTGCGAAGAGCGTCACCGAACGGTACATGGCGCCCGTGTCTACATAGACGTATCCTATCTCCCGTGCAAGGTCTTTGGCCATCGTGCTTTTACCGCACGACGAATAGCCGTCGATTGCTATGGTTATTTTTTTCATTATATCAATCTTGTTTATTATTCATTTTATTAAAAAAATGTCCGTGCAGCCAGCAATCCTTACAGGCTGTAGCTAACGTTTACGAGGAACGAACTCGACGACACATGGTACTTGCCGTAGGCCAGCTGCAACTTGAAGCGCTCGAGCTGCAAGCCACCGCCCAAAGAAAATCCTGCCATGTGGTTGCTCTCGTCGTCTGTGCCCTTAAGCAGTGTCATCTCGTCGGCGCGCCTGAAGTTGTATCCCAGTGCGACATAAATCTGGCTGGACAGGATTATGTCGGCGCCGAAGACCAGATGGTTCTTGAACGACGTGTCCCAGTTGTTGAGGTTGACAAGCGTAGCCGACACCCTGAAGGGCAGTGCGGCAAACTTCTTGCTGACGCCTGCCTGCACGTCGAGCGGCATCCGTTCGTACTCGTCGTCGTAAGCCTTGAGCTGTCCGCCGAGGTTCTTCGCCACGAGCGACACCGACCATTCACGTTCCGGGTCGTAATAGTTGAGTCCCAAGTCGACTCCTACCGCCCATGAACTGTAACTGCCTATGTACGAATTAATCACCTTTGCCGTTATGCCTCCGACAATCCTTTCGCCGAGGATATAGCTGAACACGCCGCTCAGGGCTATGTCCTTGGCAGAGAACTCGCCCGTCTGCACGTTGTTCTGGTCCATCTCCTTCATGGTCCCGTAGTCCATGTACTGTGCCATGACGGCCACGGAAGCTTTCGTCTTTATTATCTTGTTGAACGATGCGCTTGCCGTCGTCGCCCCTGCCATGTAGGTCATGAAATTAAAGTTTATGGTCTTGTCGCTGACCGATGCCAGGAGCGCCGGGTTGCAGAACGCCAGCGAGGGGTCGTCTTCAATTATAGTTATGTTGTCTCCGCCCAGGGCCGCCGCGTGCGCACTTACCGGCACCCGCAGAAAGTTGTACGCCGTCTGGCTTTCCTGTGCGTAACCGGCTACTGCAAAAAGCGTCAGCAGAAGCGGGAAAATAGTTTTTTTCATTATAAATCTGTTATTTTTACCGCAAAGATACATCTTTTTCAAATATCTGAGTTACTTTTGCATTATTAAAAAGACGTCTTGCAGCCGTTTTTTGATAATAACGCAGAAAACGGCAAATTAGTATATTGCAAGCCCGAAGGTATTAATACTCATAGCGATAAGTGGAAATCAAAAAGTCATACAAGGCCGATTTGGACAATCATCGTGCGTCTGGTTTCTTAATCGGGCTTGTCGTCGTGCTTTCGCTTTTTCTCGGCGCGCTCGAGTTCACTACGCACAGCGGACTGCCCGAGACCGGCGACGACATACTCGAAGACATTTCGCAAGACATCGAAATGACACCCGTAATACACCGCGACGACATGGTGGCCGCAGCGCCTCAATCGCCGCAGAAGCAGCAGGGCAGCAAACTGAACATCGTAGACCGTAAGGCCAATGACGAAACCGTAAGCAAGCCGCTGCTCGACATAAACGACCTTAACAGCCTGCTCGGCGTTGGCGTTGGCGGCGTAACCGACATATCCAACGCTCCTATATCGCTCGTCGCCCCAAGCACGGAAGACGACAACCCGCTTGACTTCCACGTAGTCGAGCAGCTGCCCGAGTTTCCCGGTGGCATGTCAAAGTTCGTGCAGTGGCTGACCAAGCGGCTTAAATATCCCATCACGGCGCAGCGCGCAAAGAAGGAGGGCACGGTGCTCGTGTCGTTCATCATCAACAAGGACGGCACCACGACCGGCCACAAGATAGTAAGGTCGGCAGGCGCCGAGTTCGACGGCGAAGCGCTGCGCGTATTGCGGCAGATGCCAAAATGGACGCCGGGCAAGGACAAGGGGCAGCCCTGCCGCACGTACTTCTGCATACCGATTGTATTCAAACTATAATATAACCAACATCTACAAAACCCTGAAACTATGTTGACAGCAAATGAAATCCTCGAGAAGATAAATTCGTACCTTGACAACCTGCCTTACACTCGCGAGCCGCAAAGCCTCTACGAGCCCGTGAAGTACGCCTTGTCGATGGGCGGCAAGCGCATCAGGCCGTCACTGATGCTCATGGCCTACAACATGTTCAAGGACGACCCGGAGAGCATACTGCCCACGGCGTGCGCCATTGAGACATACCACAACTACACCCTGCTGCACGACGACCTGATGGACAACGCTGCCATGAGGCGCGGCATGCCCACGGTACACGTCAAGTGGGACGCCAACACGGCCATCCTCTCGGGCGACAGCATGCTGGTGCTGGCATTCCAGCGCATGATGCAGTGCGCGCCCGACAAGCTCAAGCCTGTACTCGACCTGTTCACCGAGACATCGCTCGAGATAGGCGAAGGCCAGCAGTACGACATGGACTTCGAGTCGCGCACCGACGTAACCGAGGACGAATACATCGAGATGATACGCCTCAAGACGAGCGTCCTGCTGGCATGCTCGCTCAAGCTCGGTGCCATACAGGCAGGCGCCCCTACCGCCGACGCCGACAACCTGTACAAGTTCGGCGAGCTGATGGGACTAGCCTTCCAGCTGCAGGACGACTACCTCGACGTTTACGGCGACCCTGCCGTCTTCGGCAAGGCCATCGGAGGCGACATCCTCTGCAACAAGAAGACATACATGCTCATCAACGCCTACAACCGCGCCGGCGACGACATGCGCGGCGAACTGACCAGATGGGTCACGGCTGAAGAGTTCGACCCGGCTGAGAAGATAGCCGCCGTAACCGCCATTTACGACAAGGTGGGCATCAAGGAGCTGGCCGAGCAGAAGATAAACTACTACTTCGACCAGAGCCGCAAGTACCTCGCCGCCGTCAACGTGCCAGACGAACGCAAGGCCGTGCTTGCCGGATATACAGACAAAATGATGAAGCGCAAGAGCTGACATGCCGCATGCCGCCCAACCGGCGGCCGCAACTGTGCTGACGCCTCAACACCTATCCACTATTGACAGATGCCATACAGAAGACTCCCCAAGACCGACGCCGCACGCCTGAGGGCGCTCAAGACGGTGCTTGACAGCAACGAGATATACACCGCACGCAACAGGTTTATCAGCTGGGACACGATAAACCGCGCCCAGCCTGCCTACGACCGCTTGCTTACGGCGGCCGAGCAATACCGCGTGTCGTATTCGGCGCAGCTGAGGAGCGCAGGCAAGGCCGACCGCCTGCAGCGCAACGCAGCGATGTACGTAAGCCACTTCCTGCAAGTGCTGATGATGGGCGTAGAGCGCGGCGAGATAAAACGGCAGGCCCTAACCCTCTACGGGCTCGACCAGGACGCCACAGCCCTGCCCCCATTCAAGGGAGCCGCAGGCCTGATAAGGCTGGGACGGCAAGCCGCCGAGGGCGAGAAGGCACGCGTCAAGGCCGGCGGACGCCCCATATACAACCCCACGATAGGCATGGTAAGCACACACCTCGACATCTTCGAGGAATGCTACACACAGCAGAAGCGACTGCAGGAGCGCACAGCCGCGGCGCTCGACGCCCTGAAGCAGATACGCCCCGAGGTCGACGCCGTGCTGCTCGACCTGTGGAACCAGATAGAAGCCCGCTTCAAGGACGAGCCCGTGGAGGAGCGCCTCGACCACTGCCGCCGCCTCGGCGTGGTATACTACTACCGTAAGAACGAGAAGAAAAAAATGGAACAACAGGCCGCAAAGGCCGCAGAATAACAATACACCGCAATGTATTTCATCGACACACACGCACACCTCGACGGACACGAGTTTGACGACGACCGCGACGATGTCATCGCACGAGCCAAGGACGCTGGCGTAGGCCGGGTGTTCATACCCGCCATCGACCTGCCATCGGTCGACACCGTGCTTGCCACATGCAGCCGCTACCCCGGCTACGCCTACCCCATGATAGGCCTTCATCCCGAAGAGGTAAAGGCCGACTGGAGCACCGTACTCGAACAGATGCACCGCCGCCTCGAACAGCCCGGCCACCCATTCATTGCCATAGGCGAAGTAGGACTTGACTATTACTGGAGCCGCGAGTTCGAGCACGAGCAGCTCGAAGCCTTCGAACGCCAGGTGCAGTGGTCAATAGAATACCGCCTGCCGCTGATGATTCACTGCCGTAAAGGACAGAATGAAATGGTGAACATGATGCGCCGATACAAGAACGAACTGCCCGGAGGAGTGTTCCACTGCTTCACCGGCAACGAGAAAGAGGCTGCCGAACTGTTGCAGTTTGACAACTTCGTACTCGGCATAGGCGGCGTGCTTACGTTTAAGAAGTCGCATCTGCCTGAGACGCTCACCGCCGCCGTGCCCCTCGGCCGCATCGTACTCGAGACTGATTCGCCATACATGGCCCCCGTGCCAATGCGCGGCAAGCGCAACGAGAGCGCATACACGCTGTACGTACTGAAGCGCCTTGCCGAATGTTACGGCGTAACCGAGCAGGAAGTGGCCGATACCACAACAGCCAACGTCTACCGGGTGTTCGGTCAACTGTAACGGACGGAAGGTTGGCAAGTTATAAGAAAGAATACTAAAGGATAAAACAGCAGAAGCGTGCAACACATTCAGGTGTTGCACGCTTTTGCTGTTTATGGCAACCACGCCATGCGAAGATTCAATTATTCACCCTCAAACGCAGTGGAAAGAAAACCGTCAGTAGCGTACTTCATCCCCGCCGGACCGTAATCGCCTAAGGCCAGACGGGCAATCTGCTTCTGCGGGTCGGTTATCTTGTCGAGCGGTTCGCCTGCCGCGTCGGCATAATCCGTCGGCGTCATATTGGCGATTGAATACTCCCAATCCTTGTTGGGCAGGATGTTGCGGTACATCACCACAATAACGTCGCCTATCGGATTGCCGTCAACGTCGAGCTTGTCCTTGTCCCATACAATCAGGTTGCACAGTCCGCCCCCGTCGTTTATTTCTTCAACTTTGGCCTTAATGTCGTCAAGACGAGGATTCTGCTTCTGGCAGATAACAAACGTAGACTTCCTGCCGCCGGCATGCCTTGCATTGACGTCGCACAGCGAATAATACGAGCGTGTGTTCGCGGCGGAGCCCAGGCATATAGACCAATAACGGGCGTTGGCGCCGGCATAGTCCTCGACACGCTGCGGAATGTCTACAGGGATGAAACTGAACACAAGTACGGAGTCTGTCTGCAGCCTTGTCCTTGCGTAGAGGTAGTTCGTTGCGTTGTTAGGATAATACCGTCCGCGCGAGGCCAGCAGGAAGGGCACATCGCGGTTGTTGTCGGCCCGCTGCGGCGCATACGTCCCGCCAAAGCCGTTGATGTTGGACGTGGTACGCTTCGGAGCGTCCAGCTCTTCCAGCGTTTTGACGTCGCAACCTGTAATGACAGGCAGGTCCACGCCACCGTACTCGTCGCTGTTACCTTTGCCGTCTGTTCCGAGATACTGCCTTATGCAAACGGCAAGGCGCCTCACACCGTTCTCAACCTTGCAAATATTCTTAGACGGCAACTTGTCTATCTGCGCCTGGTCCATCGAGGGCGGAACGATATATACGGTAAAGGTATTCTTCCTTGCCGATGTCTGCACAAACGGATTGTCGCATCCTTCGTCGGGCACGATGTCATAATCGTCTATGCCGCCTATCGCCGCGCCTGTTTCGTCATTGTAGAGTGAGAAACTGAAATAACGCGAATGGGGGAATTCGCCCTTGATGCAAATTGCCACATCTGGATAGTCGCTTACGTTGTAAGTGTACTCCCAATAATTTGAATACAAGTCAGGATAAGCCCCCAACACCTCTCCGTCGCCCTTCATTGTCTCACTCCACAGTCCTTTCGATACCGTACTTATACCTCCATTACCTCCACCGTCGGAAGTGCATGAAGAAAGCGTAAACAACAATAAGGCCTGTAACAGGAATCCTAACTTGACTTTCTTTCTTAATTCAATCATCATTTTATACCATTTGTTTGTTCCCAACAAAGATATGAATAAAATCCCATTATCATGGCCTAACCTGCATAAAACTACATAAAACTGAAAATTACGGGCAGGAACAAGGCTGCGCTACGAATCCGGGATGCGGTAAAATATCTTGACAACGGATTTTTCCGAAATAGAAAAACAACACATAATGAATGTTAAACATAGACAGTTCACAATGCCGTTTAGTTAACACTCGTTTACATTCGAAGACTGAAACTAATACAAAACTGCTTTGTTTCAGTACCTTAATCAACTGTTTTAACGGCTAAAACCATGCCTTTTGCATGCCAAAAGCTATCCTTTTACAGCGCAA
>ULQU01051026.1_pt1 | contig 53913 bp, 42 predicted proteins | sample 1954841 | NCBI WGS metagenome assembly ULQU01 (sample SAMEA4835664, study PRJEB28245) | human gut metagenome | biome: gut microbiome; material: fecal sample | place: Denmark | collected 2008
TCTTCTTCCCTCTCCCGGCAGAAGGAATAGTTACCGATTATTCTTTATCAGATTCATAAATTCTTCGCGAGTTTTGGCTTGCTGGAAGAATCCAGTAAAATCAGAAGTGGTAGTCAGGGAGTTTTGTTTTTCCACACCACGCATTTGCATACACATATGCTGTGCTTCGATAACGACCATTACGCCCAACGGATCCAACGTTTGCTGAATACAGTCCTTAATCTGCATAGTCAGACGTTCCTGGATTTGCAGACGGCGGGCAAAAATGTCAACTACCCGTGGAATTTTACTCAACCCTGTGATATATTTCTTTGGAATATAAGCAACGTGTGCCTTACCAAAAAAAGGAAGCATATGATGTTCGCACAACGAAAAGAAATCAATATCCTTGACAATAACCATTTGTTTGTAGTCTTCTTCCTCAAACATAGCTGAACGAAGTACTGCCGCCGGATCTTCACGATACCCTTTTGTCAGGTATTGCATAGCCTTGGCTACGCGCATCGGTGTTTTAATAAGACCTTCGCGGATTACATCTTCTCCCAGCAAACCAAGTATTTCCTGATAATGGGTTGCCAAAGCATCCCGATTTTGCAACAACTGCTCGTCGTTTAATTTCTCCATTTTTAGTTCAAAGGAATTTTAACTTCTTCTTTTACGATATACATTTCTTTCGCATAAGCAGGAAAAGCTGTCATCAGCATACGCATCATTTGATAAGCTTCTTCATGAGAACGAAAATCACCCACACGCAATTTCCAGAAAGGCGCATTATACGTTACATATGTCGGCACATCCGGGAAAAGTTCCTTGATTTCCTTTTCTTTCCGAAATGCCTCATCCTTCGATTTACGCTGGTTATTTCCCGAGAACACCTGGGCTCTATATCCTTGTATCTTCAAATAAGTTGCTTCACCTTCCTGCTCTACATTTGTTCCATATTTATGAGCTCCAACCAATGCCCGAATAGCATCCGATTGGTGTACCGTCACAACGCCTTTACCGGCTTCTTGCTTCGCCATCTTATCAAAGATAGTTACAACATGAACCGTGGTATCAGCCCCTTGCCCCCAGCTTGTAACTGATAGCAGGCAACAAAAACAAACAAGATTCAGGATTCGTCTCATACAGCAAAAAATGATGTTATTCACGTGTAGCGAACTTAATTTATAAATAGTCAAAGCAGTTATCAGGAAATATTCCTGATAGCTACCTTGACCTTCCAACTTCTGGTAAACAGATTATTTCTTTAATTATTTATCAAAAGCTTCGATGATCGGCATGAATTTCTCTACTGAAAGAGATGCACCACCAATTAAGCCACCATCTACATTCGGTTTAGCAAACAGTTCTTTTGCATTACCACCATTACAGCTACCACCGTACAGGATTGTGCAGTTGTCTGCTATTTCATTTCCATATTTAGCAGCTAAAGTAGCACGGATATGTGCGTGGATTTCTTCTGCCTGATCAGCTGTAGCAGTCTTACCTGTACCAATTGCCCATACCGGTTCGTAAGCCAAGATGATCTTACCGAAGTCTTCAGCAGACAAGCCAAACAAAGAACCTTCAATCTGAGCATCTACTACTTCAAAGTGCTTTCCAGCTTCTCTTTCTTCCAAAACTTCACCAATACAGAAGATCGGAGTCAGACCGTTAGCCAAAGCTAATTCTACTTTTGTCTTCAAGATTTCCGGAGTTTCATGATAGTAAGCACGACGTTCAGAGTGACCCAGAATGACATACTTAGCGCCAGTAGAAGCTACCATAGCAGCAGAAACTTCACCAGTGAAAGCACCTTTTTCCTTATCAGCACAGTTTTCAGCAGCTACACCGATCTTATTTGTATCAATAGCAGCAGCTACACTTGCCAAATGAGTAAACGGAGTACCGATGATCACATCGCAATTAGTTGTTTTGTTCTTCAATGCTTCGTTCAAACCCTTTGCCAATTCCAAACCTTCAGCAAGAGTGGTGTTCATTTTCCAGTTTCCTGCAACAATGTTCTTTCTCATATTTATTCTATTTTAAATTGTGATACAATAATTCTTTATTGATTGGTCTCAGCCGAATCTTTTTGTTTCTTCCGGTTACGCCGGTAGTCATACAACCAAACCAGCAGCAAAGGTACGGCAAAAGTCAATAGGTTGGTTATTAACCGTACATCTTTCTCATCTTTCATCGGCTTCAACAGGGCAGATTCGACAAACTTATCCAGATTTTCTTCCTTTGGGAAGTCATTATAGTGCCATTTACCCATGATAGTTCCTCCTTTCAAGATCATCAATCCTGGATTGGAACGGATCATCGTCTTTAGGGTAACGTCATCTACAAACAGGAAAGGATACTCAGCGCCTGTATAATCAATCCATTTACTCACGGCCGATTCATCCGAACCAGTCAGACAATAGAACTGCAGTTTGTTCTCTACCGCATAGTCATACAAATTGTTGATTTCATCGATACGTTCTTCGTTGGCATATTCCAACCGCGGAGCTATCAGCAGAAGAACACCTGCAGTATCCGACAACAATTGTTCTGTCCGATCTTCTCCATCAAAAGTCGTTATTATAAAATCGGTAATGGGTGGAACATATCCTTTCTTGATGAGTTTCGTTTCAGTATCGACAAAAGTCCAAGTCGAATCATCAGCCGGCACATTGTCAAGGTTAAATTTCTTCTGCACGCCATCTTTCTCATAAATGAAAGTATATTCGTATTCGTCCTGTGGCGCTCCTTCAGGAATATTCATTTGATCCGGTATGTTAACACCTACTTGATAAGGACGGAAGTCGATAATGGGCAAGTGCCAGTAATTCCGCAAAGAGAATCCTACACAATAGACATAGGCAAAAGTGGCTACAAACCAATAAACTTTAAAGGTATAACCAGCCATCGTCCGTTGGTTATAGATAAAGGCGATCACAGCAGCTGTCAGCAATACAACATTTTTATAGAATGTCTGCCAGTTGGTAATAATCAAGGCCTCACCGAAACACCCGCAATCAGCTACCGGATTATATAATGCCAGATAGAGTGTAAGCGGCGTCATGAAGAGCATCATCAGAAGAGTAAGGAAAGAGGCATATCGACGATAAACGCCCAAAAACATACACGCGCCCAAGGTAAACTCAACCGCTGCCAAATTGATTGCGAAAGGTAAGGAGAAAGATTGTAAGGAATCCAAACCAAACGAAGACAAATATTCGCTAATCTTTATAGTTCCTCCCACAGGATCAACGGCCTTTGAGGCTCCCGAGAAGAGGAATACCAATCCCAACAACAAACGACAAGTCTCTGCCAATATCTTTATCCAAAGGTCTTTTCGCTTCATACCCTTTATTTCTGGTTATTCTCCATATTCCAGCTTAATCAAACCAAACAGAGCATAATTGACCATATCCATATAGTTCGCATCCACACCTTCTGAAACCAATGTCTCGCCTCCGTGACTTTCGATCTGCTTCGTCCGGTAAAGCTTCATCAGAATCAGATCCGTATACGAGCTGATCCTCATGCTACGCCATGCTTCATCATAATCATGATTCTTGGCATACATCAGTTCTTTCGTCTGTGTCATGTACTTATCATACAAAGACAAGGCTTCTTCGTTTGTAATATCTGTCGTATCGGCATAGCCCAATGCCAACTGGATAAGCCCGATAATACCATAATTGACAATGGCAATAAACTCCGGACGGATACCTTCATCAATCATCCGCGTCCCTTTAGTTTCCAAACTGCGAATGCGATTGGCCTTGATAAATATCTGATCTGTAACTGACATCGGACGCATAATTCGCCACGATGGCCCGTAATCTTTTAGCTTCTTAGCATATAACTCCCGGCAAATGGAGATGACTTTCTCAAATTGTTCTTTCGTATCTGGCATATTCTCTGGAATTAGCAATGCAAAGATAACTTTTTAAATGAAATATTGAAAATAAAGAATTGACCTTCGAAGTATGAAACTAAATTTAAGGATATATTTATAATCAAAGAAACGATAAAAAGTACCAACTAAGAAAAAAAGCCGCTCATGATTCACATCACAAGCGGCTCGCACACCGAAAAAAATTTATGTATTTTTCAAATTTTATATCGACTTATGAACACCGCAACGTACGTCCTAAACGAAGAATGGTAGTACGAGTAATGCCATTTAATTCACATAACTTGGAAACTGTCGTTCCGTACTTTTGCGCAATGGCACCTAACGTATCTCCCGACTGGATCTTGTGATAAACCGGTTCTGCTTCTGATTGGCTTTGCTCGGCAGAAACAGCAGCCAGCGGTTCACTCAGAGCTTCGACTGTCACCGCCTTTTTAGCTTCAGTTTGCTTTTTCTTGTTCTTAGCTACATAATTAGCACCCGCATTACACCGCAACGACTGTCCGATACGTAACATCGTTGTTGGTTTAATACCATTCAGACGGCATAATTCACTTACCGAAGTACCATAAATACGAGCAATCTTGCCTAATGTATCTCCCGACTTTACCCGGTGATAAACCATCTGGTCGTCTGAAGAAGTATAGATATTACTTTTCCGTCCATTGATTTTCACATTGCGGAATACAAACATATCATGAATGGGAACACCATTTTCAAAATCAATAATCTCAGCCGGATTGATAGCCTGTCCTAAAAAGCGAGTTTCGAAATGAAGATGAGAACCGGTTGAACGTCCGGTATTTCCGCCTAATCCGATCGGATCTCCGGCATGAACAATGTCGTTAACTTGTACTAATTGTTTAGATAAGTGGCCGTAAATGGTTTCCAGTCCGTTTGGGTGTCGAATAACGAGGTAATATCCATATCCACGGCGTTCGTAATTGCGGATTCTGACTTTGCCGTCGAAAGCGGCGCGGATCGTGTCTCCTTTTTGTACTTTCAAATCAATTCCCCGATGCATCCGGCGGCGACGAGGACCATACTTGGAAGTAACACGGGCTATAGAATCAATCGGATAAACGAAGGAAGCGCAATTAATCGCGCAAGAATCAGGAAAGTTTGCTTTCTCTGCCTCCCCGCGGAAAGGATCGACCCAACGAGTATTCCAATTCGAACCGTAAAGGTCTTCAGCTGGGAACATCAACGATTCACGTGCTACTTCAGCGTTGAAAGTAGCTTCAGCCAACTTCTCCATGGCGATGTCTTTCTTAAACCCAACGCGTTCAGCCATCAGCTCAGAAACGTGTTGCTCCATGACCATATTTGCTTGATTTACGACGTCGTTGGTTGCTGCCTTTTTCTCCGGTTCTTCTGCTTTCATCGCTGGAAGCATCAAGAAACCCAAACAAACGGATAATATCGATTTTACTGTCATTTTCTTAGAAGAATTCAAAACTTATAGACCCATTTTAGAAGTGTTAAACACTGTCAATCAGCATTCAACAAGTCAAAGTTCGGGATTTTGAATTACACCTCAAAAGAAATTATGGAAAAATTTCCTCAAACTTCGTCAAGAATCACAAATCGATCTTATAAATAAAAGGGAAACAAACACTTACATAGAATATGTTCTACAACACATCAACTAATCAAACGCCAACTAATCGTCCGGGAGAAAAGAATTTTAAGCCTTTCGTTCAAGATCCGATAGGGTTCGCTCAGTAATTGCGGGTCTTCGTTCAAAATCGACAAAGCCCAATCACGCGCATACTGAAGGATTTGACCGTCGGACGCCAAGTTAGCGATTTTCAGTTCCAAACCTTCTCCACTTTGCCGCGTTCCTTCCAAATCGCCTTGTCCTCGCAAGCGCAAATCGGCCTCGGCTATCTCGAAACCGTTATTGCTATTCACCATAATTTCAAGCCGCTTACGGGTTTCGTTGCTCAGTTTATAGGAAGAAACCAGGATACAATACGACTGCTCAGCCCCACGTCCTACTCGTCCGCGCAACTGATGTAACTGAGAAAGCCCAAAACGTTCGGCACTCTCAATCACCATGACTGATGCATTCGGTACATTTACGCCGACTTCTATCACCGTTGTTGCCAGAAGAATCTGCGCTTTCCCCGAAATAAACTTCTGCATCTCTTCTTCTTTATCGGCAGCCTTCATCTTACCGTGCACCATGCAGACCGTATATTCCTTAAAGACTTCTTTGAAGACTTCAAAACCTTCTTCCAAGCTCTTATAATCCAACTTCTCATTACCTTCAATCAACGGATAAACGACATAAACCTGACGGCCTTTTTGAATTTCTTTCCGCAAAAAGTCAAATAATTCCGCCTTCTTATTGTCATAACGATGTAAAGTCCGGATTGGCTTTCGTCCCGGTGGCAGTTCGTCGATAACCGAAACATCCAGATCTCCATACAACGTCATAGCCAATGTACGTGGAATTGGTGTAGCGGTCATAACCAACACATGCGGAACAGTCTGCGAATTCTTTTTCCAAAGCCGGGAACGTTGCTCTACTCCGAAGCGATGCTGTTCGTCAATAATCGCCAAGCCCAATGACGAAAAGACCACTGTTTCTTCTATCAAGGCATGCGTTCCAACCACAATCTGAATTTCTCCGCTGGCTATTGCCGGCAAGATTCGATCGCGTTCCTTCTTCTTTGTCGATCCGGTCAGCAAAGCCACCTTCACATCCATATCTTTCAAGAAAGCCTTGATCGTTGCATAATGCTGGTTGGCCAGTATCTCTGTAGGAGCCATCATACAGGCCTGGCAATGATTGTCTAATGCTAAGAGCATGGACAACAAACCCACTAAGGTTTTTCCACTCCCGACATCACCTTGCAGCAAACGGTTCATCTGCCGTCCGCTTCCCATATCGGCACGGATTTCCCGAACGACTCGCTTTTGGGCATTCGTCAATTCAAAAGGGAGATAATCTTTATAAAAGGTATTGAAATAATCACCCACAGACGAAAAAAGAATGCCCCGAAGTGACTGTTTCCGCATCTGCGATGTCTTGAGCATATTCAATTGGATATAGAACAGCTCTTCAAACTTCAGGCGAAGTTGGGCTGCTTTCAATAACGAGATGGAAGCCGGGAAATGGATATTCCGCATTGCCTCCGACAAGGATAGCATCCCGGTCTTTTCCAAAAGAGTCTGAGGTAAGGTTTCTGCCAGTTGCCAATTCAGTCCAGACAATAAAGTATATTGCAGGTTCTGTATAGCGCGAGAATTCAGGAACGACTTCTTCATCTTTTCCGTTGTATTATAAAACGGAGTCAGTCCGGAAGCCACTTGACCGGCCTGCTCAACAGGATCTACATCCGGATGTACCAGATTAAAGGTATGTCCAAACTCCGAAGGTTTCCCGAAAATGATGTATTCCTTATCAATCTTGATTTTGTCGAGGACATAATGAATCCCTTTAAACCAGACCAGATCAATCACACCTGAACCATCCGTAAATTTCCCGACCAACCGCTTGGCTTTTCCTTCGCCCAGTTGTTCATAATGAGTAATCCTTCCTTTCAACTGGATATACGGCATATCAGAAGTTACCTCATCCACCCGGTAAAACCGGCTTCGGTCCACATACTTGTAAGGGAAATAATGTAGCAAATCCTCGTAAGAAACAATATGAGCTTCTTTCTGTAATATCTCTGCCTTCTTAGGACCAACACCAGGCAAATAGGTAATCGCACGTTTATCCAGATCTAATATCATAGGTTATTCTTTGGTTTGTTCACAAAGATAAGAACTGTTGGCGAGAATAAAAAAAGCCATCCCGGAAAAACCGGAATGGCTCTTATTTATAAACCTCACAATATCGTCTATTAAGCTTCAGCTTTTTCAGCTAATCCATGTTTCTTGATCTTGCGTTTCTGCAACTCGTAAGCAATCGGAGTAGCAACGAACAAGGTTGAATATGTACCGATCACGATACCCAACAAGATTGCGAAGGTAAAGCTTCGGATTGTACTACCACCCAAGATAAAGATACAGATTACAACAACCAAAGTCGTCAATGAAGTATTGAATGTACGACACAAAGTTGAATTCAAGGCATCATTGATTACCTGGTAACGGTCACGCTTCGGATAAATACTGATCGTCTCACGGATACGATCGAATACAACCACGGTATCGTTGATAGAGTAACCGATGATTGTCAAGATAGCCGCAATGAATGTCTGGTCAACTTCCATAGAGAACGGCAACAGTTTCCATAACAACGTATAGAAAGAGATAATACATAAAGTAGTTGTTGCAACAGAAGCAAACGCACCTACCGAGAATGATACATCTCGGAAACGTAACAGGATATAAGCGGCCATACAGATCATAGAGAAGATAACCGCCAAGATTGCGCTGTTCTTAATATCATCAGCCATAGACGGACCTACTTTCTGTGAACTCTGGATATAATCAGAAACGAACTGGTCCAAAGTCGTACCGTCTTTCAATAACGGTTTCAAACCTTCGTACAGTTTTGATTCGATTTTCTGGTCGATATTCGGATCTTGTACATCAATCTTATAGTTGGTAGAGATACGAACCTGATCTTGTGTACCGATAGTAATAACACTTACGGCACCATCCAACTGAGCATCCAATAACTTACGAACTTCGTCGGTCTTCACATTCTGATCAAAACGAACGATATAGTTACGACCACCGGTAAAGTCAATACCCTTGTTCAATCCAATTGTCATCATTGAGATAGCTCCCAATACTACAATTGCCAACGGAATCAAATAACCCACCTTACGAGCATCCAAGAAGTTCACCTTCGGATTCTTCAACAAATCTTTTGTCAGGTTTGTAACGAAAGTCACATTCTTCAGTTTGTCTTTTGCCAACAGTGATTCATAAACAATACGAGTCAAGAATACAGCTGTCAAGAATGATGCGAGCAAACCAATAATCATTGTAGTGGCGAAACCACGGATAGGACCTGTACCGAAGTAGAACAATACGATACCTGTAATGATTGAAGTTAAGTTAGAGTCGAAGATCGCAGAGAAAGCGTTGCTATAACCATCAGCGATTGCCTTAGCCAATGTCTTTCCGGCACGAAGTTCTTCTTTCGTACGTTCATAAATCAACACGTTTGCATCGACAGCCATACCCAGCGTCAACACCATACCGGCAATACCCGGCAATGTCAATACAGCTTGGAAGGATGCCAAAATACCCATCGTAAAGAAAATGTTTACTACCAAAGCACCATCGGCAATCAAACCTGGGATGACACCGTAGAAAGCACACATGTAAAGCATCAACAATACCAAAGCCAACACGAATGAAATCACACCGGCGTTGATAGCTTCCTGACCCAGTGACGGACCAACTACATCTTCCTGTACGATGTGAACAGAAGCGGCCATCTTACCAGACTTCAACACGTTTGCCAAGTCTTTTGCTTCTTCTGGAGTAAAGTTACCTGTAATCTGAGAGTGACCTCCTGTAATTTCACCTTGTACATTCGGAGCTGAATAAACCATATCATCCAGTACAATGGCAATGGAACGGCCTACATTATCTTTTGTCAGACGAGCCCATGCTTTAGCTCCTTCTGCATTCATCGTCATACTTACCTGCTGACCAGAAATACCCGGCTGCTGTACGAAGTCTGAACTTGCATCCGTAATTACATCACCACCTAAAGCTGGAGAGCCGTCACGATTAGTTATCTTCAAAGCATATAACTCGAAGAACAAACCTTTTTCATCCATGGCTTTTACACCCCACTTCAGTGCTAAGTTACGAGGCAGCGCATCTTTCACTTGCTTCATGTTCAGATACTCGTTGATCTTTTCCATGTCTTTAGCCTGAGCGTAACCAACCACAGCACTCGGAGCCAACTGTCCGTTATATTGATTCAACTGCAATAAAGCGAACAACGGATGCTGTTTAGCAAATTCTTCAGCAGACTGATTCTGTTCAGCCTCCGGAGAATCCTGAATCTTTGCCAGCAAAGAGTCTGTTTCGCTTGTAGTAGCTGCTTGATTTGTAGAATCAGCTTTTGCTACATTATCTGCTTCGGCAGAAGCTACAGCTGTAGAGTCTGCTTCACTGCTTGCAGCCAATACAGAAGCCAAAGCGTTATCAGCTGCTACCAGTTGCTGATAGATTTCCGGCAATTTGTATGTTTCCCAAAACTCCAGATTGGCACTACCCTGTAACAATTTACGTACACGTTCCGGTTCTTTCACACCTGGAAGTTCGACCAAGATACGTCCTGCTGTTTCCAGACGCTGAATGTTTGGCGAAACAACACCGAAACGGTCAATACGAGTACGCAATACATTGAATGAATTATCGATAGCACTCTGTAATTCTTCACGTAATACGGCAATTACCTGATCATCCGAACTCTGCGGTGTAATCTTTTCTTTCAACTCGAAAGTACTGAAGATGGTAGCCAAGCGAGCATTGCTATCCAAAGCCTTGTATTCGTCGGCAAACAAGCTGATGAAATCTTTCTGGCTGGAAGCTTGTTTGGCATAAGCTAAATCCAACGCCTTGTTGAAGTTTTCATCCGGGTTGTTGTTTGACAAAGAACGAATCACATCAGGTACACTTAACTCAAGAATGACGTTCATACCGCCCTTCAAGTCAAGACCTAAGCTAATTTCCATCTCGCGGCATTCCTTAAGCGTATAGCCTAACCATACCTTCTCCGTAGATAATGAGTCTAAGTACAGACTCTCTTTCACAGGGTCACCTCCTGCATACTCAACCGCCTTTTTATTGTATCTATTTGTCACAAACGAGAAGGACAAATAGAACAAACAAACAAGCGTCAGCAGCACAGCAAAGACCTTTACAAATCCTTTGTTTTGCATTTTGAACTTATTATTTTTGTTATTACATTATTATATCCAATTTTTCACAGGGTGCAAATATAGAGTTTTTTTTCCTGATTAAGAGGAATTATAATAATTATTTACTTTTTTGATACCTAATAAATGAAGCAAATATCTATCTTTGGAGAAAAAATAGCTTTATTCTTATGAAACATTTATTTTTATTGTTGGCATTTCTGCCTTTCTTCTTATCCGCTCAAGAAGATGCTAAATATCTGGAAGGTGCGGTTCCTGTAGAAAACGGAAAAGTAGTTTTCACTAAAGAGATTCAAATTCCTTCTCTCTCCCAAAATGAAGTTTATGAAACAGCCTTGAAATGGGCAGAAGAAAGATTTAATAACGAGGATTGCCGCGTGGTATATCAGAACCGCGACAAAGGCGAAATGGCTGCCACCGGAAAAGAGTATATCATCTTTTCTAGTACAGCGTTGTCACTCGACCGCTCGAAAATGAGTTATCAGGTACTTATCTATTGCCAGGATCAGCTTTGTACGATCAAGCTAACCAATATTCGTTATGATTATGATGTTGCTTATCAGAGAGAGCCTGAAAAATACATTGCGGAAGAATGGATTACAGACGAAAACAGCATCCGCAAAGGGAAATTAAACCGTATCAGCGGTAAATTCCGTCGTAAAACCATTGATTTCGCCGATGAATTGTTTACCGGTGCCATGAATGCATTCGGACAACAAGCCATGCAGGCACAGGCTGTAACCCCAACACCATCGAAGGAAGCAGAAACAGCTCCTGTAAAAGAAACTAAACCAGTGGCTCAATCAGGTGCAATTCAAAATGGTCCGGAGGGATTTACGCGGATGGATGCCGGTAATATTCCGAATACATTAAAACAACTTTTGCCGGATAGCGACATGCGCATCAAGATGGCCGACAACAACCTCAACGAAAGCAAGGCTGAATGGAAAGGTATCAGCACACTCTTCGGTAAAGAAATCGCTTCTTTCTCAACGGATGCCAACTCTGCTTTCTGCAAGGGTGTAAAAGTAGGTGAAATATATACCATCCAGTTCTCTAAGAAGCCGTTCTCACAAGATGCAGTCTGGATGATACTGGAATGTAAAATGCAAGGTCTGACTCCGGATGGAAATAACCAGACGGTTATCGGAGAAATTGTAAATGTATGGATAAAATAAACATGGATAATATGAAGAGAATTATCATAGCATTGTTGCTCTTGTTCCCTGTGCTTGTTTCTGCACAGGGACACAAAGGCTCTGTGGAGGCTTGTTCCCCGATGAAAAACGGGAAAATATATTATGAAGACCAAGTGGATATGGATGGCATGAGCCAAAAGACCATATTCAACGGTATCAGCAAATGGGCCAAAAAGAATTATGGGAAAGATGTTTTCCTCTCAAATGTAGTTACAAACAAGAAGAAGCATACGATTCTGGTCAGCTCGACGGTTGAACTGTTGCTGAATGATACGGATAAAACCTTGGTTACCTACCGGATGTTCATCGAATGTTTCGAAGGGAAATATACAGCCAGCATGACGGATATCAAATATGAGTATGATCCGAAGAACGAAAAGAAGCATAAAGACATTCCGGCTGAAGATGTCATTGCCAACGGCGGCAAAGGCAACAAGGTTTCTTATATCAAGAATCCGAAGCTATTCTGTGATGCCACTTATTTCTTTGCTGAAAACTTATTCGGCGACGTCTTCAATTCATTAGACGAAAATATGGAATAAATATTACCTCAGACCATTATTCCAATTGCAGGTAACACCACATGGGATAATGGTCTGAATAATCCACATGTTCTACCGTACAATTATAAGGTTTTATATTGGGTGAACAGAGAATATGGTCGATCCTGAACCAAAAGAAATTCTCATTATACGAAATTCCCATTCCTCTTCCGGATGCCGAAAAAGCATCAGTCAGTCCTTTTCCTATCGTATGATGTGCATACGAAATCGGCGTATCATTAAAATCTCCGCAGACAATAGTATATTCATTGGACGAATCAGCAATCGCCTTAGCTACACTTCTTGCCTGTGCCGCACGGATCTTAAAGGCAGCGCCTAATTTCTGTTGGATAGTTCCCTTCAAATTTCCAAAGCTTTCTGAATCCATTTCCTTGATAAAGGAAGCATACTTGGAACGGTCTTCCGAAGTCAGCTTGAAAGATTCCAGATGATTGTTTATCAAAGTAATCTTTTTATCCTTGACGCGTATGGTATGTACAGCCGAACCATTATACCGGCTGTCGTACTTGATCCGCCGGCTCTTTTCTATCGGATACTTGGAAAAGACGGCTATTCCGTAACGTAGTCGTCCGGCGCGGTTCAAATAGACGATCGAACGATAGGGATACATATCCAGTTCCTTGTAGATCTTCTTCTTGGTCAGAAACTTACTTTGCGTATCTTCGGCATATTCCTGCAAGCAGACGATATCGGCTCCCGAACGGGCGATGTAGTCGATCGTCGGATTCGGATTCTCTTTGGTATGTGGTTTGTAACCGAATGCCATTATATTATAGGTAAGAAGCTTGATGGTATTTTTCTGCGGAATGTCATCAACCTGCGAATGAAAGGGGAAATAAAGTTTTACCTGCCCCCAACACAACAGGAAAGAAAGCAGACCAATCCAAATAAAACGCCATTCCTGCGTAAAAAGCCAGTAACCGGTCAGGCATAAATTCAAGATACAGAATACCGGGAAACCTAATCCCAAATAAGCTCCCAGGGTAAATGTCTCCGGAGAAATCCGATCGGACAACGCAGCCAAAAGAAACATAATGACAATCACGATATGAACTGTCAGGAAAAATGACTGAAATATGATCCGAAAGAATTTCATATACCTTTATTTTTTACTGGCATCAAACAATTGTTTCTTCTCGTCGGAAGTAAGACTTTGATAGCCCGATCGCTTCAGCTTATCTAAAATGGCATCCAGATCGGCCGCTTCCCGTTGTTTACGCGCATTGTATTCATAATCCGTCTCAGTCCGTTTGTAAGTAACCTTCATACGAGGTTTGCGGGAAAAGAGATTGACCAATTTATCAATCAGCCGGTTTAGCGGACGGGTCATGTCTTTTCCGGCACGCATCCGCGAAGCAAACAGAATCCCGAACAAGGCACCTCCGATATGGGCTAAATGACCTCCGGCGTTTCCCGACGTTATCGACAGCAAATCAAGCAGCAAGGTCAGGATCGCCAGATAATAGATTTTAATCCGACCGATCAAGAAAAGCATGACTTCTTCTTCGCGGGCATAAAATGAAACCCCGAAAACAATGGCCATCACCGAGGCTGAAGCACCTAAAAGATAACTGCTGGAAGCCGCATCAGCATAATAAGGGAAGATGTTATAAGCAATCATAAAGAGGATGGCACCAAAGATTCCTCCCGACAAATAGACGCCCAACAGTTTCCGCTGGTCAAAATGATTCAGGAACATCCGTCCGAACCAATACAACCACAACAGGTTAAACAGGACATGCAATACTTCGTAATGCGTAAACATATAAGTCAAAACCGACCACGGCTGACGCAGGAATACTTCAAAAGAAGAAGGGAATTCCAGATAACGCAAATAATATGTCCCGTCGAGGTTGAACAGCAACAAGAAGATATCCGCCAGACGTATCAGCAAAAAGAGGGCAATGTTCACATAAATAATGCGAAGCAAGATATCGCCTTCCCGAAAACGAGTTTGTATGTTAGATAAAAAACTGTCCATTACTCAAATCTTTCTTCTTCCAATATCTAATCAACAAATAACCAAAAAGCATACCTCCCAGATGGGCAAAGTGAGCAACGCTGTCTCCACGGAAATTGGCTACACCCATAGTCAGTTCAGCCAATCCGTAAAAGATAACGAAATATTTAGCCTTAATAGGAATCGGCACAAACATCAGATACAGGGGAACATTCGGAAACAGCATACCAAATGCCAGCAAGATACCGAAAACAGCTCCGGAAGCACCAACGGTTACAAACAAATTATAGAAATCAGCTTTGTCCAATATTTGTCCGCCTCCGATGTTCACCAGTTCTTGCGGAGCATTGATCACGTCTCTCAAATCAAAATACCACGTCAATTCCTGAACCAGTCCGGCACCAATACCCGTCACCATATAAAAGATCAGGAAACGCTTTGGTCCCCAAACATTTTCAAGGACACGACCGAACATATACACAGCAAACATATTGAAAAATACATGCGCAAACGAATGCGTATCATGCATGAACATATAGGAAATCAACTGAAAAGGATAAAAATCGGTGGCTCCCGGAAAATGCAATCCCAATAAACTGATCAGATCGATTCCGGCTTTCGGCAAACTCAGGCTTGCCACCCAAAATAAAAGATTAATGATAATAAGATTCTTTGTCACTACCGGGATTCTATCTAAGAATCCTCCGCCATTTTGATTCATCATACTTTATTTTCTTGCGCAATAACTTTGGTTTATATCTCGCAAAGGTAAATATATTTTGCTTTTAACCTCAAAAATGAAGATAAAACATCATTCACGTGTAAAAAAAACAGCATTTATTTTGCTCGCTCATAAAATAAAAGTACTTTTGGAACGATTTATCGTTCTAATTTTCAAAACGAAAACATACTATTAATTACATAATTATTTTCATTATGAACAAAACAGAATTTATCAATTCAATTGCAGAAAAATCTGGATTGAGTAAAGTAGATGCCAAAAAGGCATTAGACGCTTTCGTGGATACAGTAGCTTCCGAATTAAAAGCAGGTAATAAAGTAGCCATTCTAGGTTTCGGTACTTTTAGCGTAAATGAAAAAGCCGCTCGTACGGGTTTGAACCCAAGAACCAAAGAATCAATCGTTATTCCGGCTCACAACGTAGCTAAGTTCAAACCGAGTAACGAACTGAACGATTCGCTGAATTGATTCTATTTTTTCACGGAATAATAAACAAAGGTGCAAACTTATCGGTTGCGCCTTTTTTCTTTTTCCGAAATATCATTTTGACTTCCCAATAATCCTATCCGTATCTTTTTATCAATTTTACAGCCATTTTTTAAACGCTTCTTTTTCGTATTCAGGCATTTTTCAGCGATATTTTGGCTCTTTTTTCAACAAAACAAACCAAAAACAGGCTTTTTCATGCCTGAAAACGAAGAAATTCATGCCTATGAATTTCAAAAAAGACCTTACTTTTTCAGGATTTCCTGCCTATATTTTCCGAAAAAGCCCGGCAGAAACGGAAATAAAAGTCCCGAATTTCGGATTCCGGGTCTTTTCCATCCACAAAAAGCTCATTTTTTATTCGTCAACCATACTCAAATCCAACTATCAATCTGCTTGTGTTTTCACGATCTGAAAAACAGAAGAACTAAAAACACGCCTTCCATGCCTATCTTTTCCTCCACTTGTCAATTGATTGACTTTATTTCCAGCCATTTTGTCAAACCTAAAGTCCAAATACAGCGCATAAAACCGAGCTATCCCGTATTCATTCCCGTACAGCGCAAGGATTAAAGGGGTATTTTGACAAAATGACAAAATGTTCATTTAGTAAAAAAGTAAGTCAACGGATTCATTTCCGTACGGATAGAAGCAGTAAATATCAGCGAAAAGACGTACCTTTGCCGAAAATTAGCTAATAGAAGACGATAGATATGGTTATTGAACAGCAAATTACCGGTTCTGTCATTGCCGGTATCAAAGAATTGTATGGTGCAGATGTAGCAGAGGCACAAGTACAGTTGCAGAAAACAAAGAAAGAATTCAAAGGACATCTTACTTTGGTTGTCTTTCCTTTCCTGCGTATGTCCAAGAAATCTCCGGAGCAGACTGCTCAAGAATTGGGCGAATACTTGGTAAAAAACGAACCGGCTGTAGCGGAGTTCAATGTCATCAAAGGTTTCTTAAACCTGACCGTTGCCAGTGGTTGCTGGATTGATTTGTTGAACGAAATCAATGCGGTTCCGGAATATGGCTTTACGAAAGCGACTGAAAACTCGCCGCTGGTTATGATTGAATATTCTTCTCCTAACACAAACAAGCCTTTACACTTAGGTCACGTTCGTAATAACCTGTTAGGATATAGCTTGTCGAAGATCATGGAAGCCAACGGTAATAAGGTAGTTAAAACCAATATCGTGAACGACCGTGGTATCCATATCTGCAAATCCATGTTGGCTTGGCAGAAATGGGGCAATGGTATTACACCCGAAAAGGCAGGCAAGAAAGGCGATCACCTCATCGGTGATTTCTATGTCTTGTTCAGCAATAAACTGAAAGAAGAAACATCGGCACTCGAAGCACAGGGTATGACAAAAGAAGAAGCCGAAGCAGCTTCTCCTTTGATGCGGGAAGCCCGCGAAATGCTCCGTAAGTGGGAAGCCGGAGATCCGGAAATCCGTTCGTTGTGGAAAATGATGAACGACTGGGTATATGCCGGATTCGATGAAACCTACAAAATGATGGGTGTCAATTTCGACAAGATCTATTATGAATCTGAAACCTATCTGGAAGGTAAAAGCAAAGTACTGGAAGGATTGGAAAAAGGTATTTTCTATCGCCGGGAAGACGGTTCGGTATGGGCTAACTTAACAGCCGAAGGACTGGACGAAAAGCTTTTGCTCCGTGCTGACGGTACTTCTGTTTACATGACACAGGATATCGGTACAGCAAAATTGCGCTTCGACGATTACCCCATCAACAAGATGATCTATGTGGTAGGTAACGAACAGAACTATCACTTCCAGGTATTGTCAATCCTGTTGGACAAACTCGGATTCGAATTCGGTAAGGGTCTGGTACATTTCTCTTACGGTATGGTTGAATTGCCGGAAGGAAAGATGAAGAGCCGCGAAGGAACCGTAGTTGATGCCGACGACCTGATGGAAGAAATGATCAATACAGCCCGCGAAATCTCTCAGGAATTAGGAAAACTGGATGGTCTGACTCCGGAAGAAGCCGAAGATATTGCCCGGATGGTTGGTTTGGGTTCACTGAAATACTTCATCCTGAAAGTAGATCCGCGCAAGAATATGACATTCAATCCGAAAGAATCTATTGACTTCAATGGTAATACCGGTCCTTTCATTCAATATACACATGCACGTATCTGCTCCGTATTGCGTAAAGCAGCAGAACAGGGAATCGTTTTACCGGCTGCCTTACCAACAAACTTCGAGCTTTCGGAAAAAGAAGAAGGATTGATCCAAATGTTGGCCAACTTCAAAGCAGTCGTAAAGGAAGCTGGCGAAACTTATAGTCCGGCACTGATAGCCAACTATACATACGATTTAGTAAAAGAATATAATCAGTTCTACCATGACTTCTCAATCTTACACGAAGCTGACGAACAACTGAAAGTATTCCGTCTGGTTCTTTCAGCCAACGTTGCCAAGATCGTGAAGGAAGGCATGGGCTTATTGGGTATTGAAGTTCCGGAACGGATGTAAAATCCCGCCGGAAACTTATTCCATCCAAAACGGAATAAATAATCATTTTGATACATTTCAGTCAACGGATTATAGGGAAAATAGACGAAAAAGACCAAACAGTCTTCGGTTCTCCCTATAATCCGTTACTTTTTCACATAACAATTCTTCTCTAAATTAGATTAATTTATCATTAGTTCTTATCTCAAACATCTTCATTTACGCCCTATTTTCTCCAATTTGTTTTCTATTTCTTAATTCTTTCCGTTAAATATCTCTAATATTAAGTATCATGTGATACAAGGTACTTATTATATTCATACATTTGTTTCGCTAACAGATAGAACAATGCGAAAGCATAATGGAACACAAGGCTTCGAGTATCAGCCCAGATCAGAGAAGTGGATCAGGAAAAGAGAGCGTGAATCTGATGAAAAGTTGGTACAATGCCGAAAATTATCGATGCAAATTTGTAACAAAAACAATCCGCATTGCGTCTAATACATAAACATTAAAGCAATGATCGAACTACGAGACATCAACAAGACGTATTTTAATGGAGCACCACTCCATGTCTTGAAAGGAATCAACCTGGATATCGAAAAAGGAGAAATGGTTTCTATCATGGGAGCTTCGGGTTCCGGGAAATCGACTTTACTGAATATCCTCGGTATTCTCGACACATACGACACGGGAACCTATACTTTGAACGGGCAACTGATTAAAGACTTAAGTGAAAGCCGGGCAGCCGAATTAAGAAACCGGATGATCGGATTCATCTTTCAATCGTTTAATCTGATTTCGTTTAAGAATGCCATGGAAAACGTCGCGCTTCCTCTTTATTATCAGGGTATTTCCCGAAAGAAGCGAAATGCCATGGCGTTGGATTACCTGGATATGGTCGGATTAAAGGACTGGGCTGAGCACATGCCCAACGAAATGTCTGGAGGACAAAAGCAGCGTGTGGCTATTGCCCGTGCCCTGATTGCCAAGCCTCAGATTATTTTGGCAGACGAACCAACTGGAGCATTGGACAGTAAGACGACGGTTGAAGTCATGGAATTGCTGCGTAACGTCAACAAAGAAGGAATGACAATGATCATTGTCACGCATGAACAGTCAGTAGCCGATGCGACTGATCGTATCATTCGCCTGAAAGACGGATTGATTTCGAATATAGAAAAAGGGAAAGGTCATGTTTGAATTTGATGATTTTAGAGAGATTTGGAGTACCATCAAGCAGAACAAGCTCCGTACGTTCTTGACCGGTTTCTCCGTTTCATGGGGAATCTTCATGCTGATCATTATGTTGGCTGCTGGAAATGGACTGAGGAACGGCGTGATGCATAACTTCCGGAACATGTCGATGAACAAGGTTCAAGTCTGGAATGGTTACACCAACAAGCCATGGAAAGGTATGCAATCCGGTCGAGTCATCCATTTCAAGGAAACAGACCTGCCGATCTTGAAGAACCGGTTCAAGGAAATTGACTTACTATCGGCCAACGTTTGGCACAACGATACGCTCTATGTCAATAAAGAATTTATCAGCGGAGAAATGCAAGGCGTCTTCCCCGACCATGCAAAGATCAATTATGTGAATGTGAAATCAGAGAACGGACGTTTCATCAACGACCTGGATATGCGGGAAGAGCGCAAAGTCATCGTATTAAGTCCGCGTATGGCTGAAGTCCTTTTCCCCGGACAGAATGCGTTGGGGCAATATATCAAAGCAGGGAAACTGATGTGGCAGGTCGTGGGTATATACAACGACGATGAGAAAAGCAACAATGCGCCGGCTTATATTCCCTTCACCACAGCTCGCAGTCTGTATAACAAAGGATATGGATTCAGCAGTTTCTCCTTTACCTTAAACGGTGTCGTCAGTAAGGAAGCCAACGAGAAATTCGAGAAAGACTTCCGAGCATTGATGGCTCAGCTACATCAATTCGACCCGACTGATACCAATGCTATCGGTATGTGGAACACGGCTGAGAGCTTCCGCATGATGAATAATATCATGAACGGTATTGCTTTGTTTATATGGGTTGTCGGTATCGGTACCTTAATTGCCGGAATCGTAGGCGTAAGTAATATCATGTTGATTACAGTCCGTGAACGAACGAAGGAGTTTGGTATCCGAAAAGCAATCGGAGCCAAGCCGTCTTCTATCCTGCGTTTAATTATTACGGAATCTATTTTGGTAACAGCTGTCTTCGGATATATCGGTATGCTGGGAGGAATCGGACTGACCGAGCTGATCAATAGCGGGATGGAAGCTGCCGGAGTCGGTGAAAACCCGGGACAAGGTGGTACGATCTTCCTCAACCCGACAGTTAATTTAAGTATCGCTTTAGCTTCAACGCTACTGATTGTCATAGCAGGCGTGCTGGCAGGTTACTTTCCTGCCCGGAAAGCTGTTAGTATCAGTGCCATCGAAGCCATGAGAACTGAATAAAGAAAGGAGCGAGTATGTTTTTAATCGACAGAGACAGATGGATTGAAATATGGGTAACCATCACCCGAAATAAAACAAGAAGCCTGCTGACTTGCTTTGGTGTCTTTTGGGGAATCTTAATGTTGGTCTTGCTTTTAGGAGCAGGAACAGGATTAAAGAATGCAGTTTTAGGTGAGACGGAAGGTGTTGCCACCAACTCAGTCTTCTTTTATGCAGACAAAACTAGTATACCTTATAAAGGATTTAATAAAGGAAGAAGTTGGGATTTGCGCAATCGTGATGTTACAACTATCCAACGGGAAGTAGAAGGTGTTGATCAGATCGCACCAATGATCTTTGGAAGCAGTAACGATAAGAATGTAGTATACGGACAAAACAGTGGTACATACCATGTAAAAGGTGTTACTCCTGCCTACTTTTTCATCGAGACACAAGACATGTTGTTCGGTCGCCCGCTCAACACGATCGATGAGAAAGAGAAACGAAAAGTCTGCACCATCGGAATGGATGTTAATAAAGCACTTTTCCAGAATGGGAATCCGTGCGGGAAATACATTCGGGTAAACGGATTGTATTATCAGATTGTCGGTGTGACGAAAGCCAAATCAACCAGCATGAATATCAACGGGCGTTCCGACGAAAGCGTATTTATTCCGTTCAGTACCTTGCAGCAGAGTATGAATCTTGGCGATAAGATTTTCCTTGTAGCCATCAGTATTCTGCCAAACTATGATGTGGAAGCGATTATCCAGCAAGCCAAGCAAATCATCTTTCAGCAGAATGAAATTGCACCGGAAGACCCACAGGCTTTGGGAACCATCAATATTGCAGAGATGTTTCGCACCTTTTATCTGCTGTTTATGGGAATCGATATTTTGATTTGGATTGTAGGTTTAGGAACTTTATTAGCAGGTATTATCGGAGTTAGTAATATCATGATGGTAACGGTTAAGGAACGGACTAAGGAAATTGGTGTACGCCGCGCATTGGGTGCCAAACCATTCGATATCATTTCGCAGGTAATGAGTGAAAGTCTTATGCTGACAGCCATGGCTGGCTTACTGGGACTAAGTACAGGCGTATTCTTATTGGACTTCGTCAATCGTATCCTGACAGCTACACCCAGCGATGATATTGTGATTAAAGATCCGAGTGTCAATATACAAACAGCGGTTGCCGCCACCATTATTCTATTAATTAGTGGACTGTTGGCAGGACTGATTCCGGCATGGCGTGCTATGCAAATCAAGGCAATCGATGCATTAAGAGATGAATAATATAAAAAAGCTCAATGAATATGAAGAACAGAATCGTGAAGAAGATTATGAGAACGCTGTTGCTTGTCATTATCTTCGCTGCCGTAGGAGGAACTTTCTATTTCCTTTGGCAGAAGGCACAACCGGTAATTACGGTGTATGAGATCGTAACACCAACTATCGGTAACGTAGAAACAAAAGCCGTAGCGACAGGAAATGTAGAGCCCCGTTACGAAGTCGAAATTAAACCTCAAATCTCCGGTATTATTGCTGAACTGAAGAAAGAAGCCGGTCAGATGGTAAAGCAAGGAGAAATCATTGCAACCATTAAGGTAATTCCGGAAATGGTACAATTAAACAGTGCCGAATCTCGGGTTAATCTGGCGGAAATCTCCCTCAAACAGGTTGAAGAAGTTTATAAACGAGACGAACAACTCTACCAGCAGGGTGTTATTGCCCAAGAAGAATTCGAAGCCAGTAAGGCGAATTATCAAAAGGCAGTAGAAGAACGTAACACAGCCCAAAGCGAATTAGAGATTGTACGTGACGGTATTTCCAAAAACTCCAACGTAAGCAGTACAACACAAATCCGCAGTACGATAACGGGAATGATTCTGGATATTCCTGTTAAGGTAGGTAACTCAGTAATCCAGGCAAATAACTTCAACGACGGAACAACGATTGCGACGGTGGCTGATATGAACGATATGATCTTTAAAGGGAAAGTAGATGAAACCGAAATTGGTCGTATTCACGAAGGAATGCCTATCAAACTGACTATTGGAGCGATGGAAAGCCGCAAGCTGGATGCACAATTGGAATACGTTTCTCCGAAAGGTGTCGAAGAGAACGGTGCCATTCAGTTCGAGATTAAGGCAGCTTTGCAAGTACCGGAAGATGCTTTTATCCGCGCCGGTTACAGTGCCAATGCAGAGATCGTTCTTAAACGGGCTGACAGTGTATTGACTATCCCTGAAAGTACAGTCGAATTTAATGGCGATTCTACCTTCGTCTATCTGTTGAAGCAGGAGAAACCGGAACAGGTGTTCGAAAAGAAACAAATCGAAATCGGTCTTTCCGACGGTATCAATATTGAAGTTAAAAGCGGACTGGATAAGGATACGAAAATTCGTGGCGCAGCTATCCAACCGGAAAAATAACCCTTAAGCAGCAGATGTTATGAAACGATTGATTCTATTAACAGGAATTTCCGCCTGCTTGCTTTCGGCTCCAGCTTGGAGTAACGAGCCAGTCAAGACGTGGTCGCTCGAAGAATGTATCCGCTATGCGATAGAACATAATATAGATCTGAAGCAACGGCAGCTCGATCATGACAATAAGAAGGTGGAATTGCATACTAGTAAGTATAGTTGGCTGCCTGACTTGAATGCGAATATCGGACAGAACTTCGACTTTGGCCGTTCTCCTTCGAAGACGGGTGTGATTGTAGACCAGAACTCAGCCAACAGTTCGGCTTCTATTTCCTTGTCGATGCCGATCTTCGACGGTTTTAAGATTCCAAACGACATTGCAGCCAAACGATTGAACCTGCAAGCGGCCGTAGAAAACCTGAATAAAGCGAAAGAAGATCTCTCTATCAACATTGCTTCGTATTATTTGCAGGTTTTATACAACAAAGAGATGGCAAAAATTGCCGAACTACAATTGGCTTTGAGTCAAGAGCAAATCACCAAGACGGAAGCCATGGTAAAAGCAGGGAAAGTTCCGTTATCACAACTCTATGATATCAAGGCGCAGGCTGCCAACGATGAAGTATCGCTGACTGAAGCCCGCAATAATGTCAAGCTGGCTTTGCTGGATTTGGCACAGAGTCTGGAGCTGGAACGGAACGGAACGGAATTTGATATCGTCACACCGGCAACGGATAACGCAGTCAATACCTATATGAGCAGTATCATTCCGCCGGATGATATTTATCAACAGGCAGTAACATTCAAGCCTCAAATCAAGGAACAAGAGTATCTGTTGGAAAGTATGAAAAAGCAATTGAAAGTAGCTCAGTCGTATTATTATCCGAAGATTAACTTCGGAGCCAGCTATTCCAATGGTTATTATCATTACTATACCGGAGATGTTGAAATGCCCGCTTTCTCGGATCAGTTGGCACAGAACGGACGAAAAACTATCGGTTTCTCGTTAAGTATTCCGCTTTTCAACCGCTTCCAGGTACGGAACAGTGTACGTCAAGCACGTATCGGTATTCACAATCAGGAACTGATGATGGAGAATACCAAGAAAACGCTCTATAAAGAGATACAACAGGCTTATTATAATGCAACGGCTGCACAAGAAAAGTACTTGGCATCCGACAAATCCGTCCAGGCAAGCGAGGAAGCTTTCAAGTATGCCGAAGACCGGTACAACGCAGGAAAGAGTACGGTATTCGAATTCAACGAAGCAAAAACCAAGTATGCAAAAAGCTTAGCCGAACAGGCACAATCCAAATATGAATTCATTTTCCGGACCAAGATTCTGGACTTCTACAACGGCACACCACTGAAGTTATAAACATTCCCGGAAAAGAAATAAGAAAAAGGAGCCAAGGAATAGAAAACTATCTATACCTTTGGCTCCTTAAAACTTTTCAGGCATGAATCATCTGTATAAAAGAGATCTGACCAATGGCTCCATTGCCGGCAGTATGCTTCACTTTGCCTTACCGCTTATGCTGGGGAACCTGTTACAACAATGCTATAATATTGCCGACACACTTATCGTTGGTCAGGTACTGGGTGCAGAAGCTTTGGCAGCAGTCGGCTCTTCTTACGCTCTGATTGTCTTTATTACTTCCATCTTTATCGGCTTATGTATGGGATGTAGTGCCGTCCTTTCCATTCAATATGGAGCTAAAGACATCCGACAGATGAAACAAAGTATTTTCTCGTCCCTGCTGATCGTAGGAGGAACGACGCTCCTGCTCAATATCTTGTCGCTAGCTTTCCTTTCACCCATCATCAAGATGCTGCAAACGCCACCCGAACTTGAAACAATGACTTACCGGTATCTTTTTCTTATCTTCTTGGGCATGATACCGATGGCCGTTTATAATTTCTATGCCTTTCTGCTTCGTTCGGTAGGTAATTCCTCCAGTCCGTTGTATTTTCTGCTTATATCTGTTGCTCTTAATATCGTATTGGATGTACTGTTCATGGTAGGACTGAAAATGGGTGTGGAAGGAGCTGCCATGGCAACCGTTATCTCTCAAATCGTTTCTGCCGCAGGTATCTATCTATATACGTGGAAACAATTCCCGGAATTACGTTTATCGCGCGATGACCGGCAGATTGATTTTTCCTCTATTCGGAAGATTGCATCCTTTTCTTACCTGACTTGCATGCAACAGTCGGTCATGAATCTGGGCATTCTAATGGTACAAGGACTTGTAAACAGCTTTGGAACAACCGTAATGGCCGCATTTGCCGCCGCCGTTAAAATCGATTCCTTTGCCTATATGCCGGTACAAGATTTCGGAAATGCCTTTTCAACCTTCATCGCCCAAAACTTCGGAGCCCGACGGCAAGACCGGATTCGCAGGGGAATCCGTTGTGCCTGGCTAACAACTACGCTGTTTGCTGGTATCGTATCTATACTGGTTTTCTTCTTTGCCGCCGAACTGATGAGTATATTCATTCCAGCATCCGAACAAGAAATCATATCAATCGGTGTCGCCTATCTGCAAATCGAAGGAAGCTTCTACATCGGAATCGGTTATTTATTCCTGTTCTACGGATATTTCCGAGCAGTATCCCGTCCTTCCGTTTCCCTTATTCTGACAATTATTTCACTAGGAACAAGAGTCATCCTCGCCTATTCGCTGGCCGCTATCCCGAGTTTAAGTTACAACGGCATCTGGTGGTCTGTTCCCATCGGTTGGATCTTAGCAGATATTGCCGGTGTTTTATTCTATAGAAGGCAAGCTATCCTTGTAGATAGATCCACTACATAGAATTTCCAATTCAATAAGTCTATTAATAAATTACAATGTATATATACTTGATATAAAAGAAAAAAGCTATCTTTGTAAAGGAACAAAGCTTTGGAATACAGAGCTTGATATAAAACGATAAATATGGATCATCTTAAAAAACAAATGACAAGAGAAGACGTCTTGCAACGATTTGAGGCTACCCGCAAAAAGAAACAGGAATATATAACCAAACTGGAAAAAGAACTGAAAGCGGAATTCAAAAAACGTACAGGCGAAGAAGCTACTAATTTCGAGGTATGGTAAGATTAGACTTAGATCGTATCAATAAGAATTCTCCTTATTTTGTAATCTCAACCAACGATAGTTCATGCTATAAGTTCGTTACAGATTACAATATAAATTATGCTGTTAGCTTCTTAGAAGACGAATTATTACTGAATTGTGACTCATATCAGTTTATCATAGCTAATACGAACAATAAAAAGTCTCCACGCGATCCTAAACTTCGCCTATCCATCATGGCCATCATTCACGAATTCTTTGAAAGCACCAAAGCTGCCTTATTATATATTTGTGAAACAGGTGATAGTAGACAAAGCATGAGAAATCGTCTATTTGAATTTTGGTTTAACTCGTCACCTCGTAAGTCTGAATTCATTTTTATTTCAGCCAACATTGAAGACGCAGAAGGCGTCCAAAACTATGTTGCAATCATTTCAAGATTAGATAATCCACAACTCAAAGATGTTGTCAGTGAATTTACAGAAACTATGCAATTATTTAGCCAGAAACCAACTTAAGCCAGATTTAAAACATCAAAAGTTTCTTAGCCCTATTTCCTCAATTTCCTTTCCGATACAACGGATGCTTTAAAGAAGCTATATTGACAATCTTCTTTTCGTCCCGCAAACGTTTCAAATGACGGACAGCTGTTGAATACGTTAGTCCGCAATATTCCTGGAATTGACTACGGGTCAATGTTTCCTTCTCTTCAAAGTAAGCTGCCACCATCTCATCGATCTGCGTGTCCGTATAAGCCTTTGAATGCGATTTATCCTTCTGACGAACAAAATCAGTCCGTTGCAACAGATGTTTCATCCGTGCTGCCGGACGAAAGGCAACCGACTTAAATTGAATCGATTCCGCACGTACTTCTTTCGGAGATTTAACGGGCGGACATTTCAATGTCATCTGTAAATATCCGATTCCATCCAAATGAACGCTATAACCATCCCGTAACTTTTCTGCCATAATATCGGCTAAAGCTACTAATGCAGCCTTTACATCTGCCGTCGATAAACTACACCGATTCTGGATTTCTTCTGCAAGTTTTTCCGTGCTTATTGTGCCACTCGGAACAATCCGAGCATGGTATCGTGCTTTTTTCTTGCTTCCCGGCAGCTTGGGATTCTGATAGAAGTCGTAATTCGCTGACATTTTTTATTCCGTTTTTACCGTCAATTCGTCTTTTATATCCGAGAAACTAATTAAATCACCTTTATGAATTGATTAAATCACATTTGTGACTCAATCAATTCACCTAGGTAATGCAATTAATTCACTCATATGATACAAAAAGTTTCTCGGCACAAATGTACGAATAATTAAGCGATTTACAACAAATTTCAACGGATTAATATTTGTTAATACAAAGCTGTAAATAGTTGGAAAACGAAGGGTTGCACGTAATCAAAAGTAATTTTTGGACAAGAAAAGCAAGAGGATCGAAAGTAGGTGGTTAAAAATGCGTTCGAATGTAAAGTACATCAAAACGATTGATAATAAAAAAAACGCTTGCCATAAAGGTAAAATAAAGGCCCTTGAGTAGCCCATTAAAAATGAAGCTACCCAAATAACATTTATAATCTGATGTATCTGAATAAAATAGAAAGGTTAAATCACCGGAATCGTATAAAGCATTCCCAACATGATTTGCTGGGTAGAGAAATCTTTTCCTCCGATTTGTCTGGCAAGTTCAGGAAAATGAATTTTCTTGTATGAGAGGTGTAAGAAGACTTGTAGGTCTTTTCGCTTCAAAGGATAATACTCTACGCAAAACTGTGTATTCCAAGTCTGACGATATGTCCCTTTCTTATAGATCCAATTATCCTTATAAACACTGCCGGTTTCATAGACTCCTTTGGCATACATATTCCATTTCGGATGCAAACGATAATCAAAATTGGCTATCCACGTCAGATATTGAACATATTGCGCCGTTAAAGGAGATTCTTTCTCCAAGGTTTGAATAGACGAAACCAGTCCTTTTGAATCAACCTCTTCCCGGGAATACAAACAATCCAGGTAAGCAAGAATCGGACCTCTTTCCCAAACATTTCCAAAAGTCAGGTAATATATATTCCGGTTACGCAGAATTTGTCCGGCAGCTGCCGAATAATAAAACTGCAAAGCCTGATCGTCATAGAATTTTCCTACCCAATTCAGCGCACCCATCAACGGTACTTTAGGCATGGAAGAAACCTCTTCGCCAACATGTATCTCAGCTTCTGTTTCCACTCGGTTATTCGCTACTTCAAGCGTAAGCGACTGATGCGGCTTTAAGTGATAAGTGCCCGAAACGCCTGTCAGATAAGCCGGTGTATAATTATTAAAGTCCGAGAATTCCCGCACCAGAATCGAATTGACATAGTATTCATATCCGCCCAACATAAAGAACTGTTTACCGGCTGTCAAGGTAAAACGATCCGTTATGTCCCAACCCATGTTTGCCAACTCGACATGCGTCGACAATTCATCTACGGTATTTGGATTCGTATATTTATTATAAGTATAACGGAAATGATAGGAAAACTTATCAAAGAAACGCCCCAGAACTTCCATTCGCAAACGATTTAACTTGAATCGAGCCTGATCTAATGCAAAATCCTGGAAACTGGTTGTGAGTGAAGTACAGAACTGGAAATTCAGATGCGAAGTAAAAGAACGCGCATCTTCTTTCTTTAACTGCTCATAAAGCGACTTCTGCTGTTCAAGTGAGTCGACCAAAGCCAAATCCTGGGCCCATAAAGAACAAACGCCCAACGAAAAGAATAAAAATGACAGAAGTTTCCGTTTCATGAGTATTCAGATTTAATATTTCCCGAAGATACATATTTTTATCAAGTTCCACAAAATATATCGGGATTGACGACAAACATAAAAAAGCGTCGTCTCAGAATTTCCGAAACGACGCCATCTTTATGAATATCTAATTAAACTATTTATTTCAACAGAGAATCCGGACACAGATGATCTTTTTCGATATCCTTGAAGTAATTGTATGTACCGACCTTCAATTCAGCACAAGCAGCATCATCACAAACGATGATTCCTTTCGGATGCAACTGCAAAGCTGTAATTGTCCACATCTGATTAACGGCACCTTCAACGGCTTGTTGCAAAGCACGTGCTTTGTTATGACCATTTACCATAATCAAAACTTCCTTTGCATCCAGAACAGTTCCAACACCTACGGTTACAGCTGTCTTCGGAACCTTATTTACATCGTTATCGAAGAAACGGGAATTGGCAATAATCGTATCAGTAGTTAATGTTTTCATACGAGTACGAGAAGCCAATGATGAGCCCGGTTCATTAAATGCAATATGACCGTCAGGTCCGATACCTCCCAAGAACAGATCAACACCACCAGCAGCTTTCATCTTTGCTTCGTATGCAGCACATTCTGCTTCGATATCTTCAGCATTACCATTCAGGATATTTACATTTTCCGGTTTGATATCGATATGGCTGAAGAAATTATTCCACATAAAAGAATGATAACTTTCAGGATGATCTTTCGGAAGTCCAACATATTCATCCATATTGAAAGTAATTACATTCTGGAAAGAGATAACTCCTTTCTTGTTCAACTCGATCAGATTCTTATACATGCCTAACGGAGACGATCCGGTTGGCAAGCCTAATACAAATGGTTTTTCCGGCGTCGGATTTGCCTGTTTAATCTTGGCGGCAACATAATTAGCTGCCCATTTTGACAACTGCTCGTAATTCTGCTCAATAATAAGTCTCATAATATTATATTTTAAATGTGCGAATGTTCAAAAACAAAACATTCACAAATGTACACATTTAATTCATTTAATCCGAAAAAAATCAGATTCTTTCTGCCATGGCTTTACCAAGTTCCCAACAAGCTTCATACTTATCAGGTTTCAAGCCTTGCTTTTGTTCAACTGGCGCACCAACAACTTCCCAGTTCATCTTTTCTCCGAAAGCTGCCAAACGCTTTACGGCTGCTCCAGCCCATGAGAAAGAACCGAAATAACCGAACAGGCGGTTCTTAACTTCGCGTACTTCGATCTTCTGCAACAGAGAATCGATTTCCGGATAAAGTTGGTTACTATATGTCGGACAGCCAATAATAACAGCTTTATATTTGAAGATATCTTTCAAGATATAGGAAGCATGACTCTTGCTTACATTATGCATAACGATGTTTTTCACACCATGTTCTGCCAATGATGAAGCAATCGCTTCGGCCATCTGCTCGGTATTACCATACATACTGCCATATACGATAACTACTCCGTCTTGTCCTTCATAACGACTCAGCTGATCATAGATTTTGATTACGTCCGGAATATATTTTGTCCATACCGGTCCGTGGGTTGAACAAATGGTTTTAATTTCCAAACCCGACAGCTTCTGCAAGGCTTTTTGTACCGGATTACCGTATTTACCTACAATGTTGGCATAATAACGACGCATTTCATCCCAATAGTGATCCAGATTCATGTCTACATCCAGGACAGCCCCGTCTAATGCTCCGTATGTTCCAAAAGCATCAGCAGAGAAAAGAATCTTATCTGTGGCATCGTATGTTACCATCACTTCCGGCCAGTGTACCATCGGTGCCAGATGGAATGAAAGCTGATGCCGACCAACGTTCAAAGTTTCTCCGTCTTTTACTTCCAACAGTCCGGTATTAATTCCGTGAAAACCTTCCAACATATCGAAAGTACGTTTGTTTCCTACTATCTGAACATTCGGATAAAGCTGACGAAGCAGGCGGATACTTCCGGAATGATCCGGTTCCATGTGATTAACGATCAGATAATCCAGTGTACGGCCACCCAGTGCATCTTCGATTTTCTTCAAGAAAATATCCGAATAACAAACATCCACTGTATCTACCAATACAGTCTTTTCATCAATGATCAGATACGAATTATAAGAAACGCCATAAGGCAAAGGCCACATATTTTCAAACAAGACCTTCTGGCGATCATTTACGCCAACATAATAAACTTTATCAGCAATTTCCTTCAGCTTATACATATATATTATAGATTTATTTTAATGATTGGGTTTTGCCTGCGCACGACAAGCTCTCACAACAAACCAAATTCCTGCCAATACAAACGGAATACTCAGCAGTTGTCCCATATTCAGCAGCATATCTGCTTCAAAAGCTTCCTGGTCGTTCTTCAGGAATTCGATGAAGAAACGGGAAGTAAAGATACAGATCATGAATACTCCGAAAATAAGTCCTTCACGTTTCCAGGCTTCTTTGCGGAAATACAACCACATACACAGGAAGAATGTCAGGAGATAACAAAGTGCTTCGTATAATTGTGTCGGATGACTCGGCGCAGAAAATATCGGTTCAGCACCGGCTTTCCAGGCATGTAAGTTCTCGATAAAGCGAAAAGCCCAGGGAAGATCCGTCGGATGACCATAGATCTCGTGGTTCATCAGGTTACCCAAACGAATCATGGCTGCGACCAATCCCGTCGGAACAACCAACTTGTCGAACGTCCACAACATACTTTTATGGGTAATCCGCTTGGAATAAAAGTAAATAGCGATAATGATACCTAATGTTCCACCATGGCTGGCTAATCCTCCTTCCCAAAATTTCAAGATTTCTATTGGGTTGGCTAAATAATAATCCGGGGCATAGAACAAACAATGCCCTAAGCGAGCGCCAATGACAGTACCAAAAATGGTGTACATCAACAAGGAATCGATCCATTCCGGCTTAAGATTCTCTTGCTTCCACATCTTCTGAACGATCATATATCCAATCCAGAAACCAACAGCAAAAGCCAAACCATACCATCGAATCTCTCTCGGACCGATTGAGAAGATGGCCGGATCGGCTGTCCATGTGATAAAATCCAACATAAGTATTCGATTGAAAATAAAAAACTGAAAGTTGAAAAGAGAAGAATGCCTTCCGCACTCTCCGGTTTTCAACTTTCAATCTTCTATGAAATTAAACAAGTCTTCTGATCAAGGCTTCACGATCGCCATACAGCATATCGATGATTGGCAATTCGATCATTGTATAAGCTCCCGGTTTCTGCTTCATACTAGCACGGGCAACAGCTACCAGAATCTGAGCAGTCAGCGCCGGATTATTGATCTTCATGTCGAATTCGATCAACTGGTTCTGTGTTTTACCCGATACACCTTTTCGTACCAAGTTTACACCGTGTCCCATATCCAACAAGTTATCTACGCTTTCAACCTGCATCACATGAGTTTCATCGTGGGCAAAGTAATCGTCGGCTTTGATAGCGGCAGCAACCTGCTTGAAATCGTATCCGTCTTTCACTTCGATGTAAACCATACGACGATGAACGCCGGTTCCCAACGGAATTGTCATACTCAATGCCGCCTTTACGCCTTCAATTGCTTTAACGGCTACGGTATGTCCCATACTCATACCCGGACCAAAGTTTGTATATGTAATACCTTTCGGCACCATTGCTTCCAGCAAAGCACGGACAACTGAATCGCTTCCCGGATCCCAACCGGCTGAAATAACAGAAACCCGGTTGTGAGCCTTCGCTACTTCGTCCAACGAACGGCGAAGGTCGGCGATTCCACCATGAATATCAAAGCTATCTACTGTATTAATGCCTAAAGCCAAGATTTCTTTTGCATAATGTTCCACCTGACGGGTCGGAGTTGCCAAGATAGCCACATCTACTTTTTCCAGTTTCGAGATATGATCTACAACCGGATAAGCTTGCAACTCGGCCGGAATATCATTAGGATTACGGCGTACAACGCCTGCAACTTCAAAATCAGGGGCGGCTTGCAAAGCCTCCAGAACATACTTTCCAATGTTGCCATAACCAACGATGGCTGCTCTAATCTTTTCCATAAACTTATAAATGTTCTATTTGTCGCAAAGGTAGAAATAAATCAGTATTTATAGTCAGTTATACAACAAAAAATAAACAAAATTAGTTGACAAAAATCAGAATGAAAGCTTATTAAAAAATCTTATTAAGTTTTGTCTTATCCATAATGAACCGATGAAATCCTTTGGAATAAGGATGGGATACTGCCTGCTCTTTTTTCAAACATGGGTATATTATCATCTATTCTCTTTAGAAAGAAAGGTGTTTCTGCCTAAAAACAGATCGTTTCACCCCAGTGGTACGATCGTTTCACCTAGGTGGAACGATCTCTTCACCCTTGTGGAACGATCATTTCACCCAGGTGAAACGATATAAAAAGATTTTACATCTATATCCAGCATCTCTTCTTTTTATGTATTTTTGAAGAAATAATATTCTCTCAAGAGCGTTGCATTGGAAAAAAACGTATATTTGCGATACAAGCGGGAGAAATCCGCTGACGTAAACTAAGCGTTTTTGCTTTATCCTGAAAAACGAAATCGCCAATTTCAGAGGAAGGATAGAGACAATGTAACGCTCATTCTGTGTTTGTCTGTATGCAATTTGGTATGGCCCTTGGTGGCTATATCCTATTCGTCATACACAATACGGCGTGAGAATATTGTTTCTTCGTCCATTTCCTCAAGGTGTTTGGCGATACCTGTTTTTCAATGGACAGAACAAGTCTCACGCTTCTTATTTATAATACAGGATGTCAAACTTAAAAAGCAAACCAGATGATTAAAAACATCATTACCTGTTTCCTATTAGCAGGAAGCATACCTCTTTCAGCACAAACGATCCATGGAAAACTTGTCGATGAAAAAGATCAGCCTTTACCCTATGCCAATATCGTATTGTTATCGCTTCCGGATTCATCGTTCGTAACGGGTACGATGAGTGATGAAAACGGTTCTTTCGCCTTGGAAGCAACAGCCTCCAACCAACTCGTCCGTATTTCGTCTATTGGCTTTGAGACCATCTATAAATCCATCAATACGCCAGATTTAGGTATCATACGTTTGGCCTCGGATGTACAGCAATTAGGCGAAGTCGTAGTAAAGGGTTCGTTGCCCATTACCCGCATGAAAGGAAATACCATGGTAACAAGCGTAAGCGGAACCGTACTGGAAAAAGCAGGAACTACCGAACAACTACTCGACAAAATCCCTAATGTAACCGCTCAAGACGGCGAAATAAACGTATTCGGAAGGGGAACACCGGAAATCTATATCAACGGACGTAAAGTACGAGACCTGACAGAACTGGATCAGATATCGGCAGAAAACATCAAGTCGGTAGAAGTCATCAACAATCCGGGTGCCCGATACGGAGCTGAAGTAACAGCAGTTATACGAATTGCCACCAAGAAGGTTGAGGGCGAAGGCTTTGGATTCGACAATCGCGCCATGTTTCAATACAACCGCGACTGGAGCGCCTTGGAACAGTTTAACTTCAACTATCGTAAAGGGAGTTTTGATTTGTCGGGCATGATCTACGGTTCTCGTTCTTACGGATGGTCCTCCAAAGATTTTTACCAAGACACCTATCTCCAGCAATATTGGAGACAGGAATCAACCGTCTTCACCGATGGAACTGACAAAAGATTAGGCGCACAGCTTGCCTTGAACTACACTTTCGACGAGAATAACGCCATCGGTATTCGCTACGGATATGATAAAACGCCGGAAAATACCATGAACATGATCCTGAATACAGAAGTATTTCAAGACCATGAACCAACAGAAAGCACTTACAGTCCGAATCTCGAAACCGATGAAGATGACACCCATCAGCTGAATGCCTACTACACGGGAAAAATCAATAACTGGAACGTTGACTTAAACCTGGATGGTTACTAGAGTGATATCCATAAAGAAAACAACATCGATGAAGCTACCCGTATACCCAATCAAGCAGAAGAAACCCGGACGGTTTCCTCTTTCAATGACGTGAGCAATTCGTTATATGCTACCAAACTGATACTTTCCAAACCCGTATGGGACGGCGAGTTCGCTTTGGGTGGTGAATATACATATACAAACCGGGGGAATCTCTTCATCAATCCGGAAGGAATTCTCAATGACGACGACAGTCGTATCCGTGAAAACATGGGAGCCATCTTTGCCGAATACGGAAAGAATTTCGGAAAAGTTCAAACCCAGTTAGGGCTGCGCTACGAATATACCTCATCCGACTATTACGTAGAAGGCAAACGGATAGACGAACAAAGCAAGACATACAATAACCTGTTCCCGACGTTTTCCTTGTCTTTTCCTATCCAACGGATAAACATCCAACTGGCTTACCGGACAGATATTGCTCGTCCGTCCTATTGGGATCTGCGTAACAACGTATTATATGCCAACAAATATACATACGAAACCGGAAATCCTCTATTGAAACCGACATTGACTCAAAACGTAACATTGGGAGCAACATACCGATGGCTACAAGTAAGTACCGGTTATAACCGTATCAAAGACAAGGTTATCAACGTGACAAGCTTATACAACGAAGAAAATCCGACCATTATGCTCATGTCGCTGGCTAATGCTCCGACGTACGACAAGGTATTTGCTGGACTGACCATTGCTCCTACCATCGGATTCTGGCGTCCGCAATGGAGATTTCAGGTAACAAAACAATGGTACACAACCCAAACGCCTCAAGGGCCGTTAAAACTGAATAACCCGATGGGAACCATCACCTGGAATAACAACCTTCAGTTGCCTTGGGGTATTTTACTGGATGTTGATTTCCTATACAAGACGAAAGGAGATATTCAAAACGGTCGTTTCTTAAAACCCTCATGGCGAGCAGATCTTTCCTTACAAAAGAGCTTCCTCAACGACAACCTGACCCTTCAGCTCGACGCATGGAATGTTTTGGATAGCTATAAACGTAGTTTTATCATGTATGTCAGCGACCGGCAAACCATGCAAATGGACGAGCATTCCACACATTGCCAAGCAAGACTGACAATCCGCTATAAATTCAATGCCAGCAAAAGCAAATATAAAGGAACAGGAGCCGGACAAGAACAAAAGAGCCGTATGTAGTGTTCTTTATAAAAAGCTTTTTATGAAACTGACATATATTTATCACAGTTGTTTTGCTCTGGAGACTCCGGCTTATTCCATTCTATTCGATTACTATAAAGATACGAAGGGAAAGCAAGGTTATGTACACGACATCTTGCTCCAAAAGCCGGAACCTCTTTATATCTTGGCGTCACATTTTCATCCGGATCATTTCAGCCGGGAAATCTTTTCCTGGAAAGAACAAAAGGAGAATATTCATTACTTATTGAGTAAAGATATCCTGAAACACAAAAAGGCAATGGCGAGTGAAGCGACATTCCTGACCAAAGGAGACATTTACGAAGATGCTCTAATCCGGATTCAGGCTTTCGGCTCGACAGATGTAGGCGTATCCTTTCTTTTGACATGCGAACACAAGCATATCTTCCATGCAGGAGACCTCAACAACTGGCATTGGAAAGACGAATCGACCGAACAGGAAGTAAAAGAAGCCGAAGGAAACTTCCTGCATGAAATAAAGATTTTGAAAGCAACATGCAACAACATCGACATTGCCCTGTTTCCGGTCGATCCACGAATCGGAAGTGACTTTGCCCGAGGTGCCGAACAATTCATTCAGCAAATACATGTAAAACAATTCATTCCGATGCATTTTTGGGAAAAGCCGGAACTTACGCTTCCGTTTGGAACGTACGCCCAAGAAAAAGGCGTTTCGTTCAATCTGCTCCAACAGCCCGGAGAAAGTCTTGATATATAGGTTTTATCGGCATCTGCGGATAAAACATTTCCTAAAACATATTTTTAAGACAGAGATTTATTTGAGATGAAATAAAATAGACATGAATATGTAATTTTTTTCCCGAAATTCATGGTTACTTTTCATAAAGAACTTATATTTGCCTACAATTAATTAGTAATTCATTTTTAATCTAAACATAAAATCATGGAGAAGCCTTATGTAGTAGGTATCGATATAGGTGGTACCAACACGGTTTTTGGCGTGGTTGATGCACGCGGAACTATTTTATATACTAGCTCTATCAAGACTGGTAAATATACAGATATCAACGATTATGTAACAGCTTTGGGCGACGGTTTGAAAGGAATCATCGATCAGGCTGGTGGTCCTAGCAAGATCAAAGGTATCGGTATTGGAGCGCCAAACGGAAACTTCTTTAATGGCTGTATTGAATTTGCTCCCAATCTTCCTTGGAAAGGTAAAATTCCTTTGGCAGAACTGATCAGCGATTATTTAGGAGGTCTTCCTGTTGCGCTGACAAACGATGCCAATGCTGCCGCAATCGGTGAAATGACTTACGGTGCTGCTCGTGGAATGAAAGACTTTATCGTTATCACTTTGGGAACAGGTGTAGGTAGCGGTATTGTTATTGGCGGTAACTTGGTATATGGTCACGACGGATTTGCTGGCGAATTAGGCCATGTTATCATGCGTCGTAACAACGGACGTCCTTGCGGTTGCGGTCGTCAGGGTTGTCTGGAAGCTTATACTTCAGCTACAGGTGTTGCCAGAACAGCGCGCGAATATCTGGAAATCCGTAAAGATGAAAGCTTGCTTCGCGAATTGGATCCGGATGAAATCACATCAAAAGATGTATTCGATGCAGCAATGAAAGGTGATAAGCTGGCTTTGGAAATCTTCGAATTTACAGGAAACATGTTAGGAGAAGCCTTTGCTGACTTCGTAGCATTCTCTAGTCCGGAAGCAATCATCCTGTTCGGTGGTCTGACAAAAGCAGGAGATCTGCTGATGAACCCGATCAAGCGTTCTATGGAAAAGAATATGCTGAAAGTATATGAAGGCAAGACTAAATTATTATTCTCTCAGTTGAAAGAAAGCGATGCTGCCGTATTAGGAGCAAGTGCTTTAGGTTGGGAAGTTAAAGAATAAGAAAAAAATCTTTCCCTATAATACAATGTTTTTAAGACAGGTCGTATGTAAAATGCGATCTGTCTTTTTTATATAGCAAACTATGAAACAACATCCTTTACATCAGTTTAAATTCTGTCCGGTTTGTGGACAGCCGACGTTTGTCATCCACAATGAGAAAGCAAAAGAGTGCACGCATTGTGGTTTTGTCTATTATTTCAATCCCTCATCAGCCGTTGCTTGCTTTATTCGGAACGAAGCCGGAGAGCTATTGCTGGTCAGACGCGCCAAAGATCCAAGGAAAGGCACACTCGATCTGCCCGGAGGTTTCGTCGATATGTATGAAAGTGCAGAAGAAGCTGCAGCCCGTGAAGTAAAAGAAGAAACTGGACTTCAGATCGATCACTGCGAGTATCTGTTTTCTATCCCCAACATCTATCCATATAAAGGATTTGAAGTACATACCGTCGATATGTTCTTCGAGTGTCATGTCAAGCAATTTACCCAGGCACAGGCAGCCGACGATGCAGCCGAAATCATCATTCGCCAGCCAGCCACACTACAACCCGAAGAATTTGGTCTTACTTCCATCCGGAAAGCTATCCGGCAATATCAGGAAATGAACTGCTAAAAAACAAACAGCAAGCTTTTTCGGCTAATAAGTTGTCTAAATCTCAACGGGTTTATATATCTTTGTAAATTAATTACACAAAGAGTTAGTTTAAACAAACAGCGAAAGTTGTTTGTTGTTTTTAGTAAACAAACACATTAAAAGCAAAGAGTGTGATGAAGAAAATACTTATTCCCTTATGCCTGGTACTTGGTACGCACATGGTGGATGCTCAACGCTCGTATCAGTTTGGCAGTCCGGAGCGTCTGTTTACAGAAGGCAAGGAATTGTTTGGCCTGAAGAATTATTCTGGCTGCATTGATAAGCTGGAAGCCTACAAAGCCCATGCCACCGATGCAGACTTGATTCAGGAAGCAGACTTCATGCTGGTTTATGCCGCATTTGAGCAAGGTCGCCCCAATGCAGACGAGCTATTGAAAATGTATCTTGAAACGTACCCGGATTCACGCCACTCCGACGTGATAGAGTTTCTGATCGGTTCGGTTCATTTCGGACAAAAGAACTATCCGAAGGCTATCTTCTGGTTAAAAGAAGCTGACATCGACCTGTTGAGTCCGGAAGAACAGGAAGCATATAGTTTTCGTCTGGCGTACTCGATGCTTCAAGTAGAAAAAGATAATCCGGACAAATTGCAGCAAATCCGACAGATGTTCAGCCGTATTCAGCAAATAGGCGATAAATATCGGGATGCTTCTGCCTACTACGTGGCTTATATTGATTATGCAAACGGCAAATACAATCAAGCGCTCGTAGAATTTGATGCCTTGAAAGAGAATCCGGAATTCAAGGAACAGTCTTCATATTACACGACACAAATCTATTTTATCCAGAATAAATATAGCCAGGTAATCAAAGAAGGCGAACGATTGCTGGATACTTATCCGAGAAGTAATAACAATACCGAATTATATCGTATCCTGGGTAATTCCTATTATCATCAGGGACAACAGGACAAAGCGTTGAATTATCTGAGCAAATATGTATCAGAAGCCGATGAACCCTTACGCAGCGACTTGTATCTGTTGGGAGTATGTCTGTTCAACAAAGGCAATTACAGCAGTGCAGTCAACAACTTCGGTAAGGTTGTCAGCCAAGATGATGCATTAACACAGAATGCTTATCTGTATTTAGGTCAGTCTTATCTGAAACAGAATGATAAGAATAATGCACGTATGGCATTCGAAGCGGCTGCAACCTCTTCGTACGACAGACAAATTCAGGAAGCAGCCATGTACAACTATGCTTTACTGATACACGAAACGGCATTTACAGGATTTGGCGAATCCGTTACGATCTTCGAAGATTTCCTGAACGACTTCCCGAATTCCCAATATGCAGACAAAGTAAATGATTATCTGGTAGAAGTCTATCTGACTACCAAGAATTATGATGCTGCCCTGAAGTCGATCGAAAAGATCAAGCATCCGAGTGTCAAGATTCTGGATGCCAAACAGAATATTCTCTTCCAATTGGGAACGGAATCCTTTACCAACATGAAGATGGATGAAGCAATTGATCTGTTCACGCGTGCCATCCAGATGGGAACGTATAACGAAGAAGCCCGTAGTGACGCTTATTTCTGGAGAGGCGAATCCTACTACCGGAAAGGTGAATACGGAAATGCGATTTCCGACTACCGGACTTATCAGAACAATACACAGCAGAAAGGAACGGATATGTATGCCCTTTCATTCTATAACCTGGGATACTGCTATTTCAAGCAGCAGGAATATGATATGGCATTAAATCGTTTCCGCCAATATACGGATGTGGAACAAAATCATGCTGCAGCTTCGTATGCGGATGCTTATAACCGTATCGGCGACTGTCTGTTCCATAATCGCCAGTTTGCCGCAGCCGAAGAGAATTACAACAAAGCCTCTCAGGTTCTTCCTTCTGCCGGAGATTATTCCGTTTACCAGAAAGGTTTCGTACTGGGCTTGCAGAAAGATTATAACGGAAAGATCCAGGCTATGGATCAGTTGATTCGTGAATATCCGGAATCTCAATATATCGACGATGCCCTGTTTGAGAAAGGTCGTACTTACGTCTTATTGGAAAACAGTTCATCAGCTATTCAAACCTTTAACAAGCTGATTGGAGAATATCCGGAAAGTAGTTTGGCTCGGAAAGCCGGTATCCAGTTAGGCTTGATTTACTATAACGACAATCAGCCGGAAAAAGCAGCAGAAGCTTATAAACAAGTCATCAGCAAGTATCCGGGCAGTGAAGAAGCCAAGGTTGCTTTGCAGGATTTGAAGTCTGTTTATATCGACTTGAATGATATTGATGCTTATGCTGCCTATGTAAACTCACTGGGAGGAAACATCCACCTGAACATCAACGAGCAGGATTCGCTGACCTACATTGCAGCAGAAAAGCTGTTTATGCGGGGTGACAACGAAGGAGCACGCCGGAGTATGCAGAATTACTTACAGAATTATCCGAACGGAGCCTTCAGTACCAATGCCAACTTCTACCTGGCCAGCATCGCTTTCAACTTGAAGGAATATAACGAGGCTTTGCCGATGTTTGAACAAGTAATTGCCAGTGGTGACCGGAAATTCCTGGAAGAATCAACAGCACGTAAGGCTGAAATTGAATACCTGACAGAAAACTTCAAGGCGGCTCTTGAAACATTCAAGCGATTGAATGAGATTGCAGAAAGCGCCGACAACAAAGAAGCTGCCTCTTTGGGAATCATGCGCTGTGCATTGAAAGAAGGTAACCAGAAAGATGCACTTGCCGGAGCAAACCAGTTACTGAAGAATCCGAAAGTTTCTCCGGAAATAGCTAACGAAGCCCGTTACGTTCGTGCGAAGGCTTACATGGAAATGGATCAGGAATCCAAAGCATTGGCAGACCTGAAACTGATCAGTCAGGATACACGTACGGCACAAGGTGCTGAAGCCAAATACTTATTGGCACAACTTTATTACGATGCCAATGATGATAAGAACGCAGAAAAGGTATTGGAAGAGTTTGCCAAGAACGGTACACCGCATCAATACTGGCTGGCTCGCGGATTCATCCTTTGGGCAGATATTTATATTCGTAAAGGCGATCCGGTTCAGGCCCGCGTTTATCTGAACAGTTTGCAGAAGAATTATCAGGGCGACGACAACATTACCGAGATGATTGAAAGTCGTTTGGCAAAACTAAAGTAATGAGGAGGCTAAGATGAAAACAAAATATCAGAAAGTACTTTGCGTAGCGGTGTTGCTGGGTTCTGCCGTTACCGTTTCAGCACAAGAGGATGAAACGAAAAAGAAGCTGGACCGCGAAATGACGTTGGAACGTGAATATGCTCCGACGGTGCAGGATGCCAATAAAGTCAATACGCTGCCGGCGATCAAAGAACCGCAGGTAACCAAACGGGCGATTTCTTATTCTCCGTTTACATTGGCAACCGATCCGGAAAAGCAGATCTCGCTTTTGCCTTCGGGTAATATCATGACGCAAATGGATTATAACAAGCGTCGCGGTTACCTGAATGTAGCAGCCGGCATGCATTTGAATATCAATGGAGACTTCGGCTATCACATCTTAAGTACAGAAAAAGACAAGCTGAATGTATTCCTTTCTCACCGTTCAACAAACGGTAATATTGATTATATCCAGATCGAAGATCAGGTCAAGGCAAAACTGAATGATAACGTAGGTGGTATCAACTATGCCCATACCTTTGATAAGGCCATCTTGAAGCTGGGCGGTAAGTATAATTATTCGGGATTCAATTACTATGGACTGCCTATGAATGACATTCCAAGCCTGACGACGGAAGATCTGCTGCAAAAAGCCGATCGGGAAACCAATCAGGTAAACCAGACGATCCAGGCGAATATTGGTATAGAAGCGAAAGAAGACGCGGCGTTCTTCTACTTGATTGATTTGGATTACATCAATTTCTCGCACAAATACGGATTAAGCAAAGAACTGGACGGTCCAACTGAACATACCTTGGATGCGAAATTCGACTTCAGTGCTTTCTTCAATGGAAACCAGCGTGTGGGTGTTGGCGGACAAGTAGAATACTTTGCCTATAATCTGCCGACTTATCCGGAGGGAGTTCCCAATTGTGTCTTTGCTAATCATGCTGAGATTATATTAAGTCCGTATTATAAGATAGCCGGAGAAAACTGGAATGTCAAACTGGGTGCAAACGTGATGTTCGTTACCGGTGAAGACAATTCTTTCACAGCTTCGCCGAATATTGCAGCGGATGTAGAAGTGGCGAACAAGACTGTCCTCTACTTAAAAGCCAACGGTCGTCTGTATTCGAATAGTGCATACGAAACATCACTCGTCAACCGCTATTTCAATCCTACCGAAGAAATAGCTCCGACACGCGAATGGTTGAACGGACAAGTCGGCGTGAAGTGCGGCGCAGCTCCCGGATTCTGGTTTGATATCTTTGCCGGATACAAGATCCGTTCATCGGATGCCCTTTTTGTTCCGTCTCGCATCTTCAACGAAGGTGAATTCGGAAACTATTCGAATGTATTGCCGGGCATTGACACAAAGGCCTTCTTTGCCGGTGCCAATTTGAAATACAGTTATCAGAACTTCTTGGATATTCAGTTGAAAGGAGTTTATAATAGCTGGAAAGGTAATTACGATGATACTTGGGTCGGTGGAACATCCAATGCAGATCTGACGTATGTATATGGCCGTCCGAAGGTAGAGATCAATGCAGATGTAACAGTAAAGCCTATTGAAAAGCTGGCAATCGGCCTGAATTACTATCTGGCAACCGACCGATACACTTGCCTGTTTGGTGCAGAAGATTATAAGTTGAACAACATCAACGAACTGAATCTGCAAGTAGGCTATACATTCAACGATACATTCGGAGCTTATCTTAAAGTGAATAACCTGCTGAACCAGCAATACGAAATGTATTATGGATATCCGATGCAGGGAATTAATATCATGGGTGGCGTAAATATTAATTTTTGACCGTTTAGAACTAAATTCATGATGTTATAAATTTTGTGGTTTGTAAATTTTGGGAAGCGTGGGGCTGTGAAGTTCCGCGTTTTTTTATGTTTCTTCCTGAGTTTCCTTGTTTTCCCGCCGGGTGGCACGTCCTTTGAGGACTTCTTTCTCTTCAGCCACCATAACATTCAGTTGAGCAATGAAACCGGCAAACGATGCGTCGCCATGCAGCGTGGCGAGTAAGTTCACCCCTTCTACCAGATTTCGGTAGGCGGCATCGGCCGAGCGGCGAGCTTGCTGTACGGCACCGACACGGCGGGCAGAAAGCTTCTCCAACCGTTTTTTCGAGGCTGCCAAATAAGCATTTTCCTTCGCCTCCAGATCGTCCAGCCACACTTCGATGCCGAGGCTGTCCAAATCGCCCGCCGCCAAAGCCTCGCGGAGCTCCTGCAACAGGCTGTAAAGGATGGCGCTCTCTTGCAGCTGCGGCAGATAGGTCGGATTGCCGTATTTGTCGATCACCGCCTTCGCCCGCCCCGCTGCTGCTGCCACCGAAGCCTCCGGACAGGCTTTCATTGCTTTGGCAAAATTATTCAAGCCCCTCCATGCACGACCACGTTCCTTATTCGCCGCAATAACCTGCTTCGAAAGCGGTGACAAGGTATCTGCTGAAAGCAGATCGTCCAAACGGGTCACGGCTGCCTGATAGGCGTCCAATTGCCTCCTCAAATGCTGGAGCGAGCTTTCCGGCAAACCCGCTGACGGCAACTCTTCCGTCAACGACACTACCTGGCAATGGAATCCAAAAACTTCCTCAAGGTGTAAACTTGCGATATAAAACTTGTTGATCTTTTTCATCTGTCCTGACTTTTTCCCATCCGAAGCCAAATATAACTTCTCCGTTGATAAAAAACAAATCAAAAAAGATGAAAATCAATGCAGAATAATACTTCATATTTATATATTCCTTCATTATGCAGCAAAATAGATTCAAATTATATTATTTGCCATTATCATGCAGCATAATTATAGCAAATATTTTAAATAGATATTATATTGCTGCATAATAAAGGCAAATATTTATAAGAGCCATTATTATGCAACAATATAGATTGAAATATAAACAGAAAGTACTTTTCTGCTAAAAACTTCCGTTTACTGTGGGAAAGAAGTCCGGGAAAAGAAGCTTTCGCAGCTTCCTGGCTTTGTTATTCCCCTGATTCTTATTATTTTTGCGCCCTGAAAATAAAAAGACAGATTCATACATAGATTTCAAACGAACAAAACGGATGGAAATAACAAACTCGACTAAACGCCCTTCGCTCGGATTATCTCTGATTCCAATCATTGTTATGGTAATCCTCCTTTTCTTTACAATCCACATTTTCGGAAGTGATGCTTTGAGTGGCGGAAGCCAGGTTGTATTATTACTCACAACAGCTTGTTGCTCGGCTTTAGCCATGGGCTTTTGTCAGGTCAAATGGAAAAAGATTGAAGAGTCCATCTGTACCAATATCTTAGGTATAGCAACTGCCCTGTTAATCCTATTGCTCATCGGCGCACTGTCGGGAAGTTGGATGATCAGTGGCGTTGTACCTACGCTGATTTATTATGGGATGCAAGTATTAAGTCCTACCTTCTTCCTGGCCTCTTGCTGTATCATCTGTGCCATTGTCTCGGTCATGACGGGAAGTTCGTGGACGACTATTGCCACCATAGGAATTGCTTTAATGGGAATTGGCGAGGCATTGGGTTTCTCAACCGGGTGGACAGCTGGAGCTATCATCTCGGGAGCTTATTTTGGTGATAAAATATCACCGCTGTCTGATACGACAGTACTGGCCTCATCCACTACCAACACGCCGCTCTTTTCCCACATCCGTTATATGATGTACACAACCGTCCCGACGATGATCATTACTTTGATCATCTTCACTGTAGCTGGATTTGTCTTTGATCATTCCCAAGACGGACAAGTAATGAGCTTCGCCGCTTCGTTAAAAGAGACGTTCCACATCTCTGCTGCCTTGATGATTGTACCGATAGCAACCGGGATACTGATTGCCAAACGAGTAGCTCCAATCATCACGCTGTTTATATCGGCTCTGCTGGCAGCTGTCTTTGCCATTTTGTTCCAACCAGACTTATTACAACAGATAGCTGGAGCTGAAAGCATCAATGCAGCATCCATGTTCAAAGGCGTATTCATGACCTTATATGGTTCTACACAATTAGAGACAGGAAACGAGATGTTGAATTCCCTGGTATCTACCCGTGGAATGGCAGGAATGATGAATACGATCTGGCTGATTATTTGCGCGATGTGCTTCGGTGGCGCGATGACAGCCAGCGGCATGTTGGAAACGATCACTTCCGTCTTTATGCGCTTTATGCAACGCCGTGCCAGTATGGTCGCCTCAACGGTATTTTCGGGTTTGACACTGAATATCTGTACGGCCGACCAATACATCTCCATCATCCTGACAGGTAATATGTTCAAGGAAATCTATCGGAAGAAAGGATACGAAAGCCGCCTGCTGAGTCGTACAACCGAAGATGCCGTGACCGTAACTTCGGTATTGATTCCATGGAATACGTGTGGTATGACGCAAGCCACTATCTTGAGTGTACCGACATTAACTTATCTTCCGTACTGCTTTTTTAATTTGATTAGCCCGCTTATGAGCATAATTATTGCTATCTTGGGCTTCAAAATAAAAAAGCACCATGAAGAAGATCAAGATTAGTTTACTTGGAAAAGTAGTTATTGCCATTGCGGCCGGTATTTTATTCGGTCAGTTCTTACCGGCCAGTATCGTACGAATATTTGTTACATTCAATTCTTTATTCGGGAATTTCCTATCGTTTTCCATCCCGCTTATTATTCTAGGCCTAGTAACACCGGCTATCGGTGAATTGGGAAAAGGAGCAGGAAAACTACTGGCCATTACAGCCTTGTTAGCGTATGGTTCGACGATCTTTTCCGGATTCTTTACCTTTTTCAGTTGCGATGCGATTTTTCCATCCATTCTTCCCCCGAATACCGAACTGGCAGCCGTAGAAAATCCAGGAGATTTTATGCTGACGCCCTACTTCGAAGTAGCGATGCCTCCATTAATGGACGTCATGACAGCTTTATTGCTTTCCTTTACAATCGGTCTTGGTTTATCCTATATTGAAGGAACAGTTCTCAAAGATGGTTTTACCGACTTCAAAGAAATCATCACGATGTTAATAGAAGTGGTTATCATTCCGCTTTTACCTTTACATATCTTCGGTATCTTCCTCAACATGACTGTCAGTGGACAAGTAGCAGGTATCATAGCGATGTTCCTGAAAGTTATTCTGGTGATCTTTGTCCTCCACGTCCTGCTCTTACTAATCCAGTTCAGTCTGGCCGGATCAGTCAGTCATAAAAATCCGTTACGCTTATTGCGGAATATGCTTCCTGCCTATGCAACAGCGTTAGGTACACAATCTTCGGCAGCCACCATTCCGGTAACACTGGCTCAAGCTATCAAGAATGGAGTACGGCAGAATATAGCCATCTTCGTGATTCCGCTTTGTGCCACGATTCATCTGGCAGGAAGTACGATGAAGATCGTTGCCTGTGCCATGGCCATCTTATTTATGTCGGGTGAGCCGGTCTCATTAACATCCTTTGCCGGTTTTATCCTGATGTTAGGAATCACGATGGTAGCAGCTCCGGGTGTTCCGGGCGGAGCCATCATGGCAGCCTTAGGCTTACTGCAAAGTATGCTTGGATTCAATGAGACCTTGCAAGCTTTGATGATTGCTCTTTACATTGCCATGGATAGTTTCGGTACAGCTTGCAACGTAACAGGCGACGGAGCCATTGCTATTTTAGTAGATAAAATTGCCGGAAAACCTGCTCAAGAAACAGCAGAATAATGACGATATAGCTAAAAACACAGAGACACGACGCCACAGAGTTTTTTATTTATTTCCTCTTCGACTTCGTGTCTCTATGTTTATCTATCTCGATCAACGGATATCTATCGGAACAATCGGTTGTTGTTTCACGTCATCCAAAAAGACAGCCTGATATTTTGTCTTTCCAAAATCAATCTGTTTCAAGTCGATGCAACGGATAGCACTGTTGTACATCGTCCGGAAATAAATTTTCCCATCACGAAGATCGGTAGCCGAAGTCCATTGTGTGGCACTTGGAATATCAGCATGTATCTCTCCTTTCGGAAACTCTATTCCCACCGGTATATCGAAATTATTCATAATCTGGAAACATTGTAATACCGTTTCAGTAGCCGTTTCCTTCTGAGGTGTAGTTGTCTGATAGAAAGCTGCACGAACAAAGCGGGACGGTGGTGTTACATCGCCCGGTATTCCCAGGAAACCGCTGCCGGCACCAAACGAAGTCAGTTGGATATCCCCGAACTGTTGGGCTTCGGCTGAGCCTGGAAAGAGGTTGACATAATTATTGAGATTCGTCATCTGCCATTCAAATCCGGGAGAATTTGTCAGGACTCCCAAAGGATTATCATAGAAGTTTACCTTTCCATCTACGATTTCGATGACCACCTGCTTACCGGAAAGATCTTCAATCCTCCAGTGTACCGTAGAAGCACGTGGATCTATTGCAATGACATGAATATCTTTCATGCCGGCTTTCACCTCTTCTACCGTAGAAAAGTTAGCCAGCATCCATGACACCAACTGTAGGTCGGCGATACTAGTCGTACGGTTTGCCTCCTGATAGTCCTCATATTTTCCATAACGGGGAAAATAGAACAATCCGGCTGATAATCCGGCTTCGTTTAATCCTTCCGCCACGAATTCTTTCTGTTCAACAGCCAATCCGACATATCCATAACGAGCTGTAAAACGTAAACCGTCTACCTTTCCGCCGGGAATATAAGATTGTTGCTGATAGCCACGAGGAACAACGACATACTGACTGTTCAATTCACTTCCGCCCCATTCAATGGTTCGGGAAAGAATGCGGGTTCCATCTTTAGCGGTTAAAGTAATGCCTGTACAAGCATCGGCAGGTTGATAAGTAAAAGCTAAGGTTGCCAAAGCAGCTACTGTTGTAATCAGATTCTTCATATTCTTATTGTTTATATATCCAAACTTGTTGTTTATCTGTTTGAGTACAAGTTCTCAGACTTTCTTATATAACAATTAGGAGAGGTAAATAGTTGTGGTTTAGGATAAGCACCTAAATGAAAAAAAATCCCCACCATTCGAAATAGAATAGCAGGGATTTCCTCTTTTGAGATTCCACGTTTACCCTTCACAAGGTTACTGGTAGAACATAAACTTTATATTACACTATTATTAATACTAACCCACCTGTTCGCCTTCGCAGGGTACTTGGCCTTTTCCTCAGTTCTTCGCCCTGAAAGACGAAGTTTTGGATGGCTTGCGTGGACTATTAACTTTTTATATTAACTCTATTTATTAACAATTTCCACTTTCACCCTCACGGGATACTCTGCAAGTCGTTTCCGACTGGTGGAACAATTAATTTTATGATTATTTCTTTTCATTGCAGCGGGATAAATCCCGCCGCAATTTTATGAATTGTCAATTATTTTACTACTACCTTGAAGCTTTCGCCGTCAACTGATACGACTACTACACCCTGAGGAGCAGCGATTGTTGCATTGTCTGAAGAAACTGTTTCGTTAGCAACTACCTTACCTAAGATTGTACTTACGATTACGTTCTTACCTTCAGCACCCTTAACTACTACAGCGCCGTCAACGCCAGCAACGATTACACTTGAAGTAGCGATTTCTTCGTTAGCAGTAGCTGAATCTGTTGTTGTTGTAACCTTAAATAAGGTACCATCAGTTACATTATCAGCATATAAGCCCTTACCAAGCAACAACTCTCCATGGTTTCCACCGATGTAATTAGTTACAGGACACTTATCATAAATCTTAATCCAAGAACCTTGCCATGAAGCAATTTCAGACACACCGTCCAAGTTAGATTCAATCAAGAATTCTTCAGATTCTTCTTCAGTTGCATCCTGAACCAAACGGAATGAGAATGACCAGTTATTATGTCTATCAACTATTGAATAATCATTCCGTTTTGTATTTTTAGGATCGAAGAACTTAATAGGATCCAAATATGATTTATCATATCTCTTCACATAAACCTTCATTGATTCCAAAGTATTATCACCTTTGAATGTGTAGAAGAATTCACCTTCTTTAACCCAATCAACTTTTTCCTTCTTATAAGCACTGATAGCAGCATTGATTTCTGCAGCATGTTCTTTCGTAATTACCATGTGAACACCTTCAACAAATCCCAAACGAACTGCATATCCCTTATATGTAAACAAGTCTGGTTCATGATAAGCATGTGATCCGTCTCCTCCTTTGACTAAAGAATCAGTCAAATTAACTAAGAAACGACCAGCTGTATATCCATTATAGAATGCATAATGACTAGCATCTTCTGCTTCAGCAGCATCTTTGTCAGCAAAATAACCATGTACATTATTGATACACCAGAAACCGTCAGCAACAGTATCTTTTGTCAATGCCAACATGTATTGAGGCATACGAAGTTTATTATCCAAACGCAATGGTTCTACAAAGAATACTTTTGAAGTATCGCCAACATTCATTGCTTCTTGGCTCAAACCTAAGTATTCAAAGCCTTCAATCACATTTGAAGCAGGAGCTCCAGTTTCATTAAATTCATCTGCAAACAACTTCTGATCTACACCACCTACGGTACGATAGAAATTCACTTTACCTTCAGGTATTGAACGATACAATGGACGGTTGAAAATTTCCAAAGCAAAAGCATCAATGTTATCTTCTTGGCCATTATATAAATCAGCTTCTCCTAATTGTCCTGTACTCAATACATCAACACGACCATAACCATTATCCAAATATGGATACACAGGAGTATTAACTGTATTTACAAGAGCATAGCATGTATCTGACTGAGAATCGAATTGATCTGCTTTCAAGTAGAACAATGACATAGTTCCAAGACCATTATCCAAAATATCACCGATACCTCGTGTCATGTAATAGTTCTTTTCACCAAATTTTTCATTAACATTTACATAAAGAGTGTCGTTGTCAATCAAATTGAAATCCTTCACTTTCATCGTATATGCCTGACGAACTAATTGAGGAAGTTCTTTCCCACTAATAGCATCTATCACACCTGCGCCATAACCAAATTCATTTACAGAAATGTTCTTGTAATTTCGTTTTCCTTCTTTATTATATCCAGGCTGATAATATACTGTATCAAATTCAAAATACTTACTTTCGTCTTCAGAAACAAACAGAACATCTCCTTCACCCTGATTAATATATTCAGAATCATTGTTGTAACGGTTATAACGCATTGCATAATTTGTATAACTCAATGTTTCTGGATCTAAGAATCTGTAGCCATGATATTGACTAGTTAAAGCTTCCTCATTATCCACATGTGGGAACTTATAAGTATCTTTCATCCAAAGACCGCCATAACAAGGATTCCACCATGATACCTCCAATTCATCTGTTGGTTCATCGCTATAATCCTTCATATTAATGGTATATTTACCAACTTCCTCTCCATTTGCATCAACAGCTGCATACAACTGCCCTTTAAAGGTTGTATACCATTCTTCACCATATTCACGATTACGAATCTGAACGAGATCACTGCAAGAAGAACCATATTTTTCTACTACATACATAGTTGCAGGCATCATTCCATAATCTTGATCAGTATTAGGAACATCATACATATATTGTCCTTGTAACCCAGCTACAAGATACTTTCCATTCCTTACCGTAGACTGAATCCAATACAAACCAGGTTCCAACGTAGTACGAACCAAATAATCATAAGGATTATCAAATGCAATACGTGCATTCAATGGAGAAGCGTCAACACCTTTATTCTTGGATGTTGCTGTCAAGCACCATTTAGAAGTTGATAAATCTTTCAAGCGAATAACGATTTCATCTCCTTCTTGACCTTCATAAGACCAACCATCTGTACTCACCCATTTTTGATAAGAAGTCCAAGTATTACTTACCTGAGATGCTTTATTATTTACATCATTGGCATACACAAAATGGTCACCAGCATAAGAATCTTTGAAAGAGATACCTTCCTCTGCCTCTTTTTCCGATATATCAGAAGCATTCAATGGCTCTACAACTAAACTATCTTGTGATGGATAGTAAGTAAATTTGAAATAATAACGAGCTTGAATGGCTAAGTCATCTTTTCTATTAGGTACTTTATTGACAATTTTCAGATCACCATCTACTGGATTTGATACAGATTGCCAATAGGCAGTATCGACCATTAAATACTGATTATTATCCTTATTGTCAATATAATTTAACCGCAAGAAAGTAGGATCCAATAAATAAGAGGATTTAGCTGCAGCTAAATTATTCTTATTTAAAGATATTTGCAATGATTCTATTTCAGAGTTTAAAGTCCTAATTGTCGCATTATTATATTCAATTGTTTGTTCGTTTTGACTAATAGTTTCTGCTAACTCAGAAATAGATTCTGCATTCTCTTCATTCTGCCCAACTATCGAAAAATACTGATTAAATATTTTTTTATCATTACTATCTAATTTCTCCAAAGCATTAAACTCTGTTTTCAAAGCATCCAATTTCTTACCAGAGCCCTGAAAACCGTTTGATAACAAGTTAGAAAATGCTGTATAAACATTGTTTGCAAGCTTATATGCTGATGAAGCATCTTCATTATTGTTATATTTAGCAATAGAAGTTTGATATTTCTTATAAAGAGTTTCATATGAAGTAGTTCTACGTTCAACATCTATGGCAAGTACTTTTTCATCATAACCTGCAATAGTAGTAACTAATTCATTTTGTTTTGTAACAACTTCATTATAATCAGACTCTAGTCCTCCATCAAGCAGACCCTTGTTATATTCTACTTGCTGCTGTAAAGCAAATAACTCAGCATCCAAGTCTTCATTTGATGATAATAAAGAAGTATTCTCAGTTTCCAGTCTCAGAACTTCTTCAGATTTTACCCAAATCTGTCCCGGTAAATTACCCAGATCTTTACCACCTAACTCTTCATATGATTCAAAGAAGAAATCCTCTTGTAATTTTGAATTTTCAGCTTTATAATTCATTCCATCAAGCATAGCTTCCCCCTTGAACGGACGTTCATTCGGATCAACCCACTTGCCATCATAGAATAATTTGCCATCAGGAGTATAAAATTTAAAACTACCAAATGCCTTACCTTCATCAAACACTGATTTTTTATTATAATCAATCATTGAATTAAAGTCATAAGCATCCAATACGATCGGATTTGCTAATACAGGCTTAACCCGTAAAGCTTCAGGATCTTTAACAACTCCATTTGCTAAAATATGCTCATCAATATCTTTATAAGATGTAATAAAGCCCTTTTCATTAGCTTTCATTATCATTACAGAATCCTTCTTATTATTAAAATAAGCATACGGAGCTGTAAATTTAAAATTGACATCTTGTGAATTTCCTTGATACCAAGCCCAACGCGTAACACATCCATCAATCATTTGGCTCGCACGAGGTTTATCAAGAGATTTTCCCTCAGCATCAATAGCAAATGCATAATCATACATCAAAGACACTTTTGTCTCTTTATTGATAAAACGGTATTTACCACCAGATAAACCATCCGTATTTCCATAATCAATCTGCCACAAAGAAGCCAACAACGGTGTCTTTTGCGCTCCTTCAACATCCTCTACCAGACGTAAAAAAACTTCACCAGTTTTCTCATTACGAGCGTGTACCAAATAACCTTCTCTTCCTGTTTTAGGATCTTTAGCTCTCAATTGATACCATTTTTGAGCATCAATAGCTTTAACTTCTCCAAAAGTTACATTTGAGAGCACTTTACCTCGACGGAACTCATAATGCCCGTTCTCCGGAGTAAAGTCTTCTGCCACTACAGAAAATGAGCTAGCCATAAGTAAGCTAGCCATCAAAGTAGAAAACTTTTTGTTCATAATAAATAAATTAATATTAATAATAGAGTAATAATAAATTCTTCTTTTTTCTATCAAGCTTCCGAAAGTTCTAAAAACGGAAGCGGTGGCATTTCATTTTTAGCCACAATCAACAATGCAAAGGTAAATCCTTTTTTTATACCTGCAAATAAACTGACCTATTTTTTTATCAATTGGTTAGGTTTCTTATCAACCCCCTATTTTCAGGCGACAAAACCATGGGTTTGGATAACGAAACCTGGTTTCTATGATCGAAGTATAGCCAAGAGGCTGTTGGCAGTTGAGATTTCTATAGATGTATATATAATATAAGGTATAGAGATAAGATCGTATTCGTTCTTTCTGGCTTGACCCAGAAAGAACCAAAGAAGTCAA
>ULQU01007693.1_pt1 | contig 53285 bp, 32 predicted proteins | sample 1954841 | NCBI WGS metagenome assembly ULQU01 (sample SAMEA4835664, study PRJEB28245) | human gut metagenome | biome: gut microbiome; material: fecal sample | place: Denmark | collected 2008
ATTAATCTTTAAACTGACAACTATTTTCAGTACACTTCACAAATCTTACTGGAAACTGGAAAAACTTCCTCAAAACACTTCGGTATTCAAACTAAAACGTACTTGCATTTACAAGAAAACACAAGTACGTTCCAGCTACTAAGCATAGATTACAAAATTAATCGCAAAATAGAAGATTCTCACCTCATCCGGATGGCAAACCCTCCTCCTGGAGCCAAATGCACCGTCAAACGTGTATTTTCATCAACATGAATTAGTTTTAGATGAAAGTCACGTCCTATACGATGAGCATTTATGCCATCTTCATATAAAAGACCTTGACATATCTTTCCTTTTAAAAAAGAAAAATCCAATTCAATATCCCTTTCTTGCCAGTCTGTAATTCCTCCAATATACCAAGTATCTCCTTTACGACGCGCGGTTACAATATATTCTCCCATCTTGGCATCCAGAACACGTGTTTCATCCCAAACAGTAGGGATACCTGAAATAAAATCTACCGACTCTTTTTCACGGACATAATTACTAGGCGTATCGCAAAGCATATTTAAAGGAGACTCAAATACTACATACAACGCAAGTTGCCGGCAACGAGTACCTTGACTCATAGGTTCTGAATAGCAAGGGAAATAACAACCTTTTGCAGCGTTACGCATTGCTCCTTGCGTATAATCCAGAGGACCAGCCACTTGACGAATAAAAGGAACCATGACATCATACTTCACCTGATCCACACTGTCAGGACTCCATTTCATATTCTCCAAACCATGCACTCCTTCAAAATTCAAGATATTCGGATAGGTTCGATTCATTCCCGAAGGCTTATACATTCCATGTAAATCAAGTACTAAATGATATTTTGCACACATGGCAGCAGCCCGATAATTGAATTCTACCATTTCCTGATCATCCCGATCCATAAAGTCAACCTTAAATCCTTTCACTCCCAAATCCGAGTAAAACCGACAAATGTTCTCCATATCACGCTCGAAAGCATAATAGCCAGCCCATAAAATAATACCCACATTTTTATCAGAAGCATAATCTACCAACTCCTTCAAATCAATGCTATCTACTACTTGCATCAAGTCGGCTTTCAAATTCACAGCCCATCCTTCGTCTAAAATGACATACTCCATACCGTATTTAGCTGCAAAATCAATATACTCCTTATAGGTTTCATTGTTTACCCCTGTCACATAGTTCACTCCATCAATGTTCCTGTCACTCCACCATTCCCATGCTACTTTACCAGGCTTAATCCACGAAATATCATCCAACCGCGAAGGAGATGCCAGAAGATATGTCAAGTCATTATCAGCCAGCTGCTCGTCCCGTGCCGTTACGATTGCCATACGCCACGGAAAAGTTCTTTTCCCTTTTACCCGTGCAATATATGACTCACGCTCTTGTACCAACATCTGCAACATTTTATGCCCTCCCTGAATACTGTTTTTAGGATATGGAGCATGGACTCCCTTCAATGTATATTCTTCACCTTCTACAGCCGAAAGATAAAGTCCCGGAAAATCTTCCAAATCAGATTCCGTCAAACACACCTTAATGCCATTTTCTGCTTCCACAACCAGAGGAAGGAACATCAGCCTTTCTTTATCCAAATGAGAAAGCCTGTCCGTTGTATAAGTATTCTCAAAAGAGTTATAAAACTGACAATCAAGATTATGTCTCTGCACACGAGGTACTACATAAGGTACATTTGCTTCAAAGTCTGAAGAAAAGCAATAACTTACATTCTCCGAAACTATATCAAGTACCTTGTTCTCCCTATGGACAAAACGATAAACGATTCCTGTATCATAAGCACGAAACTCCAAACCCCATCCATTCTTAAAGTTCAGAATCAAAGAATTATAGTTATCACGTATTTCACTTCTTCTATAAAAAGGAGAAGCAACCATAGCATTCACCGAATTCCGATTTGTACTTACCAGACGGGGATTTTCCCCCCAGACAATTCCATTTGTCAGAGTCATCGATAAAGGAGAATCGTTCAAGATTCTATATCCCTCACGAGAGATACTATAGGAAACATACTCTCCGACCTTAATCTCAGTTTGCAACTTTCCATCAGGAGAGAACAGTTCAAACTCCTTATGAGCTTGTACTGTCAATGCCCATAAAATGCATACAAATAGTAATATCTTTTTCATACCTGTCAGTTCACATTAAATATTCATAAGCCTGCGTCAGGAAAACATTGCTGCTACACCCCTGCTGTAAGAGATTCACCATTCTTCAAATTTATACAAGCCGAGGACACATGGTTATCATTCAACTTTTTAACCGTAGTTTTATATACTTTACCACCTGCATTGATGCTTTGGCAGTTTCCAATGAATGAAGCATTCCAGACAATGTCTCTTCCTGTATTATTCTCAAATACTGTAATTTTATTTCCTATATGTTTAACAGTAATATACCCATTAAAAACCGGAACATTTTTCACTTCGACTTCCACTCCATTGTCCGTCAGATGAGAACATGTGGTAATCGTGTTGTTAGAAGAAGAAGGATTGATACCCATCAAACCACCTATACACCCTTCAATCACTCCATACGAAACTTCAGGATATTCACAACGATTCACCGACGGTAAAGTTACTAAATATTTATATGCTTCTTCATCATACCCAAAACGGTAAAGCATTTCCGGAAAATGGGACAAGTTTTCCACATTCCACTCTTTTGACAATATATCATTTATTGAAGCCTTTAAGCGAAAATCATCTTTTATTGCATTAAACCACAATAAGACAGGAACTCCCTCTCCACGATGAAAAGTTTTATCCTCGGTCCAGAATGTCTGGTAATACTGATGTTCCTCATCCCACCATTTATCTTCTATAATATTCTGGTAAGCATCAGCCTTTTTCAAATCATTCCGCGCCGTCACACTATCACCGCATATTGCTGCCATTTGCGCATGAGCCTTATAACCTGCATACATTGAAGCCAACAAGTCAACCCCCAATGTCAATCCACGGAAATTTTCAACATAGGAAGCCAGTCCCCTGCAAGTATGGAAATTATTGTTCAAATCAAAATTATCAGGTTGGTGCATATACCGAGGCCTGTCCATGATATTTTCAGGTCCCAGCCTCCAGTGCTTTACATACTCATTCAAGGATTTATCATAGAAATTGACAAAACAGGAATCCGTCAGATAATCCTTGTCACCAGTCCATTCATACATTTTCCAACAAGCCTGAATCACATCAAAATTAGCATTCAAATTATACCAAAATTCCTTATCATTGGCATAATCAGCAGGAGCCGGCTTGTCATAACGGTTAATTTCCCAATACGTACACCAGTCCTTACTCTCACTGATATTTTTCGCAAACTTTCCAAACATATTCTTATTATGTTCTGCCAGCCCCAAGATTTGTGCACCGACTGACTGATGAGATACATCACGCATACAAAAAGCTTCACGCTGAGGCAAAGCTGCTTCATACCAATAACCAACAGGGTCACTCCCGTCATGTACATAGGATAGTGCCATCTTTTTTGCCCAATTATATGCATTCTCTAAATTTTTATCCGTTGAAGCAAAAACAGAAGTCTGCTCTAACGGCAATTTTTCAATAGATTTTTTTGTTGAAGAACCAACACAAGCAGAAAGCAGCAAAGCCGAGGTTCCAATCAAAAACATATTCTTCATACCACTATTTCAAATTAACTGTTACAAACCCATCTTTATTCACACTATATACTTTTTTCTTTGTCGCACCCTCCGAAACCATAACCTGCAATTTTCCTGAAGATAAACGTTTCACTTCTATATCAAAGTCTGCCCCAAAAGCACGCACATGATGCAATGCCATCTTATTCCATTTTTGCGGGAGACGAGGAGTTAAAGTAAAGGATTTAAATCCGATCGGACGAATGCCAAACAAACCCTCGGTGATAATACGGCCATACAAACCACTCTCTGCCGAAAGATGCCGCTGTTCACCTTCTGGCCATGCCTCAATAGCATAAGGAACATGTTCACCTAATAACCGGGTTTTAGAGTAACGCTGTAAATATTCCGTGGCTTTTTCTGTTTCGCCAGCCGCATATACCCCCCGCAGCGCATAAAGCGTGGAACGATCCCAAAAAGTCTCGCTTCCTGCTTGTGTAAGCAATCCGTTTTCTGTCCACAACCGTGGTGAGAACAATGCTTGAATAGTACCCTCTTTTCGTTCATCGATACCCACTGTCAGAGGAATACAAATCCAGGAACGAAGTACATCATTTCCTTTATAATAGGCATAGGTAGAATAACCTTCTACTGTACTTCCAAAATATGTTTCAATATTCTTACGTAATGTAGAAGCTTGCTTTCTATAAGTATTTGCCACATTATTTCCCTTTCCTAATTCCTTAGCCAAATATGCAGCCGAAATCAAGGCATCATAATAAAGAGAAGAGGTACAAAGATTGGCATCTCCTGAAGGGAAACGATTTTCCAGCTCATCCGTATCCGAAGCTACCACTCCTCCTTCATTCAATTTCCGGTGACAATATTCCAGACACCAGGAAATAAGCGGCCACAACTCTTCGGCTTCTTCACGGCTTGCACGAGTCAAAGCGTAACGAGAAGCTCCATAAGCAATCATGGCAGCATCTCCACGGTCACCTACTCCAGCCCAGATATCCAGCCCCTCAGCTACAATTGAACTCGGAATCGGCTTCCATTCATCATTTATAAAACGAGCAAAATGTTTGAAACTATTTAAAGCTGAAACATTTCCATATTCATAGCCGGTATAAGGGAAATAAGGATTGATATATTCAGCCTGGTCGTTAGCCCAAATGGCTGCATAATACGACTCTCCTCCCGGACCATGCATAGGTCCTCCTTGAGTTTCATAGATACTTTCGCAAGCGCGTATCTTTGAAAATGCAAACATCTGGTTTATCACAGGGTCTGGGGTTTCCAGTACCAGATTATCCATCCAGGAAGCTACTAACGATTCTCTTTTTACCTTCTCTGCACAGGCATCGAGCACAAGGCTGCTGGCTTCTGAATCATGCGCAGAAATGGATGCTGAAAAACGCAAAGTGTCCCCAGGCTGTAAAGTAAAATATCCATTCTGAAGCAGTTTTCCTTCAATAAAATAAGTTCCCTTTACTCCTTTAGACGGATCGGTCTGAGCCATGAAACCATCTTTCGGAATTTCCACTGCCAGTGACTTCTTTCCTTTATTTATCACCTGATACAACTCTACCAAAGCAGGAAGTTCTGTAGACGGAAAATATTCACGAACAATCTCCCATTCTCCATAATACCCTTGGTTTACTACACTCTTTACCTGCAATTTACCTTTTATGCCAAGTTCTTTTACCTTTTCTCCACGTTGCAAACTACGTCCGTTCACTGTAATTCCTGCAAGTGGATTCCAATCATAGCGACGCATCAGGCTGGCATGGGTATTATTAGGAATGGTTCGCAGACGCGGCCATACCATACTCTTGTTCAAGCGAAAAGCTCCCTCACCGTCAACTCCATAACGGAGAACCACAGAAACAACCTTTCCACTCATCTCTATATGATCCTCATGCGGAATATTTTCGTTCACCGACCAAATAATCTGATTATCTGGAGCTATGTGCCAACGACTTGTCTCCACTGCATTTACTCCTAATGCAGTGAATCCAATTCCACCAATCAAAATTGTTCTAAGTAAATTCATCAATTACAGATTTAAAAATTAAGTATGTACAAACATCAGAAATCTGTTCCTAAATTAAGTTTTATTTTTCATTCAGGAACAGATTTCCCCTACTATTCTTACAAATCAGAATATCCCGGATTTTGCTCTAATGCACTATTCTTACGACGCTCATAATTCGGAATAGGAGCCAAATAGTGATTAGGAGAAATAAACTTACGAGGATTACCTACATTCGATATAGTATATGTTTTAGTTCCATCGGCTTTTTTAGTAATCTTAATGCCATGGAATTGTCCCACTTGCGTATCTTCCGCAATTTTCCAACGGCGTACATCAAAATAACGATGTTCCTCAAAGGCTAGTTCCACCTTGCGTTCCTGCTGAATTTTCTTCAACAAAGCATCTCCACTTTCTGTTACATCCGGCAACATGTTTGTAGGATCTTCAGCCATGTTACGGGCTCTTTCCCGGACAAAGTTTACATACTGACGAGCTGTAACCTCATCCCCGCAGAAATATTTCGCTTCCGCATAGTTCAAATAAATTTCAGCCAAGCGACAATAAATCCAAGGATGATATGCTTTTTCGGACCACAAGTTAATAAGAGCCTCATCCATAAATTTACGGATGGTGTAATGAGTTTCAGAATAATTCCAGTTATCTGTTCCATACTCACTATCCTTTCCACCTGTTGTACCATCTTCATTGACATAGAATTCAGCTTCTCCATCACGGAATGACTGTCCATCGCATACGATAGAAGCATAGAAACGCGGATCACGATCTTCCCACGGATTAGCAGTTGTGGTAGTCTTGTCATCATACCACTGTGTATCAGGCATTACTCCACCTCTCTTTTCATAACTGTCAACCATTTCCTGAGTAACACAAGTAGCAGAATACCCATGCCAGCCATTCGGGCTGTTTTCAGCATCAAAGTAATGGCCATACTCTTGATTATAAAGACGCTGGAAAATAATCTCAGGACTTTCAGGATTTAAGAACAACCCTTGATAATCCGGATCCAGATTATTAACACCAAGGCCTCCACAAAGTTCGATGACTTCTTCTGCAGCATCGGCAGCTTCTTCATAAGTTCTTACTCCCCACCATGGACTGGCAGCATAAAGCAGCATACGACTCTTCATGGCCAAAGCAGCCACTTTTGTCACACGACCAAAATCTGCATCACTCGCATATTCTTCTGGAAGATAATTAGCAGCGCGGTCAAACCAAGTAACAATAGAATCCACACATTCTTCATAGCTCGCACGCTTGACATTCAAAGCCTCAGCCGTGTCATCCAATTGATAAGATTTTGTTATCATCGGTACTCCTCCATAACGGTTTACCAGTTCCATATAGTAAAGCGCACGGAAGAAGGTTGTTTCTCCAATCAAGTAGTTCTGCTCTGGCTGGTCTACCTTGTTCACATACTCCATGTGCTCAAAGAAGATATTACAGTTCTTGATATTCTCATAATAGGCTTCCCAAATATCAAGGTTACCCAACTGGTCAGGAGTGACCGATCCTTCCAGTACTTGATAAGAATTGTTCCAGTTGAAGTTATTGATTGACTCATCACACGAATACCGTAAAGCTGTATGATCCCATCCTGTTTGTGGAAGGTTATAATTCCGGTGTACGTATGATTTCAGCAGACTTACATCTGAGAATACATCTTCTTCAGTATAAGTATCCAATGGATCCACATCCAGAATATCGCATGAAGCCATAGAAGCCAGCAATGTTCCGAAGCATATTGTTTTTATAAATGTTGTCTTCATATTCTTAGTTTTCTTAAAAGGTTAGAAAGTCACATTGATGCCAAATGAGTAAGCTCTTGCCAGCGGATAAGCCTGACCAAGACCAGTTGCATCCGATTCCGGATCTTGCAGTTTAATCTTATCGAAAGTCAACAAGTTTGTTCCTGACAATGAGAAACGTACATTCTGCAATCTCATTTTTTCTACCCACTTCTGCGGTAAGGTATAGGCAACTTCTACATTCTTCAAACGAATGAATGAAGCATCATACAACCAGAAATCACTCCAAGGTGTATTAATCACGTCGTCTTTATCAAAAGCACGAGGATATTTAGAATTAGGAGTTTCCTCTTCCGAAATCCAGCGGTTATAGTACAAGTCTTTATCCTGGTTGTAAGAATAAGGAACAATCATCTGTGAAGCTCTGCCTTGTCCGGTCCACATCATGCTTACTTCCAATCCCTTCCATTCAATACCATAATTGATACCATATACAATTTCAGGTACATTTCCAGTTTCGCTGCGAACCTTGTCATTTTCACTGATTACTCCATTATTGTCCACATCTACATATTTGATATCACCCGGCTGTGCTCCCGGCATGTGTACACTGCTATTTACTTCATCCCAATTCTGATAAATTCCATCAGTCTTATACATTAACCAAGTATTCAAAGGTCCACCGGTCTGTCTTTGATAGCTCGGAATGTTAGCTGCCTCATCAAAGAACTTAATCTTGTTACGAGCAAAAGTAAAGTTACCTCCAATGTAATAATTTACTTCTCCGATTTTATTACGGTGATTCAGCATAATTTCAATACCCTGATTATTTACTTCTCCCAGATTTTCATCAGGCAATGTATTTCCCAATCCTGTGTATGAAGGTATAGAAGCTTGTCTTGCAGTCAGAATATCTTTACGGTTCTGGAAGAAATATTCCACAGTAAATCCCAACATACCGTTCCAGAAGTTACCATCAACAGCCACATTCTTAGAATCAACTTTTTCCCAGGTTACATTAGGATTAGCAAGTACGCCCGGATAAATTGCCTTACCAATGGAAGGAGTCTTTCCAAGAATAGCTCCATCCTCCATCACATACGGATTAATATATTGGAATGGATCAATCCGGTCATTACCTAATTTACCCCATGAAGCACGTAACTTCAAGTCATTAATAAACGGAGCTTTTTCTTTAATGAAACGTTCCTCACTCAAACGCCACCCAACAGACAATCCTGGGAAAGTACCCCAACGATGGCCGGGTGCAAAATTCATAGAACCATCACGACGAATAGAGAATTCAAACATATAACGGTCTTTCAGGGTGTAATTCAAACGCCCGAAGAAATTCTGTCTGACAGAAACATAACCGCTGCCAGAGTTTGTCTTTTCCTTATCACCGCCAAAACTTAAGTAATCCAGTTTACTGTTCAGGAAGTAATTTCGAAATGCTTCAAATACCTCTCCGTCATATTTATTCTGTTCATAAGCTACAAAGGCACTGATATGATGGTCACCAAAAGTGCGATCATAATTCAGTTTCAAGTGCAGCGTACGCGAAAGGCTGTTTTCATGTGATTGTGTCAACTTGATAGTACCTCCTTTCGGATTGGTTGTCTGCTTGATATAATCCTGAGTAGTAGGATCATAATGATAAGTATCCCATACGTCTATTAAATATTTCTCATTACGGAAATGGAAATTAAAGGCACCATATCCCGACAAAGACAAGCCTTCAGTAATCCAAGGCAGTTTCAAATCAAAAGTAAACTTAGAGTTAACAAAATAATCGTCTACCTTATCATAACCCGTATCTTTTCCTGAAACCAATAAAGCAGGGTTATTACCCTGATTAATACCTGGACCCGGTAAACCGTTCGGATAATAATCGTACAAGTAAGGATAAGCATTGGTAGTTTCCCAGAAAATCTTATAGGAATCAAAAATACCCATATTACGACGTTCTTTACGTCCGTCTAAATCCACCCCAATCTTCAAGTTTTTACTTACCTGTGCATCAATATTTGAACGTACCTGGAAAGTGTTATAATTAAATTCCGTATTTTCATACATGGGTTCCTGATAAGAATAGTCACCTGAAACGTAATATCTCACCTTATCTGTTCCTCCGTTAATAGAAAGAGAATGACGAGTTTGAGGAGCTACGTCGCGGAACACCGCATCCATCCAGTCAGTATCTGCATACTGAAGACGGTCAATAGTCCCATCCAGATAGCCTCCCTTAATATTCTCATAAAGAGGAGCTTCTCCTTTATACTTACGGATTTCATCCGAATAAGTCATGTATTCATACGCATTCATCAAATCCGGAACACGTGTATTTTGTGTCAATGATACAGAACCACTATAATTAACCATTGGTTTATCATTTCCAGATGAACCACGTTTTGTCGTAACCAAGATTACACCATTAGCAGCTTGAGAACCATAAATAGCCGCTGAAGCATCTTTCAACACGTTGATTGATTCAATATCATTCGGATTCATACGTTCCAGGTTGCTCAGACCATTGTTTGGGTCAGCTACTCCATCAATTACGACCAACGGATTCGTATCACCCAAAGTACCCATACCACGAATATAAATCTTAGAAGCATCGTTACCAGGTTCACCTGAACGGTTAGTAGCAACAACACCCGGTATTTTACCTGCGAATGTATTCGTAATATTGGCATTACCTGTTGTCTTCAAATCACTCCCTTTGACAGTTGCGACAGAACCGGTCACCGTGGCTTTTTTCTGCACACCATAACCTACAACCACCACTTCCTCCAACACTTCTGTATCTTCTCCCAACTGAATTTGTTGAGGTTGAGCCGTGGCTTCTATTTCAACAGACTGATAGCCGATATACGAAATTTCCAGTAAAGACCCAGCAGGTGCCTGCAAGGTATAATTTCCATCCAAATCAGTGATGACTCCATTGGTCGTACCCTTCACAATGACATTCGCTCCAATAATCGGTTCTCCTGTCTTTTTGTCTACTACCGTACCTTTCAGTGTCACATTTTGCTGAGTAACTGCTAAAGATACAGCCGCATCATTCGTTTCGGGAACTGCCAATCCCGGCAGAACTCCCCATGCCAGCATACCTGCCATCAGAATATGCCTGCATTTTGAAGTTGATTGAAATGTTTTCATTAGATTAGGTAATTAAAACAGGTTAATATATTATTTAATAATTGCTACATAGCCACCTCCATCATACATGCTGATTGTGATGGTATCTCCTTGTTTCACTTTCTTTGTACGACAAGCAAAATCCTGTGCTTGGAGGTCTACATTCACACCATCTTCCCAACAAGTCAATGTCTTATTTCCCTTTATGAAATCAAGAGTAATATCGAACTTCTGTCCTTTTTTACCAACCATACCACCAATGAACCAAGTATTGCCAGAACGACGTGCCACTACAATGTATTCGCCTACTGATGCTTTCAAGACACGTGTTTCATCCCATACCACAGGAACCTGACTCAAGAAATCCATGCATTTTTCTTCACGATAATAGTTGGATGGAGAATCAGCCAGCATCTGAAGCGGACTTTCATACACTACATACATACCCAGCTGGTGACAACGAGTACCCACAGAAGCAGGCAAGTTAAACCATACTTTATGATCTTTCTCATGGAAGTTAATCATCGCTCCCGGTGTATAATCCATCGGACCTGCTACCATACGAGTAAAAGGTAATGTCACATTATGTTCCGGAGTAACAAAGCTTCCCCATTTATGATTTTCCAATCCAGCAACACCTTCAGAACTCAATACATTCGGGAATGTTCTTAACCAGCCAGTCGGTTTGTAAGCTCCGTGGAAATCAACCAACATTTTATGTTCGGCAGCCTTACGCGCTACAGTATAGTAGAAATCAACCATTGCCTGATCGTCACGGTTCATAAAGTCCATTTTAATACCTTTAATACCCCATTTGCTAAACAAATCGAATGCTTCATCCAGTTTTTCACGGAACGGAGCCCATGACACCCACAAAATCAAATCTACATTTTTCTTTTTACCGTATGCCACCAATTCTTCCATATTGATTTCAGGAACTGTTTTCGTTACATCCCATGCTTCTGACCAACCATCATCAAGCACTACATATTCAATACCGTATTTGGAAGCAAAATCTATATAATATTTATAAGTATCATTATTTACTCCACACTTGAAGTCAACACCTGTCAAGATCAATGCATTATACCAGTCCCATGCAATCTTTCCCGGTTTAACCCAAGAAAAATCTCCCTGTGACTCTGGAGCCAATTTATAAATCAACTGATTCGTTACAAGGTTAGCATCATTCTCTGCTACAATCATGGCACGCCAAGGATAATTACGGGTTCCGCTTACTCTTGCTATATAATCAGCCCGCTTAGTAGGGAAAATCTGACGATCATCTGTTTTTTCTTCTTCCAAAGAATAAGCAGCAAATTTTCCAGCCAGTTCATATTTTCCCTGTTTCTTCAAGAACATACCCGGATAACTTTCCAAATCAGATTCACTGATAAAGATACGTGCCTGATCATCTACCTTAATCAGTACAGGAGTACTGCAAAAACGGTCAGTTCCAATTTCTGACAATTTCATCGGTTTAAACAAAGGCTGCTGTGCAGACAATATGGTTCTTTCTTCCGGGAACAGTGTATTATAATCTTCCGGGAAACAATAGTCCACCTCTTCACTGATTACCTTCAGCGAGTCAGCAAAATCTGTATGGAAGCGATAAGCTAATCCGTCATTATATACACGAAAATACAGTTTATACTGATCAGCATTTAATACCATTTCATTGTAGTGATCTCTAATTTTATCACTTTTTTGACGGACAACAGGTGTCAACATCTGGTCTTCCGTGCGATGCTGAACATCTTTTACCTTCATATTACGGCCAATCACCACCCCATTATCAAAAGTCATAGATAAAGGAGAAGGATTCAAAATAGTTTTACCATTGAAGGTTACAGAATACGTAGTAGTAGCCCCTGTTTCTACATTCACAAGGATACGTTCATCCGGAGATTTCACTGTATAATTCTCCGCAAACATTGCAGCACTAGATGCCAGCAACAAAAAGAATAAAGTCTTTCTCATATTAGCTCTTTTTATTTGTTAACTCTGGTAGCAAAAGTACAATAAGCCTCCCATGAGCATGGAACGAAATATCCAAACTACAGCCGCAAATGTCTATAAGAGAAATTCTATTGTCCAAAATTTGAACTCTATTATCCAAAATAATCATATAAGAAGCTGAATATAAACATTTTATAAAACATTCGATTATTCATCGAAAAAATGCCATACAATTAACCGTACCATCGTTGTCATTCCACGATTTGCTACGGTCAATTGCACATTCTACTTATTTTTATTATTTTCGCCCTTCGAAATGATTGACCAAGCTACCATAGACCGAATACTGGATGCCGCACAAATAGTAGATGTGGTATCCGAATTTGTCACACTCCGTCGCCGGGGAGTGAACTATATCGGACTATGCCCGTTCCACAATGAAAAGACCCCTTCTTTCAGTGTATCTCCCAGCAAAGGATTATGCAAATGTTTCAGTTGCGGTAAGGGAGGAAATGTGGTGCACTTCATCATGGAGCACGAACAGCTTTCTTACTACGAGGCACTGAAGTGGCTGGCCAACAAATATCACATTGAAGTAAAAGAACGGGAACTCACCGACGAAGAAAAGCAAGCACATAGTCTGCGTGAAAGCTTGTTTGTGGTCAACCAGTTTGCATCTGAATATTTTCAAGACATACTTTATAATCACATCGACGGACAACGTATCGGTATGACCTACTTACGCAGCCGAGGATTCCGTGATGACATTATCAAAAAGTTCCAGTTAGGATACAGCACAGACAGCCACGATGCATTGGCACGTACAGCCAAACAAAAAGGTTATCAGGAAGAGTTCTTGGTAAAAACCGGCTTGTGCTATAGAAAGGACGACGGTTCTCTTCGCGACCGTTTCTGGGGGCGTGTCATTTTCCCCGTACACACCTTGTCGGGAAAAGTAGTAGCTTTTGGCGGACGTGTATTGAGCGCTGCCACTAAGAACGTGCAGATGAAGTATGTCAACTCTCCGGAATCGGAGATATATCACAAAAGCCGGGAACTCTATGGCATTTATTTTGCCAAGCAGGCCATTGTACGCCAGGACCGCTGCTTCTTGGTTGAAGGCTATACCGATGTCATTTCCATGCATCAGAGTGGAATTGAAAACGTGGTGGCTTCTTCGGGTACGGCATTGACCTCCGACCAGATACGACTGATTCATCGCTTTACCAATAACATTACGGTATTGTATGACGGTGACGGAGCCGGAATCAAGGCCAGCATACGCGGTATTGACATGCTGCTGGAAGAAGGCATGAACATCAAGGTATGTCTGCTCCCCGATGGAGACGACCCTGACAGCTTTGCCCACAAACATAATGCCACCGACTATCAGGCCTACATCAATGAGCACGAAGTGGACTTCATCCGTTTCAAGACGAACCTGCTGATGGAAGAAGCAGGAAAAGACCCGATCAAACGTGCCAGCCTGATTTCCAGTATCGTAAAAAGTATCTCTGTGATACCTGACTCGATTGTCCGCTCCGTATATACACGCGAGTGCAGCCAGCTTCTGCAAATGGAGGAGAAAATCCTGATAGAAGCGGTAAACAAACTGATAGAGCAGGCACAGGAAAATAAATACAAGGAAATCCAGCGGAAGCAACGACAGGCTACCCAGGATGCTCAACCTGCTCCTCCGACTACTTACCCGGAGACACAGCCGACAGAGATTCCTATACCGGATGAGACTCAACTTCCTCCAGCTCCTCTGGAAACAGCAGCAGAGTATATACCTCCAACCGCTGAACAGCCTGCCGGACAACCTGCAAGCACTCCTGTTCCTACGGACAATTATCTTTCGTATATCCCATTGGAAGGGAACGAACAGAAACTGTTCTACAAGAAGGAACAGCTCCTCCTGCAAATGATTGTCCGCTATGGAGAAAAAGTGATGTGTTACTTAGAGGATGAAAACGGAGAAGAGCAGCCGCTCACTGTCATAGAATGTATTTCTTCCAGCTTGAAGGAGGATGAACTGCAGTTTCACTATCCTTTAGACCGCCGCATCCTAAAAGAGGCTGAGAATCATCTGCACGATGAAGGCTTTGTGTCTGAGCGCTATTTCCTGACTCATCCTGATCCGGAAATCAGCAAACAGGCCGCAGAACTGGCCAGCGACCGCTATCAGCTAAGCAAGTACCACTCCAAAGGACAGGCAATCATCACCGATGAAGAAAGACTTTATGAGTTAGTTCCCAGATTGTTAATTGATTTCAAGCTATCGATTGTAGAAGAAGAAATGAAGCATACCCTGCAGGCTTTAGCCAATCCGGACATCTATAACAATCCGGAGAAATGCCAGGAAATCATGCAACATTACAAAGAGTTGCAAAAAATTCAGATTCCAATGGCACAAAAAGCAGGCGACCGCGTCATTTTACGTTAGCTATTTCCCCTCTCCACTTACGATAAAAGGGGAAATAGTCTTTTTCATATTAATATTTTGCACGAATCAAGTTCATGAACTCTTCACGCGTCTTGGCCTGATTGAATGCGCCTGTAAAGTCAGAGGTCGTCGTTACAGAATTCTGCTTTTCCACTCCTCTCATCTGCATACACATGTGTTTGGCTTCTACTACCACCATTACGCCTAATGGATTCAGTGTTTCCTGGATACACTCCTTTATTTGAAGCGTCATGCGTTCCTGCACCTGCAAACGGTGAGAAAAAATATCTACCACACGAGCAATCTTACTCAGCCCCGTAATGTATCCGTTAGGAATATATGCCACATGGGCCTTTCCGTAGAACGGCAGCATGTGATGCTCGCACATGGAAAAGAAATCAATGTCCTTCACAATCACCATCTGACTGTAAGGTTCCTTGAATTTTGCGGCATTCAGCACTTCTCTCGGATCCATTTCATATCCGCGAGTCAGCGTCAGCATGGCTTTTGCTACACGCTCAGGGGTTTTCAACAGTCCTTCTCTTTCAGGATCTTCACCCAGCAAAGAAAGGATTTCCTTGTAATGCCCGACCAGTTTCTCAACCTTCTCTTGCGGCCAGTTTATCGAATTTGTATCTGTCATCATTATTCTATAGGTATATTAATCTGTTCACGCACAATAGACACTTCCTTAAAAACTCCTGTAGCTTTCAATTTACGCATGGTTACATGTGCTTCTTCAATACTTTTAAAGTCTCCCACCCGGCATAGCCAGCGAGGAGGCTGAAAATAAGTATAAACCGGAAGTTCCGGAAATTCTTCTTTCACTTTCGTTGCTACCCTATTCGCTTCACTACGCGCCTGACGGGAATTATTCCCGGCGTATACCTGTACGCGAAATCCACGAGCTTTTAATGTCTTTACCGGCTCCGAACTGGTAGAACGCACATAACGTTTCCCTATCAAAGAGGTAATCTGTGCATCCTGGTGGATAGTCACTACACCTTCTCCCGCCCGACGGGTCTGCAGGCTTTCGATAATGTTCTGCTGGGCATAAGCCCCGCCGACACACAAAACAGAAACTACAAATAAAAGATATTTCAGCATAAGCGGATTTTTAGATAGACATAGAAAACAAAAGTCAATTGAGCACAGAGACCATACGACGGTGCTACGTCCTCACATCATCTCTGTGCTCATAAGTCGCTCCTGACTAATTCAAAAAAGAATTATTTAAAAGCGTCGATGATACCCTTGAAGTCTGCAACTTTCAAAGCAGCACCACCAATCAGACCACCGTCTACATCAGGATTAGCGAACAATTCTTTTGCGTTAGAAGGCTTGCAGCTTCCACCGTACAGGATAGAAGTATTTTCAGCTACTTCCTGACCGTATTTAGCAGCAACCAAAGAACGGATGTGAGCGTGGATTTCCTGAGCCTGTTCCGGAGTAGCAGTCTTACCTGTACCGATAGCCCAAACCGGTTCGTAAGCCAAGATTACTTTACCGAAATCTTCAGCAGACAAAGAGAATACAGAAGCCAACTGAGCTTCTACTACTTCATTCTGTTTGTTAGCTTCACGTTCTTCCAATACTTCACCGATACAGAAGATAGGTTTCAAGTTGTTAGCCAAAGCCAATTTAACTTTTTCTTCCAGGATTTCAACTGTTTCGTGATAGTAAGCACGACGTTCAGAGTGACCCAAGATTACATACTGAGCACCTGTAGATGCAACCATTTCTGCAGAAACTTCACCAGTATAAGCACCAGATACTTTGTCAGCGCAGTTTTCAGCACCTACACCAATGATAGAGCTGTCTACCAGAGGAGTTACAGAAGCCAAGTGAATGAAAGGAGTACAGATGATTACATCGCAGTTTGGTTTGTCTGCTGTCAATGCTTCGTTCAATTCTTTTGCCAATGCAATACCTTCCTGCAGGTTCTTGTTCATTTTCCAGTTACCTGCTACAATGTTTTTTCTCATTTTGTTTAAATTTTAAAGGGTTAGTTATAATGTTTCTTTTTTATTCTCTTCCTCTTTTTTCTTTTTGCGGCTTTTTATGCGCAACCATATCAGGTCGACCACGGTCAGCAGCAGCAAAGGCCCCAGGAACCAGCCGGTCACTTCTACCACCTTGTGCACATTGGTTTTCGGATTCCATGTACTGAATGGAAGTTTCTCCAGCGGTGCATTCAACTGATATTCATCTGGCAGATTGGAAACACTCCATTTACGCAGCACGACTCCTTTTTTCAGCAGCATCAATCCCGGATTGGAACGAATTATCGTTTTCAGCGTAATCTCATCCATCAACGCAAACGGATATTCCGCTCCTGTATTTTCCTGCCAGTCTATAATATCCTGCTCCGAAGAAGCTGTCAGACACAGGAAACGATACCCGTGTTCCACGCTGTAATCATACACTTCATTAATTAAATCCATGCCACTATCGTCTGCCTGATTCAACCATGGTGCCACCAGTAAGAACGTATACTGATCACTATGAAGTATGTCATCGGTCAAATCCTCTCCCGTTTCCAGTGAAGTAATCGAGAAGTCGTGAATAGGAGGCTCATAGCCCTTCTCCTTCACCCGCGTCTTCGAATCGACAAAGGTCCACGTGGAATCTGTCGGGAAATTATCAATCGTAAATTCCTGTTCTTTATCGTCTTTCGAATAAATAAAAATCGTTTCATACTCGGTAGGCTTCTCACCTTCAGGAATTGTCATGCCTTTTATGATGTCTGCTCCCACATGATAAGGACGAAAATCGAACACAGGCAGGTAGCGCAGGCAGAACAACATGAAGAAGATGATGAACAGAATACTGTAAAGCGAAATCAGCCAGTCCACTTTCGTGGTGACCAAATTAAAGATATGCCGACGCCACTTAAACACGGAAATAGCCGCAATAAGCAACACGATGTTCTTGAAGAAAGTCTCCCAGTTGGTCAGCACAACCGCATCGCCAAAACATCCACAATCGGAAATCGGATTGGCTATGGCCAGCCACAATGTCAGCGGTGTCATAAAAGCCATCATCAACAAAGCCAGCAAAGGAGCTACCCTCCGACGAATACCGAAGAACAGATAAATACCTAGAATAAACTCAAACAAGGCACAGAGCATAGCTGCCAGATAAGGCACATATCCTGCGCTCAGGCTCTGCAGCCCCCATGCTTCCAGGTAATCCTGTACCTTATAGACCGTGCCCAAAGGGTCATTAGCCTTGACAAATCCGGAGAACAGAAAAACGACAGCCAGTAAAAAACGGCAGACGTTACTCCAGATCACAATTGCTTTATGTAGAAACTTATTCTCCAAATTCCAGCTTAATCAATCCGAAAACGGCATAATTAATCATATCCATATAATTGGCGTCTACACCTTCTGAAACCAAGGTATCTCCTTTCAAAGATTCGATTTGCTTGGTCCGATAAATCTTCATCAAAATCAAATCTGTATAGGAGGTGATGCGCATGCTACGCCAAGCCTCATCATAGTCATGATTCTTCGCCAGCATCAGTTTCAGCGCCTTGTCGGCATAGGTATCATATAATTCCAGCGCACGCTCTTCAGTTATATCTTCCTTCTCGGCATAGCCCAGTTCCAGCTGAATAAGCCCGATAATACCATAATTGACAATTGCAATAAACTCCGGACGAATGCCTTCATCTATCAAGGACACGCCCTTCACTTCGATACTGCGAATACGGTTTGCCTTAATATAAATCTGGTCTGTCACGGAAGACGGACGCATGATGCGCCAGGCAGCTCCGTAATCATGCAACTTTTTAGCAAACAAATCACGGCATACTGCAATTACATGTTCAAATTGTTTCTTGGTTTCTTCCATCTTTTATGCTCGAATATGTGGCAAAGTTACTGTTTTTTCAGAGAGCACACAAAAATAACGGAGATAAAAATGCCATTTCATACAGTCCCGACAGAACTGTATGAAATGGCATCTCCTTTTATTTCAATAAATTTGTCTTCCAGTTTAAGAACATCTCAAGACTTGTCCGATACGCAACGTTGTAGTACGTTTTATACCATTAATCTGACACAAGCGGTCGATGGATACATGATACAAACGAGAGATACGTCCCAATGTATCACCCTTACGGATTTTATGATAACGGATAGCTGATTTTTCCGCCTCTGCCGCACCGGATTTTCCTGATTTTACAGCAGCCAATGCGCGAGTACGCTGATATGCATAACGGTTAGCACCACGCACAAACAAATAGCTGTCTGAAACGATATCCTGGTTCGGGAAATCAAACATAAATTCCGGATTTATCACCTCACCTAAGAAACGAGTTTCAAAATGAAGGTGAGAACCGGTAGAACGTCCGGTATTTCCTCCCAAACCAATCGGGTCACCCGCCTTTACATATTCATCTTCAGCTACAATCTGCTTAGACAAGTGTCCGTAAATGGTTTCCAAGCCATTGTCATGACGGATTACTACATATTTGCCATAACCTCTACGTTCATATTTCACCATGCGCACACGCCCGTCGAAAGCAGCACGGATGGTATCGCCGATATAGACCTTAATGTCCAATCCGTTGTGCATACGCCGCCAGCGCGGACCGCATTTAGAAGTGATGACTGTATGAGTTGTCGGCATGCAGAAGCCTGTCAAATCGATTCGGAAACTATCTGGAACCTGTACATTACCACCGTAAGCATGAACGCGATCATTGTTCCAGTTTGGATAAAGACTGTAAGCGGGATATACTGCCTGTTCTGCTTTAATCTGGCGAATCAGGGCTAATGAATCCACTGCTTTTAATTTTCTGTCAATCGGCGCCTGACGAGCCAGAAGATCCTGTCCTGAAACATTGATACTGACCATGGCCAGAGCCGCCATTGCTACTGTTCTAATACACTTTAAAATCATTATACCTTATATTTTTCAGCTAGTATCCGTCGGATGGCCTTTTTCCAGCCCGACCCTTATTCAGAATACCATTACTGGTTTAAAACAAATCACTTTCAGAGTGCACTTCTGCCTTCATTTCATGCAGATATGCTTGACTGCTTTACAAATAGCGTTCCAAAGATAAAAAAAATTCGGTATATCCGGCTGGGAGATTAACGATTTTTCATGTATTTTTATACGCAAAACATAGAATAAATGTTTTACAACATAACATTCAGCAATACAAAGAATTAAATAAAATCACTTTAACGAAGGATTCAAATCTTCCCGAGCCACAAATTTTCCCTCTTGCCACTCCAGACAAACGGACTGCGATTTCAAATAAGGCTTTAAATCTTTTGCGGTTTCCTTGTCCAGATAGTCGGGCGTAGTATAAGTGAACTTGAGCACCGGTTTATCAGACGACAATTCAGCCTTCCACAAGTACATGTCGGCATAGGCACGAAGGTTCTTCAAGGAGTCAGCCTGGGCTGTCGAAGCCGGAGTCAAATAAAATTCATCTTCTTGTGGAAGCAGTAAAAAATCGGAAAGCGGCAATTCATGCCAATTCGTATCATAAAAAGTAATCTGACTGTCAGCTGCCGGAGCCGAATAGGTTGAAACGGCACAAATCACTTTCACGGAGTCATTCAGCGGAAGCAGCTTCAGTTCCAAAGTGCTGGCCGAAGTCGTTTTCAGGAACAAGTAATCTGAAGTCAGTTTAGTCATTTCCGACATATTTCCAAAACGGTTCTTCACCTCTGCCTTCATCCCACTTTCCAGAAAATCACCGAAGTCGGCCCGGTTTACCTCCGTCAAAAGCGGTGACAAGGAATCTGGCAATGCTACAAAAAGCGTTTTCAAATCCTGCGCACGCCCTGCAGCACCACATACATACAATACGAATATCAATATCAAAATACGTTTCATAACCAGCTATTCAAAAAAGTGCCCAAATATACAACTATTTCTGTTAGTAAGAAAAAATCTCTCTCCCTTCTCAATTTTTCCCATCCCGCCTTTTAAGGAATTCACTGGGGCTTTCTCCAAAATAGTCTTTATAACACCGGGTGAAGTAAGACGGAGAACTGAATCCTACTTCGTAGGTGATTTCGGCCACCGTCTTTTCAGAGGATGCCAGCAATGAGGCTGCCTTTTTCAACCGGGCAATGCGCAACAATTCATTCGGAGCATATCCGGTCAAGGATTTCGTTTTACGATATAGCTGCACGCGCCCCAATCCCAATTCAGCACCCAAATCTTCTACACTCAAATCTGAATTGCTCATTTTTTCCTCAATCAAGGCCTTCAGCTTTTCCACAAATCCCTTGTCCACTTCGCCCAACGACTGTTTTCCGCTTATCGCCGTGGCATCTTCTGTAATCGATTTCAACCGTTTCCGGTTATCTATCAGGTTGCGGATTCGTGCCAGCAGGAGTTTGGCATTGAAAGGCTTTGTCAAATACGAGTCTGCGCCCGAATCATACCCCTGAATCCGCTGTTCATCCATAGCGTATGCGGTCAGCATCAGTACCGGAATATGAGACGTCTGCAACTCGCTTTTCAAGCGTTTACAGCATTCTATACCATCCATTACAGGCATCATGACATCGCACACCACTACGTCTGGCACATACTTCATGGCCTGTCTTATACCTTCCTGTCCGTTTACCGCTTCAATCACGGTATATTTATCTTGCAGCAACATTTTCACGTAGTCACGTACATCCTGATTGTCGTCAATGACCAGCACCACTTCCTTGTCTGCCGTTCCGTCCACTTCCATGTTTTCAACCCACTGATGCAAGGTTTCTTGTCCGGCATCCAGCACAGCCCCTTCCTGCAGGTTTTTCAAGGATTCATTTTTCTCTATCACCTCCTTCACTTCTCCTTCCTGCTTCATAGGAAGTACAACCCGGAAACATGTGCCTTTTCCTTTCTCGCTCTCTACCCGCACTGTACCCTTATGCAACTGCACAAAAGCCTCTACCAGAGCCAGTCCCAGTCCGGAACCTGTATGCTGTGCATCTATCTGATAAAAACGTTCAAACACGTGATGTATATGTTCTTCGGACATGCCAATACCTGTATCGCTGACTTCCATACACAAGCATGGTTGGCCATCTTTCTCTATCCGCGAAAGCACCACCTTTATCTCCCCTTTTTCCGGAGTAAATTTAAAGGCATTGGACAATAAGTTGTAGGTAATGCGCTCTATCTTTTCCGCATCGGCCACCATCACATACTGCGCCACATCTCCTTCCGCCTTCACTTCAAACTGAATATGTTTCCGGAACGCCAAAGTATGAAATGCCTCTGTCCAATCCTTTATACATTCCAGCGCATTAAATTCAGAAAGCCGCAAAGCCAGTTTACCATGTTCATATTTCTGGAAATCCAGAATCTGAGTAATCAATCTCAATAAGACTGCGACGTTTTTCCGCACAATTTCCAGCATATTCCGCTCCCTCTCACCTAAATGCTTTTCCTCCAGCAACTGGTTGATAGGGTCTGCAATCAAAGTCAACGGTGTACGGAAATCATGCGACACACTGGTAAAGAAGGCCAGCTTGGCATGTGTAGCCTCTTCCAACTGACGCGACAATGCAATCAGCTGGTCACGTTGTTCCTGCAACTGGTCACGCTGCTGTTCCAATTGCTGCTTCTGGGTTGACAATTCCGTATTCATCCGGTTCTTTACCCAAAAGGCACGTACCAGGAAAAAGAACAAGAATCCGGCCAGAATCAATATTACCACACAGGCATATAAGAACATTGTTTGTGCGGAGTAACGAAGGAAATAATCATCCAGCTGATGATTTAAAAGCTCAATTTTCTGGTCCAGCGTCAGAATATGCTTCATCTGCATCTGCATCACACGGGCATTGGCGCGATTTACCAACGCGGTAGAAAGTATATTTTCTCGCTGATAGGGTTCGCCACGCAGTATAGCCATGGCTACCTGAATCACCTTATCACCTCCTGTAGGATAAATGAAGGTAGCATCCAGTTTGCCTTCCGCCACACTTTCCACTCCGCCGGCTACCGCATCAACTCCCACAAATGCAATCTGTCCGGCACGATTCTTCTGGCGTGCCTTCTCATACGCCCCGATAGCCATCCGGTCGTTCTGGGCAAAGACCAGGTTTACTTGTGGGTGAGCATCCAGTAACGTATCCATCACCTCCCCAGCCTTCTGCCGGAACCATCCGGCTTCTGCAGATGCTACCACCTGCACCCCCGGAACGGCCTTCAGGGCTTCCATCATCCCCCGATGACGCTCCACGGCTGGAGTAGAACCTCTCAGTCCGGTAATCTCTATTACCCGTCCCTTTCCTCCTAAACGGTCTGCTATATATTCACCTGCCTTACGGCCAATTTCATAATTGTCAGCACCTACATAAGCTGTATATTTTTTAGAATTGATTTTCCGGTCGACCAGGATGACAGGAATTCCTGCATCGTATGCCTTCTCAATCACCGGCGTAATAGCTTCGGCTTCATTAGGGGCTACAATCAGCAAATCGACTTTTCTTTCAATCAAAGATTCTATGTCCTTAATCTGATGGGTATTATCATCATGAGCCTGATAAACCTCCACATTTACCCCCGGATAAAACAGAGCTTCCCGAAGAATCTCTTTGTTCATCTGGGCACGCCAATCATCTTCACTACATTGTGATACGGCTATCGTATAGTCCGCCTCCTTTCGGGAGCAAGCTACAGACAACAGCAGCAAGCAAATCACACCTATCCAACCACAGACTAAATGTTTCATAATTTTATATCTATTTCTGCAAATGTATGAAAATCGCAGCGATTTATACAGTCTGACAGATACAAAAATCACGAAACCGACCCACAATTTTTCGTTCAACGGCTCTACTCTTTTTATGTTTTCCGAAGCGGAGCCATACGTTTTCCGTGTGAGAAACCTACGTTTTCGCTTCGGGAAACGTATGGTTTTCACGCGGAAAACATAAAACAGACAAAGCCGAAGCGACATTATCTTCAGCAGGCTTTCCAATCTTATCAGACAAAAAAATCTCCGGAAGTACAGAAACATACTTCCGGAGATTTTTCATAAGATAAACTATATAGCTTAAATTTTTTCCTTCAAATACAGAGGGAATTCCGGCATAGCCCCATTCTGGGTACATACAAATGCCGAAGCCTCTACAGCCAGTTCATGCGCTTCGCGTACGGTCTTTCCTTTCAAGATAGAAGCCACGAAAGTAGCAGTGAATGAATCACCTGCACCTACCGTATCGGCTACATTTACTTTTGGAGTTTCTACAAATGATACATTACCTGGAGTAAAGACATAGCTTCCGTTCACGCCACAAGTCAGAATCAACATTTTCAGGTTATACTTGGCAAGCAGAATCCAGCATTTATCCTGCAGGTCAATACCCGGATAACCGAACATACGGCTTACAGTAACCAGTTCTTCATCATTTATCTTCAGCACATTACATTTCTGGAAAGAATTGCAAAGCACTTCTTTCGTATAAAAGCCCTGACGAAGGTTAATGTCAAACACTTTCAATGTATCTTCCGGCATGGCATCCAAGAACTTGTTGATTGTTTCTCTGGAAACCACGCTTCGCTGTGCCAAAGAGCCAAAGCAAACCGCTGTAGTCTGTTTAGCCAATCCTTCCAAAGCCGGAGTGTAAGGAATATTATCCCATGCCACACCTTCCTTTATATCGTAACAAGGAACTCCTTCTGCATCCAGTTCTACCTGAACCGTACCTGTGGGATACGGTACTTTTTCAATCATGCTATGCAGATTCTTCTCATAGAAGTTTTCCAGAATTTCTGCTCCTAATTTGTCATCTCCTACGGCACTAACTGCACGGCCGTCCAAACCAAACTGTGATACGTGATACGCAAAGTTAGCCGGAGCTCCACCAATTTTCTTTCCTTCAGGCAGCACGTCCCATAGTGCTTCACCTATACCTACAACTATTGTATTCTCCATAGTCTTAATGTTTAATTTTTAACGTATAAGCAAGTAAATAAATCACACCAGCTGTCATCACTGCTACAGCACCATTCTGTCCGATTGCATCGCTGGCCACTCCCATCAGAAGAGGGAATACGGTACCGCCAAACAAGCCCATAATCATCAGTCCAGACACTTCGTTCTTCTTGTCGGGCATAGCCAGAAGAGCCTGAGAGAAGATGATAGAGAACACATTGGAGTTACCAAAACCAATCAGCGCAATACAAATATAAATCACCGTCTGCGAATCGAAAGCAAAAAGTCCGATCATGGCCAGCATCATGCAAATCGCACTTATCAGGAAAAAGATTCTGGACGATACAGCCCGCAAGATAAATGCGCCAGAGAAGCAGCCCAACGTACGGAATATAAAGTAGAGACTGGTGGCAAACCCAGCTTCGGTCAATGTCATTCCAATACGCTCCATCAGAATCTTAGGAGCTGTAGTATTAGTACCCACATCAATTCCCACATGACACATGATGCCAAGGAAAGACAACAGAATAAAGGGTTTTCCTAACAGTTTCAGGCAATCGGCAAATCCAGATGCCTTGTCCGGCTGTTCTTCGGTAATAGGAGTAGCCGAAAGCAACAGAATGGCAAACACAGCTACAACCATATAGATAGGGAACAATACTCTCCATCCCAAGCCAAAAGTCGGAATGGCCTGTAAAGCTCCCCACATGGCCAGATAAGGTGCAAGGAAAGAAGCAATGGCTTTCACAAACTGGCCGAAGGTCAGCGTACTGGCCAAGCGGTCGCCCGAGATAATATTGCTCAACAGCGGATTAAGTGAAGTCTGCATCAAGGCATTACCTATTCCCAATAAAGAGAAGGAGCAAAGCATCAATCCATAGCTGTCACCAAACATCGGAAGCAACAAAGAGAAGAAAGTGACTCCCAGACTCAGCAACACAGTCTTTTTTCTTCCAATCCGGTTCATCAGCATTCCTGTCGGTACTGAGAATATCAAGAACCAAAAGAATACCAAGGAAGGAAAAATATTTGCCTCAGAGTCTGTCAGACCTAAATCTTCCTTTACATAGTTTGAAGCAATTCCTACCAAGTCAACGAATCCCATGGCAAAGAAGCAAAGCATCACAGGAAACAGCTTGGCATATTTTAATTGAGTATTTGTCATTTTTATTTGTTTTTAATCTGTTCAAATTCAGCCTTCTGTTTTATTCGGCTGTAAGTTCTATCACACGACTCTGAGTAGGACGGAAGCCAAAGACATCCAGACCGACTTTCATCAAATAATCACCAGAGAATAATTCTCCATCGGCCTCCAAAGTAGATTCTGTTCCCGGCATCAGGTTGATTTCTTTCACACGGTACATCTTGTTCGGATCCAGTCCTTTCACTTTCAAAGGAAGCAGTTTTTCCTGGAAACGAGGATAGATGTCGTATGCAAATACCACCCCTTTCGAAGCATCCTGGTTGACATAGTTCACTGCCATGTGGTTAGATTCATACGGAGATACCAAACGATATTGTACTCCATCCAGAATCACCGGCTGCAAACGTTTCCAGTTGGCTACCGCAAGCTGGCAATATTCCAATTCTTCTGCAGCCATTTCTTTCAATCCGATATCAAATCCTAACTTACACATGGATGCCATATCGGTACGGAACTTGATAGAAGTATTCTTATTCCAGCTTGTCACGTGTGCACACATGGCCTTGGCCGGGAAGAACTGAGAGAATCCCCACTGTATGTAAGCTCTTTCCACAGGGTCCGTGTTATCACTGCACCAGAATTCCGTGAAATATTTCAACGCTTCATAGTCACAACGTGCGCCGCCACCAGAGCAAAGCATCATCGGCACATCCGGATAGTTCTCTTTTACCCGCTTCATGACATTGTACACGCCACGTACATGGTCTATATACAAACGTCCCTGTGCACCTTTCAGATAAGAAGAATAGATATTGGTAATCGGGCTGTTGCAATCCCATTTGAAATAAGCGATACCTGGATTTTCCTTCAACAACTTATCCACAATACCATACACATAATCCTGCACTTTCGGGTTACTCAAATCGAGTACCAGCTGGTTACGATAGTAATAGGTTTCACGGTTCGGGTAATGGATTGCCCAGTCAGGATGCTTTTCAAACAATTCACTCTTCGGATTCACCATTTCCGGTTCAATCCAGAGACCAAACTTCACTCCTTCTTTCTCTGCTGCCTCAACCAGCGCATTGATTCCATCAGGAAGTTTATCGGCCGTTACATCCCAGTCGCCCAGTCCGGCTGTATCGCTGCTGCGCTTATATTTGTTGCCAAACCATCCGTCATCCAGCAAGAACATGTCTACACCGAGTTCTTTCGTTTCCTTAATCAGGTCGACAAGTATATTCTGATTAAAGTCGAATCCTGTATTCTCCCAGTTATTCAACAACGTCAGGCGAGTACCTTTTCCATCTTTCAACTGATAATTCCGTGCCCAGTTCTGAAAGCGACGGCTTCCTTCGCCCGTACCCTTATTGCTCAAAGTAAAAATAAATTCAGGAGTAGTGAACACTTCATCCTTCTGAAGTTCATACACTGAAGCATAAGGATTAATGGCAGGAATCACACGCAGATTACCCACATTGTCCACTTCAAAAGTAAAGCTGAAGTTACCGGTCCATCCCAATGTACCCATCAGGACTTCCCCCTGATTTTCTGCGGCAGGAGCCTCCAGACCGACCATGAAAAAAGGTTGCGTATGCATAGCAGCACGACTTCCCAGCTTGGTATCTACCACCTTCTTACCGAACTCCAGCTTCTGCGTACTCATCTGCACTTCCTTCGCCCAGTCTCCACTGAATTCAGTCAAATAGTAAGCCGGACGATTGAAATACAACATCGTAGAAGCGTAACGGAATAACTGTACAGGCTTTTTCTCCTGGTGTGAGATTTCACTCCAGGTCTTGATTACGTCCTCCTTTTCGTAAGCCACGTAATGCAAGGTTACGTTCACCGGATATTCATCATCACGCAAATGAATATCTGTCTGTGTTCCCCCTTCCACAGCTTTTGTAGAAGAAGACACGTAATAAAGCCAGGTAGAAGCATTACCATCGGCATGGGTTATACCCAAAGCCGGTTCAAAGAAATCCTCGTTACCTGAACCTGAACAGACTTCCCACCCGCGCGGAGAGACACTGGCATCTGATGCAGGATGTATCTGCCAGTCCAGTTTCTTCAAATCCGATTCATGCAACAGTTTTTCGCCCAAGTAAGTCTGATAGAGCCGTCCGTTTTCAGCCACCTGAAGCACCAGATCCGTATTATCCGTTGAAATCCGGATAATCTTTTCTTCTGCTGCTTCCGCACACTGAAAGCCCCAAAACAAACTTAAAGCCGTAATAAAAAAGTTTTTCATGGTCATGTCTGGTTTTTAATAATTACAACCCCAATTTATGTATCTTCATATTCTCTACCTTATAATCACCTCCTTCACTGTAAAGACGGATAGAGTTATAAGGTTTGGTAGGGAATACCAAGTTTGTCATGGCAATGCGACCTCCATCAGCAAAGATTTCTACAGAGCACTTGTCTACAAAAATCTGCAAATGATAAGTCTTTCCTTCACACAATGAAAGAGGAGCCCATGTACCTAATGCAAAATCATTCTTATAATTGATAGAAGTCGTTTTACGACGGTCATGATTTTCGATAGCATGAGGTTCTGCTTTTTCGCCAAAAGCAACCAATCCACTTTCTGTACGGTCCATCACCAGTTTACCCACTTTCATATCCAGGTAAATCTTAGTCTTTTCACCCTTGTCGTTCAGCAGTTCCATTCCAGCTACAGCAGACGCGCCCGGAGTTACATCCATTTCAATTTCATAAGCTCCCTCATTCTGTGGGAAGATTTCATCAATCTTACTTTCACCTTTCACAGTCTGATTGTCAATGGTACGTGTTTCTTTACGCAAGCCTTCAGTTTCCTTTACTGCATTGGCTGCCATGTAAATCTGACCATCTTTTGTGTACAATGACAATTCACGCGGCAAGGCATTTGCTCCACGATACTGACGGATAGGAGTTACATTTGCATATTGCCAGTTGCTCATCCAAGGTACTGCAACCACGCGGTCTCCAGTATTTGAGAAACAAACTGTAGCATAGTGGTCTTTACCAAAATCCAACCATTTAGTTACTTCCGGTTTCGTGTCACACTTAAATTCTTTTCCATCAAAATCACCCACGAAATATTCCGTAGCACTACCACCGAACATACAACCCGGGTTGATATTTACAATCATCACCCATTTCATATTGTTCTTGTCCCCATCAACCGGCAACTGGATAAAGTCAGGACATTCAAACTGATTAGGCTGTACACCATAACCTTTACCAAATCCGCTCTGATATTCCCAGTCCTTCAAGTTAGAAGAAGAGTAGAAACGCATTTCCTTGTCCGCAGAAACAATCATATACCATTTCTGAGCTGGTTCATACCAGAACACTTTCGGATCACGGAAATCTTTCAGTCCGTCAAACGGAGTCAAAATCGGATTTTTCTCGTATTTTGTATAAGTACGTCCATTGTCGTTGCTATAAGCCATACACTGAATCTGTCCGTGTTCATCGCTGGCAGATGTGTAGAAAGCGATAATGGCATCTTTTCCGTAGCCTGCGCTATTGTTTTTGTCTACCACTGTACTTCCTGAGAAAATATGACCTAATGTGTCACGTGCGATAGCAGGATTCAAATGATCCCAATGAATCAAGTCCTTGCTAACAGAATGTCCCCAGTGCATATTTCCCCATTTAGAACCATAAGGATTATACTGGAAATACAAATGATACTCTCCATCTTTATACACCAGTCCGTTGGCATCGTTCATCCAGCCATAAAGCGGTGTGTGGTGATATACCGGACGATAATAGTCCGTATTTGCCGTATTAAAAGTATCCGACAACTGAATATGCTCCCAGCATACAGCGTTTGCAGCCACTTTTCCAATGGTAACAGTAGCTTCCTTAGCTCCTTGAGGCAATTCAAACGGTACGTAATACTCTACGCTGTCTACCGCCAGACGTACATCCATCGGCATATCAGCCGGGCTTCCGGTCACTAATTTCACCTTTCCCTCATTAGATGATTCCTGAATAGGAAGCAAAAGATATTTAGAAGGGTTCTTTATGTGTACAACAGTCAAAGTATCTCCCTGGTGCTCAAATACTAAGTTATTTTTTTGTGATTGGCATGCCCACATACCAGTCAAGAAAAACGCTCCTAATGCGAGGTTAACAAAATTCTTTTTCATGATACGTTGTTTTATGGGATTAAAAATACAAATTATTCTTTTAAAAATACCTATTGAAAACTTTTTATAACCGGCACAACTCATTGATTCGTTGTGCCGGAACCTATCGGAATAGAAAAATGAATGTCAGAACTTAAGCTGTGCAGAGAATTCCACTGTGAACGGACGGATGTAGCTTCCTGCCATTACTGTATTGGCATATTTTCCAGCTTCTTCCTTCGTTACGAGTTCTGCACCTGCGATACTTCCTTTTGCACCAGTCTGGTTCAGGAAGTTAACAACTGAACAGCCTAATGACAGCTTCTTGTTTACCTGCCAGTTCAAACCACCGAAGGTTTCCCAACGACCATTGAAATAATAGGCATCGTTGATATTAGCGTATGTCTTGCTAAAGTAACGGAAGCTGGTCCAGATTTTCAAATCTTTTGTAATCATATAGCTCGGGTCGATTTCCACGATTACCTGCGGGATTTCTGCTACGATGTTACCAGTAGCATTGATCTGACCTACATAACCGTCTGAGAATTCTACAGAAGTTTCATATTTCTTGTAAGTCGGCTTCTGGTAAGTGAAGAGGAAGTGCAAATCAAAACCTTTAAACGGACGAGCTACCACGTCAGTAGTCCAACCCAATGTCTTGATGTCATAGTTCAACGGAGCAGCCAAGATTTCGTTTACTCCATTTACGCTATGCTGCAAGTTCAATGTAGAGTTGTTGTTGGTCTTTGAGATATAAGAGAACAATGAAGTCAAACTCAACCATTCGTTGTTATAGTAGATACCGGCACGTCCCAGAGGTACTGAAATCTTATCGGTATTCGGTAATACAGCCGGAGCAAAGTTTTCAATTCTCGGATGCTGGGTAATGTAAGTAAAGTCTCCAGTAAATCCGAACTGTTTGGTCAACTTATAAGTAGCAGCTGCACTCAGTGCGTAATTAAACCAGTCATACTCCATCGGAGTCGGTTCAATCTTTGTTCCATTAGGTGTTGGTGCAGTAGCTCCCAGATAATAATCAGCGAAACGTCCTACGAAATTGCCATCTGCATCTTTAACCGCTGCATTGTTTCCACGAAGAGCCTGGTATTCCAGACGAGCACCGTAGTAAAGGTTAAATTTATCTGTTACATCCCAGTCGTGAGTGAAATATACAGCCAATTTGTTTTCATGACCTTTATAATATTCTGATGCATTCTTGTTGAAGTCATAGTAATATCCATTTCCTCCATAGGTACGTCCACTTCCTGCTACATTATAATCAGGATTATAAAGACGAACCGGATAGCTTCCGTCAGTCGGTACAGACTGGTCATACATCGTAGTATTTGATGCATAATCAATATCATAGTACCATTCGTTCAATCCCAAACGCCATGTACCGTTAGACAATTTACGAGACAGTTCAGTAGTAAACATTACTTCATCAATGAAACCACGGTTCAAGCAAGACATACGACTCTGTACATATTCACCATCGTATGCTCTCATGCTACCGTCTTCTGCTTCATACTGATAATTGATAGCACTGTTTGCACGCTGTGAAAGTTCCATCGGAGTCTGGTACACACAAGAACCAGTCGCATGGTCGTATTTCATAATTACTTTCCAAGACAAACCGTTATCCCAGTTGTAATTGTTCATCAAGGTAAACTCACTACCCTTATTCTGTACGGCATCATACAAGTTTGTTCTCTTCAACTCTCCTGTACGCATGTCGCGATATACCATTTCATTGTCAACCGGAAGATAAGAAGTCGTACCCAAAGCAAAAGCTCCCAACTCTCTTACGCTACCATCACCTACGTAAATAAACGGAGCCGACTGAGTGGCATACATATATACCGGATGGCTGTTGCTGTAATGATACATAGCCGTAAACTCACCCCGGTTATTGTTATAGCGTTTTGTCAAGGCAAACTTATAAATCTGTGTGCGATCCTGGAAAGGAGTAGATTTGATTTTGAATGTTCCCGGGTCAAAATCCTGATAGATACTTCCACTATAGAACCAATCGTCAGCAATTTCTCCATTCAGATTCAGAGAAAATTCCTGCATGCCGAAATGATTAGACTTATAATTCAAAGTTCCATGAAAACCTTTTTCACCAAGCTGAGTGAAAGAGTTGACTGCATATCCGATATTACCGGTTGTAATGGCAGTTTCTGAAATCTTCAACAATCCTACATGGTTCAAGCTGGCATCTGCACGCCACAAAGAGTTTACACTGTGCGGATTGGTAGCATACGTTACCGGAATTCCATTTTCAAGCACATTCACATCTGCAGAAGGAAGACCAATCTGAATTTCACGAGGTCCGTTTGCACTGGCGGCATTCAACATTACATTACGGTTACCTTCTTCTTTAGAACTACCTTCATTTGATGAATTATTTTCTTGTGCATATCCATTTACACAAGCCAAGGCGAGCAGCAGCATCGCAGCTCCCATACGATTTGAAAACTGTTTTTTTTCGGCCTTCATAGCATCGTTAATTAATATGTTAGCATGAAATTTTTATTTGTTCATCGCAAAAGTAAGTGATTGACAGCTACAAGGCCATAAAGAATGTTGCATCCTATTACAATATTGTTTCATGCAACAATATTACTACAGGACGCAACATTTTTACTAGCGAGGAGGGGGTTACTGCAATTTATACACATTCAATGTTTTCACTGCATACCCGTTCTTATCCGCTTCAAAGCACATTTTCACATAAGGCTGTGAAGGGAACACCAAATTTGTCATCACAAATTTTCCATCCTCACCAAAAGCTTCAATACTTGACCGATCGACAAACAAGCGTAACGTCAACTCTTTGTCAACATTTGCCGGAGCGACCGTAACCGCAGGAAAGTCTTTGCTAAAATCCACCGTTCCGCTCTCGCTACGATCCATCACAAACTGTTTACGATTCAAGTCATAATACATAGAGACTTTTTCTCCCTTATCATTCAATAAGCAAAAAGCAATCTTTGACGCGCCTGCATTCTGAATGAGTATTTCTACTTCATAGGCTCCTTGATTATCTTCGAACAAATTTACTATTTCATGCTTCTCGGAAACCCTAAATGAAGGTATTGAAACTTTCTTACCACGTGCTTTTTTCACTTCCACTGAAGGAGTACTCTTTAAATACAACTCCTGTCCCTCGCGATAAAGAGTCAAATCACGAGCAAGTGTATTGGCACTACGATACTGGCGGGTAGGAACATTATTGGCATACTGCCAGTTACTCATCCATCCCAATGCGATGCAACGTCCGTCAGGTGCATTGTTCCAAGTCACAGTAGCATAATTATCCTTTCCCCAATCCATCCACTTTGTCTGAGTAGGTGACTCGTTCACAAACTTCTTGCCATCAAATGAACCTACGAAATACTGAGCGGCGCTACCTCCAAAAGGACCACCAGGATTCAGGTTACATATTAGTACCCATTTTTTCTCGCGAGTACCCTCTACAGGAATTTCCACCAAATCCGGACATTCCCATACGCCACCATGAGCACCCTGCATAGCACCAAATTCACTTTCTTTCTTCCATTCCTTCAAGTTAACAGAAGAATAGATTTCCATGTGCTGGCCTACTGCAAGAATCATAACCCAGTGCTTTCCGGGTGCATACCAAAATACCTTTGGGTCACGAAAATCCTTTTCAGAAGAAGTCAGGATAGGGTTACCTTCATATTTCGTAAAAGTTTTTCCGTTATCCAGGCTATAGGCCATACTCTGCATCTGTATATCTCCCCATGGAGTAGATTTAGCAGAAGTATAGAATGCCACCACAGCTTCTTTACCAAAGCCTGCCGTATTTTCATGGTCGACCACACAGGAACCACTAAAAATAGCACCCCATGCATCCGGTACAATGGCGCAGCCTTCAAAATTCCAGTGCATCAAATCTATACTGGTAGAATGTCCCCAGTGCATATTTCCCCACACCGAACCATACGGATTATACTGGAAATACAGATGATATACCCCATCTTTATAAAACATTCCGTTCGGATCGTTCATCCAACCATATACCGGAGTATGGTGATAAACCGGACGGAACATTTCCTTGTTCGTCATGTCAAATGAATCTGACATTTTCAGTTCCTTCCAGCAAAGTGATGAAGAAGGCATTCCTGCTATATCAATTGATACCTTCTGATTCACATACGCAGACAAATCCAAAGGAACATAAGAGTCCACTCTTTCGCGAGCCAGACGTATATTCATACTTTGTGCCAATTGCCCCTCATTATTGACAACAATATTCACCTTCCCTTCTGGTGCATCGTCCTGAACGGGAAGAAGTAAAAACTTCTTCACCGAATCCAGAACAACAATATTTTGTTCATTAGCCAAATGCTTTACTACCAGATTACTTTCCATTCCTTGAACAGAAAGTGAAAATCCCAAAGCCATGGCGCACCACATTTTTTTTGAGAACAAAAAGTCTACATTCATATATTTAATATTATCGTTTAATAGTAATTTACTCTAACATTGCTCACTTCAACAGTTCCTTCGTAGCTATTAATTGACCAGCAATTCTTTTGCAAGCCATAAATACGGTTTGTATAAACCACGTTATCGTTGATATACACCACACAAACTGAATTATCTGTATAAATGGTTACATTGTATTCATTGTTTGCCGGAGTGGGGAAATAATATCCATCAATACCATTTACAAAACCGATACCTTCTTCACCATTTTCTTCGAAGTTCAATTTCTTATCATCACCTCCATGTTCTGGACTGACAACAATTGTATAATATTTCTTGGAATCAGTACCACGTACAAAAGAGAATCCGAATTTATCCGTTTTGCTGCTAGCTTTTACAGTAAAGGAAAGTTTATTACATACATTCAGCCGATTAAACAATACATAAGCATTCCCAGTCAATACATAGTTACTTCCATTTTCACTGACACCATTGTCACTCTTAGCCATCACTTTTAAAGATGATTCAGACGAATATTTCTTATCAATACCTTCTACATTACCCAATGACAATGTTCCATCTTCATGCTGGATAATCCGATGAGCCACCAGATTACCAGCCCATTCAGGTTCGTTTGGTGCAGCGCCTACAGCTGTATTGTCATTTCCGGCACGTGTCGGACACCAGCCCCAAATATAACGGTTCGTTCCATCAGAAGCTGTCTTTCCGGCATAAAAAGCACGAGAATCCAAGAAACCTTCTTTATTATCCGGCCATACTCCAGCTTCATTTGCTGTACAAGCTTTCAATTCATCCAACGTATGTCCCTTAAAATATTGTACCCTACGTACAGCTGCCATTTTTTCAGAATAAACCAAATACCACCAATCTCCCATCTTAAAGATATCCGGACATTCATAAAAACGGTCCCACATCATTGACATGAATATTCCGCCATGTGCCCAAGACTTCAAGTCGGAAGAAGTAAATTCAACCAATACACCCTTAGTTCCTTGCAAAGTAGAAATAATCATGTGATATTGACCATCATCTCCTTTAAATACAAAAGGATCACGAAAATCTTTTACACTATAACCATAGTCACCACCTTGCAAATAAAATGACTTGCTCTTGGTCCATGTCTTGAAATCAGAAGATGTAGCCATCATTACCACTTCTTGCTTTGCAGTATGCCCTGTATAAAAAGTATAATACAGTTTATCCGCTTCATTATAAATTGTACTTCCTGTACCTAGTGCTGCATCAGCTTCTGCTGCTGTTCCCGTAGGAATCAATTCTCCCAAAGACTGATAGGAAGACAAATCCTTCGTACTCACCCCCCAAATAGGATGATAAGTGTTTGCCGGATTGGGGCGGAAATCCTGCAAATACAAAATTTTAAAATTCTGTTCTACCGGATCATAAAAAGGCATCGGGTCACCTACATATCCCACAGCAGGTTTGTAGTAAGTAGTGAATTGCTCATCAGTTGAAGCAAAATAAGTGGCAGTGCCTTGCCAGTCTTTCTGCGTTAATACAGGATCGTCATTATTACAACTTGCTAATGACACAAATGCAGCTAAGGCTAAAGAATATATCATTGTTTTCATAAATTACATTGTTTAGTTAACGTTGTCCGATACAGGGGAAAATTTCCCCTATCGGGCAACTATTATTCTATTAATTTTTTGATTGATCCATTAAATACTCAATGGCATTCTTAGTAAGTGTTGCCACATTTCCATGATATTGATCACGAGAAACATCAACCCCATCAGCATACCAATCATAGCATCCAGAACCAATACAGAGCACTCTACCGCTTGTAGTACTTGAAGGATATTCCCAAACAACTACAGCACCATCTCCACCATTTCCTAAACTAGCTGCACCATGGTTGGTTGTCCAAGTATTCAAATCTGGATAGTCTCCCCAATCTGTACCAATATGCCACTGAGCCGTGCTATTGGTTATTTTATAACCAGCATCACAGGTATAAACTTCATATTTACCACTAGCAGAGGCCGTAGTCACACCCGAATAAAGCGGATGGTTTTCCTGTCCCTCAGTAACCAAGAAACTCCACGGTCCCTCAGTCGTTTCAGAAGATGTTTCTATACCTCCCCAACAGTTGTTAGGAATCTTTCCATCATTGGTTACCCCTAACTTGGCTGCATAGAATGTGGCAAAACGGGTTAACAACAAACTACCGCCATTCTGATAGAAATCCCGCATTTTCGATACAGACAATTTGGCACTTTGAGTTATCGCTGCATCAAACTTATCTTCAGTATCAATACCTCCATCAATGTGCAGATGCCACCACATAACCTTGCAGCCACTCAAATCCACTCTATCCGCAAGCACATCATCAAATGACAAATATTCTGAATTAGGAATATTGTCCAACAACCATTGTGCAGCTTCCTTTTCTTCTGGATTCAGTTCATTTACGGAAGTAGCCAGTCCTACATATACGGCCAAAGGAGAATCTGATTTTTCCACAGTAACCACATACTGAGATGAAGCACTATTATAAGTTACTGTAAATGTGACAGGAGCAGTAAAATCAACAGCTTGCCCTGAAGCCGGAGAAACTGTAGCATTATTTGTCGTTTCAATTGTAGGTATCAGACTCGTAATATTGACACTTGTCGGTACCCGAACCAAGATGGAATGATTTTCTTCATCAATAATTCCTTCATAACTACCATTCAACTTAAATGAGGAAATCTTTGCCTCTTCATGTTTCACAGTGACTGTATATTCCAAAAAGGCATCGCCATTCGTCACTTTGATTGTCTGAGGGAAAGAGAAGTTAACCACATCTCCTACCTTCATCGAAGCCTCAGCTCCTTCAGATATCTCCATCGCAGTTATTTTCATAGCCTCTGTATTGTAAGATACAGGTACTTCTATAACAACCGTTTTATTGGAGTTATCAATAATCCCCTGAAAATCATCTATCTTTAATGATTTTAACCACGTGTCTCCACCCAATTGCAAACTTGTCGTATTATCATCACATCCTATCATAAATATCAAGGATAGGACAATGACAAACACTTGATTTATATGTTGTTTTATTCCATTCATAATATTCATTTATTAAGATTCACAATCAAATTACCAATTTCCACAGTTTTGACTATAATGACCATTACTAGCACTTATCTGAGCAAACGGTATAGGCAAGTATTCATTTTTATTCTTTGTAAAGGAAGCATTCGAATAAACTGCGCAATCATTTGTTTCTTCGGCATAATACTTATTCAAAACCTTATCGGCTTCTCCCCAACGTACCAAATCAAAGAAACGATCACATTCCATAGCCAGTTCTACACGGCGTTCGAATTTCAGCATCTTCAGTGCCTCTTCTTGTGTATAAGTTCCAGTATAAGGCTTTACAGAGAAACTAACTCCATAGTCAGATGGATAATTTGCAATCATTGCCGTACTTTGAGCTGCACGAGTACGGAGTTTATTAATCAGGCTGATGGCTTCATCAATACGTCCGTCATTCAACTGAATCAATGCTTCTGCACGCATCAGCAATACATCCGCATAACGAAGTACGATGTGGTTCATCGGGCTGCCCCACCATCCACCTTTAATCAGGTATCCACCATCCGGATCCACATTCTGTTTCAAAGTTACATAATACCCATAAAGACCATTACTACGACTCCAAGTAGAAGATTTGTCCATCATATATTTCTTATTGAATTCATAGGGGAATCCCGGCATACCAATAGTCAAAAACAAACGAGGATCTGCATTGTCTGTAGTAGCATTATAATCGTTATCATTAAAATTATCCAAATACGGATGTCCGTCATTATCTGTCCGGAAAGCATTTACCAGGTTCTGGCTCGGTTTGTAAAAATCGCATCCTCCATCCGTTACACCAGGAATATTCGGAACAATCAGACCATACGACCAGTTACAATTACCATTGTTAGTTCCATCGTTCATGGAATATTGCATAGCCCATAATGATTCACATCCGTTTTCATATTGAGGTTCCGGTCGGAAGTTATTATGAAAGTCCGGTTCCAAATCATATCCACCTGCAGTCATAATGGATTCTTCTGTGTACTGAACGACTTTCTTCAAATCATCCGTATTAATGCTGGTTACTTCATTCGTCTTTGGATCATCTTGATGATAAGCCTTATACAGATAAGTTTTTGCCAGATAAGCTGCAGCTGCGGCCTGAGTAGGACGTCCTTTGTCGGCTTGTGTAACTGGCAAATGCTCAAAAGCAAACTGGAAATCATTAGCTATCTGCTGCCAGCTTTCGTCATTCGTATAAGTAGTATTCGACAAATTATTATATTCTTCCGGAGAAAGACTTTCGTCATTGGCCAATACAATATGTTTATACAATTGTTTCAACAAGAAATGTCCATGACCACGCAAAAATTTCATTTCAGCAATACGCTGCTGCTTCAAAGGATAAGTATTATCATCCATTTTGTTCAGTAATTGCAATGCTGTATTAGCACGTGAGATACAATTATACAAACGTTGCCACATATCACTGATATTCCATGCCGTTGTCATTATACCTTGAGAAATATCCAATGAATGAAAGACATCACCATCTTCTGTTCCATTTCCTCCTTTGTAAGCATCATCCGAACGGACATCAAAATTCCACATAGAAAAAGAGGAATTAATATCTTCCGCTGAAATCCAGACAGCATAAGCTGAAATCACCAGATTATCTACGTAATCAGGGTTTTGTAATTGTTCATCATCTATGGTTCCCTGTGGAACTTGTTCATCCAAAAAATCAGAGCATCCAGAGCAAACCAACGTAACGCCTAAGATTGTTGCATATAATAAATTTCTCATAATTCTCATTTTAATTGTTTCTCGTTTTAAAAGCTAACATTAACACCGAAAGTCACATTCAAAGGAATCGGATAGCCAAAATTCGGATTTTCCGGATCTACACCAGTAAAGTCTTTGCTCTTGATAGTGAGCAGATTTTGTGCACTCAAATAAAAACGCAAGCGTTCCATTTTGATTTTCTTTACTAAATTCTGCGGAACATTATAGCCAATCTGAAGATTACGCAACTTCAAGTATGATCCGTTCTCTACAAAGAAAGTAGAAACACGTTTTTCATTATTTATATCGTCACGTGACAACGCAGGAATATCTGAATCCGGATTAGTTGGTGACCATGCATCCAATACGCGTTTACCTTTATTCAAGAAACCGATATTCAAACCACTCCACAAATCAGTTTCTTTTTTCAAGTCACTAATTACATCTACCCCTTGTACACCTTGCCAGAACATGGTCAAATCGAAGTTTTTGTATTCCAAGTAAATATTCAAACCATAACTAAATGCAGGAGTAGGATCATAAATCCACTGCTGGTCTTTTTCATTAATCACACCATTTCCATCAAGGTCACGCCAACGAATACGGCCAAGTCCGGCACCTTCCTGAGTTGCATGATTATCAATTTCTTCCTGTGACTTAAAGATACCATCAGCCACATAACCAACTTGTGCACCATTTGGATGACCGATTACACTTTCCACTCCATTACCACCAAAAGTTCCATTTGCAGCAACAGTAGCAGGAAGAGCCGTAATTTCATTACGATAAGCAGAAATGTTACCACTCAAATCGTACTTCAAACCAAATGCAGTTGTATTTCGATAACCTAAATTCAGTTCAAAACCTTTATTGTTCATTTCACCAGCATTAATCCACTGCGAACTACCTTCTCCCATAGCTGCAATACCAGCCATCTGAACGAGAATATCAGTTGTTTTCTTATAGAACCAATCGAAAGATCCATAAAGTGTCTGATTGAATAAAGAGAAATCAAGACCTAAGTTAGTCTGAGTAGTAGTTTCCCACTTGATATCGTCATTTCCAATCTGGTTACGTTTAAATCCTGATTGCAAAATACTACCACCATTTGTACCTGCAATATCGTATGAAGTACCATAGCTCTGACCTCCCGATTCTGTTACTCCATAATTCGGTGCATAAATTGTATAACGAGCTATATTTGAAATTTCCTGGTTACCAGTCTGTCCCCATGACGCACGTATTTTTAAATCATCCAACCAGTCAATTCCTTTCATGAATTTTTCATTGCTAATACGCCATCCCAAAGATACTGATGGGAAAGTAGCATAACGGTTATTCTTGCCAAAACGAGAAGAACCATCACGACGAATAGTTACTGAAGCCAAATACTTATCGTCATAAGTATAATTAAATTTTCCAAAGAAAGAGACTAATGAATACCCTTCTGCTGTACCATAAGCTTGAGCTGTACCAGTTCCAGCGGCAGGCCACATATAGTCAGGAGTCAAGATACTAAAATCTTCCTTGTATCCAGAGAACCAGTTATCATCCTCACGGTTCAACTCCATACCGACCATCGCATCTGCACGATGTTTTCCAATTTCAAAATTATAAGTGGCAACCGCATTCCACATCCATTTTACCCAATGTTCCTGCTTAGCTTCAATTGCGTTTTTATCATTAGCCACGTTACCTTCCGTGATAGGATATGTAAAGATACGCTGCTGTTTCTGTGAATAATCCAAACCGAATGTAGAACGAATATTAAAGCCCTTAAACGGATTAAGGTTCACATAAGCATCCCCAAACAAACGCCAGTAAGTATAACGGTTATCCGAATTTCTGTCCAAACGAGCAACTGGATTTTCACGGTCTGGATAACCTCCCACAGGACCTGCATATTCTCCATTTATATCGTAAACTGGCAAAGATGGGTTAAATTGTAATACATTTTCCAAGAAACCTACAGGAGCCTGAACCTCAGAAGTACGGTTCAATGTAAAATGTTCACCTACAGTCAACACCTTTCCAATCAAATTATAGTCAGAGTTCATACGAGCAGAAAAACGCTCAAAGTCTGTATCCTTGATAATACCCAAGTTTTTATAGTAACCCAAAGAGAAGAAAGATGTTCCTTTCTCTGAGCCATTACTTACTGATACATTATATTGCTGAATTACACCGGTACGCGTTGTTTCATCAAACCAGTCTGTATCAGCTGACGGTACCGTATTATTAGAATCCAAGAAACGAGACATACTGATACCATTTAGTTGAGGATTGCCATTGCTATCATAGCCCCAATCATATTTATACCCAAGAGGGTTAGTATTCGGATCCTGACCTCCATTGACATAAGCCTGCCACATGGCTTGTCCGTATTCTCTTGCATTCAAGACTTCCAGCTTATTATTATACATAGAAGCAGAAACAGAGGCATCAAAATTAATTTTCAACTGACCGTCTTTACCTTTCTTTGTAGTAATAATAATAACTCCATTTGCCGCACGAGAACCATAAATAGAAGCAGAAGCAGCATCTTTCAACACCTGAATAGACTCAATATCATTACCATTCAGCTCATGCATACCAGCTTTTGTAGGTACACCATCAATAATATAAAGAGGGTCATTGTTGTTTAAAGTACCAACACCACGAATACGAATTGTCGTTGAACCACTCGGATTACCATCTGCAGTAATATTCATACCCGGCACACGACCCTGCAAGGCTTTCATCGGATTGTTTTCATTTTGCTTCGAAAGTTCATCTACGCTTACTACAGAGACAGCCCCTGTCAAATCGGCTTTACGTTGAGTAGTATAACCAGTAACAACCACCTCTTCCAGCATTTCAGAATCTTCTTCCAGTACAATATTCAAAACCGAATTGGCCTTTAAAGTTTGGGATTTAAAACCTACATAAGAAACTACAATTTCAGCCCCTTGCTTCACTGTGAGAGAAAACTTACCGTCAAAATCGGTAATTGTACCATTTGTTGTTCCCTTCTCCAATACAGTAGCCCCGATAACAGGCAAACCATCAGACTTGGAAACGACAGTTCCAGACACCTGCAAGTTTTGTGCTTGCATACCCAAACATGCCATCAAGAACAGGCACGTAAGAAAGAACGTTCTTTTCATGCTTTCCATTGTTACATTAAAATTAAGTTCAACATTTAACACATAGATACACGTTTCTAATAAGATTTCTTATCAAAAACAACATTGCAAATGTACCGTTCATCTTTTAGCATAAGCATAAAAAATGTTTCCTCCTGTTGCATTTTTGTTACAAAGAAACAAAAGTACAATAAGAGGAAACATTTACAATATACTACTTCTCAACTAATTACAGCACGTATTTTTTTAAAAGGCTTCTATCCTTTTTCCGCTGGTCGCAATCAGATATATACCTAACAATATCAACGGCACACTCAACCATTGTCCGATGTTTAACGTCATGCCTACTTCTTCAGCTACCTGCGGATTCTTCATAAATTCCAATCCGAAACGGGCACCAAAAAAGATTAACAAAGAAACGCCCGTAGTCAATCCGATTCGTTTACCTAAATGAAGTTTGTGATACATGAACCACGATACAACCAGTGCCACCAGACAGTAAAGCATTTCATAAATCTGAGTAGGATGACAAGCTTGTGCCACTCCATTCTGATTATACAATTCCTGCCATTCACGCGAGCGAACAAACTCAAATCCCCAGGGTAAAGTTGTAGGATAACCGAAAATCTCGGAGTTCATCAGGTTACCGAAACGGATACACATACAAACCACCGCTACGGCAGGTATCATACGGTCGAACAACCACCACACGCTTTTTTTCGTCACCGTCTTGGAATACCAGATCAAAGCCAGTATCAAGGCAAATACACCTCCGTGACTGGCAAGTCCGCCTTTCCAGATTTTCAGGATTTCCACCGGATGCGCTCCATAATAATCCCACTCATAAAACAGGCAGTGCCCCAGACGAGCCCCAATCACACTGCTGACTATACAATATACAAACAGTTTGTCGGCCCAGTTTTCCGGATACCCTTCCTTCTTGAACAAACGGGAGACCATTTCGTAAGCCAGAATAAATCCCAGCCCCCACATCAGCCCGTACCAACGGATTTCGAGCGAACCCAAATGAACCAGCACCGGATCCACATCCCATACAATGCTCGCAAATGTCATGCTACTTAATTTTTAATCAATAAACTTCACAAAGGAACAAAAAAAATGCATTGCTTCAAAACAGATGAAACACTCTTTGAGGGTGCGGCGCCTTTTCACGCGAAGACCAGTCCCACCGCTCAGTACTCCCTAAGCAGTACTTCAGTACTTCCGTGGGAGTACTCCAGTACTGCCGGGAAAGTACTACAGTACTGCCAAGGAAGTACTGGCAAACGATAAAATTCTGATTTAAAGTCGCTTTAAAGCAAGCTTGATCACTTTTTCCACAGGCGCATCCGGTTCCTCCTTGAGAATCTGCGCGGTCACCTTTTGAGAAGGCGCCTGTGCAAATCCCAACATGGTCAATGCAGCCACAGCCTCTTCATATATTTCTGTATTGGCAGCTACAGCCACCGATTTGACAGTTGCCGCACTCTCTATGCCTGTCACTGCAATCTTGTCTTTCAGCTCCACAATGATGCGCTGGGCCGTTTTCAAGCCAATCCCCTTCACGGTCTTCAGCAACTTGTCGTTTCCACTGCCAATCACGTTACATAATTCCGAAGGAGAAAGTGCCGACAAAATCATACGTGCTGTATTTCCTCCAATGCCCGATACACTGATAAGCAACAAAAACAATTCCCTCTCCTGACGGGTGGCAAATCCGTATAACACATACGCATCTTCACGGATGGCCTCATATATATAGAGTTTAATCTCCTTTTTTCCCTGTACGGCAGAGTAAGTGTTCAACGACACATTAATTCCATATCCCAATCCATTACACTCTACAACCACCCACGCCGGAGTAGCATCCACAAGTTCTCCTTTGATATATTCAATCATGTTTTTCTAACAATTTATAAAATGGAGAACAAAAATAACGATAAGAAAGTTATAAATTGTAAGTTCAGCCAGATTTTTTTGGAATTCGTGGCTTTATTGCTTGTTTGGAATGATTCTAATTCTGTATTTTTGCGCCAACTAAAACGAAACAACTTAAAACAAATAAGAAATATGAAAAAGATTAGAGCAGCCGTAGTAGGTTACGGAAACATCGGAAAATTCACACTGGAAGCGCTTGAAGCAGCTCCTGATTTTGAAGTAGCAGGTATCGTACGCCGTAATGGAGCAGAAAACAAACCTGCAGAACTGGCCGATTATCCTGTAGTAAAAGATATTCGCGAACTGAAAGATGTAGATGTAGCTATTCTGGCAACTCCGACCCGCAGCGTAGAACAATATGCAAAAGAAATCCTTGCATTAGGCATCAACACGGTAGACAGCTTCGACATCCACACTCAGATTACCAGCCTGCGCCGTTCTTTGGGTGAAACAGCAAAAGCTCATAACGCAGTAGCTATCATTTCTGCCGGATGGGATCCGGGAAGCGACTCTGTAGTACGTGCGCTGCTGGAAGCCATCGCTCCGAAAGGAATCACTTACACTAACTTCGGTCCGGGCCGCAGCATGGGACACTCTGTAGCCGTTCGCGCCATTGCCGGAGTGAAAGATGCATTGTCTATGACTATTCCGGTGGGAACAGGTATTCACCGCCGTATGGTATATGTAGAACTGGAAGAAGGTGCAGATTTCAAGACAGTAGAAGCAGCTATCAAAGCTGACCCCTATTTTGTAAACGATGAAACACACGTTATCCAGGTTCCTTGCGTAGACGACCTGAACGATGTAGGTCACGGTGTAAACCTGGTTCGTAAAGGTGTATCAGGTAAGACTCACAACCAGCTCTTCGAATTTGACATGAAGATCAACAACCCGGCTCTGACAGCTCAGGTACTGGTTTGTGTAGCTCGTGCTTCTATGAAACAGCAACCGGGATGCTACACCATGATTGAAGTTCCGGTTATCGACCTGTTAGCAGGCGACCGTGAAGAACTGATTGCTCACTTGGTATAATACATAATCTTTAACGCTACGGGCCGACTTGTCACACTGATAAGCCGGCCCGTTTTTCCTTTATACATCTTATAACCACTTCTTCACAATCTCCTCCGTACGCTCCCACAACTCCTGCTGTTGCACATGAGGAAGATACTTCCCGGACAACTTTACAGCACGTCCGCTTACATTCAATGTACCAGTACGCTTGCCTGCCTCTTCATCCAGCAACAAACCGATGGCTGTGGCTGCCCCTTGACGAGGTGTCCGGATAAACGGCCGGAAGAAAATATCCGTTAAAGGGTCAAACCACATGTGCATGGTAATAATATCCGTCGATACAATGCCCGGATCAGCCGCATTCACCACAATACCTCTCTCCTTCACACGAGCTGCCAATTCAAGCGTAAAAAGCGTCAAAGCTAATTTCGTATTGCTATAAACCGGTATTCGCCAGAAACTCCCCTTCTTTCCACGCAAGAAAAAATCCGGGAAATCCAGTCTGCCGATTGCATACGTACACGAAACCATGTTGACCACTCTGCTCCCCTCTCCCATTAGTGGAAGTAACTTGCGTGTCAACAGATAAGGCCCCACATAATTCACACTCACCGTACGTTCCAATCCATCCTCCGTCAGCCTGCGACCGGTTTCCATCGTCCCGGCATTGTTCATCAGCAATGCCAGTCTCTCCCCACGGGAACAGAGTCGCTCCGCAAAGTCAGCCACAGAAGCCAACGAGGCCAAATCAATATACATGACCTCCACCTCGGGATTCCCCGTTTCCTTCACCAGCCACTCTCTTTTAGCCTCAGCCTTTTCCCTGTTACAGCAGGCCATTATCACCCGATAACCAGCCAACGCCACCGCACGGGTAATCTCTGTTCCCATTCCTCCGTCGGCACCTGTAATCACTGCTAATTTACGCTCCATCTCATCCCTTGCTTTCAATTCGTTCGATTTCTTTCTTCAGACAAGGCGGCAGTCCCTCCTGCAGATGCTGATGACAAGCCATGTCCAACGTATACATACGGGCTATGCAATAATTACTGTGACGACAATTGCACCGTGCATTCTCTTCCCGTCGCATACGATTCACAAAATCGGGCTCATTCAGCAGCGCACGCCCCATCTGTACCGCTTCAAAGCCATGATTCAATACCTCCTCTATTTTCTGTCGCGACACCAGACCTCCCACATACACCAACGGTATGTCCAGTGCCTCCCGAAACTTCAAGGCATCTTCCAGAAAATAAGCTTCACGGAAAGGAACAGAGGGTATCATGTATTTACCGACCAGTCGCACGCCATACTTCAACCACCAACAAGTCATGTAGTACGTCATGGTTCGGATAGGCATCTCACCCCGCATCACATACATCGGTGCCTTGCTGACAAACCCGCCGCTCAACACCAGCGCATGCGCTCCCAATTCCTGCAGTTTCCGTGCCACTTGTAACGACTCGTCCAGTTCCATACCTCCCCGAAAACCGTCGCGCATATTCATTTTCACCAGCACAGCCATGTCATTTCCCGCTGCTTTCATCACTTCCTCCATCACCATCTCCATGAAACGCATGCGGTTCGCTAACGTCCCACCAAATTCATCCTTCCGGTGATTGGTAGAAGGGGAAAGAAACTGGCTAATCAGGTATCCATGCCCAGCATGTATTTCCACTGCATCAAATCCTGCTTCACGCGCCAGACACACAGACCGCCCGTAAGCCTTCGCCATTTCCGGCAATTCATCGGCACGCAACCCACGCACAAAAGTCGGTGAATACAAATTGAATCCGCTACTTGCTCCTACCGGAAGGCATCCGCAAATACTCTTATGCGACATATTGCCACAATGCCCCAGTTGAATGCTTGCTGCAGCCCCTTCGGCATGTACCGCATCCGTCAGTTCACGCAATCCCGGTACAATCTCCGGCCTCATCCACAACTGCCGGTCAAATGAAAGTCCACTACGCGTCACGGCTGCATACGCCACCGTAGTCATCCCTACTCCACCGGCAGCCACCGAACGGTGATAAGCCAACAATTGCGGTGAAGGCACATTTCCCGGACACATGCTTTCAAATGCAGCCGAACGAATGCTACGGTTACGCAATGTCAGCGGCCCCAAAGTAACCGGAGTAAATAAAAGTGAATCCATCTTTCCTCCTTTTCCTAATATATATAAGGTATAATTCTTTTTCTACTGCCTACCGCCTGCTTTCCGAACTCCTCACAATAGCGTTTGTAAATGGCATCGGCACGCGGCACCAAATTAGCTGCTGTCCACCACACAAACACCCAGGCCGCAGGTGAAGCCGTCAGCAAGGCAAATCCAGTCCATTCCACCAGTTCCCCGAAATAATTAGCTGAAGTCACATAGCGATAAAAACCTTTCTCCGGCAGGTAATGACGCGTATCGCCCGGCTTCCGTAAATTCCGGATTACATGGTCTGCATGCAGATTAATGGCCATTCCTATGAAAAATATCGCGGCTCCTACCCAAGGTAAAGGATTTGTCCAAAAAGTAGCCGGTTCGTACTTTCCCGGTAATGCACAACTGAAAAAACTGGCAGCCAACAAGGTCGCATTGATTACATTGAAAAGTATTCCCATCGCCATGATAGCCAACGGCATCCGGCTCTTCCCTTTCATCAGTAACGGAAAAACAAATGAACGCTGAAAGTAATGCAGCATGAACAATCCTACGAATACAGACTGCGGAGTATACACCTCTACTCCTGCTTTCCATGCCCAAAGCCCCATTACCACAAATGAAGGAGCTTCCATCAGTACCCAGCCTACTTTGTTCGGCACAGACCATCCCCACGAGCGGGTACGGAACATGCCGTACCCGGCCTTTACAAAATAAAGTGCTACAAAGACTATCACTGCCAGGAAGGACAGGACATATAGCATGATTTGATAAGTTTCGTAATTCATAGCATGCGGTTTTGCCTTTGAAGATACAGAAAATATCTGTAAAGAGGAAAAACCGCACGCTTTCTTCTTACTTATCAACCATTAATTATGAATTACTTACGGTTTAAAATGAGAATCAGAAAATGTTTTTTCAACTCCTGAATCATGTTCTAATATAACATTTTATCTATCTTCACACTTCTCAATTTAATATTCTTATATTTTGCATTTGATCCCATTTTCTTCATCGTAGCATCAATTTCTTTCAAAACGATATTATTTACAGAGCTATTGGGATTCCCATTTAATGTTCCAAGTTCATTGCATTTTATTTTTAGTTTTTTTATTGTGATGTTACGTACAATTCCTTTAGGAGATACATTTGTATTTTCCATGTTATAAAATTGCTTCCAAGGTGCCATAGCAATTATTGATCCACACACTCCTGTTATATTTTCAATAGTTATATTTTCATATATCTGATAAGTATCAGGACGCATTTTCAACCTTAAAAGACTGCAATTATTATTTACTTTACAATTTCTCATAATAATATTATAAGCATGTATACTTTCGCTTCCCATTGTCAATGTTCCGTGCGCATGGCCGAACGAACAATTTTCAATCAGAACATTCTCTACACATCCATTTTCTTTCTGTTTATGAGCAATAGGTCCTTTTCCTCCTTTTATACATACAGCATCGTCATCAACCGCAATGTAACAATTACGAATAATTACATCCGAACATACATCCAAGTCTATACCATCAGTACTCGGTGCCTTGTAAGGAGAACGAATATCGCAGTTTTCAATCAGAATATCACTACATTGAAACAGATGAATAGTCCAATATCCAGAATTACAAAATCTAGTACCTGAAAATTTTACACTATCGCATCCCCAGATAAAGACAAGACGAGGACGATGTACCTCTAGATTGGTCCAAGGCTTATTCATACGGTTCATAGAATCACGATGTGCCCAAAATTTAGACCAAAACTTCTGCCCATTGCCATTGATGGTGCCTGAACCTGATATTTCAAATCCATCTACATAATAAGCATTCACCAAAGCTGCATAATAATAAATATTTTTCCCTTCCATTCTAGATGGAATCAAAGGATAATGAGTAATATCGTCCACACCTTTTAATACAGCTCCTGCCTCCAACCGTAACTTTGTATTCGGCTTAAAAAACAAAGCACCAGACAGATAAGTACCTTTAGGAATTACAATAGTTCCACCACCTTCAGCTTCAGCTTTATTTATTACAGACTGAATTATGGATGTACTTATTTGGGTGCTGTCTGAATGTACTCCATAATCTGTTATTACATAATCTTTAGCTGACAAATTTATTGCAGATACTATAGTTAATAAACATAGTAAAAAAAAATTCGCTCTCATGGTTACAAATTGTTGTATCTATTGTAAAGCATATAGTTGAATCAACTTATTCAATTATTGGCAGCGATCCGTTTAACTATATGAATAGTTTAACTTAAATATAAATATAAAATCTAACTTAATATTGATTGCATTTATTGTTCCTTATTGATTTTAACTGGCCCTAATAAACCTGATTTTTGCAAAGCAATCTTTCCGTTCCAAGGTTGGGTATGAGGAAGTATCTTACGTTCTTTTTCGGATAAATTTAAATCTCCTAAGATACGATTTAGCCAAGTGTTCACCACTTGTATCTCAATTCTATTTTTACCTTTCCGAAGCGTACCTGTTATATTCACTTGATAAGGTGCAGTCCAAACTCCTCCAACTTCCTTGTTATTTACTTTTACTTTTGCCATAGCATAAACCTTTCCGAGATTCAAAAAGAGCTTTCCTTCAGGTATATATTCTAAATTAAACTCAGTTTGATAATGAGCTACTCCTGAAAAATATTTAATTTTTTCATCCTCATTTTGACTCCAGTCCGACAACTGAGTGAAAATAGTTTTTTTCGGACCTCGTTTAATACTATCAGATTCAAAATTTACAATCCAAGGTGTTGTCAAGGTGTAGATGGTTTCATAACAAGGAATATTCTGTGTAACTTTTTCCGCCGTTCGTGAATGTATTTTTTTAAATACGACAAACAAACTTTCATGAGCTTCCAATTTCAAAGGTATACTTATCACTTTTTTCTTTCTCTCAAATTCAGGTAAGATTCGAATAGCACCAGTTACTGCATTCCACAATTCAGGTTGCATATTATGCCCAACTCGAAATTGAGGAGAGACATAAATTGTTTCATCACTCTGATTTGTAAGAAAATAAATTTCCACATCTTTATCTTTTAACGTCCTATGGGTATATAATACAGGGATTCCTGATTTAATACTGCAATCCGGCATTATATTAAGCAAGCTAAAAGCTTCTTCTAAAGATGTATTCATAAATATTTGTCCTTTTCCATAAGGAATAATCCGTTTTTCCAGACTTTGAGAATCAGAAAAATTTAATCTCCACATCTTTCTTGCCAAATTTAAAATTTTCTCATCACAATGAGGATAATCCTGCAAACTAGGGGAACCTATAGGAGGAATTCCTATAATAGTGCCTCCTTCAGAAACCAGCTTTTCCAACTTTTGCAATACTTCCGGTCGCATTCTTTTTTGTCTTGGCAAAACCAATATTCGATAAGAGACTCCATGTGGCAGAACAAAACGACCATCAACAACTTTCAAATCACGAATAAGCACTTCGCTATTAATAAAGTCAAAGTTATACCCTTGAGGTAATTCCGGAACCATACTACCCGTCATGATAGGCGTATTCTCACCTATATAATAAGCTACATCAGCCACATTTAGCCCTTGCTGCAACATGAAAGACGTTCGTTTCAGATATTGGACAAACATATCTATCTGACTGAACCATGTGTTTTTACGATTGAATTCAGTTCCAAACCAAGCATCAACTCCCGGATAATCATCATTGGCATATTGTTGAATATATACATGAAGGAGAATACTGTTGATTCCGGTTGCAAAAGCTAAATCACCATATTTTTTCAACATACCTGGATATCGTTGGAAAGCACTACCGTTTCTACCTTCATTCGTAAAAGATTCTGCCCATACCAATGGTTTTCCATAAATGTGCGCGCAAGAGGAGGCTGCCCGTTTTTCTATTACGTGACGTTCATTCCAAAATTCTCCTGCAACTTCATCCGATTGTCCTCCATATTGTAAAAATTCTGCCGAGAATCCACCATGTCCATAGTTTTCCAGCCATGTACGTAGGCCATAACGATTGGATATTTCCTTCAGTCCTCCTACATATTCATAAGCAATAAGGTCTGCCACCAATCTTCTCATATCCCAAAGAAAACGGTCTGATTTCTCATAACTATCTACAGCGTATCCATAATAAGTGGGCAAATAAGGAATAGGGTCATAACCATATCGTTGTTGAAATATTTTCAAGAAATCATCTGTTATGTTCTGTCCTCCTTTTTCATAGCTGTCAAGTACTGTATATTTCCAACATTTCCTATCTTCGGGAGGAATACGTTTATATATTTCTCCTAAATAACTTGAAAAATGAAATTGGACATGTTTTTTATTTAATTTATCTACTTCCAGTCCTGTAGCTTCAATAGTAGCAGGGCTGTTAAATGCTCCTGTCGGAGTCATTCCTAAACGCATGATAGTCCATTCTCCTTTTGGTACCTCCCAATTGAGTTGACCGTTATTCGATAAACATTCTGATATATCCCTTACGTCTCCTGAATCTACGAACAATGATTTGTCAACCGGTTCTTTAGGCTGATGTCCCGTATCTTCAAACTTGGCAAATGTTTTTCCAGAAAAACGCTGAACTATAGGTGAAGAAGATAAAATCAAAGAAGATATACCGCTTCCTTTCTTAACCTTCTGTAACAGAATCCGAAATTCCTTACCTTGTGTTTCAGGCAAAGCTTCTGCAACCGGTGATTTTTGATCAAATCCATTGGCTACTTGTAAAGAAGCGTCTCTTGACATCGAAAATTCTTTAATTGTCTGATAAACGCCGTTTTTCTTTACCTGAAACAAACATTGTGCCTGTAAATAATTTCCCGGATAAATTAATATGCTTCTGACTGTTTTACACGTAGGTAAAACTAACGACACCGATGATTCTTCATCTGACAACTGATATCCTTTTCCATTCCGCTTTACACCTGATGAAATAAATATCTGACTACCTTGTGTATCCAACAAGTTATTTCTTACTTTTTGAAAAGCTATTACCTTTACATCTTGAAAATCGGTGCATAAAGAAGGAATCTTTATAGAAAGCTTTTTCGGACCGGAAACATGGATTTCATTTGATGACAAATAACGCATTGATTGAGAGTTTTTTATCCAAGGACCACCAGACTGGCTCCAACCGGGAGAATTAAAAATACCTATTTCAATATCCAGTGCCGTTGCCGTTTTTAAGGCTGTATGAAGAGTTCTCCACCATTCTTCTGAGAAAAATGTGACTTTTCCATAAGGATAATTTTCATTATGGTGGGTACTCGGACCTATTATACCTATAAATGCCAGATTAATCCCTGCTTTTTTCATCGCATACAAATCTTGAACTACTCCTTCTTCAGAAATATTGTCACTCATCCAATACCAAAATGTTCCGAGACGGATACTGTCAGGAGGAGAGATAAATCCTCTTTCTAAAATTGTTTCAGCTTGAGTCTTTAACGTAAACAAAATACATAGCCCTAAAATAAACTTAAATGGTTTCATCTATTTTTATTATTAATTTAAAACAGCATTATATAAACAATAGTTCGTTAAAAATTAGCCCAGCCTAAACGGCT
>ULQU01028008.1_pt1 | contig 53007 bp, 74 predicted proteins | sample 1954841 | NCBI WGS metagenome assembly ULQU01 (sample SAMEA4835664, study PRJEB28245) | human gut metagenome | biome: gut microbiome; material: fecal sample | place: Denmark | collected 2008
ATGACCTGTAGCCGGAGCTACTACATCTGTTCTGCCTTTCTCAATATTTGCACATAATATATTTACTATATCTATCCATAATTTTAATATTAAAGAGTTAATAATCTAATTTAATTTAAGCACTTTAGTTTTAAGACCTATAAACCACGTTGAGGTATGCTTTACGATATAGGATTTCGTCTAAAGTAAACTTTAGACAGGGATTTCAACCTTAAAAGTCATTAAACAAAACATTTGTTTATTTTTATTTGTGTTGTTTTGATTTTAGTTTAACTCAATATTTAAAATAAAATAATAAAGTGTTGTATTTTGTGATAAATACTGAATTTGTAATATGGTTTAAAAGTGATTTTAGGTATGAATTTGTAGTGAATATTTGGGATTTTTTGGAAATTGGAGATTGAGTTTTGGGGGGGTAGTCTGCTTTTTCCCTTTCATCAATCTACAACTCTGATTCTCGTTCAATATACTGAAATAATTTACCTATACTCTGACTCCAACATTTATTACTAAACTTTGGGTCTTGAATACACTTCACTTTTTCCCATGTAGCTCCTCCATCAACCGAATCAATAAGAAACCAACCACAAAGATTATCTGAAAGATATTTATTATGGTAAACTTCATATGTTTCTGAATCGATGAAATAATTTTTGAATGCTAGCCCATAAAATGTCTTAAACATACAAAAACTACAAAAACATAAGTAGAAACAGTAAAAAAGGGGACAAAGTCCCCTTTAATTACTCAACGCTAAATTCTCCCCACCACTTGCCTCTAGTAGATTTGCGAGTAGTGAGAAAAACCTTCTTATCTCTGGATGCTTTGTTGTATCCCTCGGCGCACTCCTCACAGGTATGTCCCATGAACACACTTGCAAAATTGCCGGCAATCAACACATGACCACCACCGCCAAAGGTAATGTCACCATTAGCATCCTTGATGAATCCAACTCCTACTAAAATAGGAGCCTCACCACTTGGTACGCGATTGTCAGGAGTAAGACCTTCCACCCTCATACGAATTTCATCAGGGGTAGCTTCCCTGGTCATTTGACGCGTGGTCAATTCCACGCTGTCAGGCAGACTGACAGCATATTTCTTACCCTCAACGATGGCTTCGTTAACATCTTGCTTGAGCATCTTCTCCAATCCGAGGAGTGAGAGCTCTACTGTGTTCTTTGTACCTTTCATAATTTTAATTCTTTTTAATTGTTATTAATTTGTTTTGTTTTTTGACTAAATATGGTGGGGGGACTAAGGAGGTAGTCTACTCCCTCCCACATAATAAAAATTAATTTTTAAATTTTAACCTCATCCTACTTACTTACAAAAATTCTCATTTTTTAAACCCCAGGGGGGCTATATAAAATCTTCTCCAAAAAAATTTTAAAATTTTAATTTTAATTTCTTAAAATATTAACTTTTACAAAAATTAACTTTTAATATTCTTTACCTCGACTATATTACTCGTGTAATCAAAAAGAAATATTAAATGAATAAAGAACAACTAATACAAAGTATTAAAGACCTTCCTGATTAGTATAATATAAATTTATAGGTTATTGATAATGTAATTCATATAACCATGACTAAAAAGGTAGATGAATTTGAAGAATATTGTAGTAAATTAGATGATGAAACATTTAACAATGCTTGTCTAATATTTGGAATTATCTCAGATATATCTTTAGAAGATTTTTCTTCTAATTTAGATAATTCTAAATATAAAAAATATAAACAAGAATTTAAACACATAGTGGATTTTTTAAATGATAGAAACATTACAAAAAATTAATAAGATAGTTCCTAATCTTACAGTATCTCAATTAATAGAACTAGTAAATATTATTAATGGACCTAAATTAACTATAGATAAGCCACATAATGGGTTTATTACAGTAGACACTAGTGATAATAAAACTACTTCTACTAAAAATCCTTTTAGTTATCTATAAAGATAATATTCTCCTATGGTGTAATGGTTAGCACAGAAGACTCTAAATCTTTTAGCCAGGGTTCGAATCCTTGTGGGAGAAGAATAGCGTAAGTAGAAACCTCCACGTGGTGCTATTCGGATAACGCTAATTCTACTTTAAAAACATAATCTTCAAATGATAGCAGCAATTTATGAATTAAATGGTAAGATTTTAAAAACAACTAATCTTACTAAAAAATTAAAACGATTAAAATCAGAACCTAAGATTCTATTTCAATTAGAGAATGGAACAGAAGCTGATTTAGACCAATGGATTAAAGACAACCAAAATATAAATTCTAATTCAGAAGAGGAAGATATAGAAATTAAAAAATATCATTATAGAAATCCAATTACAGGATATACAATGACTTCTATATATGATAATCTAGATGTTAATGGTTATATAAAAATTGATTAATGACTAACAAAGAATTAAAAGACTTAAAGTCTAAAATGAACAAAGTACTTAATGAAGTACAGTAGATTATTGATACTATAGGAGATAATGATTTACAAGATAATCAATTAACTCTTGATTTTTGTGACAAGTTAAATGAATTATCTGTTACTTATTAATAAATATTTGGGGATGGATATTTATTAATTTAAAAAAAAATAGCCGAGGCTTCTCATTTGAGAAACTTCGGCTATTGTGGTTTAATTTCCCCATTCCTAATTAAGCTACCTAAGGTAATATGGATTAGCCATATCGAAAGTATTCATATTATTATACATATCTATAGTACCTCCAGTAATTGCTCCAATAGGGACAGCATTTTTATTCCAATGATACTAAATAGTATCAATTTTTCTTCCAGGTATGCCGGAAAAATCGGTTGTCCATTCATGTTTAAGACTTTCCTATACCCATTTTCTATACTAAGGATACTTGTAGAAAGCTTTCTTATAATCATACTTAGGAGTTGTATGATAAACATATTCTACAGTCTATTTTGTTGGAGTTCCTGGCTTATTATATTTTACATATTTACCCCATCTCATGGGAGCACTATAAGGATTTATAGTTTTAATTCTAGGGAATCCCATACTTGAATATTCTCTAGAAGGGAATTTAGGATTTGATCCTACTTCTAATATATTGGCAGCCTCCGACTAAGATCTTACAGAATAATTCTTTAATCCTATAGTAGGTTGTTGTAAAGCACCAAAATAATTACCCTCACCATATGCCATTCCATAATACCCATTTATATTTAATTTCTTAGCTAACTCTGTAGTTTGCTTAGTACCCTCTTCTATAGATAAAGTACCCTAAGCTACTTTCTTATTAATATCATCAAATAAATCATAATTTGGGTCTGTTCTCTATAATCTATTTTTTATAGAATTTACATAATCCTAAAAAGAATTAATGCCAACTCTATTATTTAATATTGCAGTAACATCACCTCCCAAACCTCCTCTTGAAGAATTTAGTAATTGATTACCTCCAATTCCTGCACCTTGTCCATTAAATGGAGCCACTACAGAACGTAGTGCACTATTTTCTGTATTAATATCCCATTTTGGAGTAAGTCTAGAGTTATAAAAGACTGTTCTTATTCCCATATTATCTGCTATTAAATTCTAATTAACTATAGATTCTACAGCATCATCACTATAAACCTATGGAATATTCCACATAGTTCTAGCTTCTTGAATTTCCTAAGGAGTTAACTTTAGTCTAGCCCAATCATTAGTAACAGCATTAGTATTCATTTTCTAGATTCTATTAGTTAACCAAGGACTACTAAACATTTGAGCTTGTCTACCTATTTGCTTAGATTTAAAACCATTATAGTTATCCATAGTTACCATTAAATCATATATTCTAGGATGTTTCTATAATTTAGTATATAATTCTTCAGCTTTTATAGGTAAAGCCTATTCTGTAGTATTAAATACTTGACCTTTCTATAACTATTTATATTTCTATGGGTATAGTCTAGAATAATAATTATGAGCTAACTATCCTATAGCATATCCTTTAGCATCTTCCCCAATAGTCTAAACATCAATTATATGATTACCATCAGAGTTAAATACTTTGTTATTACCTTCTAAAGACTATTTAAAACCATTAGACGGTCCGTATTGAGCCCCTTCTTTACCAATACTTTTCTAGACTGCTCCTAATCTAGATTTAGTTGTTAGTAACTCTAAATCGTGAGGTACTCCGTTAATAATTCCAGAACCATATAATCTTGTAGAACCTCCAACAAGGGCACTTCCATTTAAAGTAGTTTCTAAGTCTTTTAAATTCAGGAGTGCTTGAAGTAACTTTACCAGTTTCATAATTTATTTTTGGGCGAATAGTCACTTCTTGCCCATTTAAATTAATAGTTACACTAGGATCTTTAGTCTATTTTAAATTAGCAGCATGCCATTGTTTTCCACTTTTGGCGGTAGCATCCCAATTAATTCTAGGGTTATTATCTCTATCCCCTTTAGTATATCCATAATTAAATAAATCCTAGTCGTGTTTAGATTCTAAATCTGACATGTTATTTTTTAATTCCTAATCATAAACTTCTCTAGATTTAGACCTAGCTTCATATATGTTGCCCCTAGTATACTTTTTATTAATTATATCAGATAATCTTTTAGCAGGTTTCCAAGATTTATAAATTCTATTAATACCATAGGGGGCAAAAGTAAAAGCAGTATTTAATCCAGCACTTGTGTAATTCTTATCTTTAATATCGTGATGTATGTCAGCAAGATTCTGCCCTATAAACATAGCATTACCTATACCTCTAGCAGTAGTACTAGGTAACATACTAAGTACCATAGAAGTACCAGCATTTATATCATGTATAGTTTTTAATAATTTATAACCTAAAGGAGCATTCCACTAAGAATTATTTACAAGATTTCCATTTTCATCTTTTAAATATTGCCCAGTTTCTGAATCTTTTAAGAATGGATCTTCTGGATTATAATCTAATGATCTTTCAGACTATATATTAGGAGATACCTTATAAGTACTACGATATTTAGCCTCAGCATTATCTCTAGCATATTTAGTTAATACTTTACTTCCCGATATTTTAGAGGATTCTTCCTCAGCATCAGCACGTGCTTTATTAATATTTATTTTATGTGCATTACTAAAACCCTAGTTTACTTCCTATTTATTAGTTCCTCCAGTATTTATTAATCTATTTTTTCTATATGTAGGAGCATAAAATGTTTTTACTCTAGTACTATTATTTTATTCAATATGCTGAGGTACAACTTCTACCTAAGGTCTCTATAATTTTTGAGCACTTTTCTAAAGACCCTAATATAAAGATTTTACTGAAGCACCATTATCTTTTAGAATTAAATAAATTTATTCCTCCCCAGGACTATTTATAATTATTATCTTTTATCTATACAGCCATGGTGTTCTTACTATTACTGGAGTTCCTAATTTATCTAATATTTTTAATCCTAACACAGCCTTACTGTCTAAATCATATGAACTCCATTTCTACTTATACTCATTAGGATTAAACTTCCAAATATCTTGTGCTCTATATACTTTCTTACCATTAGATGTTCCTTCCTAAACTAAATGTCCAGCAGCATCAACTCCATTATCTTCAAAGTCTAGATTATTATTAGCACCTTTCCAAGGAGTTTTATTAGTTATATTAGAAGCTTTCTACATAGGTTTCTTAGTAAAGAAATCTAAAGTTTCAGTATTTTCATATACAGGGAATATCTTTATATGGATATATCTTTCTTATATAGTTCTCATGGGGACCATAATCTACATTTATTTTCTTTACTCCATAAGAAGGATTTATAGTTTTATTATATAAATAAGCATCAATCATATCATTACCTTTAGCTGCTCAGTATATGCTTCAGGAGCATAGGTATTGTAACCCACACTAGTTGATATATAAGACAATACTCCAGCATGCTTTTTAGGACTTGCTTTATGCATATTATATACTATGTCTTCTATAGGATTAGCATTATTAGAAGTTCTCATAGCTACTTCTACTCCACGTTTTAAAGGAGCTTTTACAGCATATCCCATTACAGGAAGCATTACTAAATAATTACTAGCTTTAGTCGGATTCTTAGATATATCTAAAGCTCCTTTAGTATAATCATATACTGCCTAAGCTGCTGGAGCTAAAGCATAACCTATTCCTGAATTAACTAATGCTTTAATAGGACTAGTATTATTATTCCAACTATCTACTTCTCTAGCATAAGCTCCTTTTATAGGATGGGTTCTATTCTTATTACTATAATTATATAATTTAGAATGAGTATGTCCTCCCTATTTTATAGTCCCTCTATTATCTACAAATACATCTTGTACCCTATTTAAAGTTCTAACTGGAATAACTCTCTACTAATATTTAGCACCAAGATATGGAGATTTAAATCTAAGATGATTTAGTCTATTATAATATTCCATATCTATAGCCATCTATTTATTCCGAGTATTATTATTTACTCCTTTATTTTGTTTACTTTCATCTACTATTGGCATATTTATACTTTATTTTTCCATATACTAGTTATACTATCAATTCCTAGTAATCCCATACAACAATATAAAACTGTATCTATCATATCAGGAGCTTGTATCTAACTAATAGAACAGTATATTAGAATAGTTAAACTTACTATCCATCCTAATATTCCACACACTCTTTTACTACTTATTCCAGTATGCGCTGTTATTAATTTAATTAAAAACTATTTCATATCTTCTTACATAGTTTTAATAAAGAATCTAGAGTAATCTCAGAATATGATATTTCTACTGGATGTTCTATTCCCCCATAGTAATCCTTTTCCAGTTTTAATCACTTGTTTCATATTTCTTTAAATATTTATTCCATAACTATTTATCCCTCCCACTTACAAAATCTAAAAATTCTTGTAATTCATTTAATTGTATATTTATATTTTTCATTTCTTTAGATATATTTTATATTGATCATAAGGATTATCTATATATCTCTATGTAGGAGTCACTGTAATTTCAGGCAGTACAACTCCGCCTTTATAAATCATAGTAGCCTAACCATCCTAATTACCATCTGCAGTTCCAAATAATGTAAGATTTGGATTTTGCATTCCGAAATCAGTTAAATAAAATTTGATTCCTGATTTATTAAATTTGCCCCTAGAAAGGTGTGTAGGATGATTACTTAATTTTACATTATCAAGATAATGTCCTCTAGAATTAGGAGTTAACTAAGACAATAACTCATTATTAACGTTATTATAATTTCCATTCCCATATTTTACCTAATTAGGAAATTCCCAAATTATATTAGCTAGAGCTCCTGTAGTAAAACTTTCACCCTACTATAACTACTATGGAGTAGGCAAAACTTTACCTTTTTGATATTTAGGAACTAATTTAAGCATTTCTAAATTTATTTATATATTTTGCAACATTAGTGCCATTAGCATCAGCGCCTCCTGCAATACCATACTTATAATAATTTTTAGTCCATTTTGGATTTAACCATGATGCTGCTATAGCTTCTCCAGTAACTGCTATACCATTATTTCTTAAAAATCTTGCATTATCATCATATAATTGTGATGCAGCTAATACTTGTGCATCAGGACTATTTTTAAACTGTTCTCTAGATAAATTAGAATATTTATTTCTAGTACTATCTACAAACTAGAACCATCCAGCAGCAGAACTATTTTTAGATTGAGCTTTAGAATTAAATCCTGATTCTAGAGAAGCTATTTTCATTAAAGTAGTTTTCTTGTTTCCAGTGATACCATATTTATCTAAAGTTTGTTCTAGTATCTTTTTACTTTTACTAGGGGTATTATGATTTAATTTAAGCTAGTTACTTTTACTAGGGGTATTATAATTTAATTTAAGCTAGGTAGATTTATATTTCGTAGGCTCTTTAGCTTTATTAATAGAAAAATATCCATCTAAATTTAAACCATTAATATGAAAATCTCCAGTATTTAATTCAGGAATATACTAATATTGTTTAGGAGTAAAATCTAAATCTAAACCTTTACTTTTTAGTACTTCTGTAGCAGGTTTATCAGGGATATCTAAAGCTTCATATTTAAAATATTCACTCATAATTTTATCAAACCATTATGTATTTTAAAATGACAATTTTTACAAACACAAACTGTTTGAGATAATTCTTTAATAAATAAATCTGTAGGTATATGACTTACAGCTTGTGATATATTAAATAATTTTTCTCCAGTATGATGAAATTCTAAACAACATTTAGCGGATTCACCACATATTATACATTGTGTTTTATGTTCATTTAAAATCTTTTTATTTTCTTTATAATATTTATTTTTACGCATAACTAGAATAATTACCAGGCTAATTAAAATTAACTAAAGCTAATGGTCCTAATCCTTTAGTAGCTCTATAATAATTAATTCTTTTCTTTACCCCAGGTCTTGTAAGTAATAAATCTTTTCTGTAACCATTATAGCCTTTTTCAGAGTTATACATGTACTTAGCATTTTTTTGTATTCCATCATAGTACTACTAAAAATTCTAGGCTTTAAGGGAGTCTGGATACATTCTACTATGCCAATTAATTAGATGGTCTGCAAAAGATTGTGCATTAGGATATTTTTTATTATCTCCAGTAGCGAATCCAGTCCAACCTTTTTCTGCAACCTTTTGGTTAGTTAAATCTAAAGCTGCCTGTGGGGTAACTCCTTTATCTACTAAAGCTTGATATATCTAAGTCACATTATTATATTGACTCCTAGTTCCAGGCATCTTACCTGCTAACTACATTTTAAGAATAGTGCCTCCATTAGCATGTTTCCATTTAGCAGCATTTCTAGCAAAATTAGCTCGACGTTTTTGTAAAGGAGTAGCATTAGGATTATTTAATACAGATTTAGCATGCTCCTGTACAGATTCTCCAGCTGCTTTAGCTGAGGCAGTAAACTTACCCTTATTTTTATCTTTTATATGAATAGTATCTTTTCTATCTTTTATCTATCCGCCTTTCTTTAGTTTATTTATAAAACTATACTGATTTTTAATCTTAAAATCCTAATAGGCAGAACAAATTCTTTCTTGTAATTCAGAATTAGTCATAATGTAATAAATAAGATTAAAATACTTTTGAATATAAATAACCTATATATATACTTAAATAGTGCAAAATAATAATAACTTTACCTATTAAATATAGTAATAATGTTATTATAGATAACATATATATAAATATTACTTATAGTAATATGAAAAAAATTGTAATGGTTATTTTAGATTATTTAAAAAAATTATGGAATTTTATTTCCAACTTAACTTCAGAAACTAAAACTATAATTATTTTTGTATTATTAATATTTATACTAAATCCAATTCCTAGAAGTTATTATGAAGAAACTCTTTCTAATGCTATAAAAAAATATAAAGAAGAATTACGTAAAGAAGAAGATAATGGATTTAAACAAGCTCCTTATATAGCTTAGTGTATTGATAATATAAAAATAAAAGATCCTGATTGTAGTAATGTTTTGCTATTAAGTTATCATAATACTAAGCATAGCTTACAGGGTTTTAGTTATATTTATTTAGATTGTATAAGAGAAAGTGTAAAATCATATTCTGATGAATATGTCGGAGATTATTGGTAGACTTTATAGTATACTAATTACCAAGAAGAATTAAGTAAAATTGATGATACTGCTTATTTAAGAGTTGATAGTCTTCCTCAAATTAAAAACACTTTCCCTAGATTATATAAAAAGTTAGAATAGAGTGGAGCATACTCAGCTGCTTTATATCCTATAGAAGGAGTTAGAAGTCCTATAGGAATAATAGTAGTTTTGTATAAATAGCCTAAACAATATGAGTTAGGTTATTATAATACAGTTATTTCTCCACAAATTCAACGATTATCTACAATACTTGATGATACTGTAAATGGCAATGACAATGAAGATTGATAAAGAAAATGATGGAGTAGCTTTCAATGATTCTACTCACGTTTATTGGGATATTAATAATCCAAAAAAAGAGTATATCTCAGTAACTACTTTAATAGGAAGTTATGCACAACCTTTTGATTCAGATTTTTGGTCTAAGTATAAAGCTTTAGAAAAAATTCTAGATACAGATGTATGGAAAGATTTAAAAAAGACTTTACTTAATACTCATAGAATTACTGAAGAAATTTTAGAGGCTTATTCTGTAGACATTAATGACCTTAATAAGGAACAACAGAACATTCTTGATGAATGGGAAGCTAATAAAATAGAGTCTTGTGAGAGAGGAACAAAAATTCATTCTCAATTAGAACATTCTTTTTATAATATGAAGGATGATAAGCCTTTACAGAAATTTGGATTAGGAGGTAAATTTATATGTAAAGAGGGATATACTAAATTAGACTTAGAAAATGGTGTATATCCTGAGTATTTAATTTCCTGGTCTACTCCTGATAATGTTTTAAACTTAGCAGGACAAATTGATTTAATGGTTAAATATGGTAATGAAGTTACTATTGTAGACCATAAAACTAATAAAAAAATAGACTTAAAAGGAGGATTTAATACAGTTACTAGAGGTACTACTAAAATGCAATACCCTTTAAACACTATTGAGGATTGCAATTATGGCCACTATGAGATGCAACTTTCTACTTATGCATTTATGCTTCAACAGAGACATCCAGAATATGTGATTAAAGATTTAATTCTTAATCATTATGATCATAATATGAAAAATACTCTATATCATTGTATTTATCGAAAAGATGAAGTAGAACGTATGCTTGCTGACTACTACAAAAAGAAAAAACAACAATTAAAAGTAGCGAGACGTAAACCTATTGTATATTAATATGAAATTACCTATTGCTTAGATTATAGAAGGTCATGCTAAAGAAGCCCTAGGGTTAGATACTGATATTTCTGAAGCTAGATTAAAAATCTGTCATAGATGCCCGTTATTTAGTAACGCTCTAGGCGGAATGTGTAATAGTAGATTATGGTTAAATGTAGAAACGGGAGATGTGAGTACAAATGCACGTCCTGGATACGTAAACGGTTGCGGATGCTTATTACGAAATAAAACTAGGCTTGTAAACGCTCATTGTCCAGTGGATAAATGGTAAAAATTTAAAATGCAGTATGAATTATGTGTGAATGTTCAGTGGAAAATTGTCATAATAAAGTAATGGCAAAAGGATTATGTAGTAAACATTATTCTCAATTAAGAAGATATGGCAAAATATTTAAATATTCTAGTAGAGATAAAACAAATCATATAGAAATTTTAGAAGACCATGCTGAAATATTTTTAATAGATAAAAACAATGAAATTTGTGCAAAAGCTTTAATAGATTTAGATGGTGTAGATAAAGTGAAAAATATTAAATGGCATAGAAGTGAATTACAACGTAGTACTTATTATTGTTTATCAAATGACCCAAAATGGAAACGTATTCATAGGTTAATTATGGGAGTTACTGATAAAAATATTGTAGTAAATCATATTAATCATAATGGATTAGATAATAGGAAAAATAACTTACGAATTTGTACTAATAGTCAAAATATTTGTAATTGTCTAACTTCTAAAAATAATAAATCAGGATATAAAGGAGTTTATTGGTCTAAAGAACGTAAAAAGTGGTGTGCATAAATAACTATTAATAATAAAACTAAAGGTCTTGGAAGATATGATACTATAGAAGAAGCTATTGAGGCTCGTAAAAAAGCAGCTAAAGAGTATTATGGAGAATTTGCCAATGAAGATTAAACACATTTTTATAGGCATTTATAACTATATATTTAACTATAATAAAAAGCTATCTATACAGAGAATGTTAATATGTGAAAAATGTTAGTATAAACTAATATTAGATAATTATAAATTTTGTGATATATGTGGATGTTCTCTAATATTAAAAACTACTGTTAGAGAAGAGCATTGTCCTGTAAATAAATGGTAATATGGATAAAGACAGAGCAATTTTTAATCAGAATGAAAAGTTAGCCATGACAGTTAATGGCTTAGAAAGTGGCGGTATGCACTTTAATGTTAATGAAAAACAAGCAGATGATTTAGTAAAGAATGAAGCTATTAGTAAGTTTAATACTCAAGTAGATGAATATGTAAATCGTTTTGAAGAACATGCTAAAGCTTTAGAGAAAGCTGTTGAAGAATTTACTATGTCATCTAAAGCTGAGATTAGACCTATTGGTAATTATATTATCATAAAACCTTTTGCTGAGAATCCTTTTCAACGTATTAAAAAGGTTGGCGGACTTATCATTGATTTAGGAGGTCAAAAACCTCAATATAAAAATAATGATAATGGCGAAATTGAGGAAGAAGAGAATATTACCAAATCAGGAGTAATTGTAGAGGTAGGTCCTGAATGTAAATGGGCACAGATAGGAGATTGTGTATTCTATCCTAGAACTAGTATTATTCCAGTGCCTTTCTATAAACAAGGCTTAGAGCTTGTAAATGAAGCAAGATTAATAGCAATAGTAAATGATAATTTAACAGAGAGATTCAATGGAAGATAAAATATATTTCCAACCAGGTGAGGTTGTTACTTTAAAGTAGGACATTGGAAATGTTCCTAAGATGTTAGTAGTTAAAAAAGTAACTACTGTATTTAAAAATAAAGATACTGATGTATTAATTGGAATAAAGTGTAGATGGTTTACTACAGATGGAGTTTTGTAGGAAGCTGTGTTTAACACTAAGGATTTAATTAAATTATGATGGTTTCTTTTAAACAGGCATTTGATGCTGCTAGAAAAGCAAATAATCGCTATTTTTCTTGGAATGGAAATGATTATAATACTATGACTAAAAAGGAATAGAATTCCGGAATTGGGGATTATTTTAGTAAATTCAAAGATAATATTAGAAATAATTCTAATTTTTAGAAGGCTGCCTCTAATATGGTTTCTCAAATGATGGGAGTATTTTAGAATCCTACTAAAGGTAAATATGCTGGACAAGATTATAATATTGGAATATACTTTAAGCCATAGTTTAATAGTCCTGCTACTAATTAGTTAATAGATTAGGCTACTCTTCCTCCTAGCACATAGGAAATAACTTCTATAAATGTCCCAATTAATAATTTTAATCGATCTCAAGTAAGAGCTTTTATGTCTAGTAGAGGACTAGATCCATATGCTTATACTGGAGGTTAGAGAAAAGCTCTGAGAAAAGCTTTAAATTCTGGATAGGATGTTGAAGCTATCTTTAAATAGTGGAGTTAGGATAATCAACCTATATCTTATAATGCTGAAGGAGGTCTTTTAAAATTTGACGATGGAGGAACTATGGAAGATTTTAAAAAGTGGCTTAATTAGAAACTTCGTAAAGGAGAGTTAGAAGAATCAGACTTAAGTAAAGAAAAATTAGTATAGTTATATTAGACATTTAAAAAAGAACAATAGGGAGTACAAACTGCTATGAATGGTACAAAACTTAATTATATAAATCAATTAAATGGTAAATGTCCTTAGGGGACACATTTATCATATTATAGAATAGGAGGAACATTGTGTAAAAAGTGTGAAGCTGATGCTCATAATGAAAGTTCTGATCCTATTAAAGCTTTTAAATAGAAATGTGGCGGTAAGGTTAAAAAGAAAGAATTAGGTGGTGAGGTAGATAATAAAAAACCTAAATTAGTAAAAAAGCCTCAATCTAAACCAGGAATGATAAAACCAACTAATAAACGCCCAGGACCTAAAGATTTAAAAACACTTCCTAATGGTAAGTATCCAAAATATTGGACAGCTAATTAGCGAGGTTAGTGGGATAGAGATCATGATGAAGGAGATTAATGAGATATAAGCTAACTTCTAATTCTTTTAGAGGTTAGCTATTTTTATTTAATGTTAATATGAAATAATGAGTAAATGGTTTTAGTATAATTAGACTTTAGGAAAGGTTGAACTTGACGAGACCGAATTATTATTAATAAAAGAGTTTAGAGATTTATTAGATAATAATCGTAATAAAAGTAAAACTGATCCTAAAGGCGAACATAAAGAAAGAGCTTTCAGAGAATTATCTTATATATATCTAGCTATTGATTGGAATTCCCCATATCATAATTATGATGAATAGGATAGACATGAAGCAGCTATTGATGATTCAGGACTAACAGAGAATGAATTTAATGATTCAGTATTTAGAACTGCTTGTAGAAAATATTAGGAAATTCAAAATTCTAATAGACTAGTTAGAATGGTAAAAGCTGCTGAGAGTACTGTAGATAAATTAATAGATTACTTTGAAAATGTAGATCCTCTAGAAAGAGACCCTTAGACTGGAAAACCTATTTTTAAAGCTAAAGATATTATGGCGGAAATTTCTAAATTAGATGAAACTGCTGATGGATTATTAGCTCTAGAAGGAAGATTAAAATCTTCTATGCAAGAATCATCTAGTATTAGAGGAGATGCTCAAGAAGGATTTGACCCAGGAGACTTTTAATTATGGCTGAAGAAATTAAACGTAAACGAGGAAGACCTAAGAAAATACCTACAGTAATTGACGATGTAAAACCTAAAAAGAAGCCTAAAATACCTAAAGAAATTTAGGATATGATTAATAAAGTACATGGCACTGTAGAAGACCCTATGAAGGAAGCTGTGGAAAGTTTTAAATCTTAGGAAATAGTAGAAGAATCTAAACCTGTATTAGAAATAAAAGAGACTGATACTGATGAAGCTATCTTAGGTAAAGTTAGAGATTAGTCTGGATGGGATGTAAAAAAAGATGATCCTATACCTTATTTTGACGCTAATTTATCTTATGAGTTAACTGGATATAAACCCATTAATAAATACAGAGGTTTAGATTTTAATCCTTCATGGTTCACTGAAGCTAGAGATACTTTTGTAAGAACTGGACATTATACTAGATTTAGAAGAAACTCTAGAAGCTGGAGAGCTTTTTGGAAAGAATAGTTTATACGATGTAAATATGGTATGACTTCTCATGGTTATACTATTACTGGAGACCATTATTATTTTCTCAACTTTTATAGATTAAAAGATCTTGATAATGTTGAAGAAGCAGGTATGGGACGTCAGGAAATTTTCCCTAATTTTCTAGAAGGATAGTACGAATGGTTTCATTATTTAAAATTAGCTAGAAAATTACGTATGAATGCCTGTATGATGAAAGCCAGAGGGGCGGACTTACTGCCCTCCTATAAGGTGACTTATAGGTAATAAATTCCGAAATTTCGGTGAAGACTAAGGTGATTTAATCACGATAATATTTTTAAATTTTTATAGTACGAATAAAGAAGAACAAATTGAATTTATTAAGGATAATTATCCCGCAACAACACATCATATTTCTAAGAGAAGAGTTCGTCATAATTTTTTCTCTAGTATAAAAACAGAATTACAAGCTTATTTGTTAGGTTTTTTATACTGCTGATGGAAGTATTGATGAAAAACGTAAAACTCTTAGAGTAGAACTACAAAAAGGAGATTCTGAAATAGTATATTTATTTAAAGATAGTATTTCAGAAGATGCTAGATTATATCAAACTAAAGAAAAAGACTTTATGGGACCTAGAGGAAAAGTAATACATGCCCATGGTAATATAGGAGTAGATATAACAAGTGCTTAGTTATGTCAAGATTTAGTAAATTTAGGTATAGGATATAGAAAAAGTTATGAGGACCTAAAATTACCTAATATTGATAAATCTTTAATAAGGCATTTCATTAGAGGATACTTTGATGGTGATGGATGCATTTGTGGCTATATTAGAAATGATAATAGGAATCCAGATTATCCTAGAAAAGGATTTAGAAGATAGTTTGATATATGTGCTAAAAAATCTTCATTACTTCTTGATATATAGCAATTCTTTTCAAATTATAATATTAAAATAAATATAACATATGAGAAAAGAGACGATATGTATAGAATTAGAACTAGTTCTAAAAAAGAAATTTTTAAAATTTATCAGTTGTTGTATAAAGATTCTAATTTTTATTTAACTAGAAAATTTAATAAATTTAATCACTATGTTAATACCGAGGATCTACAGTTAATCGCTGAGACCTGTAACGCGTAGGAGATGAGCGTTAATGAGAGCAATAATTCTCCCAAGAGTTCGGAACAAGTATTAGATGACTATTATGAAAATAGTTACTGGGATTATTTAAATACTTGAAAATGTACGCTGACCTTATAAGAAATTATAAGAACTAGGAGATAAAAAGCTCCTAGGATAACAATGTGAGGATACTCAGAAATTGAGGCTAGTATAATTTCTAATAGTTATAATGTAATTAAAGGCTCCATAAATGTGTGCACAGCTTTTGCACAAACTTAGTTAGATAAATTGCTAGAAAAAGTTTGGGCAAATATTAACTGGCTGTATTATAATACCGATGGAGGTATGGCACATCTTAGTCAGGCTAAAAATAGTAATTATTTACGTCGTGCTTCTCATTATGAAATTAGAGATGGACAAAAAATAGAAGTAGGTTGGGGTTCTTAGATACAAGGAATTATTACTGATAAACCTGGTAAATTAAGAGGTGATCGTACAGATATATTAATGTTTGAAGAGTGTGGACTTTGGCCTCAATTTACTAAAGCATATACTTAGGCAGATGCTTTAGTTGGTTAGATTGGTAGATAGTGGGGTTTAAGATTAATGGGTGGTAGATAATTAATTGTTTATATCTAGTGAAACAATTCGTGCCACGTAATCGGGAAAAAACGGTGAACCCTGAGACGGGAATACCGTGCTAATATATTTAATAATATAAATATACAGTGTAACGCGTAGGTATTGAACCTCTTATTATAGAGAATATAATATACCCAAGAGTCCCCGACATATTAGTTATAATATGAAAATGTACGCTGGACTTATTCGAATCAAAGAATAAGAACTAGGAGATAAAAAGCTCCTAGGGTAACAATAATCGACTGGAGGAGAGTCAGGGGCTCAAATGGAAGGTCTTCGTAAAATGTATTACGAGCCTTAGCTTTTTGGAGTACTTCCTTATCGCCATAACTTTACTAAAAACGGAGAATATGCTATTACTTCTTTCTTTTTACCAGCATTTAGAACTATAAAAGAGTTATCTTTATTGGATAGTCGAGGTTGGCTAGATGATGAAGATGGTAAAGCTTACTTTAATAAGACTAGAGATTTAAAAGCTCAAGACCCTGAAGAATTTACTACATTCTGTGCTGAATATTGTTTTGATGGAGAAGAAGCTTTTTCATTAGAAGGTAATAATAAATTTAATAAAATATTAATAGCTGAATAGCTAGCTAATATAAGAATTCATAAAGATTCCCCTAAACCTGAAAGAGGAACTTTAGAGTATATTTTTAAGAATGGTTAGCATAGTAGGGGAAATATTACTGGGTTAAGATGGATAAAGAATAATAATGGTGATGTGCAAATAATAGAGCATCCAATATGGACTTAGGTATCTTATGATGAAGAGGATAATGAATTAAAATATGAAAAAATGAATGGTCTGTATGTAGCAGGTATAGATAGTATTGACTTAGGTATGGAAGATACATCAGCTTTAACTAAAGATCCTTCTAATTTCTGTATTGTAATTAAAAGAAGATAGTTTGGATTAAAAGACCCTACTTATGTAGCTATGTATAAGGCTAGACCTAACGATGTTCGTGATGCCTATAAAACAGCTATAAAATTATTACAATATTATAATTGTAAAGCTAATCTAGAAGCAACTCGTGTATCTATGCTTTCATGGGCTAGAGAAAAGAAATATTTAAATTATTTTATGTATAGACCAGTTGCTACTTATCCAGCAGGAAATAATCCTAAGCGTAGAACTATAGGTACTCCAGCTTCTGTAGCTATTATTGATCATCAGACTGATTTAATTAGAGACTACGTAAATGATTTTTGTCATAATATATGGTTTGAAGAAATGCTTGATGAATTAAGCCGTTATACTGATGAAATGAAACGTAAGTTTGATATTATAGCAGCTATGGGATTATGTGAGTTAGGTGATGAAGATATGATGGGAGTAACTCCTAGATAGATAGAAAATACTGATGATTCTTTTTAGGATTTTGGTTATTATATAGACCCAGAAACTGGTTATAGACGTAAAGGTATAATACCTAAAAAAATAATAACTAAAGCAACTATAAATAGTATATCATATGACAATTTAGGAATTAGAACAAGCAATCCTAGAGGCTATTGAGACTATGTATAAATGTAAATATGTAGGCTTATTAAAACTTACTAAATTACCTGTAGGATATAAACTTTAGTTAGGTTGGAGACACGATGATTATCCTATATCAATAATGTCGGATTCACCTACCGAAGAAGTTTTTCTTAAATATATAAAAGAAGAACTTAGAATACGAAGATTAGATAAAGTAAAATACTTTACTGGATATAAAATATATCCTGGATAGTTAAATACTTGCCCACACGACGATACTTGTAAATCATGTCAGAACAAGAAGTAATAGAATTAATTAATAAACACATTGGAGAGCTAGTAGTAGATAAAACTACTATTCAAAAATGCTATAATTATTATAATGGTGTTCGTGATGCTGAACAATTTTAGTATCTCGAAGATAATTATGGAATAGGATAGCCTACTTCAGTAGAATTTACACCACTTATTAAAAAACATTTAGATGCTTTAATAGGTGAATATTTAGGCACACCAATCATTCCAAAAGTAACTTGCAAAGATGAAAAGACTGTATCAACTATATTTAGAGAAAAATAGATATATATTTATTCTGAATTATAGAAAATATTTTAGTAGAAATTAAAAAATAATTTGATATAGGTTATATAGGGTAAAGACCCTACAGATATAATGGTTTAGAATTAGATGGAAGATTTAGTGGGAGACCTAGAAGATTCTTTTATTTCTAAATATGAAGAAGCCGCTTAGAATGTTATTGAGTATATAATGTAGTCTAGAAATACTGATTTAATAAATAAATTAAGAAAGATATTTTTAGACTTACTTATATCCGGAGATACCTTCTATAGAGTAAAACCTTCTGCTAATGGTACTAATATATAGATAGAATCTCCAAGCCCTTTAAATACGTTTCCTGAACGTAATCCAAATTCTCCTTATGTAAAAGATTGTAGTAGAATAGTTATTCGTAAGTGGCTAACTGAAGCTGAAGTTTTAAATACTTATGGAAAAGATTTATCCAAAGAAGATATTGAAAAAATAAAAGATAGATGGACAAATTCTTATTCTAGTTCATCTACCTATATAAGAACTACTAATGGAAAATTAAATCCAGGTATATAGTCAGGAGTTGAAATAATACCAGGTTATCCTAAAGAAGGATATTTAAATCATAGGTTAATAGAAGTATATGAAGTAGAATGGATTGAAACAGATTCAGACTTTATAATGCATAGACATTCTGCTACTAAAATAGGAACTGATATCTACATAATAGATGAAGTTGATAAAGATGTTGTACGAACTTAGGATAACCCATCTAAATGTACTTTATCAGTAAACGGTGTATTTTATTTAAATGAAAATAGTGAACCATATTCTTTAGTAAAAGCTTGTATGACTTTACAAGATAAATATGATCTTTTATGCTACTACCGTGATAATCTTATAGCAACTAGTGGTACTACTGGAGAATGGTTAGACATATCTTTAATACCTGCAAAATTAGGAGTAAATTTTTCCGAAAGAGTACAAAAATGGCTAGCTTATAAAAAGTCTGGATTAGGACTAATTGATACTTCTTAGGAAGGAAGAATGGCAAGTGGATAGGCTCCTATAAATACTATATTTAATGGCTTTGATGATACTATTAAAGTACAATCTATTTAGGCTATTCAATTAGCTATAGATAGTATTGAACAAACAGTATCTTCTATAACCGGAGTATTTAAAGAAAGATTAAATGGTATTTCTTAGAAAGACGCTGTAACTAATGTATAGACTAGTGTCAATAATTCTTTTGTTATAACTAAATAGTATTATCATCAAATGGATATTTTAACTGAAGAAATATTAATTGATTGTTTAAATACTGGAAAGAAAGTTTATAAAAAAGGATTAACAGGAATAATTAATTTAGGAGACAAATAGCAGAAAATATTTACTGCATTACCTGAAAATTTCACAGTTACTGATTATGGTATAACTGTTAAAACTAGTTCTGATATTACTTAGGAGATATAGTAGATGAAATAGATACTACCTTAGCTTATATAGGCATAGTTACTTCCTGCAGATATATTATTTGAAACTATTACTTGTAAGAGCCTTACTTCTATAAAAACTAGAATACGTAAAGCTTTAGCTAAACAAAAAGCTGAAAATAATTAGCTTTAGTAGGCTATACAATAGGTACAATAGTTATAGCAGTAGCTACAAGAATCCTAGAAACAGATTCAAAAATATGAATAGTAGATACAGTAGTTAGCTAAATAGGCAGATAACTTTAAATAGGAAGAGCTTAAATAGAAAATGGACTTAGAATGGTTTAAAGCTCAAACCGATAGATAGTTTAAAGATAGACAAGCTGAAGAAGATGCTAAACGTACTGAATTAGAAAGATAGTAGTTATATGATGGTAATCCTTATAATGATAAGGTAAAATAGTTAAGAAGTTAATGAGTGGTATAATTGGAACACAACTTTATAGCAGTGAAAATTAGACTAAGACACCTATATATCCAAAATCAAAAGCTGAAGTAATTGATGCTATTAATGGAAATAGTGAAACAAATGTATAGTAGTGGTTAAGTAATTTAACAACTTCTATAGGTCAAATTACTGAACACGCTATAAAATTAAATATAAAGATTTCTTATGCACAAACAGCATACAAGAATCTTGATGATATTAAAGATAATGAAAATATTTAGTGGGGAGAAAACTTTGTGCAACCAAGTGCAGAATTTCCATATACTTGGAAAAAGACTGAAATAAAAGCTAGCAGTAGTGCTGAAAGTTCAGCAACTAGTGTAGCTTATGAATTAGCTAGTGTGTCATCCTAGTCTACCCAAACTATATATACAGCAAGATCTGCTGATACTAAAGCAGTAACTGTAGCTTATAATAGTATTGATGATCATGGATCATCTATACCTTATTATAATGATACTTTAGAGAATATATTAGATATACCTGAAAATGCCGTATGGTCTAAGTCGCCTGTAAGTATTTCAGCTTCTAATCCAAATGGATACATAGCTACTAGAACAAGAACTAATACTGGAGAATGGGGAGCTTTTAATATTGCACAATATGCTAAATGGGCATATAATAGTATCCCTGTTTATAAATATAAAGTGACTGATACTATAAATATTCCTCCAGTTAAAGAGAATAGTGCCGATTATAGTGAAGTTGAAGGTTGGAAAGATTAGATTACAGAATCTTTCACTGGGTATTTGTGGATGATTAATGCTACAGTAGTAAATGATGTATATTAGTTAAATGGTTCTAAGGTATGGAGTTCTCCTACTTTAATATCAATTGTAAAATAATGGAATTTAGTATTGATATACATAACTCCTTATAGGGAGATATAACACTTGAAGATTTCTCTAAAGAATATGGTTATTATATTCCGGAAGGAAATGATTATCCGGATTCTAAAATAGAAGAAATAGATGGAGTCTCTACATTAAAATATAAGTATAGTAAAACAGTAACATTAAATACTATTCTTAAAGTAAATATGGAAGAAGCTATATTATAGGATGTTTTAATCAATAAACATGAAGATAATATGGATGTTTGTAGTTTCCATGTTGAAGAAGATGGCTATTATGTAGTTAATCATTATGTTCTCCCAACACGTTAGTGGTATGATAATTTTTTAAAAAATCCTGATACTGAATTATCAGAATTTATTTCAGAAGGTATATACTTTGTTGAAGATGATAAACTAAAAAAAGTAGTAAAAGGAGAAATTGTAGAAGCTGAAGTAAAAGAATTATTAGAACGTAATTATGAAGGAACAAATATTTTACATTGTAAGATTGATATATTTTTTAATGGCAATTTATAGCAGTGTTATATAAATTATTGTAAAAAAATATATGATTCTTTATTAAATAAATGTAAATCTTCAGAATATGATTCTAATATATATGCCAGAGATTTTATATGGATGACATTAAATATAATAGATTATTTAATAGGATTTAAATAGTTTTTAGAAGCGGAACGTATTATAGAACAATTTAAAACTTGTGGAGGATTTTGTACTGCTTCTAATACTAATACTAATAAATTATATTCTGATTGTGGATGCTCTAAAATGTGAAGCTATAAAGCAGTATAATATGTATATTAATAAAGCTATTAAGGGATATAAAAATGATTATCAATATATTTTAGCTTTAATTAGCTTTATTAATATGCCTATTCAATTAGAAGGTATGGAATATATTAAATAGCGATTATTAAATTATGGCAATACAGACTATTTACACTTAGGTAGATAATGCTAAATTAGAACCTTGTAAAAAAGGTAAACCAGTACTCCCATTCAAAATACCTTTACTAAGAAACAATTATTTAGGAGAATATAGAACTTAGGTTGAGAAAGATAAAGTCTTAAAGAATCTAGGTATTTTAGGAGCTACTGGAAAATATACTTATCCTTCAGATGTATAGTTAGATAGTTATAAAGATATAAAAACTGTATAGTAGGCTTTAGACTATTGTATAAGATTAATTTAGTCTTATGAAGTTAGTGATAAGAATATTAAATAGTTAATAGAAGAGGTTAAAACTATTTAGTAGAATATTACAGGATTACAAACTTCCATACAATAGAATACTGAAGATATTACAACGATTAATAATTCTATAGAATAGATTAATAACTCTATATTAGAATTTGATAAAAAACTGGAAGAACTAAACGTTGACGATAAAATTACTAACAGAATTAATCAACATTTAGCAAATTCTAAAACTATAGAATTAAGAGATAATACTTTAGAAGTAAAGATATCTAATGAAGAAGTAAATGCAGTTGTAGTTAGAGAAGATGGTATTTATGTAAATGATAATACAGAATAGGTGTAGTCTAATACTACTGCTATTGAATCTTTAAAAAATTCAGATAAATATCTTACAGGAACTACAGGTTCTTCTCCTTATACAGTAGGTGGAATCAAAGAAGGAACAACTGCTGAGTCTTTAAATGGTAAAACTATATCAGATATATTAGATTTAATGTTATTTCCTGCTTATGTTCGAAATTTAATTCCTCCAACTTTATCTTATTCAGCATTACCTAGTTTAGTAGAAGTAGGAAGTTCTCTTTTACATCCTGAGTTAACTTTTACTTAGAATGATGCTGGACCTTAGACTTCCACAGTAGAAACTATATCATTTAATGATTCTCATTATGATAATGTTTCTTATATAGGAATAGGAGTATATAAATATGAAGCAACTGTTAATTATGAAGCAGGAGAATATTTAGTCAATAATAAAGGAGAAACAACAGATTCTAGAATAGAAGCTGGCAGTATCTCAACCTCAGCTTCTACAACAGCTACTTATCCATGGTATGCAGGTACAAATACTTAGGTATTTAAATAGAACCTGGTGGCATTTAATACTGATTCTGGAATATAGGAAATATCTCTTTCTGGTAGAGCAGTTATTAAACTGCCAGGAGCTAATTCTTAGTTACTATCTTTTAAAGTAAATGGAGGTCTTGGATTTTTAAATGTAGACTTAAATGGTTGGACATAGACAACTGAATAGATAAATGGAATTACTTATAAGGTATGGTCAAAAAATGATGAATATTCTTCAGTACTTCCACATTAGTTACAATTTAAATTAATGTAGTAATGGGATTTAAATACTAGGGAGATTCAACCATTGGAGTTTCGTTAACTGTACAAACTCCAAAACCATTAGACACTAGGTTAGTTGTGGATACTAGAGCAGACTTATATAGTATTCCTGCTAAGTATGCTTATAACGGAATGCCAGTAGTATGTGTTGCTGATGGTAATATTTATACTTTAATAGATAAAAATAAGATAGGAGAAGCTGTAGGATGGAAAGCTTCTTATGAAGCAATTTAGATAATTACTTGTACAGAGTAGGAATATAAAAAGTGGTAGGATAATACTAATCCAGATTTTACTCCAAAAGATGATAGTCAAACTTGGCTGCATCAAGATACTTATTATTATATATATGAAGAAAGTATAAGTGATAAAGGATAGTATTATGTATCATATACTTAGTTTGAAGATTTAACTAATCAAGTAAATAAGAAAGCTACTATATCTGCTTTAAATAGCTTATCTGAAAAAACTGATAAAGCACTACAAGATTTAGCTAAAGTTTATGCTACTCTTGATGATATAGATAGTTCTAACCCTGAATCTAAGCTATCTAAAACTTTAGATAGTTACTATACAAAATAGAAGGTAGATGATATCTTCGTAACTAAAGAAAGTTTACGAGGTGACGGAATTGAGGGCGATAACTTCGTATTTGTTACAAAATCATAGTATGATACTGATTAGCAAAATCTTAATCAATATAAAGAAGAAACTACTAATTAGATAAATACTAAAGTAACTACTAATTCTGAAGCCCAATTAAAATCTATATCTAATGAAGGTACTACACTTAGTATAGGTTAGAAGGTGGCAGTAAATGGAGAAGATGTTGCTTTAGATAAAGATGTTCCTAAAATAGTAGTTATGGATTAGTAGGAATATGATGACTTAGAAACTAAAGACCCTGATGTTTATTATATGACTCATGGTACTGAGTCTGATAATGGAGGCATAGTTTCAGGTGAATTCTTAGAAACTAATTACTATAATCAAGAACAAATAGTTGATTTATTTAATTATGCTTTACAAAATTTATTTACTGTTTCTGGTAAAGTTCTAGAATTAGGTGTTCATGCTTTAGACATTATTTTGGTGGATAAACCTACTGATCAAACTTTTGATTACGATGGAAATATCCATAAATTAGAAAGTACAGACTATTATAATGTTATAGGTGATGGAGGATCTGAACCAGGAACTTATAGATTTAAAGTAGTATTAAAAGCAGGAAAAAGATGGAGGGATAATACTAATACCCCTATATTTATAACTTACACTATTAATTAGAATACTAAATAATGAAAACATTAAATCAATTAAAAATTGGGGACATTGTGTATGACTTAGCAGCTAAATTTGATGCTGAGGATAACAATATTAAAGATACTTATTCTACAAAAGAATATGTAACTTAGAAGATATCTGAGCTAGTTAATTCTGCTCCAGGAACATTAGATACTTTAAATGAGATAGCAGTAGCTTTAAATAATGATCCTAATTTTGCAACTACTATAATTACGTAGTTAGGAACTAAAGTTGATAAGGTAGAAGGTAAACAATTATCTACTGAAGATTTTACTACTGCTTTAAAAACTTCATTAGAAAATCTTCCTGGAGAAATTAGTGGTAAATATGTAAAACCTTCAGGAGGTATTCCTAAAACAGATTTATCTTCAGAAGTTCAGGAATCTTTGAATAACGCAGATAGTGCTATACAGGATATTTCTAGTAAAGTAAATAATTCGACTTATACAGAAGATAAGAAAACTTTTGCTCTCAAAACAGAAATACCTACAACATTACCTGCTAGTGATGTTAGTGCTTGGGCTAAAAAATCTGTTAAACCTACCTACACTGCTACAGAAATTGGTTTAGACCAAGTAAATAATACTTCGGATATGAACAAACCTATTTCTACAGCAACCTAGGCTGCCCTAGATGGTAAGGTAGACAAAGTTCCAGGTAAATAGTTATCTACTAATGATTACTCTGCTGAAGAGAAGAGCACAGTAGCATAGTTAAAAGCTGATGTAGAATAGTTAAAATCTACTGTAGCAACTTTAACTACATCATTACAAGAGCTTGAAGCTAAGGCTTAAAAAGATCTAGGCAAATGATATATAGAAATGGTAAATTAATAACTGAAGTTCATTAGAATATTAAAGAATTTATTGATTAGATATAGTAGCTTGTCTAGAAAGATATTGGAGCTATATATAAAGGTTCTCAATTAGTTTGGGTAACTGTATATAACGCTATTAAAAGTTGCTATGGCAGTGGTACCTGGATACAAGATAAACCTTGGTTAGATAATGACTTTTGGAAAAATAATTAATACAAATGGCAATTTAGAATTTAAATAAACAAGATTAGCTAGATCTAACAATGAATTGGGATGGTGTTACAGGCTAGCAGGTAGAAGATTTAATATCTAGACATTTACCTGCTAGCATGGGGTACGATAGCTCTAGTAATGTATTAACTATTGCTAATACTAATGGAGATACTATCGTACAAACTGAAGTAAGTGTAGCTCAACCTATATATAATCATTCTATATAGATAGAAGGAGTATATTTTAATAATACTGACTCCGAAAATTAGATAAATAAAGATACTATACTTTGTAAATTAGGTACTAAAATATATTTAGGAGTAAGATATACATACACCGCTACTAATCCATTAACTAATAAAGTTACTCATGTAAATAGTACTTAGAAATTATTTGTAAATATTGGAAATGGTTTTATATAGTTAGAATAGGGTATAAAATCTTCTCCTGATATATAGTACATAGAAATTACAAATTTATATACTAAAGTAACATCTTCTAATATATCTGTTAGAGCTATAGCATCTGCAAATATAGAAGATAAAACAGTAACAGCTATCACTACTAAAAAGATTCAAGTGGTTAATCCTAAACTTAGATATTCAGGCAAATCTTATATAGTTTCGGGTACTGCTGGATTTGAAGTGCAAGATGGTGGAGGTGCTTCTTATTTAATTTACTATAAAATAAATGGTTCTACAGTTAAAAACTAGGATAATTTAATTTTAGCATTAACTAATACAGGAGTAAACACTATCGAAGCTTATGTAGCGGTAGCTAGCAATGCTTCTATTAAATCTGATACTTTAAAGGTTCAGGTAATAAATACTAAGGAGATAACTTCTTTTGATAAAGTATTATATGCTATAAATGAAATATCCACTGGAGTAAATAACTGGGAATTTAGTAAGTTATATAAATTATCTATATACTTCAAAGGTTAGTCTTAGGAAGAATCTACTATAGTTACTAAACTTACTGAAACTGGTAACTCAGAAGACTATAAGTTAAATAAAACTAAGACAATAACTTTAGTTGGGGATGACGGAGTTATTGAATAGGATGTTAGTTATTTCTTAGGAATAACTGCCTCCCAAAAAATATTTAACACTGTATTAGTAGTAAATATAGATGGAGAGGATATAATATCTTGGGATACCTCTACGATTATTAAAGTATCTAATAAAGGTTCTTTCAGTTATACTTCTGATTGTTCTTATTATTTTGATTAGTATTCTCCTGATAATTCTAATATTATAACTAAAGAAGTTCTTGATAAAGTAATTTCTCCTGATGGATTAACTACTGACGATGCTTTAACAGTATTTAGATTATCTGCTGGAAATTATCCTAATAATATTATTAACTTAGATTTATCTGACTAGTTAACTAATTAGGGATTTACTTTTGAGTTAGATTTTAAGTCTTATAACATTAGTGATGAAACTAAACCATTATTAAAATTAGGAAGATTTATATTATATCCTACAGAACTTAACTGGCAATATGGTAACGTAGACACAACCCAAATAGATACTACTGCTAAAAGTTCTATATTTTAGGGAGATACAAGAACTCATATTTTAATTGAAGTTGTTCCTAATTTTAGAGCTCCTGCAAGAGAAGTTCCACAAGAAGTTAAAAAAATAGCTAACAAAACAACTAATTTAGTTAGAATATTTATAAATGGAGGTATTGATCGTTTATATAAATATGATTACTTGACAGATTTCTAGTATGACGGATTTAATTTAGAAGTTAGTCCAGAATCTGCAGATCTTGATATCTATGGACTTAGAATATATAATAGAGCTTTAACTTTAAAAGAGATAGAAAATAATTATATCTCTACTATGTCTTCTGTTACTGAAAAGTCTAAATTCCAGTAGTTAAATGACTTAGTTGCTACTGATGCTAATAATGATACTTATATATCTTATAATAAAGTTAAATCATTATATAATACTTTGGTATATATAATGCCAAATACCCATGGATATCCTCATTAGTTTAATTTAGTTAAAGGAGTATCTATTAAAGGATGCACAGTATTTATAAATTATGTAAATAGTATAGCTACTGAAGAAAGCCATATTTTATCAGAAGCACAGATAAATCGTTGCTCTGGTAGATTTATTAATACAGCTATTAGTGGTCAAGGTACCTCTGCTATGAAATATTATTGGTATAATATTCAGATGAAGAAACCTACTTTTACTTCATAGGGATGTTATAATGAGGAACTTGATGAGTATGTTAAGCCTACAGGAGATAATCCAAATAACTATTAGTATAATAGTAAGTATTACTATATGCCAGAGGATACAGATTGTGCTATTGGTATATAGAAGTTATGTGGTAAATTTAATTATGCTTCTTCTATGTAGTCTCATAAAATAGGCGCGGTTAAAGCTTTTCATGATTTATGGGATGCTTGTGTAGACAAATCAGACTTCACACCTGAAGAAATAAAAGGAAGAAAAGCTTGTCTTGAAGATACATTTATAGCATTCTATGTAGAAACTGATTTAAAGGATGTATCTAATTATAAGCTATCTGATTTGGCTTAGCTTGATGATTCTAAAATAATGTTTGCTGGATTTTAGACTTGGGGTTCTGCAAAGGGAGATAAAAATACATTTGGTTATTCTGAAAATACAACTCCTGAATATATTTTACTGGAAGGAGCCGAAAATAATGGAGAATTGTGTAATTGGTTAGCTCCTTGGAGTCCTAGTATAGATATATTAAATGGTGAAACTTGGAAAACCCAATAGTTAGTAGTAAATGAAGGAGCGCCTTCTTATGTATTATCTGATTCATTTGATGTTGATTTTGGATTAGATAGTTCTGATGATGATGGAAATACAATGTCCACTAGTGGATAGAAAACCTTAAATAAGTTTATAGAAGCATATAATTTTGTATATATGCATACTATTAATTTATTACCTTATAAAGAAACTTATTCATTAAATGACCCTCGTAATACTTCTCTTGATATAACTAAAAAGTATTATATTACAAGTATTAATTATTAGGATAATACTTATTTTAAAGGAGCTTAGTGGGATGTCTTTAGATATGATAAATATTCTATGCTATGGGTTCCGGCTGGATTGCCAGTTTTAAATGATCATGATGGCTCTTAGAAATTATCTACAGTTAGAAGTGCTTATAACACTGATGTCTATGAGTATGAAACTTTTAACTTGAAAAAATTCCATGAATAGTTAGGCACTTCTGGAGTTGAAAATATTAATACTTATATAGAAGATTTAAAAACTGATTTCAAAAATAAGTTTGGAACATATTTCCATGTTGAGGATGTAATATATCATCAAGCTTTCATTAGATTATTTGCAGGTACTGATAATAGAGCTAAGAATACATATTTCAAATTATTTAATAAAGATTGCAAAATCTAGTTATTAGAGGATGATATGGATACAATCTTAGCTACTGATAATAGAGGTTTATAGAAAAAACCTTATTTCTTACTAGAACCTTCTCTAGAATCTGATAAAACTTATAAGTAGATGTGGGGAGGATCAAGTGCATTCTTTGAACTAGTAGATATAACTTATAAAGATAAGATTGATGATATGTTATCAACAATGTTATTATAGATGAAGTTTGGTTCTGCTGAATCTTCTTTAGATACTTGGATGACTTAGTATTTCTATTATGTGTAGAAATATTATCCAGCTGTAACGTATAACTATGTATCTAGACTAGCTTATGAATGTGCTCAAATATTCTTTGATAATTAGAAAGAAGCCGGAGTAACTTGGGCTAATAATGGACAAACTCCAGTATCTTAGGAACATGGTAGCTGTTTAGAGAGTGAAATAGCTTTTATGCGTAAAAGACTTACAATGTTTTTAAGTCAAGCTAGAATAGCCACTTTTGGACGTGAGGGTGCAGGTATTCCTATTAAAGTAAAGGAAGATACTCAAGATCCTCAAACCTACAAGGTAAAAATTACTCCTTACTAGTATTTATATTTAGGATATTTAATTGGTAGTGTTAGTAATCTGTATCTTACTAATAGAGTAAGTGCTGGAGAGACTGTTGAAGTTACTATATCTTTAACAAATGATGCTTCTTATTATGTATTAGGAGGTAATTATATACAAAGATTTGATAATTTTAACTAGGTATTATTTAATTAGGGAGACTACTCTTTATCAGCTCCAAAATTATTAGAGTTTTCTGCTAATACAGGTTCTGATAAATTACCTTTATTCCAGCCACCTTCTCTAACTTTAAATTGTAATGTGTTAGAGAAATTAGATTTAACTAACGTACGTTCTTTAACTACTATAAATCTTGATTCTAAACACACTCCTAAGTTAAAGGAAGTTATTCTTACAGGAACTAATATAGCTACGGTAACATTACCTACTGGTAGTAGATTAACTAAAATACACTATCCAGCAGCTTTGACTAGTTTAGTTATCACTGATAATGAAGGTTTACAAGAGGTTAGATTTGAAAGTTTAAATAACTTAGAAACAGTTGATATTAATTGTGCTAAAGTTGGACAATTTAATATTTCAAATTTCTGTGAATAGTTAATTACTTGTCCTAGTCTTAAGTCAGTCACTTTAAGAAATTTAAATAATAGAATCTCTTTAAAAGCTTTAGAGAAATTAGTATTACTATAGGCTAAACTTACTGGTAAATTAACTATTGCTAATTCTGACAATGAGTTAGAAGGTATTAGTTATAATGATAAAGTTAATTTAGTAAGTTTATATGGAAATATAGATTCTCAAGATAATAGTTTATATATTAATTATAAAGTAACTACTGCTTATAATATCTCCTGTGAAACTGAGATTTCAGTTTATGGTCAAGGATATTCAGGAAATCCATTTGGACTAAGTCTTGACGGTAATAATGTAGCTTTAATTACTGAAAGAGGAAAGGTAATTCCAGATATTACTTATAGATTTAATTCTGATGTATCAGATGTAGCTACTATAAATAATAGAACTGGTGTTATTACTTTAAAAACAGCTTCTTCCTCTAAAACTACTACAGCCACTATTACTGTAAAACTTACTAATGGTAATACTCTAACCTCTGGAACTATAAATATTTACTTTGCTTGGAGAGCTCCTGAATTAGGTAACTTTGTTTATGCCGATGGTACCTACTCTAGTGCTTATATGCCTAGTAAAACATTAATGGGACTAATCTTTGCTATTAATAAAACTTCAGGTACTGAAGGAACAGCTTATATAGTTGGTAAGGAATACTTAGACCCTTAGTATGTAGGATATACAGATGAAGCAAATTAGGGGGCATCTGATGAAAGAAAAGATCTTTATAATGTAAAATTCTGGTTAAATAACTAGGTACCGGGACTTGGAGATACTTATTATATTACTAAAGGTGTTGAGAGCACTGTAGATGCCGATGCTAATTAGCCTATTACTGTGACTACTTTTAAATAGAAGATCCCTTCTACATTTACAGGTAAGGCAGATACTTAGGCTTACGTAAATAATGTAAACTCTACATTATTACGATTATTAGTTAGAACTTATCCTAATTTAATTCAAGCTACTGGGGGCAGTTATGCAATAACTACTAAAGAAAATTTAGATGCTTTATTAGCTAATATTCCAAATATAAGTAATTAGCATCTAGAACAAATGTAGTGTTTATTGTATCCATATTTCTATGAAACATATTTGTATGAACCTACAGTAACTGAAGAAGAAAAGAATACTCAAGCCTTCTAGAATTATTTTAGTAAAGGTAAATGGTATGTACCTTCATACTAGGAATTAGCTACTTTAATTTATTACAGAGGTTATAGTGCAGCAGGAAATAATTTCTCCACTGGAGATATTCCTATAAAATCTAATATATCAGATACCATACCTAAAGAATCAGGGGATTTAAAAAATCCTATATTCTCTACAGCTTATAAAAATGCTGGTAACTATATGCCAACTGCATGGAATACTTTAGCAGACTCTAATAACTTATGTACTAATACAGATGCTACATGTCATAACTATACTTACTAGGAAATAAGTAATTATTCTGTAAGCGGATATGAATATAGTTACCAATGGGTACCTGGCAGTAATGAGGGAAATACTGGAATGGGAATCTAGGAAGCAGCATATAAGGGATGGAGATTACTAAAACATAAACCTCTTCCTTGTACACAATTTAATTATCAATAGAAATAATGGAATAGTTAAATATTAATATAGTTAAAAATTCTACTTATACCTTAGATGAGATATTTAATATATATAAAGAAGCGTTTCCAACTAATAAACAATGGTCTGAAATATTAACACTAAGAGAAGGAGTTTTAAACTTCTTCTCTTTAAAAACCATATTAAAGAAATCTATTGTTTATTATGACGCTTCTAAATATGTTAATTCATTTTATTATTAGGATAAACAATATTGGTTAAGTAAAGATGTTAGAATAGGTTTATTTAGATTAATAGACAGTGGTACAAAATAGATAACTTTACAATTAAATGATAATTATTTAATTATTTCTTCAGATAAATTAAAAGAATTTCTTAATTAGTTAGAGGTATATGCTGGGAAATGTTTTTCAATAACTGCAGAACATCTTTAGAATATAAAATAGATAAGTACTATTGAAGAATTACTTAAATATGACTACACTGCTAAATATCCAAATAAGGTTATTTTAAATGAAAATTAGTGTTAAAAAAGATATTGGGCTAGGAGTCAAGGATTCTTAGCTCATTTCTGCTTCTATACGTATTCCTAAATAGAAAGAAATTAGTAAAGAACCTAAAATAACTATTCCTGTAGTATAGGAAAAGTAGGAGATACCTAATAAAGAAATTATCCAACTTCCTGAAATAATAGAGCCTCCTAAATAGACTTATGGAGTAATTCATAATGAACAACCTGTTATAAAACAAGAACCTTCTAAAGAAGTAAATAAAGATTCTATTATTGATAAAATAAATACGGGATTTGGTTGTGATAATGCTTTACATAAAGATTGCCCTAAACCTTAGTGGCATCAGCATTTATGTAAAGAGAATTTTTTAGGAGAATTTAAAACAGAATTAGAAAAATAGTTAGCTAGAGATAATTTAGATATATATAGTAAAACTTAGATAGATAAATTTATAAAAGATTTATCAGGAGTAGATTTATCGTCTTATATTACTAAAGATTATTTTAATGAAGCTATATAGAATTTAGATTATGTAAAATCCTCTCTAAAATCTAATATAGACTACAATATACCAGAAAATTTATTTACATTATGAGTACCCAAATAAAAAGATTATATCAAAACAATTAGGAATTCGTACCTATTACTTTAGCTGAGGCAGTAGTAGTAAACACTACTAATATTCCTGGATTAAAATCTTTAGGAATTACTACATTAGATAAAGTATTAAAAACTACTTTAGGAATTGTTGGAACTAATACTCTAAATATAGATACTATTAATAAAACTCTTACTAGTATAAATAATACTTTATAGGATAAGTAGGATAAACTAACTGCGGGTGATGGAATTACTATTTCTCCTGATGGTGTTATTAGCGTTACTAATACTAGTACCTTAGGATTTTAGTATAAAATAGTTACTGTGTTACCTTCTCCTCCGGGAAAAGACTACGAAAACATTATATACTTAGTTCCTAATCCTAAAGGAGTAAATGGTAATATTTTTATAGAATATATTTGTATTAATAAAGATTCTACCTATATTTGGGAATAGATAGGTTCTTTAACAACAGATGTTAACTTAGATGATTATGTAACTAAAACTGAATTTAATGCTTTAAAATCTATAGTGTTAACAGCCCAAGATGTTACTACATCATCAGGAGTTGCAGTCACAGTAAATTATAATATACCTAATAATTTATACGATGAGTAATAAATTAATTAAAGTAGTATTAGCAAACGATTAGGTATTTCCACAAACTGTAGCAGAGGCTGTTTTAATTAATGGGGATTAGGTGACTACTTTAGATAAAGTTCTTCCTAAAAAAATAGAGAATATAATTACTCCTAATAACTCAGGATTAACTGTTTCTAAACAAGGAACTTCTATAACAATTGCACATACTAATAAAATTATACCTAATGAAATTCCTAAGTCTTATTTAATATAGTATGATTAGAATGGGCATATTGTAAGTACTGAACCTATTAAAAAATAGATAACAACCGTAAATAATATTGTATATTCACAATATGATGGAAATGCAGATTCTAACATAAATTTTGGAGATGACTTTACGATAAATAACAATAGTATTTCTCTCAAATGGGAGGATATAAGTTAGTAATAAATAAAATGGCATTATTAAATTTTGCGACTTCTTACAATGATGTAGCTGATAAGTTAAAATTAGCTCAATCAGAGACAGGTGATTATATAAAATTATATTTTACAAAAGATGGTCATATAATTACTCATGGAATTGATTATATTCCTTGGGGAACTGGAGTAATTCCTATAGATAAGTTGCCTGTAAATAATACTGTAGCAGATAATAAACATTTATGGGATAGTAAAACTATACTAGATAAGATTAATTAGTCGTTTGTAGCTAATGATGCAATGCGATTTAAGGGCACTATAGGATTAACTTCTGCCAATAATTATATTATTAATGGAACTGAGGCAGAATTTCCATCTAAAACTGCTAAAGTAGGTGACACTTATAGAGTAGTAACTGCTGGAAGGTATGGCGGGATATAGTGTGAAGTAGGCGATTTACTTATTTGTATTACTGCGGATTCAACTGGTGAAAATACCGCGTGGACAGTAGTTTAGACTAATATTAATGGCTAGATTTATCATACAATAAACGGAGTTTAGAAAGGATTTTATTCTAATGATACTAGTACTTTTTCTATTTTTGCTCCTACTACTGCTGGAGCCTTGGGATAGGTTTTAACTAGCAAAGGAGGTAATAGTGCTCCAATTTGGACAAATTAGTCAGAAATTATTGCTGGAGGATTAACAGATGCTGCAAAGAAAGCTTTGTTTACAACTCTAACTTATATAAATGATGTATTAACTGTTACTATTGGTGGCACTACTAAAACTGCTACTATACATGGACGTAGAGCTGTAAATGTTAATTCAACAGAAGTGCTATCTATTTCTGATAGTACTGCTCTTAACTTTAAAAATGGTAATGGTATCTCTTTTACTTGGGATAGTATAAATAAAAATTTATCAGTAAATGCTAACACTAACTTTAGTACTGATTTAGTGAGTAAGAACTATGCAGTAAAAGTTGATTCTAATTAGTAGCTATATGTTAATGTTCCTTGGGCTAATACTACTTATGGAGTTGTTTCAAAAGATGCAAATGGCTTAGCCCCACAATTAATAAATACAAATAAGACTTTTATAGGACAATCTTTCTATTTATTAGCATCATCTGATGGTTAGGCTACTCCTAGTTGGTATAAACTACCTAATAATTCATTTGTAAATTCTTGGAGAACTATTAGAGTTGGTGGAGTCTCTATAGGTAATAAAACTCTTAATTTTATGCCAACTGGAGATATCTATGTAAAAACTGCAGATTAGAATAGTACATCTACCGATGAGTTTGATATAGGTTTTGGTCTAGCATGGTATAATGTTAGTACCGGTAAATATGAATATGAATAATAAATAATGAAAATAGCATTTAATCCCTCTACGGTGGCAGCCTTAACAACTCCGCCAAATAACAAAGATATTACATTTGACCTCAGTGGGCGAAATATATTTGCACAAGGGGTTAAATTTTATGGTACAGATACTAATACTTGGAGAGATATAAAAATAAATAATGTAAGTATAGGTTCTCATACTTTAGACTTACGAAATGGTAGTAATACTACATTAACTAATACTAATGGTATAGTAACTATCAATTCTACTTGGAGACCAGTAGTGGATAACTTAACTAGTGATTCCACTACTAGTTCTCTTTCTGCTAAACAAGGTAAAGTTTTAAAAGCTTTAATTGATGGCAAGTCTAATTCAGATCATAATCACGATGATAGATACCTAAGACTAACAGGTGGTTGGATGTCGGGTGATATTAATTTTGGAGGTGACAATAGAATATTCTGGGGACGTAATACTGATTCTGCATATATTTCATTTAAAAATGATGGAGATGGGGATGTTGATTCTTATATGAGTTTTGTTACTGCTGATAATGGTAAGGAATACTTTAAATGGAGTCATCGTTCTGGTACCACTATTAAAGAATGGATGGCGTTAAGAAGCGATGGTCTTAGAGTAGGAGGGACTAAAGTTAGCTTAGAAGGGCACTCTCATAATGACCTTTATTATACTAAAGTTGAGTCTAATGCGAAATATATAACTGATATAACTACTTCTGTAAATAAATTAACATTTACTAAAAATGGGTCTAATATTATTAGGGATATTACAGTAAATGTAGTTCATAGCTAGGGAAGGTTAACTAATGCTACTACTACTAAAGCTAGTCCGGGGTTATTTATATATGATAGTTATGAATAGACTATAGGAACTAATCTTTATAGTTCAGTATTATCAATAAATACTGGAGGAACTATTCAAATAGCTGGAAATTGGGGGGACGAGTATGCTAGAAATCTTTATTGGAGAAGTTAGTCAGATAGAAATGTTGTTAATTATCCATGGAAATCTTGGAGAACTATTTTAGATAGTGAGAATTATGCATCTACTCTAGATTCTCGCTATTATACATAGTCAGAGGTGGATAGTCTTCTCGATGCTAAATTAAATAGACAAAATCTGACATATGGCACTTGGAATCCTAGAGGTTATAATTTGGCAGCTGATTATTATTGTAATGGAGGAGATTTATCTATCTCTGAATCAGGACGTAAGATACATGTATCCATTGATGGTTATTTTTGGTAGAATGAGGGTAGATACAGAGTGTTAGATACTTCTGATGTTGAAGAATTAAAAAGTAATTTGACAGTATATTAGCATTTATCAGATACAGATGCTGCTCGGTATCCTCTAATATGGGGAGGAGATTCTCATAATAACACCAGTGATTCTATTGGAGCTGTTTATAAATCTTATGATAAATTATCTTGGCAGACTAGTAGTTAGACATTATATGCTACCAACATTCAAACAAATAATATTAAAAACTTATCTATAGGAGGAGGCATTTATTGGAATCCTTATGCAGAATCTACTACAGATAATACTGATGCAGCTTCTATTACTGTAGTTAGATCGGGTGTAGCAGGAGGAACTACTTTAGTACTTAGTTAGATGAGTGATACTAACGATACTATATAGTTTAAAACTAATACTGCTGCTAGATTGTATCATAATAGTTATCCAATATTAACTACTTAGAATACTTATGTAAGTAACAATAAAGGTTATATAAATGGTACTGAGATTACTTAGGTAAATAATTCTAATACTCTTGGTGGAATGCCAAAAAATTAGGGTCAAGCACCATTTGGCACAATACCTTGTATAGGAAATGATGGTATAATGGAAATAGGTAAGTGTATTGACTTTCATAATGATAATAGCGGTAGTTATGATTATTCTACTAGACTTTAGGCTACTAATAATTATAAAAATACAGTTAATTTACCATCAGAAAGTGGTACATTAGCTTTAACTTCTTATGGAGGAGAGCTTAGTAGTCCTATATTCTTAGGACATTTAACTTTAACTAATGGTGATGATGGTACTATAAGTAGTTCTTTCCATTGTCTAGGATATTCAGTTCCATTTACTTATACCAGAGGAGGAAATTATTGTAAAATTGTTATCCCTGATACAACATCTCTAATATTTTATATTACTGCAGCTATTGCATCCGTACATTATTCTGGAGGAGGAATGGATACTTAGGTAGGTAATCATAGAGGAGAAGGTGCTTGGTGGCTCCATTGCTATGCTGCTGGCTATAATGAAGTAAGAGTAAAAGGATTTTATCCAGCTAATGGTAATAATGATAGTTGTTGGGGTGGAAATCCTTTATATTCTTATTATGCTGGAGCTAATGTAATCACTGTTTGTATATTTGGACATGCTGTACACAAAAAAAATTATTAACTTTTGATTTATTATAAAATAATATACAATTATATATGTTTAATAAAAATAAATGATTTATGACTTTAAATGATGTTTTGACAAAACAGAATCTTATTACAAAGATTCTTTTAGCTGGTAACGGCAAAGAACTCTCTAAGGAGTTAAAAGTAAAGATTATGAGAATTAGAATGTCTTATAATAAGATTAAGAAACAGTTTGATGAAGATACACAAGAATTTAGTAAGCAAATTGTTTCAGATGAATTAAGAGATTTAGCTAATAAGACAGAGCGTACTCCTGAAGAGGAAACTAAGTTTAATGAGTTGAATAATAAAGCTAATTCAGAATATCAGGAATATCTTGTACAAAAAGGTAATGAAGATATTAAGGATGCACCTGAAGACACACTTACAGAAGATGAGTATGGTGATATTCTTGATATAAATTCTGATGGCGAGTATGAGATTAATGGTCAGAAAGTAAAAGCTGCTGACCTTATGGAAGCTTTTTATGAATTATTTGTCAAGTAATGGAAATAACAAAACAAAACGAAATTTATCAAATAAGTGATTCTACAGAAAAATATAATATCTCAGGATCTTTGAATATTAATTTAGATAATTCTTATTCATTTAATATTAGCATGACAGATGCTAATAATTTTAAGACTATGAGTTATTATAAAACAGTTACATCAGACCATATTGATGTAAATTATAGTGCACCTAAAGATTCTGAGGAAGATTTACTTAATTATATAAAAGATAATATGCAAGTTATTTTAGATAAAGTAAATAAACAGTAAAATTTTTAAATTATTACGACTATGAGAATTATTAAAAAAAATTTCTAAATCTTTAACACCAAAAGAGTAGTACTTGGAAAAGTATGGTAAACATTTTACTATTAAATTAGCAGATTTTGCTAGTGAATAGATGGTTAATTCCGATGGAACTAATAAACATTGGGATGTTTCTGATGTAAAATAGATTATTGATGAATTAGGATATATTATTCCAATTAGTAGTACTATAGGAGATATTATTTATACTGCCAACATGGCACATGCAGATTTTTACCCTTTATTGTTAAAAGATGCTAAATCTTGTATAATATATGCTATGGAAGTAGCAAATGATAAAGATGGATATGAAGGTATTTAGTTTTGCAGATGGATGGCAGATGTAAAGAATAAGAATTTAGAAATTGATTGGGAATCTTTCATTTAAATTTAATTAACAAATAAAGTAATAAGGAATTATTAGAGATGGTGACTACGTAGTTATTATTTTTAATAATTCCTTATTTTTTATTTTGGCTGAACATTATTTAATATATATTAACAATACAATTAGATACTAGTATTTATAGATGAGTTTTTCCTTGAAAAATTGAGTAAATTATTTTTAATTATGAGCGACACTGTAGAAAAAATTTATTGTACTGATAACAATGATGCTTTATTGGCTTCTGTTATGGGTAAACAATGCTAATAGTGTTTAGAATGCAGAAATTTAGGGATAGTTAAACGCCATTAGAAATCAAATGTCAGATAACTAGAATAGCGGTCTCCTAATGGATGCTGTTAAGGGTAATAATAACGCTATTACTCAGCTAGCAAGTAATCTGAACTGCGATTTTAATTCACTTAACAACGCTATATGCGCTGTACGTTCTGGAATACAGGATGTAGCTGGCAAAGTTGGATTCTCTGCTGAGAAAGTAGTCAACGCTGTCAATTTAGGTGATTTAAATATAGTATAGCAGTTAAAAGATTGCTGCTGCCAGACTTAGCAGAATTTATTAAAGATGGGTTATGAATAGCAATTAGCTACTGCTAATCAAACAAGTACTATAGCTAGTAAAATCTGTGACACTAACTATTCTTTAAATAATGCTATTAACACATTAACTACTGGAGTAGAAAGAGGATTTGCATCTACAAACTATGCTACTAAGACACAAACTTGCGAAATATTAAGAGATAATCAACGTAATACTTAACATATAATTGATACTCTTAATGCACATTGGAATCAAGATTTGCAATAGAAATACAATGATGCTAGACTTGAACTTAGTCAAGTTAGACAGAATTAGTATTTAATTTCATAGTTAAAACCAACTACAACTACTGCGTAAACCATAAGCTCAGGAAGTCTAACTTCTTGGGCTTTTTTATTATCACGATATGATATTTAGAGACATTAAACAACACAACAAAGTATACATTCTTGATAAAATGAATGTAACTATTGATGAGGGTATTGTTACTGCTGTAGGAATACCTCAACCTAATTTAGAAGGTAAAATAGTAATTGATGTTACTATAAATGTAAAAGATAAACAAGCTACTTATACTATACCTGAATAGCTATCTGTTACTAGAGCTAATAATTTAGTACTAGCTATTGATTAGAAAGATTTAATATAGGAACTTGAGACAATGAAGACTAATGCAAAACTTATTATAGATTCTGTAGATACATAGAAAACAATATTACAAAAGGCAGATAAGCTTCTTCTAGAACTCAACCCAGTATTAAAAGAAAAATAGCAAAATGAATAGAGATTTAGTAAAATTGAAGATTCTCTTTCTTAGATAGCTAAACTAATGGAGAAGTAGCAAGAAACTATTAATAATTTTATAAATGATAAAAGTTTTAGTAAAAAGAATTGCTAAAAAACCTAATTACACCATTGGTAAGTTATTTATCAATGGTGTTTTTTTTGCAAATACATTAGAGGACACTGACAGAGGTTTAACTTAGAATATGTCGGAAGATGAGATTAAAAAGAAAAAGATCTATGGCTAGACCGCTATTCCTACTGGCACTTATAAGGTAGATATGGATACAGTAAGTCCTAAGTTTAAAAATCGTAGTTGGGCTAAGCCTTACGATGGTAAATTACCACGCTTAGTTAATGTTCCTGGTTTTGATGGAGTACTTACACATCCAGGAAATCAACCATCGGATACATTAGGCTGTTTATTAGTTGGAAAGAATGATGTAGTGGGTAAAGTAACTAATTCTGTACATTATTTTAATAAAATTATGACAGAATTACTAAAAGATCCTAACAACATAACAATAACAATAGAATAATATGGAAAAATTCTTTGGAAGAACTTATGAAACAGTTGGTAATGTTAGTGGAGATTTATTATTAAAAACTAGAGGGGGAATAAAAGTTTAGATAGGTTCTAGTTTTATAGACCTAGTAAAAAATGGGAAAATAAATGTTGATATTGATATTATTAAAGAAGCTTCTTCTAAAGATAATATTATTGATAATGGTTTATATTTAGTTAAAGATGTTTTATATGTAAAGTATTAGGATACTGTATTACCATTAAATAGTAGTACTGGAGAGAATCAAGTGTCTTATTTGCCTTAGTTAAATATTACTTAGGAGTAGCAAATATAGGCACAAAAAAATATTGGCATATATTATGATACTTTGGAAGAGGCTTAGCAGAATGTGAGTGATGGATATGTATATATAAAAGAAAAAGGATTATACGTTATATAGTCTTCTATACCTATGTAGATTATAAATAGCAACTAGTTTTCTTCTTTAAATATAGGTTTAGATTAGTATACTGAAAGTATAACTAATTATTCTAAAAATCATTACTTTAAAATTAATAATACAAAATTACTTAACTTATCAGAAAATTCAATATCATGTGAAAGACCTTTATACATAAATGAATTACAAGATATTAATAACTCTTTTTATATTACTAGTTCTGGAGGTAAGTCTATTTTAAAAATAAATAATATAGTTGCTGATACTATTAGTGCCAGTAGTTCTAATAATTTAGATAATTTATAGTATCATTATAATTATAATAATATTATAACAGATGTTATAGAGGACCCAAATAATATAATTGACTCTACATACTTTGAAAATCTTTATACTTTATATTTAAAGTATTCTATATATAATTATAGAGTAGGAGATTATTTGTACTTTAATATTTATGATAATGATTCTTCTTAGAATAAAGAATATTTAGCTACTATAGTAGAACTTTCAGGAACTTCTATTAAAGTATAGTGTGATAAAGATATTCCAACACTAACTTATTAGCCAATTTGTTACTATAAATATAAAGATCCTACTGTTTATGGATTTACTACAGACTATAAAAAGTTTGTATATAGTAATAATACCTATTCAGTAATAATAGGAGATATAACTGGAAAATATAGTAGTGACTCTTTAACAAATGGATTTTATTCTGATTGTGCAATAACAAAAAAGCAAATTTTAATATCCCCAAATCTAAATAATCCAAATTTAATAAATGCAGTATTTAAAAAATCTGATAATTTTCCTAGACTAGAAGAGGGGTGGGAATTACCTAAAGAAGACAATTCTCAAAATTTAGCTACTACTAAGTGGGTAAATTCTAACAGGTATGTTTTACCTATAGCAACCTCTAGTACTTTAGGAGGAATTATGGTAGGTAATGGTTTATCTATTACTAACACCGGAGTGTTATCTGTAGTGGATAATTGGACTTCTACTTTAAATACTATTTCCAGTAATGTGGGTACAAATACAAGTGATATTACTATATTAAAATCTTAGGTAGCTAACTTACAAAAAGCAGTGAAAGATTTATAGGATAAATTAAAATCTTCAACTGAGTAATTTTGTTATTTTGACTTTTATTTTTTTTAACATAGTATAATATTATTAAATAATATACAATATGGCAATAGGAATTAATGACTTAAATGATGATTTGATGGATGATGTACTGATTCCTAATAATTAGGACCCAGATAATGACTCTAATCAAGATAATAATGTCCCTAACAATGATAATGATGAGGACAAACATTAGGAAGATGAAGACGTAATCACTGCGTTACTTAAAGAACAAAACATTACTGACCGAGATAAAATTTAGTACGAAGATGAAAATGGACAGATTCAAGAATTACCTTTTGATTCTCTGCCATTAGAAGATTAGTTGAATATTTTAAAAGGAACTCGTGAAGATACTCATAATGATTCTGACGATCTTGACGAGGACGAGATACAATTAATCAATTATCTTCGTAATAACAATTTAACAACTTAGCAATATGCCGATTATATTGCTTAGGAAGCAATTAAGAATTATCAGTAGGAATAGCCAGTCTCTTATAAAGTAGACGAACTTTCTGATGATGACTTGTACTTACTCGATTTAAAGAGTCGGGTTCCAGATGTTGATGATGAGACAGCCGCTGCTGCTCTAGATTCTGCTAAACAAAACGAAAGTTTATTCTCTAAATAGGTAGAAGGTATTCGTTCAGAATATCAACAAAAAGAGAAAGAATTGGCAGAACAAGAGTAGGCTCAAAAATAGGCTCAAGATTCTGAGCAACTTTAGTAGTTTCAAGAAGCTATTATTGGTTCCATAAATAACCTAGATTAGGGTAATGACTTTGCATTTAATCTATCAAATGCTGATAAGTAGGAGTTATATAATTTTATGTTTTAGTAGGATGCTACTGGTATGAGCTATCTTAATAAAGCAATTAACGACCCACAAACTCTTACTAAAATGTCTTGGTATGCTCTTCACGGAGACGAAGCTATTGATAATATGCGGAATTACTATGAGCATTAGATAACAGAAATTCGCCGTACTTCTTATGCCAAAGGCTTAGAAGATGGTAAAAGTGGTAAGAAGACCGTAATATTCGGCCCTAAGGAAACAAGGAAGACTGGATTGGTCTCTAAACCTAATAAATATAAAAATATTTACGATTTACAAGATTAATTAAATTATGTTAGTTGCAAATTTTACTACACAAGTCCCTACTATGGGTAATACTAGAACATATGAAGATTTTTATAAGTTCTTAGGTGTAAAACCTGCTCGTTTGGGAATTGTTGCAAATCTCTATCCTTAGAACACTGCTGAGTATTTAACTACTTCACTTAAAAATGTTATTTATAATAACACTAAGAGTGGTAACAAGTTCCAGCGTTTGAACTCATTAATGTATGAATATGAGATTCAAACTAATCAAATTAAACGTATTGAATTCGCTGCCGTACCTACAGAAGATGGTGCTAATGGCACAGAAATTACTTTCGCCTTTAAAGAAAATTACTATCAAAAGTATGACATCTTTATGATTGAAGAGTCTAGACAGCAAGTTATTTGTATTACTAGACCACAGAGACGTGCTGATAATTATTGGGAAATTCAAGGACGTTTGATTGATGATGATTACAGCTCAGTACTTGATAAGGATGCTTGTCAGATTGGTATGTTGACAAGATTCTAGAGTAACTCAATGCCAGAAATGCATGAAGAAGGTTACTGCAAATATCAGAGCAATATTTCACGTTTCCGTGGATACATTACTCAGTTCCGTAACGATGAGACCTACTCAGCATTATATGCTGCTATGGAAGATACTTTTGTAAATATCTCTCAAGGTAAGGGTAATGGAGCTATGCAGGAGACTGTTTATAAGATGGACAAGAAGGAAAAAGTTCTGCTTGAGAACTTTATGTTCGTTAAGAACAACGGTTTACTGTTTAATAAGAGTTCTATTGATAAGAATGGTAAGTCTACAATTCAAGACCCAACAACTGGTAGACCTATTTATATTGGTCCTGGCTTGATTCCACAAATTGAAGCTTATGCTGATAAGTATGCTTATAATAAGATGACAGTAGATGTTCTTAACACTATTGTTACTACAATGGCATAGAAAGCTAATAATCCTAAAGGAAATAAGTGGGTATTTGTTATGAATGAAAAAGCTGATGCTGATATTACCACAACTTTAGGAGAATATCTGTAGAGCTTCCATACAGATGGAACATTCTTGTATTCTATGAAGGCTAATGGTGAAGTAGAAGTTGGTGCTAAGGGCTATACTTCTTACAATTATCTTGGTAACACATTAGTCTTTACTGTTGATAGAGCTTTCTCTCGTGAATATGGTAACGAGAAAGGATTTATTGCTTGTATTGATTTAAGTCCAGATGATTCTACTGGTAAACCAGGTGTAGCACAATTCACTTTCAAGAATGGTGAATTCATTCAGAATAAAGTGCTTGGTGTAGGTGGCGCAGATGGTTTATCTTCTGGAGAAGTTTCTAGTGCTATTGCTGCTAGTAAACTTATTGTTTGGGGTTATGGAGGTATTGGTGTATTTAACCCATACAAATCCTTTATTGCTCGCGAAGTTTAATAATAAAGACTACGTTAGTTTTACTATAAATATAGTAAACAACAATTATTAAGATAAAAGTAGGCAGAGTAGTCTGTCTACTTATATTTTGTATTTGATAATAAGAATTAATATGACATAGGAATATAATGATAATATTGTAATTTTACGTAGTGTTTATAGTAAAGTAGGTTCTAATATTACTATAAATCCATGTAGAGATAAAGAAACAGGTTCTTTCCCTAGCTGCGTAAGAAGAGTGGATGATAGAGGAAATATGATTCTATCAGAATCTGATAAGGAGAATTTGAGTGCTGAAAAGGTTTATTTAGTAGCTGAAAATGCTAAAATTAAAATTTATGATGGCATTCAATTCAATCTTGAAAATATGAAAGATGCAGCTTTATGGGAATGTATTAAAAATTGTTCATATATTGCTCCTGACCGTTACGCTAAAGATGCTAATGGTAACTATTTAATTGATGGTACAATGGGATGGAAGAATCCTCATCCACGTTACGGTTTGGCAGAATATTATATTGAACATCCTGGACTTGATTCTGTACGTAGAGTTAAGAGGACAGAGACCTTGTCTAAGGCATTGAAATATATTATTGATGATAGTAGAGAAGGTCAAATTACTAGAGCTAAAGTTCTTGGTAAGAAGATGGATAATGTACCTAGTGCAGATATTACAGACTTCTTGATTCAAATTGCTATGAAGAATCCTGCTAAGATTATTGGTCTTTACGAAGATGCCCGTTCTAAGTTGCGTATTCTTTTAATTGACGCTCGTGAAAAGAATGTTATTATTGTAAAGGATAATTTACTTTGCTTCAATGATAATTATTTAGGTGCTACAGATGATGCAGCTATTAATTGGTTGTCAGACCCTGATAATGCTAAGTTAAAGGGATTAATTATGAGAGCCACTTATCCACAATTATATGTACAAGCTGATAACACTATAACTCCTAAAGACACAAAAAATACAAAAGATACTAAGAAAACTAAATAATAAAATTTAGTTATGACTGCAAGACAAATACTTGAATCTTGTTTAATTGAATTATCTAAATAGCACGCTCCTAGCATGCGTTTAGATGAGTTCAATTATTATATAAATAAAGCTGTTAACCAATACATAAATAAACGTTATAATATTTATGATATTAATCAGCAAACTACTGATGATTTAAGAGTATTAAAAGCTACAGCAGTTCTTACTCCTAGAGCCTCTGACATATATACTACAGCAGGTATTACTGAAGTTTAGAGTGATACTTTATATTCAAATGCTAAAAATCCTTATGGAGCAGTGTTTGAAGTAAATCTTCCAGATGATTATCTGCATATGCTTAATTGCATTTGTATATATACTTTAAAAAAGTAGCATAAATGTTGGGATGCTAATTCTGATGTGGCTTTTGCTGCTAAAAGACTTACTTCTGATAGCTGGTCTACAATTATGAATGACTTTTATAATAGACCTCTTCCTTGGAGACCTTATTATTACATTCATAATGTAAATACTTCTGATAAGCTTCTTACAAATCCTTATACAGCTCCTGAGGATAAAGGACTTGGCACTGGAACAGATAGTTCTAAGAAATAGGATTCAACTGAAGGAGTAGCTAACTTTACTAGAACTATTAAAATTGGAACTGCTGATTAGTCAGTGGTAGAGAAAAATGCACCATTTAGATATGGTAATAGTTCTACTGTTAGATGTGAAATCAGATATGGTCATGATACTTCAGTGTTTACATTAACAAAAGTAGCAGTTGATTATATTAAAGCTCCGTAGTTTGTTAGATTAACACAAGAGCAAATGGATTTAACAGAGGATACTTCACAAATTATGGAGTTTCCAGATTATGTATGTCAAGAGATAGTAAACGAGCTGGTACATTTAGTTATGGAACACGACGGTGATCCTAGATTACAATCAAATATACCTATTTCACAATCTATTGCTTAGCCAGCTCAACAATAGGAATAGCCTCAATAGGCTCGTAGACAATAATTAAATTAATTTAAATTATGTTTTAGTTTACAACAACTACTGTAATTAACAGTGCTAAGGATTATACAAATCCAAGTATGGACCTTTTTAAAGGAGACTCTAAGTATTTCGATGTAAAGAGAGTAAATAGATTTAAAGTAAAGAATATTCGTTCTGTTTACAAACAAGACCCAGTAGCTCAATCTAATGCTAAAGCTACTATAGATATGGCTAAAGTAAAAGAAACTCTTACTGCTAATAAAGCTACTAAAGGTACTTTCAGAGTAGAGATTTATGTACACTTAGCACAAAGTAATAATAACCCATTATATTCTAATACTTGGGTTGTTAAAGGTCGTCCTTGGACTTTTGAGTTCTCAGCAACCTCTACTGAAGAAGGCGGAAATATCGTAGATAAGGTAATCAAAATGATTACTAAGTTTAAGTTGTTTACAATGGATACTGAACAGCTTAAAGCTACTAAAGAAGGTACTAAGTTGGTATTGACAGCACAGGATCCTTATCAGATTTTCTCTAAGGTAGAACTTCAATACTTTGATCCTAGTATTGGTACTACTACAGGATGCTGCACTCCTAGAGGTGAATATGCTTCAGTTGAAAACTATGGAGTAACTGATGTAGTTACTATTACTCCTGGTAATGAAGGCTTTGGAACATTCGAGTGGATTATGCGTAATCTCAGACTCCCAACTGCTGAGCAGACTAGATGGAACGCTCTTTATTAGGATGATAGACCTATAGTAGGTGCTACCTATACTCAATATACTTTAGAATACTGTGAGAATAGAGGTATTCTCGGTGGAGACGCCGTTGGCGAGGAAACTAAGAGTGTTACTACTCACGTATTCTTTGTAAATCAGGCTGTTAAGACTTAGTTTGAAGCAGCTCTTACAGCCGCTGGTATTACACCATTGGCTCCTACAGAAGATGTCGCAGAAGTTGATGCTGCTGTAAAAGCTAGTCAAGTAGCAGCTGATTTAACCGCATTTAAGGCAGAAGTAGAAAAAACTTATGCTAAAAAAGTTGGTGATTAATTTTAACTAATTAAATAAGAGGCGAAGGCAGTATTGCCTCCGCCTTTTTTATTATATATGATATTAGACAAACTAGCCTCAGCTATTAGGAATGATGTTGTAGGAGGTCTTAGAGGATATCATACTAATATGTCGATGTCTTTAGATCAAATTAAAGATGACATTATTGATATGAGACTTTAGGTAATAAAAGAGTATAGTTTAAAAGGAATATTACCTTATAAAGATTTACTTACTGAAATAAATTGTATTCCTGTAGATTGTAAAAATATAGAGAATTGTAGATGTAAAAAAGAATTTGGAACTCCTATTATGCATTTTGAAATACCTTAGTTATTAAATGACTATGGAGCATAGGCTATACAATATATAGGCTCTACAGATAAGTAGTTACCATTCTTATGGTATACTTCTTTACCTTCATTTACTTATAGTAAATATAAAAGACGTAAAGTTACTAAGCCTATAGTTTTTATAGATACTGCTCCAAATGAGAATGGTATGTATGATTGCTGGGTATTTAATGCTCCATTATTAAAAGAAGTTTCTGTTATAGCTATATTTAAAGATCCTAGGCAACTTGAAAGATATAGTTGCTGTTCTTCTGAAACATTAGAAGATGATAATTTTAATTTTATTAATAATGAAATTAAATAGAGATTAACAAAATTAAAATTATACTATTATAGACAAGTTGCTCCACCAAACTTACCAAATAATCAAGAATATGCAGCTGGTTGATTTTCATTATCCATTAGTTCTTTTATAGTAGATGTATGGCATAGAATTAACTGAAGAAGACTACGAAGAGTTAGCTTTAGTATGTTTTGAAACTATTGGAAATAAAAGAACTAGAGTTTATAAATATATAGGAAATATAGATTGTAATAATACTCTACCTCTTCCATGTAATTGTTATGAAGATGATATTGAAGCAGTATTATTCCCAGGAGAGGATTGGAATAGAACTACTAATAAAGATTCTTTTGGAGATTTAAATTCTCATTGGACTGAAGAATATATTGAAGCTTTTAAACATAATACTAATATATTATATGGACATGGACATTTTGCTAAATTTTAGTATTGGGACCATGCCTTACATTTTGAAGATGCCGCAGGAATGCCTGTACTAGTAATATATCATGGAGAAATATTAGATGATAATGGACTTCCTGAATTAACTAATGATGAAGCAATAGCAATAGCTGATTATTGTGCATATTGGACATTATTTAAACGTTCTATAAGCACTAATAATCCTAATATAATGCAAATGGCTTAGTAGATAGAACTTAAGTTAAATAAACACTTAGATGCTGCAAGAGTGCCTAGTCATATTAATCAAAATGAGATAAATGAGATACTAGATGCCAAAGTAAGTTGGCATCGACACAGCTACAACAAATCAACTAAAAGACAATGAATTATGCTTTAGGTTATGCTTTTACTTTAAGAGATTTATATACTAAATTTCCATTTTAGAAATTAAAATTTAATGGATGTTCTTTTGAAAATATATTTAAAACAGCTGATATGTGTATTATATGTTCTAGAATATTATGTTATTGTGTGTAGTTAGTAATAACTGATATTATAAGAAATAATACTACATTTGTATTACCTACTGGGAAAAAGTATGCTGAAATATATGTAAGAAGAACTTCTCAAGAAGAATTTAAATGTAGAAGATAGAAAGGTGGAGATTAGGATATTGATTTCTTAGAAACTAACTTTACTACTTATAAATTATCTTTTAGATGGATGGGAAAATATTTAATGAGATCTAAACCTTGTTATATAGGAACTTCTTTAAGAGATGAATTTATAAATAATATAAACAATGGTGTAAAATACTGTTAATGCAAGTAAAAACTTTAGATGATTATTATGAATAGGTTTATGCTAAATTTCCTTTCATTCCTCATTCTGATATATAGAGGATACTAAAATATGGATGGAGATATATTTATATAATTAATAGTAGAGGTGGAGATATACTAATTAATCGTCATGATTTTTGGTTTTATATGGGCAAAATATGTACCAATCCTCTACACCATTTTTATAAATATTATAAGAAATTAGCATTTAAGATAAGAATGTTAAGTATCTGGAATAAAAAGAAATATGATGGCTATTATTATTTTGGTATAACCAAATAGTAGTATGAGAAAATAGAATAGTCTAAAAACTCTAGAGGAAGACCTAAGACTAAGTTTAATTATGGAAATGTAATACTTTATAAATATTTTGAGGAATGCAAAGTGGCACAACCTTCTAAATCCTATTTTTATAAAATTCCTTACCCTTTAGATGTTGGTAGTACTAGATACAGAGCTAACTTTATAAGTAAAGATGCTACACTGATATATCAAAGAAATCCTTTAAAATTTGAAAATTTATCAGTTACTAATACTAAATATGAATTTGTAAATGCAAGCACAAAATACATTCAACGAAGGGATGGTATTAGATAATCATCCATTAATGACCCCTAATACGGTGTTAACAGATGCTTTAAATGCTACTTTAGTTACTATGAATGGTAATGAAATGGTATTACAAAATGATATGGGTAATGCTAGAGTAGAAAATGCTAAATTACCTCCAGGATATATTCCTATCGGAATGAAGGAATATGGAGGAATTATTTATATAGCTTGTTATAATCCTCTAACAAACAAAGGTTAGATAGGTTGTTTCCCCTCCCCTTAGAGATAGAAAACTGCTACACAAATATCAGAAATAACTCCAACTTTTAAATTCCCGGATGTTACTTATATAAAAGAAGAAAATGATAAAGAATGGTATAAAATCAATAGTCTTTTAACTAAATGTGAAATATTCCCTAAAGGAACTATTATTAGATCCGGGGATAAATTCTCTGTAGGTTTACCTATATCTAGTATGTTTGGTACAGATAATATCGATTCTACTGGAGAAAATTTTATATCTAATTATGATAATGTAGAAAATGGATTAGTAAAAACTCCAATGAATAGAATGTATACTTTTGGAGTAGCTACTTTAGATAATAATGGGCAATTACGTGATATTACTAATCAATTAAAACGTTATAAAGGAGGACAATAGGTTTAGTTTTCTAATATTGATTCTGATTTATATAAATTTAATTGTGGATATTGGTAGAATGAAATGTCTACAAAAGACAAGGATGGATTAGTATCTTCTGAATTAATGGATTAGACAAATGTTTAGAGTAAATTAAATACCTATAATAGTAAACTATTTGGTAGACTATTTTTGTATGCTAAATATAATACAGTATAGAGCATTGAAGTTAGTGTAATTGGCTATAAAAAATTAGATGATAACAACACTATCAATAATCCTATATATACAGGACATACAGATAGTGATTATTCTGATGTTGAATTACCTTTAATATAGAATTAGAAATATTTATAGATAGATTCTAAAATATTATTATTAATTTATGTAAATTACAAATATAACTGTCCTGATGGATCTAAATCTTTAAATTTTAAAAATTTAGTAGAACCTTTAGAGGGTTATAAGTATTATTTTGATAAAAGTAACCAAAATATTATTAGGGGTATTCAATTTATTATAAATAACAATTCAATTTATAATTTACCATTCTCAATTCCTAACGACTATAATAAAAATTATAATTTAGGATATGGGTATCCTTTATATGATAAAATTACTAATATTTATTCATTTTCCCAAGTATATACTTTACCATTAAATACTACTGATAAAATTTCTTGGACAGCTTATCCAGTAACTTATTTTTATGATAATGGTTTAAAGTTTGGAGAAATTCCTGATGAAAGTGTTTCTGGAGAATTGAATCCAGATAACATAAACTCTGGAAAAATGGAATTAAATGCCTGGAGATATTATGTAAATAATGATAGAGTATTATTAACTTGGGGATTTGAGTCTTATCCTAGAGAAAATGATGTAATCTCTGAAGTTTCATTTTCTTTTTATGACGTAGCTTATAATACTTTAAAATGGAAATTCTTCACTAAAGAAAGAGTAAATTATAATGGAGAATTTAATGAGAATTTTGATATCTCTAATTTTATTAGTGATAGTTCTAACTATAATACTTCTGTTATACCTAATAAATTATTTTATGTGGATATTTCATGGAAGTATAATTCTCAGGAAAGGCATACTTACAGATGGATGCTTATAACTGGATTATATAATCCATCGTATTATGGAAATTCTGAATATCCAACGATTAAAGATTATGATTCTTTTTTAGATTGTTACTATACATTAGATAATACAAATTATATATACAATTCTGAGGCTTAGCCTGAATACTTTCCAGTATGCACAGAAACTAACGTTAGTGTAGTTGATAAACAAAATACACCTATTATTGCTGAAATAATATCTGGTAAAAAAGATTATAAAGGTTGGAAAGAAACTAAAAAGTAGGATGATATAAAAGATAAATTAAGAATACCTAGTAAT
>ULQU01032196.1_pt1 | contig 52153 bp, 42 predicted proteins | sample 1954841 | NCBI WGS metagenome assembly ULQU01 (sample SAMEA4835664, study PRJEB28245) | human gut metagenome | biome: gut microbiome; material: fecal sample | place: Denmark | collected 2008
AAGCTACTGGAAAGTGAACGGGTATGCTCCGGAATATGTACTCAGACTGTCAGCGTTGACCTTATTCATGTAGTTGTTCACTGTCTCCTTGTTCATGCCGATTATATCGGCAGCCTTGCGGTTGGAGATTCCGCTCTTCTTTAGTAGAAGAAGTTGTTTGATCTGGCTCATATTCTTACTTTTTCCTGCCATAGTCGTATTGTATGAAGATTATATTCTGCATACAAGATACGGGAAAGAGTGGAAAGCGAACGGACATACCACGTTTTTTATGCAGGCATTGTCGTTTCTGTGAGAAGGTGAACGGATATGCTCCGTTTTTCGAATGTAAACAACTGATTATTGTATCATTACATTCTTATCTCTGAACGGATATACTCCGATTTCTGTATACTAAAACGGACATTTTATCGTAATCCAAAACCACTGAACGGATATGCTCCGTTTTTTATGGCGTTTTGTGGCGTTTTTAGCTGAAATGAACGGATATACTCCGTTTTTCAGGCACTTTTCAAGGCCAATTTAGCGGTAAAACTGGATGGATTAAGCCGTTCAGAGTGAGTGGGGATGCTCCGTTTTCGGCAAAAAGAGAGCTGACGGATTTTATCCAGTGTACATTCGTGTTGTCCACCGTTCAAGAATGGTGCACTATGGAGTAATAGGTGCTGTAATGGTCAGCATAATTCTTTATCTATATAAATTGGACAAAAAGATTTGTACAGAGAAGCATAACCCAATACGGTTCCGAATAGATGCTATTAGTTCCGAATCGACCACGAATAGTATCGATTCGGAACTAATTCACAAAATTTGTAACGTGGTTTACCAAATGCTTACAAATTGACTGAGATAATTTATTTATTCGAGTGATATCCATTTTAGTAATTCATTTATCCATTTTAAGAACAATTCAATCCGTCATATCTCTTTGTAGAATTCGAATATTATCAGGGCATTCAAGTTTGGATGAGAAAAATGTTGGTAATGGTGAAGTCATTCTCAAAATTTAACGTTGAATCTACATAAATCATTTGGGCCTCTTCAAGAAATTCTTTAGAGAAATAGTCGTTAATCCTAACCCTTTTGCTTTGAGTTGTAATCCATTGTCAGATGTAAGCATTATTGGATTTGTTTGGTCATTTTTCAGCTTAAGTGCGACTGAAAGAATCTGATTGTCGGGAGATTTTGGGCTGAAATCTGCTGGCAATAGCGATACATCCGCCATTTCCATTACCAAATTTCTTGTCTCATAGCAAAGGTTAATATTACGAATAGCATCTTGTACATTTTTCTTACCATCAGAATTCAATGTTACTTTTAATTTGTCTAATTCGTCAACAACTTTTGCTGACAACGACACTTGATATTGCTTATCAATCTTCGATATGATATTCGGGCAATTGACAAAAACATTTGTATCTATGATATAGATATTTGTTTTATCAGGTTGAATCTCAACCATCTTTCGTTGAATTTTAGACAAGTCAAGTTTGCCGACGATCTTTAATCCTATATGTTGTTCTGTACCATTTTCTTGCAATTTAACGGTATCTTCTTTTCTATTTGTTTCAATCAGCGGAATTTCGGGTAATGATAATACTTCCATATAGGAGCTTACTTGTTTGTCGCAAATCGTATTAAAGATGTTTGGATTTGCAACAATTATAGTTGAACAAGTAGCACGGCTGGTTGCAACATTAAACAAAGATTTATCAAGTGACATTTGCATCATCGCATTTGGGATATAGAATAAGCAATAATCGCACGTCATACCTTGAATGCGTTCAACAGTGTCAATTAAGACATTTTCCTTTGCTCCACACTTCGTTATGAAGCAATTCTGAAGCATTCTGACCGATGCACGGAACTTGGCTATAACAGCTACAGATGCCTTAGGATTTTCTGATAGTATTTCAGAGACAAGGTTTATAACATACTGACAACTATTCAAATCCGCTTTCTCCCCAACAGGCATCGATACTAACTGCAAACAAGTACCACCTTTTTTATTAATAAAGGAAGATGTGAGTCGTATTTTGATTCCATGTTCACAGGAACAAGTGGCTCGTTGTAAAATATACTCGTCAAAAAAGCAGATTTTGGGAGCAAACGATAAGTTTTTGTCAATAAATAATAATGATATTTGAATTTGTCACACAATGTACTAAAACCATTTGCCAACATTCTATAATCATTCCTGACCATTGTCTCTTCACTCAAAGAAATGATTGGAGGTAACTGCTGTTGGTCACCTATCCATACAACCTTGCTACCAAGCCGTTTGCAAGCTGCTATCATAGCAAATAACGCTTGGCTCGCTTCATCCATAATGACATAATCAAAAGGAGGTTGATCGGCTTTAGAATTCTTTGCCCAAGCACTTGCATTATAGAATGTTGTAAGCGTAAGTTTCCCCTTTATGCTTGTAATGTCTTTACTTTCTAACGAAACAAGATTTTTACATGTACTTATCTCATCTGAAGAAACATTGGTTTTCATTAAATTCCTATTCGCCCGGTGAACATCTAAGGCTTCCTTGTTTGCCAATTCTATCAAAGCTCTATTTGTCAACGCTGTAACTAGAACGCTTTCACGTTTGTCGAGCAAATTCTTTATAATACTTGCCATCATATAGGTTTTTCCGGTTCCTGGAGGTCCCTGTATAATGACTTCATCATAGTTTTCTATTTCATTCGTTACGAATCTTGCGGAGTCATCATCATTTATTGTTGAAGGTCCATTGTTATTACCGTCATCATTAAAATCGAGTATTTTTGCAGCAGGTTCACATGCGGAAGTATTTGAAACAAAAGAAATAAGGTTTTGATAATACTCCATTGGTGGTTCCTGAGGTCCAAGTACAATAACGCACCCCGAAAGATTCTTCTCTTTCAAATACTTTGCCATATTCATAGACATTCCATTGAAACCACAGAGCAAGAACCCGTTGTCATTTGCTTTTCCCTGCCATACACAATGAACTTCGGAATATTCTACTTGGAATTTTCGCAGTTCTGCCCAAGAAAGGTTTCCCCAGTTCCTCGGAAGACATTTGTCGCCATCAAGCAATAAAGCTGTAAAATATTCGTTTTTCCGAGGAATACCTTTCTCCTTCTTAAATTTCAGTACGACTTGCCCAGAGCCCTTGAATACATTGTCTTTGTTAGCATCTTTTTCAAGGTCTACTTTCATGAACTGGGCCACATATACTTCGTTTTCAGACAGCAAAGCAGTTGCCTTGGTATTCAGTACACGAATATAATTCTCACTTATAGCCTGTAATTCCTTATCAAGGAATCTTTTATGTTGTTCTCTTGTGTAATACATAATTTACCAAATCAGATCATCAGATGGGATTATAACTTTTCCATTATCCATTTTTTCATGTAGTCCAAATCCTTCTATTGTCTCAGAGGCTGAATAATTAGGATTAGGCACAACGAAAGAGGTGTTCTTAGAAGTCATAAACTTATTGGCCAAATCTGCAAAAGTTTCTGGATTTACAACATCTGCGTCAAAAATCAAATTGACATCTTTGTTCTCTTCAAATAAAGTCTTGAACGAATATGTCCTTACTTCATCACCTTTTACATTTACCAACAAATTGTCAGGATTTTGCATAAGTTGCGCGAATGCATATGGATTAAGGTAAATATATCCCGCATTAGAACTTGTAATTACTACAACTATTTTCCGACCTTTAAATAGAACACTTTTTACAACACGACCCTCTGTTGAATAATCCCACGAAGAGCAATCGAAGTCATCTTTACCATTTAGATAATTGTAGGCCTGCTCACATGCTTCAAGGTTTACTTGCTTGCGTTGTTCTATAGATAGATTTCCTCTATTATATATATCACCGGGATTTTCTACTTCTGCACTAGAATTTTGCACTTTGGCCTTTAAACATTCTATTTCTTTTTCAAGAGAAGCAATTTTCTCGTTCTTCGCCTTGATTGTTTCTTCTGACACAGATATTTTACCCTTACGGCATAATTCCTGATAATCGTCTAAATCTAACGCTGATTTTCCTTCTCTTGCAATTTCGAAAAGTAGATCATCTATATTACACAGACTATTTACATACAAATTCTGTTTTGCACTATCATACCAATAGTTCTTCTCACTAAATATCATCAACTTCTTGCCGTTATATTCAAGATAACGCGGTATTTCTCCTTCAAAAAGGTATATTGATGGATAATGATTAACCCTCCATTGAATGTATTCTGGTGCGTTCAACTCTTGTGAACTGCTGCAAAGTATATCAGTATCAACTAGTTCATTTATAGGACAATTTTTACGAGATTTTATATTCTGTAATACTTCTATTTGGTTATTTCCAACAAAAGGATATTCCATTCCCTCTGCACTTGAAAAAAATGTCAAAGCAGCAAAAACGTCAGTGTCTGATAATGTTGACAAGAAATCTATAGGTTTGTTTTCACAAAAAAGGATTCTCATGAGTATTGCTTTGCTTTTTTCATTTAGAACGCCATTTTTTGTCAACCAAATTTTCTTTTCCTCAGACATAGCCCAATTTTCTATGCTTTCTAAAACACATTCATTTGGTAGAACAAAGTTACTCCTTAGAGATTTATTAAAAAAGTAATCTTTGATATGATATGTAAATGGTGATGTAGCTATCATTATTCTATTTTCATAAAGAAAGTCCATCAACTCACTTATAAAATCATCTGATTCATTTTCTAAACCAATTTTAGGCACGTAGGCATTGTTCCAGCCTTTAATATATCGTCTGAAATAAGTTGCAAATAAATATTGTTGAGCATTACCAGAGCCACTACCCCATTGGCTGAAATATGTCATAGGAATATTTAGATAATCATTTAATTCATTACTAATGTCAAATATAGACTTCTCCTTAGCATCAAAGAATTTATCTAAATCTTTCTTAACCTCAAACAATGATTTAATCTTCTCTATTGATCCTGATTGGTTTTGATATTGTGGCAACAATTTTGCCAACGATATTTTTGCATACTTTTCTTCGCCACTATCTTCATATTTACATACTACTTCATCTTTAACAGAAAATTCTGTTATACATATATCATTATAGAATATCTTTTTCGAGAACTCTGACGGTTTGTCAAAATTGGCAAGAACTAACTGTAAAATCCTATATGTAAAAGAATCTTTCGTATATACTTCACCATCATGCAAATCAATTCTTATCACCTTGTTGACAAAATAAGTTTCGGTTTCTTTTCCAGCCCCCGCAACAACTGGCAAAAGGGCTTCTAAATCTTCGTTGGAATTACATTTGGTAATAAAATTTCTAATATCCTTGCCTTCAAGCGAATACGTCTTTATAATCTCAATAGGTGACACAGTAATGTCATCTATATTAGGCCATACAACTTTATTAAATTCATCATCTTTATTTATAAGCAGTTCTTGTAATTCCTCAAAGTTCTCTTCTGAACAAATCATATATGGATTAAGCCATTCTGGAGCATCATTCCTATAAGCCAACATTTCGTCAAGAGGTTTACTTTCTCCATGAGCGCACTTGAAAAGTTTGATTTTCGCGCAAGTACCCTCCCCAATACCATCAAAAGACAGGAATACTTTAAATAATGACAGCTTTTCTTCTGCAGTCAATTGTGTTTCTGCTCCATCTCCAATTTTTTTATTTATCAGAGAAAAAATGTCTTTTTCTGATGGAAAAGAAAAATTAAATGTTATCGGACAGATATTTTCATACACATCAAATCCTATTTTTTGTAGTATTTGTTTGATTTGTGTAGTTTTATTTGTCAAAACGATAGAGTTATTTACGTCAAGTTCATTAAAAGATAAAACGTTCTCTCCATTACTAAAACTTGGGAGATTATTAATTATTTCATCTGATATTTTAGAACTGTATGACAACCAACTTAGTAGATCGTTAAAATCCTCTTCATTTAGTTCGTTATAGAGAGATTTAATATTTATTTTATCTTTCAATATATTCAGAATAAATTCCTCATTTATACTTTCAATTTCAGAAAATAAGGAACTACTCAAAATCTTTGAATCCAAGATGGATGAAACCAACCGTTTATTTGTCCCAAGGATTTTATAAAAGCCCTTGTGACTAATCGTGTCAGATAATCCACTTTTGTCTATGATTATATCTTTTTGTTTGGCAAACTCTCCTTCTTCATTTAATATGAATGCTTTATTTGAAATAGCAAATAAGTATGCTTCATTAAAATTGCTGGCCAAAAAACTAGTATCTGGAGAACTTTCATCAAACTTCTTATACGGAAGAATATTTAGAGCATTCCTATCATGTCGTTTAGACAGATCTATGCTCCAATCGACAATTTTCTCAGCTAAAACTTTAAATAGATAAAAGTTCCAATCACTATCTCCCAAGACTCTTTGGCGTGGAGAGTCCAGAATAAAGTTTGCGTTTATGTAAAATGGAAAAACAAAATCTTTGACGAGTGTTGGCAAAAATGCGAATATGGAGATTGTGTTATTTTTAAGAAGAGATATTGAGCCATCTTCGTTTACAGGTATGGCAAATGACAACTCTGTTGAACTGCTAATTGCTATTTTCATTGGGATATTCTCTATTGGCTCACCCTCAGAATCAACGAACAATGCTTTTCGAATGTTTCCAGAGTCTTCCTTTTCTTCTATTTTAATCCGGATTGAAAGATTTTCTTGCTCAAATATCTCATTGGAAACATCTGCAGAGAAATCAAAACGTTCATAACGTTCTATCTTATTTTGTCCAAAAGAGTTTTTTAGAGTTATAATGCCTCCATTTATTTCTCGACTAATAGTCCGTGCATTGAATCTTATTCTAGCTGTTTTACGTAGGAAAAGCATAAATTTTGGGTCATTCACAATAGAATCGATAGCCGATTCATAGCCACCTATTCCTAAAATGTTCTTTTCTCCCAATCGTAAGGCGATGGAAACATTCGATTTCATAAATGATTTTCCAAATTCTGACGGAAATTCCTCAACATGGATTGGCTCCAATTGCCAAGGTATGTCGTTAACACCGTCAAAATTGTTCATTTCGGAAGAATATATTCTAAAAAACTTTTCTTTTGCCTTTTCCGTGTCTAAAAAAGGGTTGTTCAAATAGAAACCATCAAATGCTTGGAATCGAGGATCAGTCTTGTCAAACTTGAAATGGTAACCATTGGTGCAAATATACACTTGTTGGGAATCCGTAAAAACGGATTTAAAGCCAATGCCTTTATAACCGGTTTTATTTTCATTGGCCTTTTTTGTCCCTACAGCTGCGGATGTAATCGCTTCAAAGTCATATTTGTCAAAACTGAAACCGTCATGACAAAACACAAGATAATCCCCAATTGTAAACGAGTTAATGGAAACGCCATCCCTTTCCGGAGCTGCATCGTCAGCATTTTGTATAAGTTCAAAGAACATTCGTTCTTTGGAAGAATACATATTTTTACCTATTTCTTTTAGTAGGTGGGCATCTCTCCTATTTGAAGTTGGATTTGTCGTATTCCTTTGGAATGCCTCACTAATATCTTTATTGTAAGGATTATCAACCTCTTTTATGATTTTGCACTGAAATTGGAAAAGTTGATTGCGCTCAATCCGAAGATCTTTCGGAGAAAGCTTTATCAACCTGATTTTATAATATTTACCTGCATCAATATTGTCGGCATTCATTACAATTGCTCGAAGATTATAGCCATAAAAAGGGTCAACTAAAAGTTTCCCCTCAATCTCTCCGCAAGAATATAGTTCTTCTATAAAAGTATATTTCCCATAAATTCTAGCAACACCTATAAATTCAGTCGTAGAAATGTTTGCAAGATGCAATAGGGACATCAAATCCAAATCATACAAAGATATTTCGTAAGGCTGGGGATTTAATTGTTTTATTCCAAAGGTAAGTTTGTCTTTGTTGTCAGCAAGATAAACAACATCTACAATCTGTCCAACATACAAAATGTCCTCAATTTCTTCAATCTCATTCCAACTTACAGAATCCTTACCAACATATCCGACAAGATTTCCAATCTTAATCTTTGCATATTCTCTTCGTATATCAATAACTTCAGCCTCATAGATGTTGCCGCGTTGTGCTCCGTAAGAATTAAATTCTTCAACCATTTCTTTTTCTTTAATTCTTTCTACCAACTTAACGCTACATTCTATCATTCGCTGCTCGTCTTTTATTTTACTGATCGCAACATCTATACATTCCCCTATGGACATCGTTTCATTGGAAAATCTGGCACGAAGCTCTTTAGAAAGTTTGTTTCTGTAAACAAAAGAACTTACTATATCATCGATGTCCAAAGTCAAGCCATTATCATTTATATCTGTAATGGACGCCGTAACAATTTCAAGCTCTTTATATTTTGATTTCAAGGAATTCCAAATTGCAGTTTTTTTTGTGGAGGCAAAAGTGAATTTTAGTCTCTTGAAATCATTTTGTAAGACAACCTCAATAGTGGTATAAAACTTAAAATAATCATCTATTGAATTAACAAAACGATCAAGAAGGTCTTTTTTTAGAACCCTGCAAGCGAATCCCACATCAACAGTCAAGTAATTATCTTCAATGTCTATAATAAAGCCATTCAGAATATCTCCAGCTTTGGCATTTTCTACCAATCTTTTGCGTGAAACAGTTAACTCCCCCTTGGCAACGTCAATTCTTGTAATAACAAATAGGAAATCAATGCCAATGAACTTTTCAGGTTCCTCAATATAGCCATAGCTTAATTCCTTAAATGCCATATCTGCATTTATACCATCTATATTTACAGTAAAACCAAAATATCTATTATATTGGGTAATTTTACCAACTACACTTCGTTTTTCTTTATAAAACCTATAAAGACTATTCCATTTTTGGTTTTCCGTTATTTCTATTGGGAAATTTCTTCTTCTCATAAATATCTTTATCTTCAATTGGTTTTTGATTATATGGTGGTAAGCTATCAATATTGGAGTATTCTGCTCATAAAAAATACGAGTACTTCATCGTCAAGCGGTGATAAAGCATTTTATCGATACGTCAGATTGTAAGCTTTCATCAACAGAATAGAGCTTTGTATGTTCTGATTTACTATACAGGACTCTTTATAATCTTTCATTTTCTTATATTTGAAATCAAACAAAGGCTTTACCTATGAGATACAATTTTGCAAGGGTGCTTCTTTGGAATGTTGATGACTTGGTCAATATTCCCATCAAGAACTTCCATCACCTTGAAAATCATACTCACACTTGGTTGTGATGAATTTGTACACCACTTTAAGACAGTAGTGGGGTTAGCACCTAATTGTTCGCATTGCCATTTAATGGTCTTCTTTTCCTTTGCCAACAATATTTTTAACCTATTTATGTCTTGCATGACAGTCTTTTTATTTACAAATATATGGAATTAAATTCATCTGTGATTCATATGGTCGTACAGAATTTTTATTTTAGGAATATTCAGTAAATGTCCCGATTTAGGGTTTATCTTAAATACTGCAATGCTTTCCTGCTTGCAGTGGATATGCCTGGCTTCATCTCCTCTGACAAAAACCGAAAACTTTCTATCAACTCATTTTTTAGTTCCGGATAAGACTTACACATTTTAGCGGTAAACTTAATCATTACAGAACGGGTACTGTCACTTTTCTTTCTGTCAAACATTCCTTTGATGCAGAAATCCAGTAAATCTATCCGTAGATTATTACCCAATGGCATATCAACAAGAATGGAAAGTATAAGTCCCCTCCGAATATTCAATTCAGGTAACATAGCCAAATTGGCAATCTTGTCGTAATACGGCATTAAATACATTTCCTTATCCGATTTTGACAAATGGGATAATATCCAGGCCGCATTGAATGTTACCCTCTCTTCATTAGTAGTAACCAGTGTATTATATAAACTGAAAATACCATGTTCATCGTTATGCAGCCTTCTTGCATAGCAACCGACTTCAATCCTGGAAAGCCTGTCTTTCAGCAGCTTTTCCCATTCATATTTCATTTCTTTCAGCATATACGAAAATGTTATAGATTCATAAAATGTCATTTAGTAATGTTCCTTCGTCCCTCCATAAGGAATTCCGCTTCCTGCATCATGCATCATCCCAGAAATCCCAGCATGTTTCTTTATATTATATTAGTGAAAACAATAGAGATTTCCGCTCTGCTAGATTATAGGCATCTACAAGTAAAGATATATCAAGGTTCTGAAAAGACTCAAGAGCCTCCCCACCTTTCTTCAAATGGCTACTCTTCCTCTGTTACGACTGATGTAAACATAGATAACTATAATATTTAGTGTCTTATAATTTTACTTAACTAACTTATTTCCCCAAAGATAAATATTTATTTGGAATAACATTCCGGCATCCGGGATTTCTTTTTCCTTTTGTTTCAAGAAGCCTTTTTATTAATTTTGCGGTATGAAATTTTTTAGGAAGCATATTGTCCCTATCTGTGCCATTGTAACCCTGATAGCAGTCGGATGTTATGAGGGGTATTGGATGCTTCGTCTGTACCATACAGAAAAGAAATCAGTCGAGTCAATCATCAGCTCTTCCGTCACAGGAGCGGATGTAGAGGAGTATCTTGACCGAATGACGCGAGGGATGGGACGGCAAGATACGTCGCTGATATCCTCTCCCCTTCCTGCCAGAAAGTCAAAAATCGTGTCCATGTCATTGGATTCCTTAAGTGGCCATATCCGTAAAGTCACCGTGTACAAGATGGATAAATCCAGCCTTCCTGTGGCTTACGGCAATGACAGGCCGGATGTGGCCAAGGTGCAGGACTTGTTACAGGCCTATCTAGACAGTGCAGAACTTGATATAGCGTGTCGTCTGGTGTATGAAGAAAAGGGGGACGGAGGTCTTCTTGCTCCCGGCACGCAGGAGGTGGCTCATCCATCCAAGGAGGGCACAGTCATACTTACGGTACCTTCCAACGTCAACGATGGACAATACAAAGTACTTTCAGATTCACTTTCAGGATATATTGCAGGCAGAATGTCCGGCGTAATGGTTATCTCTGCAGGTATCTTACTGATTATCGTTCTAGCTTTTTTCCTGCTGGACCGGATTATCAAAAAACGGCGTCGGTTGGAGGAAATAAAAAATGATTTTACCCAAAACATCACCCATGAACTGAAAACCCCGATAGCCGTGGCCTATGCCGCAAGTGACACCTTATTGGAATACAGTCTCGGAGACAATCCGGTAAAGCGCAAGGAGTATCTGGGCATTATAAAGGACCAGCTTGACAAGCTGGGAGGAATGGTAGAAATGATTCTGTCGACAACGATGGAAAACCGTGCCGGGCTTAAATTGGATTGCTCGACGACTCCGGTCAAGACAATGCTGGAAGATGCCGTATCTCAGATTAAGATAAAGGCAAAAAAGCCATGCGACGTTACTGTATCTGTCATTCCTGACAACCTCGAAATTACGGTAGACCGGAAACTCATGTTCAGTGTCATTCTGACGATACTGGACAATGCCTTGAAATATTCCGGTGACAGCGTGAATATCTCGGTAAAAGCATATTGTCACAAAGGGAAAACTGTCATATCCTTATCCGACAACGGTTTTGGAATAGCCCCGGCTGAGCAGAAGCATATCTTCGAAAAATTCTATAGGGTTCCGACGGGCAACCGGCATGATGTAAAAGGGTATGGAATAGGGCTTTTCTTTGCAAAAAGTATCGTGGAAAAGCATGGAGGTAGAATAACGGTATCCAGTGAACTGGGAAAAGGCAGTTCATTCATAATAGAATTGTAGTATGAAAAAGATTTCTGTACTGCTTGTGGAAGATGAGCCTACATTGGCTGGAATCATCAAGGATGCTCTTGAAGAAGAGGACTTCGTTGTCACAATCGCTTACGACGGGGTTTCGGGACTAGATATGTTTTTCCAGTTGAAACCGGACATAATCGTTTCTGATGTTATGATGCCGAAGCTGTCTGGTTTTGAAATGATTCAAAAGATACGGCAGACCGATGAGCGTACTCCGGTATTGTTTCTTACGGCAAAGACTTCGGCGGATGATGTGGTCGAAGGGTTTGAGGCGGGCGGCAATGATTATCTGAAAAAGCCGTTTGGAATGAAGGAACTGGTTATAAGAATCCGTTCCCTTCTCGGAATGGTCGGGAGGACAAGTCTCCCCCAAAGTAAATCCAAGACAGAATATACGATTGGAAACTATTTGTTTGTACCTGCCAGACGACTTCTGACATATCTGCCCGATGGAGAAAAGACGGAACTCCCCAATCGGGAGAGCGAAATCCTTGAACGCCTGTGCGCCAAAAGGAATCATATACTCCCGGCAAAAGAAATACTGCTTGACCTGTGGGGAGATGATGATTTCTTCAGCACACGGAGTTTTCAGGTCCTTATATCAAGGTTACGGCACAGGTTGTCGAAGGATCCGGAAATCAGTATCGTGAATCTCAGGGGAGAGGGCTACAAGTTGCTCTGCGGTGCAGACTAAATTTGGATGCTGCATTGCAACATAACTTCCCGGGACCGGAGATAGGTCAGAGTGTACGACTGTATGGTGGCGGATATCGATACGTGCCTGTATTCGGAAGTACCGATGATATTGTTTCCGAGCAACGAAATTTCCCATCTCTCCTTTTTATAGTGCAATGACACGTCACAGAAATAATTCAGACCGAATCCTTTGTCATTGCTATGATACAATTCATTGTTTATCGTAAACATCCATCTGGTCCCTGGAATGAAATGAAAGTCCAGAAAGTGAGACCAGTCTGTGATATTATTGGATTCATTCCGGTGGCTTATTCTCATGGCGGACTTTCCTTCCACGGTCCACCAGCGGAAGGGCCTGATGGAATAATCTAGCGCCACAGAATAGGTATTGAGTTTTCCATCCTGGACGGTTCCGTTCAGCAGATAGGCGTATTCGGTGGAATTGACCGATCCGCTAAGACCTATACGCGTCCTGCACCAGAGGAAAGACTTGGCTAGCCTGCTCCCGAGAATATAGGTCGCGGAGTGATAGGTTCGGTCGGTTGCCTTCTGCACATAGATGTCGGAATCCATGGTACTTTCATACAGCATATTGCCCGATGCACTTACATACATGGGTCTGAGATTGAAGAACAGACCGTTTACCGGATTCCGGTACGTATATCCGGCCGAGAGGATATGGGAATATTGTATGCCGGCATTTCCGGTTCCTTCATACACAGAACGATAGGAAGTAAATACCGGTGTGTCGATGAGCTTCGTCCCTTCATAAGGCATGGCCGAACCCCGATAATTGAATGAGAGTTTTGATTTGGGGGAGGCATCCCATTCCCACGAAAATGAGGGCTCTATCCAGAGATGTCCGGACGGGTTTCCGTCATAATTCTGCTGTGCATAGCTGGTCTTTACAGCCCCATTGAATCTGTGACTGCCGAATGACATCTGTAGAGAGGGCTCCCAATAAGGTTGTGAGATTTGCCAGGCAACTCCATTTATCTGCTGGTGCCTATAGTCGAAACCAAAAATGTTCTTGAAAAAATGTCTTCGAATTTTTCTGCTGAAACTGAAATTGTTTCTTGTGGAGAACATATTGATATCCAGCAGTCGGGTGATGCCGTCCAGGGTAAGCAGCTGTCCTGGCAAGTAGGTATCACCCGTAGAGGAATTCAGTTGCCACACATTTCCCCGTGTAGTCGTATGAGAAATATTCAGGTCTTCAGAAAGCATACGTTTATAGGGCCTGACCATCAGGTCTGTCTTGCGGTCATTATACAGCATCTCCCCCTTGCCGGAGTTCCAGTCGGTATATATTTTTGTACTGCTTCTGACGTATGTGCGGTCAGCGTTGAGCGTATAGCACAATTCTCCCTTGATTTCATTCTTTTGGGCTGTCAGGTTATAATCTTCCGTGATCATCGGCATGCCATCTATTGAGAGATAGGTGGTGGAACTTCCATTGTGTAACTTTTCTTTATCATGAAATCCACTCAGCTGTAGCCTGAGATCCGAATTTTCACCTGTTTTCCATAACATGTTCGCCGCGAGAAGATGGCTTGCATTGAACGAGAACCGTTTTTTATCGAAAGCCGGACCGCTAATATCAGGCAAGCTGATAAGTCCGTTTTCAGCCTGGTATCCTCCAAGCTGAATAATATCCTGCACCTCTTCGCCGATATCTGCACCGGTATTGTTGTTCTTGTACATCATGAGCGTCTGGAATTTCTTGTTGAATCGCATCCCCATGATCCGGTTGTTATAGGTCAGTCCTTCGCCTTTACCCACATAGCCTGCTCCCAGATCAGCCACTCCCGACCATACGGCCTTGGCATCCTCCTTCAAGACGATATTCAGGGCTGCCTGCTCACTGAAACTGATTCCCCTTAACGATCTGACACTTTGATGGTTTTCCAGTACCTGTACATCTTTCACCTTCTCTGCCGGGATATTGTTGCTTGCCAGTGAATATTGTCCGCCCATCAGATCAAGACCTTCTATGTAGAAATTACTGATTGCTTTTCCCTGGTATTCAATGGCTCCATTGGATTTTACCTCAATTCCCGGCATTTTGCTGATTACGTCAGCAATGGAGCGATCTTGTGCCTCCTTGAAAGCCGCAACAGAATAGGTCAGTGTATCTCCTCTTTCTGAGATGCTCTCTGCGGTGACGGCCACCTCCCTGAGTTTGAATGCCTTTTCATGAAGAGTGAAAATGGGAGAATTTGTAAGTTCTTTCGGGTGGATTGTCAGTGGATCAAATCCTAAATAAGTGACTGTGATATGGTCTGCGGCAGACGGGACATTCAATTTGAAAAGCCCTTTCTTGTCTGTGGTGGTATATGTTAATATTTTTCCTTCTTTAGAATAGGCCACGAGGTTTGCGCCTGCAAGAGCTTCTCCGTTATTTCCCTGCACTTGTCCGGATAATACGGTCTGGGCAAGGGATGGAACGGTGTATAGCAATATAAACAGAATGAATACAATGAAACGCATAAGGCATTCAGTTTATGTCCAGATAATTTTTAGTAGACTGTGTTTGGTGGGTGATATCTTTGCCGCTGGCATCGGTGATTTTAACGATTTTACCTGTGCCTGAGAGCACATTTGCCGCAATTTCGGAGTAGGTCTGTGTGGCAATTGATTTGCGTAGCTCCAGGTATTTTTTCCGGGTACATTTGACCGCCTCCTTTTCTCCGTTTAACGCTATTGTAGCGTCATCATGAATGGTTTCTATGCCGACGCATGTGAAGTGAAATATCTCCTCCGTATCAGATGCTTCCAGGATCAGACCGGGGAGTCCACCAAGAATATAGGGCCCGTATGGCATGGGAAGTTCCGTGGAGTACCATACGTTCCACGTTCTGCCATAGACCGATGCAATGGCCTGGTGGCACGGGTAGCTGCAAACCGTTTTGGTACTGTCTGTCAGTTCCCAGTGTATGTCGGGCAAATGTTCCTCATACATAAAAAGATCATTTAAGCCCAATTTATTGATGTAGGTATATGCTTCCTTTTCAGGTGCTCCGATAAGTATTTCCAGATTGCTCCTGTTCGGATACTTGGATCCGAGCTGCTTGATAGAATTCATGAGGGTGGCAATATCATCGGTCTTTTGCATGGACTGGAAGGCTTCCTCGTGCTTCCTGTAATTCGGATTGTAGAATACGGCTGTCGAGTTTCCTATGTCAAGATTCCATCTGTAAGTTTGGGGAGTCTTGTCATACAATGCATGGCAATCATAAGTGATGCGGTAGGTTGCTTTTTCCTGCGCATTTAAAATAAGCAGGGGCAGCCACATAAGTAGAATAATGAAAGTCTTTTTCATGTCTGTTGTATTTTTATGACGCAAATATCCTCAATCTGCTTTACAATCTTGTTCAACGGTTTTTCAACTAGCGTTAATCTCTGTTAATCACAATCAGATAAATAATCAACAAATCCAATCATATAATAAACTTATCAATCATTATACAAGCAATAGTATAAAAAATATACTTGGTTATTAAAGTATATTACATATCTTTGTGCACAGAAATATAAAACCCGGTATTTTATTAGAAACAAACAGATTTTATCATTCATGAAAAGATCAACAATACAGGATGCCATGTTTCCCGGTTGCCCGGTGAGAAATATCATGGCAAGATTATGTGACAAATGGGCATTACTTGTTATTTACATTCTGGACAGGTCAGGCAAAGAAAACATGCGTTTTATGGAACTGAAACAACAAATGCCAGATATATCACAGAGAATGCTGACAATGACACTTCGTACATTGGAAGAAGATGGATATATTTCAAGAACCATATTTTCGGAAGTACCACCAAGAGTAGAATACGCTCTTACTGAAAGGACAAAATCATTAAAACCAATCCTTGATTTACTACTCCAATGGTCTGTCGATCATATGGACGATATTATGCGTGACCGTAAAAAAGCTACACCCATTAATGATTAACAATTTTTATATTCAGTAATAGCATATAATGAAAGCAGCACAAATCAAGAAATATTCAAAGGAAATCAAAATTTCCATAAATGAAATTCCTATTCCGACACCAAATGAGAATGAGGCTCTTATAAAGATTATATCTGCCGCTGTAAATCCTTTGGATATTCTTCAACTGACCGGAAGTGTAAGGTTGATACAAGATTACAAAATGCCTCTTACATTGGGAAATGAATGTTCCGGTATAGTAGAAAAGGTAGGAAAGGACATCAAAGACTTCCGTGTGGGCGACCGGGTTTATACACGACTTCCTATAAAGAAAATTGGGGCTTTCGCCGAATACGTCGCTGACCATAAAGCTCTATCCAAAATGCCGTCAGGTTATGACTTTATGACTGCTGCAGCGATACCATTGGCCGGTCTTACTGCTTATCAGGGACTTGTAGAAGAACTTGAAGTCCAACCCGGAAAGACATTGTTAATTACAGGTGCTTCTGGAAGTTTCGGACAAATAGCTGTGCCTATAGCAAAATCAATGGGACTTCGGGTGATCGTGACCGGGAACATACGTTCCAAAGAAAAACTGATAAAAATGGGAGTCGACCAATATCTAGACTATAAGAAAGAGAATTACTGGGAAATCCTGACCAACATCGATTATGTCATTGACACCCTAGGCGCAGATGAGTTTGAACATGAGCTGTCTGTCCTTAGAAGAGGCGGGCGGTTACTCAGTTTAAGAACAGCCCCCAACAGGATGTTCGCGAAACGAAATGATTTTTCATGGCTAAAGAGAAGTTTGTTTACACTTGCAGGCAGCAAATTTGATTCGGCAGCCCGCAAACAAGGAAAAGAATACCGTTTCATGTTTGTCCGTTCCAATGGAGAGCAGCTTAAACTAGTTACAGAAATAGTGGAAAAATATCATATAATACCTGATATTGATTCAAGAACATTCTCTCTATCTCAGGCAAATGAAGCACTTATGCTGATGGCCAATGGAAAATTAAACGGTAAAATTATCATTCAAATGTAATGGAGGAATAGAAATGTGCAAGAAATTACCCATACAAATCATAAAGTCAATCAAGGAACGTCACAGTGTCCGTACCTATCTGGACAAGACGCTTGAACCCAATATCAAAGAAACACTTCAAGGTTACATGGACAGTCTTGAAAATCCATTTGGGATGCCTGTAAAGAAATATATGATTGATAAGGAACTGGCTTCCGGAGGAGAAAAACTTGGTACATACGGAATAATTAAAGGAGCAAATACTTTTCTTGGTATTTCTGTTCCTGATATAGACCTTGCCCATGTAGCTGCCGGATATGAGTTTGAAAATCTGATTCTGGAAGCAACGGCATTGGGACTGGGGACTGTATGGCTGGCTGCGACATTCAACAGAGAGGGGTTTGCCTCCGCCATGGGAATTCCTAAAGATGAACTGTTCCCTGCCATTTCTCCTGTCGGATATCCGGCTGCCAAGCGTAGCATGACGGAATCTCTTATGAGGACTGCCATGCGGTCTTCTACACGGAAAGAATGGAAGACATTATTCTATCTGGATAATTTTCAAACTCCTCTCACTAAAAATGATGCCGGCAATTATACAGAACCGCTGGAAATGCTCAGACTTGCCCCTTCTGACAAGAACACGCAACCATGGCGTGTGCTGAAATCGGGTAATTGCTACCATTTTTATGTAACATACAAATCCGGAATCTCAAGAGAGGAAGAAATCATCAAGAGGGTTGATGCCGGCATCGCCTTGTCACATTTCCATCAGACAGTCCTGGAACTTGGTCTGAAGGGATACTTTAAACAAACGGAACCAGGAAATGTCGGGCTTCCTAAGAACACTAATTATATTACTTCCTGGTATACAGAATAAGCAGAATAAAAAAACAATAAAAGAGAAACAAAATATGAACATTTATGAAATAATTTTCAGTCCGACAGGTGGGACGAAAAAGGTCGCCGATTTTCTGGCAAATGAATTGAGTCGGGAAATTACAAATATTGATTTGTCAAATAATAACGAAGATTTTCATAAATTCTCATTGACAAATAAGGACATAGCCATAGTTGCCGTCCCATCGTATAGCGGACGCGTACCTTCTACCGCTGCAGAACGCATTTTAAAGATTCAGGGCAATGGTGCAAAAGCAATCATAGTCTGCGTGTACGGGAACCGTGCCTATGAGGATACCTTAGTAGAACTTCAGGACCTTGTACAGCAGGCCGGGTTCTCAGTCATCTCTGCAGTAGCAGCCATTGCAGAACACTCAATAGCACATCGATATGCCACAAACAGACCGGACAAGGATGATTACGCACATTTGAAAGAGTTTGCCGATAAGATCAGTGGAAAACTGAAGAAAAATGATTTTACTACTCCTGTAGTACCTGGCAACAGGCCATACAGAAAAGCAGCAAATGCAGGAATTGTTCCCAAACCAACAAGAGCGTGTACTAAATGCGGTCTCTGTGCTTCCAGATGTCCTGTTGGAGCCATCGACAAGAGCAACCCGGCAAAAGTGAACAAGAAAGCTTGCATTTCATGTATGCGCTGTGTCTCTGTATGCCCCCATAATGCGAGAAAAGTCAACGGATTGCTCCTTGCCATCGTAAATATGATGCTCAAGAAGGCATGTACTGTACGGAAAGAATGTGAACTATATCTTTAAAATACGATAAAAACGGTAAAAATAAAATGTCCCGGACTTCTGAAAATGTTTATCAAAGTCCGGGACATTTTTATATCCTCACTTTCTCTTGCAACAAGATTTACCGCAACCGCTCGTAGGCCTTGACCAACATTTCGTCTTTACCGATGGCACGGATTGCCAACCAGTCAAGAATGATGCTGATAGCCGGCAGGCACAAGGTCCACGACGGAGTAAAGCTTCCCACTTCATCGAATGAATACAGAATAAACACGGCAGCCGTCACATAATAACCGATCAGCAGAATAATATTGAATAAAGTCAAGCGGATCTGAAACATACGTTTTCTATAGGCAAATATAGTGACAAGCGACAAGATGGCTACAACCATAAGGATGGCAAACAATGCCCACGGTGCATAATTGGAAACACCCCCGGCGTCAACCAATGCCAGGTTTGTCATTTCATAAATAGCCGTATCCGTATAAAAAGCCCCTACAGGGAAAGACATCATGAGCACCATAAGAATGGCGACAATAAGCAAATAGACAGTCTGAATGCGTTGTATCATAATAAATTAATTTTCAAAGGAACAAAAAAAAGAACACAGAAGCGCAATCATCTTCTCATCATCCAAAGAGAAAACACATACATTGCGTCTCTGTGTTCCAACGATATGGTCTTACTGCAATTTTTCTTTTTCCTTAGCCGGATTTCTGTAATATACCTTACCTTCAATGTACTCCTGAGTAGCGATCAGAGTAGGTTTCGGTAATTTTTCATAATAACGAGAGATTTCAATCTGCTCTCTGTTTTCAAAAACTTCCTCCAGGTTGTCGTTATATGAAGCAAACTCCTGTAACTTCTTGGACAGATCGTTCTTCATTTCTACGGCAATCTGATTGGCACGCTTACCGATGATTGCTACAGTTTCGTAGATATTACCGGTATCTTCACACAATTCCATCAAATCGCGGGTAACGGTATTGGTAGGAGCGTTTGTTTTCTTGTAATCCATAATTCCTGTTTAAATTATAACTATAAAATTTGACAATCAATTATTTACATATTTATTGGCGTCTTTAAAGATTTCCTCGACTTCTTTGTTGTATTTGCTGTCGGGAAATTCATTCTTAAAGGCATAATATTCATCAATGGTATCACGCATACGTTCTTCCTTTTTCTCTTCTACACTCTGTCTTGCCATATCATATTTGGCACGCAACACCAGCATGGACAGATCTTCACGCAACTTTGTATAAGGATATTCACGAAGAACATTCTGAGCGGTAACCACACACGCCAGATAATTGTTTCCGGTACTGCTATAAGAACTGTTTCCGGTATACGAACCCAAGTCATAATACAGTTTAGCCGACAGATATTCTTTCTCGACCAACTTATCCTGCAGCTCGAAAATCATATCCTGTGCAACTGATTTACGAGGACTTTGCGGAAAATATTCGATGAACATCTGCAATTCCTGAATAGCTTTGTACGTACTGCTCTGGTCCAAACGGGGTTCGGGAGTGTCCATATATAAAGACTTGCCGCTGAAGAAACGGGCCAGCTCCGTATAGGTTCCTCTCGGATATGTAGTATAATATGTATTGAAATAATGGGAAGCCGTTATATAGTCGCCCTGATTATAGTAGGTCATAGCCAACATATAAAGAGATTCCTCGGCATTGGATGTTCCCTTCATGATTGGAATCAGCTCTTCAAGTATGGTAGCGGCCCTACTGTTCTGCCCTTTGGCAAAATAACTTTTCGCAGCCTCATATTTATACTCGTAATCTGTGCTTTTCAGCACCTTATTGTACTCTCCACAAGACGATAAAAGTCCTGCAGAAAGGAGAACCATAACAGCGTACTTTTTCATGTTATTCAATATAGATGTGCAAAAGTACTCTTTTCCAGTGAATAATGCAATACATCCATGTTTTTTAAATAAAATTTATAGCTTCGGGAAAAAGGATAAGAAATATTCCGTAAATTTACTCCCTATATCCAAAAACCATTCATTATTATTTATGAAATTCGAACTGATATCTGACTATAAACCGACAGGCGACCAACCGGAAGCTATCGCCCAACTGACGGAAGGTGTCCTTCAAGGTGTACCGGCACAAACCTTATTGGGTGTGACGGGTTCCGGAAAAACCTTTACCATTGCCAACGTCATCAAGAACGTCAACAAACCGACACTGATTCTGAGCCACAACAAGACCTTGGCAGCCCAATTATACAGTGAATTCAAAAGCTTTTTCCCGAACAATGCGGTGGAATATTATGTGTCATATTATGACTACTACCAACCGGAAGCCTATCTGCCGTCGACCGACACCTACATAGAAAAGGATCTGGCCATCAACGAAGAAATAGACAAGCTCCGTCTGGCAGCCACTTCTGCCCTCCTCTCGGGAAGAAAGGATGTAATAGTCGTATCATCCGTTTCCTGTATATATGGTATGGGTAATCCGGCCGATTTCTATAACAATGTCATCGATATCAAGAAAGGGAAATTACTTGACCGGAACGTATTCCTCCGCAAGCTGGTAGACAGCCTTTATGTAAGGAACGACATTGAACTGAACCGCGGGAATTTCCGCGTAAAAGGTGATACCGTAGACATTTACCTGGCATACAGTGACAACGTGCTGAGAGTCATGTTCTGGGATGATGAAATAGACGGAATCGAAGAGATTGATCCGGTTTCGGGACATCGCATCAGCACATTCGACGAATACAAGATCTATCCGGCCAATCTGTTCATGACAACCAAGGAAAGTACCCTAAGAGCAATCCACCAGATAGAGGACGACCTGACCAAACAGGTGGCGTACTTTGAAGAAATAGGAAAACCTTACGAAGCCAAACGGCTTTATGAACGCGTCACTTACGATATGGAAATGTTACGTGAACTGGGGCATTGTTCGGGTATCGAAAACTATTCCCGCTACTTTGACGGACGTGCAGCCGGAACACGGCCTTACTGCCTGCTCGACTTTTTCCCTGAAGACTTCCTCATCGTGATTGATGAAAGTCATGTCAGTGTTCCACAGATACGTGCCATGTACGGAGGAGACCGTGCCCGGAAAGAGAATCTGGTAGAATACGGATTCCGACTGCCGGCTGCCATGGATAACCGTCCGCTGAAATTTGAGGAATTTCAGGAACTGGCCAAACAGGTAATTTATGTAAGTGCCACCCCCGCTGATTATGAGCTGATGCAAAGCGAAGGTGTAGTAGTGGAACAGGTTATCCGGCCTACCGGACTACTGGACCCCATTATAGAAGTACGCCCGAGCATGAACCAGATTGATGACTTGATGGAAGAAATACAGCAACGCATCGAAATGCAGGAGCGCGTACTGGTAACAACACTGACAAAACGGATGGCCGAGGAACTTACCGAATATCTGCTTAACCATGGAATCCGCTGTACATACATACACAGTGACGTAGACACATTGGAACGTGTCAAGATTATGGATGAGCTGCGTCAAGGAATTTACGATGTACTGGTAGGCGTAAACCTGTTACGTGAGGGACTGGATCTTCCGGAAGTCTCACTTGTGGCTATCCTGGATGCCGACAAGGAAGGTTTCCTCCGCTCCCACCGCTCCTTGACACAGACAGCCGGACGAGCAGCCCGCAACGTCAACGGAAAAGTAATTATGTATGCCGACAAGATAACCGACAGCATGAAACAGACAATTGACGAAACAAACCGCCGCAGGGAAAAACAGCTGGCATACAACGAAGCACACGGCATAACTCCCCAACAGATCAAAAAAGCACGGAACAACGTATTGCTGGGCAATACAGAAGAGATTACTACCGCAGAACCCAAAGCTTATACAGACGCCCCAGAAAAGATCCTGGCTGCCGCCGATCCGATTGTCCAATACATGTCGAAAGAACAGCTCAAAAAGAGTATGGACCGTACACGCAAGCTGATGCAGGAAGCCGCCAAGAATCTAGATTTTATTGAAGCGGCACAATACCGTGACGAACTGATCCGTCTGGAACAGCAGTTCAATGAAAAAATGAGTGATGAACGACAAAAGTAACTTATATTACACCTTAATTAATATATTAGATAAACAACCATGACCGAATTTGAAAAAATGCGTAATCAACAACTGGCAGACTGTTCTGATCCGGAAATCAATGAAAGTTTCCGTCACTGCAAGACTTTACTTGCCAAATTCCGGACCATATCCAATTATGATTCCTGTTTCCGCAAAATATTGGAAGATCTGATACCGGGAATTCCTGCCACTTCTGTCATCATGCCACCTTTCTACTGTGACCACGGTAACGGAATACGCCTGGGAGAACATGTCTTCATTAACGCAAACTGCACATTCCTGGACGGAGCCTATATAACTATCGGGAACCATACACTGATAGGACCGAACGTCCAAATCTATACTCCTCAACACCCTATCCCATTTTTGGAACGCAGGGAGAACAAGGAATATGCTTACCCTGTAACAATCGGAGAAGACTGCTGGATTGGCGGGGGAGCGATAATCTTACCGGGAATCACCATCGGTGACCGCTGCATTATAGGTGCCGGAAGCGTGGTGACCAAAGATATCCCTTCGGATTGCATGGCAGTAGGAAACCCCGCCATCATCAAAAAGAAACTAAGCAACCCATAACCCTATAAACAAAAAAGACGGGAAGTACCACGACTTCCCGTCTCCTATCTTTTCCGGATATCCGGCTAATTTAATCATTTAACTTCTATTCCTTTGTTATGCAAAGTCAAAGCCATCAAGCGCACATAACTAGCATACTGTTCGTCATTCAAAGCCTTCTTCATCAATTTCAAGTTACCGTAAACAGCGGTACGGACTTTTTCATTGTTATCCTTCTTTGAACTGTTAGCAATCTTCATTTGCTCTTCAAAATAGTCGCAAATATCAGCAACTTCATCATTCTGAGTCGCATTCAATTTCAGATACTTGGTCAATTTTTCCTTGTTAATTGAACCATTCCATTTTGTAGTCTTACCTTCACCATCGCTAGCAAATACTGATGCAGAAAACACTAATGCAACTACTAATGTCAATCCTAACTTTTTCATAATACCTAAAATTAATTGTTACCTTAAAAACTTTTTTACCTCAAAAACTCTGTCAACCTCAAGGTCGACTTCGTATATCCTTTATCTTTTTACCGATGCAAATATAAATACATGTTCTATAACACAAAAACAAAATCATAAAAATCTTTCTCTAGAGGTATCATTTATTGATTTAAATCAATATTAAGCTTCCTTCTTGAACTAATTTGTAATAAAAACGCAATATTTAGGCATATTATTTTGATATTACATGACTATTTGAAACATTTTTCAAGAATCACAGACATTTTTTAACATGATAATCTTCCCCATTCTCTCAATTAACTTCCACAAGACAAGTTTCACCCTCAATAAATGATATTTATAAACAAAAACAGGTTCCCGAACCAATCGGGAACCTGTTTTCATTATTATGATCGAAAAATGATCTCTATTATCCGCCGAAGTTATCATACATGATGGACGATTCATCAACGCCAAGGCTGTCCAACATAGCGATAACAGACTTCGACATCGGTCCAGGACCACACATGTAGTATTCAATATCTTCGGGAGCTTCGTGATACTGCAAGTAAGTTTCATACATTACCTTATGCACAAATCCCGGAGTATACTTCACACCTGCAGCATCGGCTGCCGGATCCGGACGGTCCAAAGCCAGATGGAAATGGAAATTTGAGAAATCTTTTTCCAGATTCAGGAAATCCTGCAGATAGAACACTTCATTCAATGCACGGGCACCATAGAAGTAATGTAGTTCACGGTCTCTTGTATTCAGTGTACGGGTCATATGCATAATCTGTGCACGAAGCGGAGCCATACCGGCACCACCACCTACCCAGATCATTTCCTTCTTGGAATTGAAGATCGGATGGAAGTCACCGTAAGGACCACTCATCAATACCTTGTCACCCGGTTTCAGGGTAAAGATATAAGAAGAAGCGATACCCGGATTTACATCCATGAAACCGCTGCGGTCTGGTTTAAACGGAGGAGTAGCAATACGTACAGTCAGCATGAACACATCTCCTTCAGCCGGATAGTTAGCCATTGAATATGCACGGATGGTAGGTTCAGGATTTACACACTTCAATGAGAACAGACCGAACTTCTTCCATGCCGGCAGGTATTCGTCGCCGATCAATGACTTATCGATATCCTTGTCATAATCCATTGTAAATGCAGGGATCTTAATCTGGGCATAAGAACCCGGGATAAAGTCCATATGAGCTCCCTTAGGCAGCTGAACCTTGAACTCCTTGATAAAGGTTGCCACGTTCTTGTTTGAAATAACGGTACATTCGTACTCCCTTACACCCATTACAGATTCGGGAACCTTGATAGACATATCGCCTTTCACCTTAACCTGACAGCCCAGACGCCAATGGTCTTTCTGCTGCTTACGGCTGAAATGAGAGACTTCGGAAGGAAGGATTTCACCTCCACCTTCAACAACCTGACACTTACACTGGCCACAAGAGCCCTTACCACCACAAGCCGACGGCAGGAATACATTGTTTACAGCCAACGTGTTCAACAAGGTTGAACCTGATTCAACTTCCAACTGGTTTTCACCGTTGATAGTCAGTTTCACTTTACCTGAAGGTACCAAAAACTTCTTGGCAACCAACAGGATGACCACCAGCACAAGAATAGTCACAAGGAATACTCCAATGCTTGCTAAAATAAAATTCATATCCATTGTCTTATTCCTTTCCTTATTAGATATTCAAACCAGAGAAACACATAAATGCCATTGCCATCAGACCTACAGTGATGAATGTGATGCCCAGACCTTTCAACGGAGCAGGCACGTCAGAGTAAGCCATTTTTTCACGGATGGCGGCCAGACCGACAATAGCCAGCAACCAGCCGAGACCGGAACCCAAAGCATAAGAAATGGCATCGCCGATACCACCGATGTACTTAGGATCGGACGGAGCCAGAGTAATACGCTGCTGCATGAACAGAGAAGCACCCATGATGGCACAGTTAACGGCAATCAACGGAAGGAAAATACCCAATGAAGCATACAGCGAAGGACTGAAACGCTCCACAATCATTTCCACCAGCTGAACGATAGCCGCGATAACGGCAATAAAGAGGATAAAGCTCAAGAAGCTCAAGTCAATGCCCAGAATACCGTCGGCAGCCAAAACCTTAGTCTGCAACAGGTAGTTCACCGGTAGCGTAACCACCAACACGAAAGTTACGGCAATACCCAGTCCGAGCGCAGTCTTCACATTCTTCGAAACAGCCAGGTATGAACACATACCCAAGAAGAATGCGAAAATCATATTGTCCACAAAAATTGAGCGGACCAACAAACTTATAAAATGTTCCATTTTCTTTCTGTTTAATTAGTGATTACTTTTCCTGCAAATCTTTATTTTTGGCGCGCTGATACCAGATAAGACAAGCAACGATGATAAGTGCCATAGGAGGCATCAGCATCAGACCGTTGTTTACATAACCGATATTCTTCACCGCATCATAATTCAGGATATTGAAACCAAGCAGTGTTCCAGAGCCCAGCAATTCGCGGAAGAAAGCTACAATAACCAGAATCTTGGCATATCCCAGACCGTTACCGATACCGTCCAGACAAGATTCCCAAGGACCGTTTGCCATAGCGAACGCTTCCAGACGTCCCATCAGGATACAGTTCGTAATGATCAGTCCCACATAAACGGACAACTGTACACTTACATCGTAGGCAAATGCCTTCAACAGTTCACTCACGATAGTTACCAGAGCCGCAACAACTACCAACTGTACAATGATACGGATACGGTTAGGAATTGTTTTACGGATCAATGAAATCACTACGTTAGAGAAAGCAGTAATGATAGTCACAGAAAGACCCATTACAATAGCCGGTTCCAGCTTAGAGGTAACGGCCAATGCCGAACAGATACCCAACACCTGCACGGTAACCGGGTTGTTCAGGCTTAACGGAGTAGAAAATACTTCTTTATTCTTAGCTGAAAATAATTTTCCCATTGTTCGTTTTCCTCCTTATTATTTTGACATTAAAAAATTAGTGTACTGGCTCATGCAGTTCTTAAGCATGGCAGCCACACCGTTTGAAGTGATGGTACCGCCGGAAATACCGTCGACTTCGAACTCCGGATTTGCAACTTTACCGTTTTTCACTACAGTCAAGGCTACATTTCCGCCGTCCATAACGTGCTTGCCGGCAAACAGGCTCTGGAAATGAGGAGTGGCGATTTCAGCACCCAGACCCGGAGTCTCTGAAGCATGAGAGAAATAAGTGCCGTATACGGTATTCTTGTCGTCATCCAGTGAAACATATCCCCAGATAGCGCCCCACAAACCGGCACCGAACACAGGAACTACATACTTAGTCTTGCCGTCGATTTCACATACGAATACGTGGGCACGACCGTTTTCCTTGAATTCCTTTTCATAAGCTGTAACGAATTTGCCGTCGTATTCAGTCAGAGAACCGTCGGCAGCCACAATCATGTCAGCTTTTACCACTTTGGCGAACTCGGCCTCAGCATCGGCTACATCTGTAATACCGAGTGAAGAAAGAATCTGTTTCTTGGTGTCGAGTTCTACATTCTTACCCTGGAGGTCGCGCAAAGAAGAATTCACGAACGCCAGCAGGAATGCTACGATAACAACCATTACCGAAGCATAAATGATAGTATATGAGTTACTATTAGTATTCATTGTATTTCGGTTTTATTTGTTAGACATAGCACGTTTTTCACGACGGGAAATATTATTCTGAACTACAATGTAGTCAATCAGCGGTGCAAAGATGTTCATCAGCAGAATAGCCAGCATCATACCCTCCGGATAACCAGGATTCAATACACGGATAATGATTGCCATTGCACCGATCAGGAATCCGTAAACGAATTTTCCGTTTTCTGTACGTGATGAAGTTACAGGATCGGTAGCCATAAATACTGCTCCGAAGCAGAAACCACCTACACACAAATGTTCATACCAAGGCATCTTGGCCATTGCTGTATCAGGACCGAATTCATTGAAGATCCATCCCATTACAATACCACCTACAAATACAGACAGCATTGTTTTCCAGCTAGCTACGCCACTCCACAACAGGATTACCGCACCGATTGCAATGGCTATTACGCTGGTTTCACCGATAGAACCTGGAATCAGACCAGTTACCATGTCCCATGAAAATGGAGGATAAGCGGTAGCATCGGTAGCTGTAGAAGCTACACCCAACGCTGTAGCTGATGTCAGGCCATCGACCGTCTTTCCCAAACCGAAGATACTGTCGCCCGATACCCATACTGCATCACCCGACATTTTGGTCGGATATGCGAAGAACAGGAACGCACGGGTAATCAATGCCGGGTTGAAGATATTCATACCTGTACCACCGAACACTTCCTTTGCAAAAATTACAGAGAAAGCAGTCGCTACGGCCAGCATCCACAACGGACAGTCTACCGGAACAATCATCGGGATCAGGATACCGGAAACCAGGAAACCTTCCTGAATTTCCTCTTTCTTCCACTGGGCAACAACAAATTCGATACCCAGACCTACTACATAAGAAACAATGATTTTAGGTAACACAGCCAGGAAACCATACACAAACATTTCAATGAAACTGCCTTCGAGTCCTACATGTGTGTAATGCTGGTAACCTACATTATACATACCGAACAGCAATGCCGGTATCAATGCAATCACCACGAGCGACATGATACGTTTGCTATCAATGGCATCGTGGATATGCGTACCTGTCTTCGAAGTCGTATTCGGGACAAACAGGAATGTTTCAAATCCGTCGAATACAGAACGAAGAGCATGATATTTGCCTCCCTCTTCAAAGTTCGGCTTTATCTTGTCAAGATAATTTCTTAATGCTTTCATTTAATTGATAATTCTATTGATTAGTATTAGCACATTTCACGACGGAGCATATCCAGTCCTTCACGAACGATGCGCTGCAATTCCATTTTTGAAGAGCAGACAAACTCACAGATAGCGAAATCTTCCGGAGCAACTTCATAGATACCCAGCTGTTCCATGCGGTCGATATCGCCTGCGATGATTGCCTTGATCAGATATTCCGGAAGAATATCCATCGGCAACACCTTATCATATTCGTTCGACATGATCATGTGACGTTCTCCACCCTTGACGCGGGCGTCAAGTACATATTCTTTCTTCTTGCCCATCAGCCAGCTGAAATAGGAATGGCTGGTACTGAATTCGTTGAAACGAGGCATAATCCAACCCAACATTTCATGGACATCACTTCCTTCCGGAATAACGGTCACCTGACTGTGGAAAGCTCCCAAGAAACCATTGGCAGGGATCTTCTTGCCAGTCAACACATTACCGCTGATATAGCGCAACTCCTTGCCTTCCGTAACGTTACCTGCAAATACATCGGTCAGCATGGCACCGACTTTCAGCTTGCAATAGGCAGGCTTCTTTACTTCCGAACCTGTAACCGCTACGGTACGGGTCAGGTCTACACGTCCCGTATTGAACAGACGGCCGATGAAGATTACAGCCTGTGGATCGATAGTCCACACAGTTTCACCTTTATTTACCGGCGCAATATGATTGATCTGCACACCCACATTACCTGCAGGATGAGGTCCGTCAAATACTGTAACGGTTACATTCTTAGCCTGTGTCAGGGCTGCAGATTTCTGATTGACACTAATACTCAGGTAAGTCTTGGCCATTTTAGCCAAAGCATCCAGACCTGTCTGGAAATTTGCTTCCTCTCCCTTCAATACAAATTCAAAATCGGGAGCCAGCGGATTCGAGTCAAAGGCAGAAACAAAGATTGCCCTCGGGGCAACCGTCGGATCGGCGATCACATCATACGGACGCTGACGCATGAACGCAAACATACCTGAATCCAACAAAGCAGCCTTGACAGCCGCTCCATCCATTCCAGCTACATTCTTCTTGCCGAATTCCTGGTAATCCTGTTCTTCTGCCGCCTGGACGGTAATGCTCATTACCTTACGGCGAGCTCCGCGCTCTACACTTGTCACTACGCCGCTTACGGGCGAAACAAATTTCACTTCAGGATGATTCTTGTCTATAAACAAGGGTCCTCCAGCCATAACATATTCCTGTTCCTTAACGACCACTTTCGGAGTAACTCCTGTAAAATCATCCGGAACCAATGCATAGAATCCGGGCTCTTTCACAGCAACCACTTCTGCGGCGGCCTTACCTTTCAGGTTTATGTCAAGACCTTTACGTAATTTTATTAAATTAGCCATATCGGGTTATAAAAAAATGGTTTTATAATTTGACTGCAAAATTAAAGAAAAAATAAGTGATAAATGCAACACTTTCCGGCTAATTACGGAAATAATTCTTTAAACAGCCGAAAGATATATTCACCTGTCTTGATTTTGTATTACTTTTGTAAAGTATAGTAAGCAAAAAGCCTTTATCCATGACCTTAAAAAGCGATTTTCCATTAAATTAAGCACAATACACAATAGAAACAAACCGTTTTTTAAACTTCAGATCTCGTTTCATCACCTTAATTATATAAACAGACAAGGTGACAGAAGTATTATTGTCTGACAATAAACTTCCATCACCTTATCGTATTATCTATGATTTAAGTTCTATTCTTCGGAAGCGAACATCGGATCCCATGCCGGCAGACGAATCGGTTTCTGCTTCAGGATATCCAAGACCTTATCCGAAACATATTTCTTTTCCACTACCAGACGGAACATGTATTCATTGAACCACTCGTCGGTCATAATAAGATGGCCCTTATAACCGGCCTCGGCTCCCCAACTGTTCTCTACCATCCATTTTTTAGGCTTTCCATCCTTGTCCAGATCGACGGCCATCAAGGTCATGGCATGACTTGATCCGCTGGCAAAAGTCTGTATACGCTGCTTCTTGTCCATTCCGAAAGTAGTACCGAGCAAAGAATCGTAATCGAAATTATTCAGATCCAGCGTACCGCGCTTACTGTCCATGAATTTCGCCACATCACAGGAAAAGTACATCATCGTACTGTCCTTGATCGACTTTATGGCCATCTCCTTGATTTCTTCAATCGGCAGATTCACATATGTCCAGTTCTTTCCGTCATAGACATGACGGTCAAAATCTATTTCATAACATTTATAGAATTCACGGCTGGGATCATTCATCAGCATCACATAACCGTTCTTCAAATCATTTCCTAGGAATTCCTTATAGAAAGACTGTGGAGTATATTCTTTCGTCACTCCCTTGACTGTCCATGTAAAATGTTCTACAGGCTCACCGAAAGCCAGAGCAAGCATATGATAAACAGTACATAACATATCGGTCTTTGTCTTGGCCAATGCGTTTTCCTTTGCACCTTTGGCTGCGTCGTCACGCAACTTCAGGCCGAACTCTTTCAACTTCAAACCAACCAGACGGCTGATCTGGGAAGTATTTTCACTGGAATATGTTTCAGGCATGACTGCAGCCGGCACAACCCCGTATTTTTCAATGATATCCGAAATTCCAGTAAACTGTCCGCCGTCATTGATCGGATTACGGAACAGCCATTCTACCATCTTGTCATCCATCGGTTTCTCACGGGTATCGATGATTCCCTGCAAGAACAGATTTGCCTTTTCAAGCTGGTCATAAAAGAAACAATAGTTCTGTGAGAATTCCATATCGTCAATGCCATACTTCGCCATCATCTGGGCACGTAGCACATTCAGACCGGTAAACAGCCAGCATCTGCCCGACTGTTGCTGGTCGGTAATACCATGAGAAACTACTTTATCCGAAAAATGAGTATCGAAGTTAGCCAGGTTTTCATGATTCTTGGCCAATACGGCAATACTTGTCCCCGCCATCGCATTATAAATGGCTTTGTCGGCGGCGGTATGTTTATAACTGCTTTTTATCTGACTCAGCATATCTTGCGAAATACCTCCCTGCTGGGCCTGTGCCGAAAAAGCCATAGCCATCAGGCACATCAATGTCACACTTTTCTTCATCATTTTCTGTCCTTTTAAAAAATATTGCGTCAAAAATACGAAATCAGATTCATTTTTTCAACATATCCCAGCATAGATACCCTCCCTTAATTAAAAATAATGAAATTCCTTGTCCAAATATCTGATACTTCCGGCGATATTTGTAATTTTGATTAATTTTTGGAGAAAATACATGAGCAAGTTCAACCGCATAAAACATATTACCCGGTTTGCAATTATCCTGATGCTGGTTTTCTATTTCGGGATAATTGCCATATTGAACATGCCTTTCATCCAAAACAGAATAACACGGCTGACTGCCAAAGAACTCGGAAATCTGTTACAGACGGAAGTCAGTATCGGCAATATTGACTTGGGTCTCCTTAACCGTATCATTATACAGGACGTCAACATAAAGGACAGACAAAATAAGGATATGCTGAAGATTTCACGCCTATCCGCCAAGTTCGAAATATCATCCCTCCTGCATGGCAAGATACGCATCAACAGCATCCAGCTGTTCGGCCTCAACGCCCAGCTGAACCGGCCTGCCCCGGGAAAAGAAAGCAACTTCCAGTTTATCATCGACACATTCGCTTCGAAAGACACTGTAAAGAAAGAATCGGATATAGACCTGCGTATCAATACCATACTGGTCCGCCGCGGCCAGATCCATTATAATTTGCTCTCCTCTGCCAAAACGCCTGGAAAATTCAATAAGGACCATCTGAATTTCAACAACATATCAATGACCCTTTCGTTGAAGGCCTTGACCGCAGATTCCATCAATGCCCAAGTGAGGAGAATGAGCTTCAACGAAGAAAGCGGATTCAGGCTGAAAAAACTGGCGTTACGCTTTACGGCAAACAAAAAAGGCATGAAACTGACGAACATGGAACTCCAGCTTCCTGACACCCAGCTTTCCATCGATACGTTACAGGCAACCTATGACAGTATCCCTACATCGATCCGACTGGACCGGAATATCCGGTATGCAACCCAGCTCCAAGCCCGCATCACTCCGAGCGACCTGTCATGTTTCGTTCCTGCCCTGAAGGACTTTACCAAACCTATCGATATCAAGGCTTCCATCGAAGGACAAGGGAACCGGACCGAATGTACGGAATTCTACCTTTCCAATTCCGACCGCTCAATGCTGGTTCAAGGCGAAGGGATGGCCAACCATTGGAATAAAACCGATGAAATGTATCTGTTCGGCAAAATAACCGAGATGCATGCCAATACCGACGGACTTTCCTGGCTCTTGAAAAGCCTGACAGGGAACAATGATATTCCAGCCATTCTGGAACGGGTACAATATATCCGCTTCAAAGGGGATATATCGGGCTACCTGCACCAACTTACTACACACGGTACTCTGGAATCGGGTGTAGGTGACCTTTACGCCAACGTAACCATGTATGCCGACCCGGCCACTTCCCGCCGTTCCTATTCCGGAAAAATTTCAAGTCCTGAACTGGACTTGGGAACCCTGCTGGATAAAGACAATACATTCGGAAACGCCAACTTCGATCTGGAACTGGAAGGTTTCCAATATAAAAACGGAATGGCAGAATCGTATGTAAAAGGAAGTATACCATCCATTACCTACAAACAATATGAATATAAAAACATCCGACTCGACGGGAAATACACCCCCGGAGGATTCAACGGAAAACTTACACTGAATGACGAAAATGCCAGTATTGACATCAACGGATCATTCGCTACCCGCCAGGCTGTACCCGACTACAATCTGACAGCTATAGTCCGTCATTTACGCCCACATGCCCTGAACATCAGTAATAAATATGAACATACAACCATATCACTCAAACTGAACGCAAATTTTCAAGGCCATTCCATCGATGATATGGAAGGAGCTATAGACATCGACAGCCTTACACTTGCTGCACCCGATTCAACAAAATCATATTTCCTCAAGAACCTGAACATTACTGCCGACATTGATCCGAATGGTCAGAAACAGGTAGACATACACTCTTCGTTCATGAACGGTTCCATAAAAGGAAACTATTCATACAAGACCTTACCGGCCAGCATATTCAAGACAATGCAGATATATATACCGTCACTGTTGGACTACGACAAGAAACTTCCCGAAACAAAAAACAATTTTGATTTCCAGTTCCAGCTTGATGATTCCCAACTGTTCTCCAAAGTGTTGGATATACCCCTCGATATAGAAATGCCTGCAACATTGGCAGGATTTTTCAACGATAGCCAAAACAAGGTGCATATCAGGGCATATGCCCCCCAATTCACCTATAACGGCTCTTACTATGAAGGAGGAAATCTGCTTTGTGACAGTAATGGAACAGAGATGCAATGCCAGATCCGTACAAATAAGAAACTGGCAAAAGGCGCTATGCTGACCCTGGCAATAAACGCCATAGCCAAGGATGACAAACTACAGACAACTGTAAACTGGGGAAACAATACAGAATCGACATTCAGCGGTGAACTGAAAACCGTTGCCCGCTTTCTGAAATCCGAATCACACGGAAAGATTGCCACCAATATAACCGTTCAGCCAAGTGAAATCATCCTGAATGACAGCATATGGAAAATCCACCCATCGGAAATCCATATCGATAAAAACATCATCGACATTCAGGACTTTCATTTCGAGCATGGCAACCAATTCCTGAGGGCCGACGGCAGAATCGGTAAGAAAGAAAACGATTCCTGTATAGTAGACCTGAATAATATCGACCTCCAGTATGTACTCGACATAGTGAACTTCCATACAGTCAAATTCAACGGGCTGGCTACCGGACGCGTACATCTGCGGCATATTCTTGATAAACCGGTCATGTATACACGACTGGACGTGAAGGATTTCCGCCTCAACGATGCATTGCTGGGCCAGGCAGATATCCATGCCCGATGGGACGAAGAGATAGGTGGAGTCCGGTTATCAGCCGACATGCATGAAAACGGAGGGTATACTACCAAAGTTGATGGCTTCGTATCCCCCAAAATGAAGGGACTGGATCTGCATATCCAGGCGGGAGGGACACAATTGGCTTTCCTCCAACCGTTCATCAGCGGAATTTTCAGTGACATGAAAGGACGTACATATGGAAATGTCCGGCTTCACGGACCATTTGCCGCTATGGATCTGGAAGGAGATGTACGGGCAGATGCCAGCATGAAGATAAATATCCTGAATACGTCCTTCAGGGCACAGACGGACTCAGTCCATATCACTTCCGGCTATTTCGGATTCAACAATGTCAGGCTGACAGATCCGGAAGGACACACCGGATATGTCAACGGAAATATCCGACACACCAAACTCAAGAACCTGATGTACCAGTTCCAGTTCGATACCCGTAACATGCTGGTTTACCATACAGAAAAAGAAACACCCGATTTCCCGTTCTACGGACAGATCTATACAACAGGGAACATCCGACTGAGAGGAGGGAACAATACATTAAGCGTTGACGGAAACGTCCGTACCGACAGAGGCACCACGTTTACATACGTAACGGCAACGGCTGCGGAAGCTACCAGCAACCAGTTCATCACCTTTGTCGACAAGACTCCACGCCGCAAACAGGATCTGCTGCATACCGAACTTTATCACCACCTGAACAGACAGGAACAGGAAGATGAAGACGATACTCCAATCGACATGTATCTCAACCTGCAGATAGAAACCACCCCCGAAGCAACCATGCGTATCATTATGGATCCGGTTGCCGGCGATAATATCTCGGCCAAAGGAACCGGAAACCTACAGATGAATTTCTACAATAAAGGTGAATTCCAGATGTTCGGTAACTACAACATCAACGAGGGGATTTACAAAATGAGTATACAGAATGTGATACGTAAAGACTTCATACTGCAGCCGGGAGGTATCGTATCCTTCAACGGAAACCCGAAACAGGCCAACCTGAATGTCCAGGCAGTCTATACCGTCAATTCAGCTTCTCTGAATGACCTGGTGGCCGATGCATCCAACAGCAAAGGGACGGTCAAAGTCAACTGCCTGATCAACATGTCCGGAAACCTGACGGCCCCTAACCTCTCCTTCGGCCTGGAATTACCGACTGTAAGCGATGAAGACCGGGAGCTGGTACAGAGCCTGACAAGTACAGAAGAACAGATGAATACCCAATTCATCTATCTGTTAAGTATAGGCAAATTCTATACTTACGACTATGCCAATAACAGTACCCAGTCCGATGCGACCAGTTCACTTGCCTTCAGTACCCTTTCCGGACAGCTCAACAACATGTTGTCGCAGGTAATCAACAGCCAGAACTGGAATATCGGAACCAATCTGAGTACAGGAGAAAAAGGATGGACCGATGTGGAAGCCGAAGCTATCCTGTCGGGAAGACTGCTCAATAACCGACTGATCATCAACGGAAATTTCGGTTACCGGGATAATCCGATGAGAAATACTAACTTTGTAGGAGATTTCGAGGCAATGTGGCTGCTCACCAAAAACGGTGACCTCCGTCTGAAAGGATATAACCAGACCAACGACCGTTACTTTACCAAATCAACCCTTACTACCCAAGGTATCGGCCTGATGTACAGTAAAGACTTTACCAGCTGGCGTGAACTGTTCGACTGGCTTCTGTTGAACCGACGGAAAAACAGACCGACAGAAGAGCAGGATGACCAGCCCGCAGCCCAACAAAAAAGAGAAAAAGACAAGAACAAATAATCAGAAAATGAAAAATTACTTTTTACCGGCCGAATGGCATGCCCAAAGCTACATACAGCTAACCTGGCCACATGCAGAAACCGACTGGGCCTATATGCTTGAAGAAGTAGAAACATGCTTTCTGCAGTTAGCCCGTGAGATAGCGTCACGACAACCATTGTTGCTGGTTGCACCGGCTTTTCCCAAAGCTCTGGAAAATGTGGAGTATAAAGAGAATATACATTTCGTAAGTTGCCCCACCAATGACACCTGGGCCCGGGACCATGGATTCATCACGCTACTTGAGAAAGATACGGAAAAACCTCTCCTGCTCGATTTCTGCTTCAACGGATGGGGAATGAAATTTGCTGCCTGCAAGGACAATCTTATCAATACGAACCTCTATCAGAGCGGACAAGTAAAGGGTGAATACATCAACTGCCGTAATTTCGTACTTGAAGGCGGATCCATTGAAAGTGACGGCGAAGGGACACTTCTCACCACGGCACCCTGTCTGCTTGCTCCCAACCGTAACGACACCATGGACAGGGAATCAATAGAACAATACCTGAAAGAGCGATTCAATTTAAAGCAGGTACTTTGGATCGAACATGGCTATCTGGCCGGAGACGACACCGACAGTCATGTCGACACACTTGCCCGCCTTTGTCCAGACAATACAATTGTCTATGTCCAATGTAAAGACAAGAATGACGAACATTACCGGGAACTTCATGCAATGGAAGAACAACTACAGACATTCAAGACTCCCGAAGGAAAGCCATACAGACTCCTTCCACTTCCGATGACAGATGCCATATATGATGAAGAAGAGAAACGCCTACCGGCCACATATGCCAATTTCCTCATCATGAACAATGCGGTGCTCTACCCTACCTACAGACAACCGGGAAAAGACAAAGAAGCCGCCCGCATACTTGCCATTGCTTTCCCTGACCGGGAAATTGTCGGAATAGACTGTTGTGCCCTTATCAAACAGCATGGTTCACTCCATTGCGTCACAATGCAATACCCTAAAACTGTAAAACCGTAAATTAAATAAATAACATGAAAAGAGTAATTCGCACAGGCATCGTACAGCAATCATGTACGAATGACCTGAAAATGAACCTGGAAAAACTTCACCGGAACATAGCATCCGTAGCACAGGCCGGTGCACAGCTGGTCGTACTGCAGGAACTTCACAATACCCCTTATTTCTGTCAGACAGAAGACACCAACCTTTTCGATCTGGCAGAACCTATCCCCGGCCCTTCAACCGGATTCTATAGCGAAATAGCGGCTGCCTACCATATTGTACTGGTAACTTCACTTTTCGAACGCCGCGCTCCGGGACTTTATCACAATACCGCTGTAGTGTTCGATACAGACGGAAGCATAGCCGGAAAATACCGGAAGATGCATATTCCGGATGATCCTGCCTATTATGAAAAATTCTATTTCACCCCCGGCGATCTTGGCTTCGAACCGATCGAGACATCTCTCGGAAAACTGGGTGTACAGGTCTGCTGGGACCAATGGTATCCGGAAGGAGCACGTCTGATGGCACTGAAAGGAGCCGAACTTCTTATCTATCCGACCGCTATCGGATGGGAAAGCACAGATACACAAGATGAGAAAATGCGTCAGCTGGGAGCATGGGTGACCGTACAACGCGGACATGCCGTAGCCAACGGACTGCCGGTCATTGCTGTCAACCGTGTAGGACTGGAACCGGATCCTTCCGGACAGACCAACGGCATCCAGTTCTGGGGAAACAGCTTCGTAGCCGGCCCTCAGGGAGAGATTCTGGCCCAGGCCGGCAACCTGAAAGAAGAGAACATGGTGGTAGATATAGATATGGACCGTTGTGAGAATGTCCGCCGCTGGTGGCCTTTCCTGCGCGACCGCCGTATCGATGAATTCAGTAATCTGACCAAACGTTTCATCGACTGATATCATCGTATGAATATGGAAAATCCCCTCACTTCTGCAATCATTGTCCCTATGCAGAAGTAAGGGGATTCTTATTTTTTCCTTTTCACATTGTCACCGGCTTCTCCAGAAACTCGGAGCAAACATCAGCAAAATGCCGAACAGTTCCAGACGCCCTATCAGCATGAGGAACGAAGAGACCCATTTGGCAGCGTCAGGAAGAGCATTCCATGAAAAAGCCGGTCCGAAATCATTCAGTCCGGGCCCTACGTTTCCGATACTCGATACCGCTATACCGAAAGCATTCCCCATATCAAGACCTATAAACATCAGGATCAGCCACCCCACAAAAATACACATCAAATAAAATAAGGCAAATGTAGTCACGGTGGAAATGGTATGTTGTGACAATGTCTGTTTGTTCACTTTAATCGGTAACACGGCCCTCGGATGGATCAGCCGGTTGAATTCGTTCTTTACATTCTTAAAGACAATCAGTATACGCAAATTTTTCATGCCCCCGCCTGTCGAACCGGTACAGCCACCGGCTATCATCGTATAAATCAGCAGCAGCCAGGTAAACTGAGGCCACATATTATAATCGTCTGTGGCGAAGCCACATGAGGTATGAATGGACGAAACCTGAAACAAGGCCCTACGGAAAGCCAGTTCGATTCCATAATCATTTCTGAAAACCAATGCAACAGTTATCAGCAAAGTAACGATACCTAAAGATCCAAGGTACCATTTCAATTCACCGTCCTTGAACAGATGACCGAATTTCCCTTTCAGACACATGAAATAAAGCGTAAAGTTAGCGCCCGAAAGAATCATGAAAATCGAAATGACATATTCTATATACGCAGAATTCCAATAGGCCACACTCGCCTGTTTGGTAGAATAACCGCCGGTAGCGGTTGTTGCAAATGCATGACACACAGCATCAAAAAGATTCATTCCCCCCAACATCAGCAAGATTGTTTCGGCCACGGTCAGAATCAGATAAACCGACCATATCAACTGGGCCATTGTACTGATTTTCGGATGAATCTTATTATGCTGTACTCCCGTAGCCTCAGCTGAAAACAAGACCTGGTTTCCCACTCCGAAAATCGGAAGCACCGCAATGGTAAAGAACACGATGCCGAGTCCGCCTATCCATTGGGAAAAACATCGCCAGAATAACATTCCATAAGGTAACGCCTCAATATTATCCAATATAGTGGCTCCCGTAGTCGTAAATCCCGACATGGTTTCAAAAAAGGCATTGCTCACAGAAGGAATATCCCCGCTGAGGTAAAAAGGCAACATTCCGAATACGGTAAAAAGCAACCAGGTGAAAGCCACGATACAGTAGCCGTCGCGCCTTCCCAGACGATTTTCGGCATTTCGTCCCAAAACAAGGAACCCGCAACCCACTGTTGCCGTAATTAAAGTCGTATAGATAAAATAAATATATTCCGGTTCCCGATAGCATAAGGATACACCTGCACAAATCAGAAACATAATACATTCAATAAAAAGCAGAATACCCAGAATACGGAAAATCATCTTACGGTTCAGCAGACTGTTTTCCCTGTTCCCCCCTAAATAGACATTCTTATTTATATTTATATCCGTTTCCATCTTTTCACTAATAGTTTATGCAAAACTAATCAAAAGATAGGACTTGGAAGCCTTTTTACCGACAAATATCCATTTCAACCGTCCAAGATGCGGTACATTCCGAAATTTTATGTAATTTGCAGGAGATTTGTAAAATTTCATTTATTTACTTGGATAGACTTATATACTATGAGTAAACTCAAACTGAACCTGATTAAAGCACTCACTGGTATTGATGTTGAACAATTGCAGAATGACAATGAAAATCTGCTGATCAAGAACCAACAACTTGCAACAGACATCAGAGATGCCAACAAAGATGTTTCCTATAACAAGACACATCTTTCCGAAACCCAAGAAGAACTGGCAAAAGCCCAAAGCGAAATTACCCGACTGCAGACATCCGTATCCGGGCTCCAACAGGAAATTTCCCGCCTCCAGAATGAAATATCCACTCTTCAGTCGGATAAGGAAGAAAGCCTGACCAAACTGCAGCACAGCACGGAAGAAACGGCTTCGCTGGAAACTACCGTCAATCGTCTTACCGGGCAGTTACAGGAAACGGAACAGAAAATCAGTGGACTGACAACAGATAAAAGCGGACTGGAAAAACAGATACAGGACCTCCAACGGCAACTCGAAGAAAACAGACAGAAAATCCAGAATCTGTTACAAGAGAAACAGCAGCTTGCTGAAGAAACAGCTTCATTGAAACAAAATTGTGAAACACTTGAAAAAGAAAAAGACGATTTCACACACAAAATCGAAGAATCCGACTTCAAACTTCAGGAACTGAGCGATTCATATGCGGCCCAACAAAAGGATAACCAGCAGTCGCAAACAGAATTACAGCAGCAAAAACAGGCCAATGAACAGTTACAGGCCGACCTTGACAACCTGAAAGGCCAAATAAAGGACCTGCAGACCAGCTATGATAATCTGGAAGCTGAAAAACAGAAACAGGCCGAAAACAGCAAGCAACTGGAAGAGAATTACCGGCAACTGCAGGAAGATAACAGACAACTGCAGGAAACATTGTCTGCACAACAGGCTTCAATCGAAGAAATCAGTGCCGACAAGGAGAATGCCTTAAAGGAACTCCAGAACCTGCAAAAGAAACATACAGAATGGGAAAACGAAAAGGCCGGACTGATGGAACAGAACGCAATGCTCCAGAAACAGATTTCTGAAATGCAGCAACAGGCGACTGAAAACCAGGAACCTTCCCCCAACGTACAGAAACCGGAACCTTCCACTGTACCTCAAGAGGCACAAAAGGAAAAAGAGCCGGAAACCACAGGCAATATCCTGGAGGACTACCAGAAAATGAAAGCCAAACTGGAAGAAAGTACGCTGCATCATCCTTATACCCGGATAACGACAGAGCCCGACGGATCGCAGTTCATTTTCGAATCAAAAACCCTGCAACTCAAGGCCGAGCTCTTTATCTGGGGAGTTGAAGGCAAGGAAGTGGTTCTGGACGATGTCCATTTCATACCTTATAATGAAATAGCCGATATTGAAGGACTTGAAACACCTTTTTCTACAGAAACCCTGGACTGTAACTTTTCTGATGAAGGGAATGGAACGGAAGTAGCCGAAACATTGTTGATGAGCATCTGCAGTTACCGCCCTATCCAGATAAGTTACCACGACAAAAACGGACGGATCTATAACCGCAACTTATATTGGGTCAGTTTCCTTCCAGAAAACGGGAACAAGATCCGTCTGCCGTATGAAGGTCTCTTCCATGATATGTTCAATGACAACATTGATGCCGACCATATCATAGCCATGTGCTCCCATTATCCGGACCCGAAGATCTTCATCATCAACCAGATACAGTCCATACGCATTTTCGATGCCTTTGTGACCGACCAAAGAGGAATCAATGCCCTGATTGACGGATTATACAGTGCTCTGCTGGCATCCCAATCCGAAGCGGCCGAACTGATCTATCAATGCCTGCCCGAGAAATTCAGGAAACTTCCTGCCGTAGTCGCCAACCGGGCCCATTATAAAGTGATAACGGGCGACTATGAAGAAGCGATGGAACTGTATATGTCTATCGACCCGAAAACTCATGTGTCAGAAAACATGACTTGGGAAATGGCCAATGCAGCCGATTTCGATGACCTCATCCGTCATAATATAGCTGCCGAAGCTTTTATACAGCTGAAAGAGGCACTGGGCGAGCAAGGCTGGAATCTGGAATAAAACTATTCCCGATACAGATTAAAAATAAAAAAAGCTGTTCCTGTCTTTTATGGCAAGAGCAGCTTTTTCCGTGTCAGAAATTTCCGCCAGAAGAAAACCTAGTATCGGTAAAATGCAGGAACTGGCAAATGCATTCCTGCCATAGTCAGGCCATTATCCTTTGCATACTGCAAAAAATATTTGCGTGATTCCACAGCTTCCTGCTTATCCATATCAAAAGCCGCACAGATTTCCGGATGTACCATCTGTAAAGCCGCACCGTGCATCAAATCACCCGTTACCAGCAGTTTACCGGTTTGAAAGACCGTATGTCCCGGTGTATGCCCCACAGCCTTCAAGGCTACCACTTTACCTGGCAATGTATCACCGAACTCAAACAGATGCAAACGTTCCTTATAAGCTTCCATGGTATGCACCACCTGTTCTTTCTGGTCGGCGGGCATCTTCATCCATCCGTCATATTCAGCTTTGGCTGCATATACTTCGGCATTAGGGAACACTACGCTGTCTCCCTTCATCATACCACCGATATGGTCTCCATGGAAATGGGTCAGATAGATATACTTGATATCGGCAGGAGATATACCCAGGGATTTCAGTCGTCCCAACAAACGGCTGTCCCCGGCTCCCATTCCCGTATCGAACAGAATCCTGACACCTCCGGCCTTCACCAGAAACGTGCTTATAGAAGAAGGTATTCCGTTCTGGAGTCCCAGACTGTCAATCAACTGGTCTGAAGCGTCGGCAAACAACGTTCTCGGCATCAGACGATCTTCAGCATTATCCTGTATCCATGTCGCTTCCACATCACCCAACTGAATGGTCTTGATTCCGCTGTCTGTCACCTGTACACTGTCACTCATCTTGTCAGATTTTGCCTGTTTCCCTGCATTTCCACTACACGCCGACAAGGCTAACAGGAACAGCCCGGCCAGCGCCCAACTTGTCTTTCCTTTCATACGCATTGATTTATAGTATTATACATAAAGTTTATAAAGCCTTTTTCTTATAGAGAGTCTCCCACCATTGAGGATCGTCCTGCAGCCATTTGGCAAACCACGCAAAAATGGTATTCTGCCACTGCACACGTTTGTTGTAATCCACAATATGGTGATCCTGTCCCTCTACCACAACAAATGCAGTCTCCCGGTTCAACAGCTTCAAAGCCGTGTACATCTGGATACTTTCACCAATCGGCACATTATGGTCTACAGATCCATGAAGGAACAATAACGGTGTATGGATCTTATCGGCATTGAACAGCGGGCTATGGTCAACAAACAGTTCCTTGTTTTTCCATGGATAACTGTTGGCAGCCGAAACCTCACTATAGGAATATCCCCAATAACCTTCCCCCCAATAGCTGGTATGATCACTGATTCCCGCATGTGAAATAGCTGCTGCAAAGATATCCGTTTTGGTCTGCAGATACTGGGTCATGAAACCACCGTAGGAAGCACCTATACAACCTATCTTCTTTTCATTCACGAACGGATGCTCCAACACGAATTTTTTGGTCCCTTCTATGATATCATCGGCCACATAATCTCCGAAGGTATTGACATGACGTGCCGAGAACTCCTGTCCGAAACCGGTAGCTCCGCTCGGCTCGATCACATAAACCACATACCCCAAAGCAGCATAGGCATGATGCGGATAACGGCTTTCAAATGTACGACTGGTTGGACTGCATCCTCCATAATAGTTCACAATCATCGGGTATTTCTTTTCCGGATCGAAATGAGGCGGCAGATAATAACGTCCGTAAATCGTATCTCCCCTTGAATTGACAAAATTCCAGGCTTCACATCTGCCCAGTTCCACATTCTCCAGTATATCCTTGCTCAAATCTTCCTGTAAGCTCACCTTATTGTTCTTCAGGTTTACGGTATACATCCGGTGGGAGTTCGAAGCGCTCACACCATAAAAAGCCATATACGGCGACTGGGTAGCTACCGAATAATCCATCACCAGATCCTCAGGAACTTCAATCCGGGTTATCTTCCCGTTTTCCGGATTCATCCGATATAACGAATAATAGTCTCTGTTTTCTGCCGTAAAATAAATCCGGTCATCACTTCTGCTCCATACCGCACGCTGTACACTCGGATTGAAATCACGGGTAAGCGGTGTCACTTTCCTATCATCCAGATTCATCATGAAAAGCTGGTAATCGAACATGCTCGGAGTCTGCCCCTCACGCACATTCTTACCGACACCTCCCAACGCCTCCGGACTGCCTGTTATCAGGATTTTTTCAGCATCCGGCGAAAAAGAGGCATTTGCAATGAAACCATCCTTATCTACCAACAGCTCGGCATGCAGTGAATTCACATCCAATTTATACAAAGAGAACAGCGTGGTAGGACGGGCTCCCATACGCTGTGAAGTCACCATAACCAGCAACGATTTCCCGTCGGCCGATATATCGGTTGCAGTCACATTCCGGTAACCGAATGTAAGCTGCTGCATCAGACCCGACTTCAAATCAAGCTTCGCCAGATAAGTACGGTTCCTCCACCCGGGCTGCCGGTCATCAGGCTCAACAATCTCATATATTTCCTTTTTCTCCTTAGGACCCTCCTGCACCATTGTAAAAAGCAGATAATCCTCGGTCGGGGCAAATTCAAAACGTCCGTCCGGCAAATCCCTTACAATAACTTCTTCAGTACCATCCAACGGACTGACGACTACCAGTTCATTGCCGGCAATGCCTTTACGGGTATAGTAATATTTGCAGGAACGTGGCATCCAATGCAAGGTTTCCGCACGTTCGGCCACTATTTTCCCGGTTGACAACTCCGTTACACGTGATGAAGCAACCGTTTCTCCTCCCGTAAAAGTCGTTGTATATGCCGATATCAAGTATTTCCCGTCGGCCGAAACTTCCACACCCGAAAAACGCTTACCATTCAATACATCGGTCAGAGTATACATACGTTTACCGTCCTTACGGATACTAAACACTTCATCCCTATCACTTTCCAGACTTACTTTCGGGTGTTCCGGACGTCCGGGTACAGAAAGGAACTTGACCACAACCGGATGAGTTCCCGGTTCAAGGCTCAGATCCAGATTCTCCTTCAACTCCCCGTCCACATAAACCTGATAAGACTTGACACTGTCTACCGACAGCTTCACCTTCCCGTAACGGTGGTTTTCCAAAGTAAAGCTTATCAGATGCAGGGCATATCCTCCACCGGAAACAGGCAATGACCCGGCCGAGATTTCTGCAGCCCTGTCAATCCCCGTCCACGACAACGGTGTCTTCAGCAAATCTTCCTCCGACCATTCCTTTGAATCAACATTCACACTGTCCACCTCAAAAGGCTTCTGGACAGGATACGGCCCCATATACTTGAACAGCGTAACATCCGTATGTCCGGCATGGAGCAACATTCCCCAGCATAAAGAACATAACATCAACAATTCCTTTTTCATTTTGCGATATATCTAGATTTCATCGATACAAAGATACAAAATCCAATAAAAAAACTACCTTTGTAAAGAATCTATAATCTATTACCAATTATTTATTATTATGATCTACAGAAAACTATATCCGCTCATAGGAATAGGCTTGGCTGCCCTCATGATTTCCTGCTCCAGCAACCGCTTCACCACTTCTTCAGGACTCGACCGTAGAGACTTCCGGCAAAAGGTGGAAGGCAAAAAGACAAACCTTTACAAAATAGCCAACAAGAACGGCATGGAAGCCTGCATAACCAATTATGGAGCACGTATAGTTTCACTGATGGTCCCCGATAAAAACGGCAGGCTACAGGATGTCGTCTGCGGTTTCCCCACCATTGGAGAATACACCAGCCAGTCGCAGAATTACGGGGCTATCGTAGGCCGGTATATCGGACGGATCCTGGGTGCCCGTTACACCCTTGACGGAACAGAATATCAACTCCAGGCCAATCACAGTCTGGGACATACAGCTCACGGAGGAAACCCCAACTTCGGAGCCCGTATGTGGAAAGTGAAACATACCACACCATCCTCCATTACCCTGAACTATGTTTCCCCCGACGGTGAAAACGGATTCCCGGGAAACCTTGATATCACACTTACCTACACCATTACAGACGACAATGCACTCGACCTGCAGTTTGAAGCGGTAACCGACAAGCCAACGGTTCTGAACCTCTGTAACCATTCCTTCTTCAACATTTCGGGCAACCTGAACAAAAGCGTTGAGGACCAGATCATGTGGGTAGACGGCGATTACTTCACACCATACGATAAGAACAAATGTGTAACCGGAGAGATGTGGCCGGTCGAATCCACACCACTGAACTTCAAGACACCCCATTCTATAGGTGAGCATATAAACGACAACTACGGGCAACTAAAAGTCACCAACGGATATGACCATGCATGGGTACTCAACCACCCGGGCGATAACAGTAAACCCGCCATGTGGGTATACGACAAAGAAAGCGGACGCAAAATGGAGGTATACACCACAGAACCTGGTATCCATATCTACACCGGAAACGGACTGAAGGGTAAAGTAAAAGGAAAGGACGGAATCTATTATCCGTTCCGTGCCGCCGTATGCTTCGAGACCTGCCATTTCCAGGACAGCCCGAACAATCCACAGTTCCCGTCCACAGCTCTCCGTCCGGGGGAAACCTTCAAGAGCCACACCATGTTCAAGTTCATTATCGAAAAAACAATATAACCATGCAAGAAAAGAACAACCACATACAGATAACCGTAGCCGACATTACCAGGTTGCAGGTAGATGCCATCGTAAACGCAGCAAATAATACACTGCTCGGAGGTGGAGGTGTAGACGGAGCAATACACAGGGCTGCAGGCAGGGAACTGCTTGAAGAATGTAGAAAACTCGGCGGATGCAAGACGGGAGAAAGTAAAATTACCGAAGCCTACAGATTACCTTGCAAAAAGGTGATCCATACCGTCGGACCGGTATGGCATGGAGGGAAATACAATGAACCGGAACTGTTGGCCTCCTGCTACGATACCGCTATGAAATTAGCGGAGTCTTACAACCTGAAAAGCATTGCTTTTCCGTGTATCAGCACGGGAGTTTACAATTATCCCAAGAAAGAAGCTGCCCGTATTGCTTTGGACACGATATCCAGACATCTGGACAGCGGAGATTATAAAGGTGACGTCATCCTCTGCTGTTTTTCCGAAGCAGATGCAGAAATCTACAGGAAGCTTCTTGCTTCACGGCAGTAGGAAGCAAAGTAAGTGAAACCTGACAGAATAATATACATGAAGCCGCTACAACGGCGAACGTATCACTCTGTCAGGAAAAACTGTCATTTTGTATGATATTGGAAAGTGTCCTGGAACCAGCTGACAACTTTCTCAATTACCGGCTGCTGGAACCAGTACAAGTCACCATGTCCGGCACCTTCCACAACTATATACGTTGCATCATTCCCCTTTTCAGTCAGCGCCTTGAACAATTGTTCACTCTGTACCGGCGATACAAGTTTATCGTTATCACCGTGCATGATCAGAAACGGAGGCATATGTTCCTTCACATGACCAAGCGGACTGGCCGACAAAGCCTTTTCCGGATCCGACAGGATGCTAGCACCAGGAAAATCGGCGAAAGCCGCACCGTGTACCAACAACGCTTCCGTAACGGCAGGCGAAGCATGTACCTGTTGTATACGTTCGGAATACCCTTCGCCTATATTCAACAAGTTACTGATACCGTATATCGTAACGGCAGCCTGCACGTCAGACGACTGGTCCAGGTAGTCTCCTTTGTCAAATTCTTTTTCACCATTGGTCGTTCCTACCATCTGTGACAGATAACCGCCAGCCGAATCCCCAATCACTCCGATACGACCGGGATCAATTCCTAATTGGGATGCATGTGCCCTCAGGTAACGCACAGCCGCTTTACCGTCTACAACCAGTGCCGGAAACTTGTCGGGAACCGTCCTATATTCCGCCGCTGCCACTACAAAACCCGCTTTTGCCAGTGCCATACGCATCTCGATGAATTTTTCATAATCGGCAGAAGTAAAACCTCCTCCAGGAAAATATACAATAGCCGGCTTCGGAGTCTTGGTACGTGGAACCAGAAGAGTCATCTTCAAAGGCCGGTTACTCCGGGTTGAAAGAATCTGCGAATAGATTACTCCACTTATCACATCAATCTGTCCTTCCGAAATTTCCACGTTCATACTCTCCTGCCTGTTTTCACCAGACTTTTCTGACGCTGCCGACAGTCCGAAGGCATTTCCAGCCAACAGGACAGCCATAATCCAAATACTTTTCCTCATAATTCTAATAGGTTTATATTTTTCCCAAAAACAAATATCTTCCATCATCACAACTTGAAGATCTGTTCCATCAATTTCCATTTTTCATGAGACGCCTGTCCCGGCAAAGCCTTCTGGTATTTTGCCATATGGGCTTCCCATTCCGCCTGCCGGGGCAATGTAGCCAACCGCCCGTTATCTTTCTCCCAGTCAAAGTCATCTACCGTATCGGCTATCATGAACAGATGTGTTCCATAGATATAAATCTGCATATCCAGAATACCTACCTCACGAATACCGGCCTTGACTTCTTCCCATACGTGTTTATGTTCCTCTACATAAGCAGCTATCAGTTCCGGATCATCATATAGTTCCAGCGTCTGACAATATCTTTTCATAATCCTCTAAATTTTAAAGTTATCAATACAATGGCATAAAACCTGTCTACATCCTCTTCATTATAACTTCATATAAGGGCGGTAAAGAATTCCCAGATGAAATATCCGCATACGGCCAGTTTAATGAAAGTTCCGAACAGAAATCCGAGCAACGATCCCAGTCCCGATTTCAAGGCGTATTTCAAATCCTTGTCACCTAAAAGTTCTCCGATTACAGCACCTAGGAACGGTCCTATAATAATCCCCCACGGGGAAAAGAACAGACCGATAACCGTCCCTACCAGACATCCCCAGCTTCCCCATCTGGAACCTCCGGCATACCGGCTTCCTATAAGAGGGATAAAGTAATCAAGCACTTGGACTACAATGACAATCGCCAGCCAGATCAGAAGTTGTGCTGTAGAGAATTGCACACGTTCAGTAAAATGTAGCAGAAGCATGGCCGCATAAGCGACAGGTGGTCCAGGCAGCATGGGGAGTACGCATCCCAACAAACCTACCACCAGGCAAATAATACCTAAAATAATCAGAATGATTTCCATATATAAACCATTAATTCCATCCCGGACACCCATTGCATACTTGTCTTCCTTATTATAATCCGACACCGCAACACCAAAACCGATGGAAAAAACCGCTATAAAGATACTATCTTTTTATAGAATAATGAAAAAGTCGACAAATTAGCCGCATTGGTCGATATTCTTTTCATTTTTCAATTACACCAGTTATTTTTATGGCATAATCAACCAATTAATTCAGATTTATATGAAACATGTAATGAGAAATGCATTCCTTTGCCTGGGAATTTGCCTGACATTATCAGCCACTGCCAATGCGTACAATACAACACAGCAGCAAGAAAAACGTGTGGCAAGACATGAGCTGCCCAATCCGGAAAAGGATGCGGAACGTATCGCTACAGAAATGAAGAAGACACTCGATCTTTCGGATAAACAATACAAGAAAGTATACAAGTTTTATCTGAAACAACAGAAGGAAATTGTAGAGGAAATGTCTTCACGCAACAATCCGAAGAATGGGAATAGACCTCCGATGCCGCCTCAAGACGGGAACAGACCCCCACGTGGTGGAAGACCGGACATGGAGGCTGGAGACGGTAGACCTGGTGGCCCCAAAATGAAAGATGGAGAAAAATCTCCGATGCAGGAAAGGATTGAGAAAGAACAGAAACAGATGAAAAAGATCCTTTCTGATGAACAATATGAAAAATGGCTGAAAATGAAACCTAGCCGTAAATAATCAAAAAGAGGGTGTTGATGCACCCTCTTTTCTTCTTAAAACCATACACAAGTCCTGCCCCCAAAATAGGAATCGTCTCAAGATCCAGCTATTTAATTTTTCCTGACAAAACCATTCTGTTTCAATATGTGGGGGAAGAAATAGACGAACAGCAATGTACAGCATATAGCAGCTGTGGCATCGGATATAGCCTCAGCAGCAAATATACCTTCCACGCCCATAAAGCGCGGTAAAATCAGAGCAAGCGGAACAAGCAGAATCACTTTGCGCAGCAATGCAATGAATATGGATATTTTGGCCTGCCCCAATGCCACGAACATATTCTGACATGCTCTCTGCAGTCCGAAGATTGTCATTCCTGCCAGAAAGAGCGGCATCATTTCATCAACGGTATCAGTCAGATGTCTGTCGCTGGTGAATGCAGAAGCTATTATATCAGGAAACAGTATCATGAAGAGCATAAGCAGCATGTTGAACGAAAACATGAATATGACCACGATGCGGAAACACTCCTTCACACGTGCATTGTCACGGTGCCCGTAGTTGTAACTCACTATCGGAACAAAACCCTGTGCAAACCCCGTAAGCGGTACGCTGGCGAACTGCATGGCGCTCTGCATGATGGCAAGTGCACTGACGTATATGTCACCGAAATGTTTCAAGCTGCCGTTGAGGACGAATCCTACCAGACTCTCCGTACTCGCCATAATAAACGGCGATATTCCAAGTGCCACTATTGCGGATACGATATTGCGGTGCAGTTTCAGATAACGTTTTTCCAACCGCAATGAGGCTTTGTCCGAAATCAGGAAATGTACTATCCATATGGCACTGCAGGCCTGTGATAATACTGTGGCTACCGCTGCACCTTTGACTCCCATATCGAAAACAAAAATGAAAAGCGGGTCCAAGACTATATTGAGCAAGGCTCCTATCACTACAGACCACATGGCTATGGCAGGACGCCCCTGTGCATTGATGAACGTATTCAGCCCGGTCGATATCTCGACGAACAGTGTGCCAAGCAGATATACAGACAGATAGTCAACTGCGTATTGCAGAGTATTCTCTGAAGCACCGACAAGAAGCAGTATAGGCTCCATGAACAGATATGCCACAGCAGAAGTAAAGAGCGTAAAGAATATCAACAGAATGAAACCGTTACCAAGAATCTTACCTGCACGTTCGCGGTCGCTTTGTCCGAGTGCCGTGGCTGCAAGCGGTGCACCTCCTGCCCCTACTATTGACGAAAATGCAGATATCAATATCACTATCGAAGTCGTGACACCTACTCCGGCCAATGCATCCGTGCCTATTCCGGGGATATGTCCGATGTAGATACGGTCAACAATATTGTATAGCAGATTGACAAACTGTGCGGCAACAGCAGGCAACGCCATTTTGAAGACAAGAGGCAGCATCCTGTCCGTACTTAATCTCTCTTCGTAGCGATTGTTCATTTCACCATGGATTTATGAAAGTCAGCTAAACAGAAAAGTCCCGTAAAACATTGATTTTACGGGACTTTTCTGTTTCTTTTCTTCTAAATTATTAAATTGTTGCGGAAGCTGGGGGATTCGAACCCCCGGTACGGTAACC
>ULQU01033805.1_pt1 | contig 50955 bp, 38 predicted proteins | sample 1954841 | NCBI WGS metagenome assembly ULQU01 (sample SAMEA4835664, study PRJEB28245) | human gut metagenome | biome: gut microbiome; material: fecal sample | place: Denmark | collected 2008
GGAGACATTTTGGCTGCTATGAGTTTTCAGACAATCTCCCCTATTTAAAATCGCTCACAAATATTTTGCGACAAGAAACAATCTGCGTACCTTTGCAGCGATTTAATTTTTTAATTTAGCGTCTATGAAAAAGATTTTTGTTTGCAGCCTGGCCTTTTTGTTAGGGTCAAGTGGCGCAATGGCGCAGAGTGTAAGCGACCGAGTCGAGCTCAACGAGAAAGAAAGCGTTGGCATGACCCTGTCCCGCTTCTCACCTGTAAAGCCAAAAAGTGAGGATGAAACGCCTTGTTGCGTTATCCGATGTTGCGTTTGGTGCGACAAGACGAACCAACGAAGCCAAGCATTCCCTATGCGGAGCGTACGTTCACAGAGCGCAAGGCCCAGCACGCCGCCCCCAACCAAGTGGGCGACATCATGCGTGCCGCAGCAGGGCGTGAGCTTTGGGGAAATGTCACTTACAGCAATGCGTGGGAATCCTACGACTACAGAGGATTCTACACTTTCGACACCAGTGTAAACCCATTGCAGATGCAGATGCTGGGTACGAACGGCAGCTTCTACATGGAGGGAAATGGTGGAGCAGTCTTCCAGGATGGGACCCTCTACGTGGTGCGCTATGCCACCTATGGAAGTTACTTCTTCATCTACATCAACACCTACGACCCCGAGACCTTCGTCCAGATGGGTAGCACTTCGACCGAGGACGTGACCTTTGTTGCTCTTGAGACCGCCACCAATCCTGTAACGGGCAAGACATACGGCGTGTTCTACAACAGCGATGCGACGGGCTTTGTTCTTGGAACAGTCGATTACACCACCATGACACGCAAGGATTTCGGCGCTTTGGAGCACCCCTACGTCGCATTGGGCGTGACCAAGGACGACGTGATCTATGGTGTGGCAACCGATGGCAACCTTTATCGCATCGACCAAAGCACCTGCGAGGAAACCCTGATCGGCAGCACTGGCGTGGAGCTTCTGCTGAGCGACGGCGGCCACTACGGCCAAAGTGGCGAGATCGACACGAAGACAGGCATTTTCTACTGGGCTTGTAAGGACGCCCAAAAGAACGCTGCCCTCTACACGGTTGATCTGCAGACGGGTGCAGCTACGAAGTTGGCCGACTTCCCGGGACAGGAGACGGTCTATGGCCTCTATGTGCCTCCCGCTCCTGCAGAAGACGGCGCCCCTGCAGCGGTCGAAAACCTGAATGCATCCTTCACGGACAACTCGCTTGTAGGTAAGGTGGCGTTCACTGCCCCAACAGCCACCTATGCTGGAGGCACGCTCAGTGGTCAGCTTTCCTACTATGTCATGGTAGGCAATGATACGCTGGCTACAGGCAAGACCTATCCCGGCGCATTTGTACGCGAGACGGTGACAGTGCCAGAAGGCGTGACCACCTTCCGCGTCACGACAGCCAACGAGATTGGATCAAGTCCTGAGAACAAGGTCAAAGTCTATGTGGGCAACGATGAGCCTACACAGGTCAAGGACGTCAACCTCGCCATCGATCCTGAGACAGGTGTGGCCAAACTGACGTGGAGCCCTGTCACGACGGGCATCAACGGCGGCTATATCGGCAACATCACCTACAACGTGGTACGCTATCCCGACTCCACGACGGTGGCAACGGGACTTGCGGCTACCGAGTTTACCGAGACCTTCTCTGCCGAGGAGCCACTACAGACCTATAGCTACGGAGTAGCCGCCGTCAACGACACGCAGACGGGCGTGGCTGGCATTTCCAACAAGAGTGTGTTTGGTGCTGCCATCGTGCCTCCCTACAGCGAGCCGCTCGACAACGAAGGTGCCCTCGAACTCTACACCATCATCGACAACAACGAGGATGGATCGACATGGGAGTTTAACGAGAAAGAGGGTGCCGCGTCATATAAGTATAGCCGCGTCAACGATGGCGACGACTGGCTTATCACACCAGCCATCCAACTGAAGGGCGGCAAGCTCTACTCCGTTTCGTTCGAGACCTGTGGCTACGGCTATACCTACCACGAGCGCATCGAGGTGAAGTATGGCAACCAGCCTACAGTAGCAGGCATGACCCATCAGCTCTTGGACTCTACGGATATCATGTCGCCCAACTACACGAAGTTTACACGCGAGATAGCAGCCGATACCGACCAGAAGGTTTATGTGGGCTTCCACGCCATTAGTCCTGCCGACGAGTTCCGCCTCTATCTGAAGAACGTAGAGGTGTACGAAGGCCTCTCCCTCACCCTGGCCGACTCTGTGCAGCAGTTGAGCCTTGTCCCTGCCGAGAAGGGCGAGTTGCGCGTAGATGGCAGCTTCAAGACACCGAGTCTGACCCTGGGTGGCGACACCTTGGGCAACAACCTGACCAAGGTAGAGGTGCTGCGCAACGGCAAACTGCTTCAGACCTACGAGGCGCCTGACACAGCCAGCGTACTGACGTTCACCGACGACCAGCCCGTCAACGGCTTCAACAACTATGTGGTGAAGGTCTATACTGCCGAGGGCGAGGGACGTCCCGCCCACGCCCAGGTCTATGTCGGCGTTGACACGCCGAAGTATCCGAAGCGTCCGAAACTGACAGACCAGAGCAACAGCATCCACATGGCATGGAAGGCCGTGGGCAATACTGGTGCCAACGGCGGCTACGTGGACACTGACAAGGTCTGGTATCGGATTTACGACGTGGACCAAAGCAACAACGACATGGTTGCCGAACTGAGAGACAGCGTCCAGGGCACGAGTTACGACATCGACTACGACACCAACGCTGGCGAGCAGAAGGCGATCCAGTTTGGCCTTTCCGCTTCCAACTCAGCTGGCAATAGCCTCATCGTGGGTTCTGACCCGCTGATTGTCGGCCAGGCTTACACGCTGCCGTTCCGCGAGAGCCTTGCCCAATGTGCCGTCTCCAACTTCTGGTGGGGCGACCGAACGGGCAACTCTGCCTTCACCCTCTCCAATGAGAACGCTTCCGACGGTGATGGCGGATGCTTCGCCCTCAACACTGCAGCACCGCAGGAAACTGCTTGGATCAACAGTGGAAAGATCGCTTTGGGCGGCGTAGCCAACCCGAAACTTTACTTCAGCCACTATGCCGACACGCGCTCAGACATGAAACTGACCGTGGAGGTTCAGAAACCGGACGGCACGGTGGACAGTCTCTATACATTTGACTACAAGACGCTCACTCAGGACGACGACAATGAGTGGCGCAGAGAGTCTGTATCGCTCAAGGAGTATGCCTCCCTGCCGTACGTCATCGTGCGCTTCAGAGGCGAAATCGGCGTCAAGGCCTATTCGCTGTACCTGGACGACATCGTAGTGGAGAACATTTTCGTCAATGACCTCAAGGCCGAGATCATCACTCCGGGTCAACTTCGCAAGAACAAGACGAGCAAGGTGAGCATCAAGGTGACCAACAAGGGTGACAAACCTGCGAACCGCTACACAGCTGCTTTGTATGCAAATGGTGAGGAAGTAGATGCGGAAACTGTGGAGGATGTGCTGAATCCGCTGCAAAGCCGTACGTTCACCTTCGACTACACGCCCAGCCTCTTTGATGAGGGCGAGACGGTTGAGCTGAAGGCTGTGGCAGAATTTGACGACGATGACTACACGGATGACAACGAGGTCAGCGCCGTCGTCAAGGTACTTACGCCCGACCAGGCCAAACCCGAGAATGTGTCGGCCGAGGCTGTCGGTGCTGGCACGGGACAGGTGAATGTTGCTTGGGCGCAGCCCAATGATGAGTCGGCCTCCGTCACTGACGATATGGAGAGCTATACTTCATGGAGCGTCGATGACTTCGGTTTCTGGAATAGCGTATATGGCGAGCCTAAGGGCGGCGCAGGCCAAATCTACTCTTCCGTTCCCTATCCCCACCAGGGCGAGAAGTTTGGCTTTATGGTCTTCGACCCAAGAGACTGGTCGTGGGAGTTGACAGACAAGAACCCATCGCTGAAGCCGCATTCGGGCAAGAAGTATCTGGCTTCGTTCTACAATTATACGGAGGAAGCCGGAAGCGTGGCATTCTATGATAGCAACGACTGGCTTGTTAGTCCTACCCTCTCGGGAGAGGCACAGACCATTTCGTTCTGGGTGAACAACGTCAAGGCAGGCGATTCTGACAACGTGGAGAAGTTTGAGCTTCTTTACTCCGTGGCAGGCAACGACACGACCGAGTTTGTCAAGCTGGGTGACACCTACACCGTCTCTGGTGGTGAGTGGCAGCAGATCACCGCCAGTCTCCCCGCAGGTGCTACGCATTTCGCCATCCGCCATTGCACCGACTCCAAGCATTCCTTCGTGTTCATGGTCGACGACGTATGCTATGTAGGTGGTAGCGGAGTTCTGAAAGGCTACAACGTCTATCGTGACCAAACACTGGTAGCTACTTTGGAGCCGACCCAGACGACCTTTACGGATAGCAAGGTGCCCGACGGCACACACACCTATGCCGTCACGGCACTCTATGCCGAGGGCGAGTCTGCTCCCGCATTCTCGCAGCGTGTCACTACGGCCATCAGCGCTCTCGCCGTGGAGGACGGAAAACCGTTTGACGCTTATACGGTCGATGGCAAGTTGGTGGGCCGCAACCTCACTTCGCTGAAGCAGTTGAAGAAAGGCACCTACGTCATCAATGACAAGACGGTGGTCGTGAAGTAACACGTTTTCGTCTTTGTAGATTCTTAAAAAGAGGTCAGGAGTTTTTGCTCCTGGCCTCTTTTCTTTCATATTTTTATTTGGTTTTATTTGATGATGCCATTGTCCGTATCGCGGAGGTTGATGCGCTTTTCGGCGGACTTGTGCTTGCTGCCACGGCTGAGACGCCACGAGATGTTGATCGAGACTTGGTTGCCATTGCCGTTGGAATAGCCGATGGTGTGCTTGTAGAGGTCGCGGTTGAGGAGCTCGTTCTCATACGCCTTGTAGTGGCTATCGAAGAGATTGGCCCAAGACACTGAGAATTGCCAGTCGCGCCATGTGTAGGATGCCGTCAGCACGGAGTAGGAACCGTTGTAGCCCTTCGATTCGCCCTCGAAGAATCGGTTGCCATTGTCGATATAGCCCTGTAGGGTGAAGGGGCCGAGATAGGCCGTGATGCTGCCCACATAGAACCACGAGGTGTAGAGATGCGTATAGTCTTGACCGTAATTGAAGCATCTGAACAGTCCACCATTGACAGCTACCTGGAGCTTCTCGGGCACGAGCCAATAGCCTGCGTAAGCCATCATGTGCAACGCGTCAATCTCCTTTTGGTTGATCTGCGTATAGACGAATTGATTGTCGTCGGTTCGATGGTAGTGGGCCATGTTGGGTTTGATGCATTGCTTGAAATAAGTATCAATGAAGGTCTGCAAACGATTCGTGTTGTACGACAACTGTAGTCGGTGCTCCCTGTCGCGCGAAGGTTTCAGGTCGGGATTGCCCACCGTCCACTCCATGCTATTGGTGCGAACCATGGCGTCGCTTGTCATCGCTATGCGAGACACTCTGTCCTGTTGCTGATAGGTGTAGCTCAACTGCAAGCCATGGGTGATGTTGTACGCCAGCGACACCTTGGGACGGAAAGTCCAGAAGTGGTACCGATGGTCATTCTGGGTGTAATGGATATAGCTTGCACCCGACCCCAGCGCGTAGCGCAGTTGGCCAAGCATGCCCTTCATTTCGGCAAAGGCATACAGGCGGTTGTTGTTCGTCCTCGTCAAAGAGGAGGCATCGCCCAGGTAGTCGTTCTTGGTGTATTTTGCACTATAGTTCAGGCCCGTCGAGACCGTGAAAGGTCTCAGCCGGTGCTCATAGATGACCTCCGTGAGCAGGGAAGCCGTTTTGCCATCCACATCATACTGGTAGGGAGACCCCTCGTCATAGAAACTGCTGGTCTGCGTGGAGATATATGTGCCTACAGCATTGGCGGTAAGCGACTGGTGCGGGGAGATCTGGCGGAAGAAATAAAGGTCCAATACTGGCGAATGCCTCTTGTCGTCATCCCAACTCGTAGCCCTATAGTGGCGTATGCCATCCATGATATCCTTGATGCGATAGTTGTCCGGGGCATTGCTGAGCGATCCGGCCAAAGAAGCCTGAAAGACGGTGGCGGTAGAGTCGGCCCAGTTGTAGGTGAGTTTGGCGTCCTGCCCCATCGTCTTGCGCAGCGTCTCCACATCGTTTCGCTCGATGGTATAGAGACTGCCATCGGCCAAGGTATATCTCGCCAACTGCATGCTCTTGCCGCCCCGGGTCCGATACCCACTCATACCATACGAAAGCGACCATTCGCTCTTGCCACGGTTCCACTTGCCGTACACCATGCCATCACCCTGCAAGGTGGTAAGCGACGCGGTCAGGTCTGTGCCGACCGTATAGCCACTCTCACTTCTGCGCGTAACGATATCGACGACATAGGCTATACCCTCGCCATAACGGACTCCCGGATTGTTGATGAAGTCGATCTTCACGACGTCCTTCGGATCGAGCACCAGCATCTCCTGCTTGCCCACCACGACACCATTGACTCTCAGTTGAACCTCGCCCCTGTTGTCAATAGCCGTGACGGCATGGTTGACATGGTCGATGCGAAGGTTGGCAAGCGAGAGCTTCTCGAGGATGCTGAAGCCATTGTTGGAACCCTGCTTCTGTGCGTTGGTAGGATAGTAGAGCAAGCCGTCAGCCTTGTTGACCACCTTGGCCGCTTGGACTGTCACCTCGTCGAGCGTGAGGGTTTTGTTCACATCCTGCGCATGACTACAGAGGGCAGAGGACAGGAACAGGGAAAAGGAAATCAATCGTTTCATTTTGTACCAGTTTTGAATGATGGCACAAAATTACGATCCTATCCCGAGAAGGCCAATTTATTTGTCTGACATTTCCCTGACAATCGACTGTCAGAAACCCAACTACCTGTGTTTCAAACTGTAGCTCTTCCCCCTATCCGATTCTATCTTGAGCGAGCTATGGGCCTCTATGATCGGTTTGATGCGTCGAATGAGCGTGTAGAGCGTGTCGCTGGCATCCGGCTTCTTGGGCCAGAGTCGATTGCAGATTTCCTGCTTCGACAGGGTGTGCGTATCTGAGGTCATAAACATTTCGAGTAGGGCGTGCTGCATGGGCGTGAGATGAATCTGATCGCCCGAAAGCGTCATGAAATGGTCGTCATGATACACAAGTCCCCCATAGGACAAACCCGGGACGACCAGCGCCGGTTTGTTTCTCCTCGTGTACCACCAGCTACCCAAGAGCCACAACACGCCAACCATGAAGAGCGACGCCGACCCCCTTTGGTCGGACATCATGAATATCGAAGCAAAACTGCAGTTGGCCTCCGCCACCAGCCGCGTCTCCAAGCGTCCGTTCCTGCGCACGGTACGCAGGGCGATGCCTGCCGTGTCCTTCAACTCGGCAATGCTGAGATAGCTACGGTAGCAGCGGATGGTGTCGGTAGTGATCACCTGGTTGGGCATTTTCACAAGGACCTGCTCCAAAGCCTGGTTGACATCCTGCGCAATCCTATTCTCTGTATTGCGATAGCTATTCATGCCCGAGCACAAGGCACAGAGCATGAGAAAGCTAAACACGATATATGGAAGTCCCTTCATGATTTACAATATAAAAAGCACGAGCTATGTTGTCGATATTATAGCAAGGAGGTGACCTCGACGGTCGGCCTTCCCACTCTCACGTCCTCGTCGGCAAAGGAGATGGTGATGACCCGCTCCTCATGAGGCATGAGGTGGAAATAGTTGTCGCCATAGACCACGGGGAGAATCTGGTCGCCATCACTATCCTTGAGGTTCAGGCGCAACATCAGGGCCGGCGTGTCCGCCAGGTTAGCGACCTTGACCGTGCCCCTCCATTCGCCTCCCTCGCGATGCAAAGACGGCGTGACGGCAACGCGCGCTGGAGGAAGCGAGCGCAAAGCCTGGAAGCAGCCCTCCTCCTGCGAGAGCACATAGTCGTTGCGCGAGACGACCTCATCGCCCTGACGCAGCGAGAGGCGCAGGAAGAAGACCTCGGGCGGTGTCGTCAAACTGTCGGTACGCTGGGGGAGGACGACAGGGAAGGCGTCTGCCCGACTGGCGGAAGCCACCGCCAACGACTGACTATCGGATCGGACGACACGACCCATCTGGTCGTACAAGGTGTAGGAGACCTCCAGCGCGGGGGCGTCCTTGCCACAATGGTTGACGACCTCAACACGCTGCGCGACGGGATTGTAGAGGACATGGAGCGGCTCACAAGCCTTCTTCACACCGAAATAGCCCGCCGTAGGGTCGAAATAGTAGTCGTAGGTCTGCCACACCATCGAGGGCCACGTCGGGTGGCTCATCCACATAAGAAGGCCCATGCCCTGCTGCGAGGTAGCGGCCTCGAACATGGCGCGATGACCATCATAATTGAGCCATTGGGCCCAAGCCGAATACTGCTCCATCGAGGTGGGACGACCCAAGCAGCGCTCCATCTTTTCATTGAAGGCGGCACCACGCTGAGCGCCCAGCATCGTGAAGTCGTGCTGACCCCACGCCTCGCCCTGTGGCCACAGTTGGCCGGGCGGCAGCATCCGTCGCAGGCTCTCGGGATTGGGCACACAGGGCACACCCTGCTCCGAGTGGAGCTTGGAGGAGGTATGGGAGAAATAATAGCTGACGGGCATGAGCGTATAGGGACCATGACCCGAGACGCCGTCGTCGGCAGAACTGGAGATATAACCCAGTTGCGGGTGGAGCGCAGCCACACTCTGGCGCAGCCCTTGGTCGAGGACCTCGGGCGGGTAGCCCTCGTTGCGACCACAGTAGAGAGCCAGGGAGGGATGGCGGCGGATGCGAGAGATGAAGTCGCGGGCGTTGTCCATGAACATCTCGTTGTCGGCAGGGTCGGGGCCGTCCCACGGATTGGCGAGCCAGAAGTCCTGCCAGACCATCAGTCCGTAGCGGTCGCAGGCCTCGAAGAAGGCCTCAGCTCCCGTCTGTCCCACCCAGTTGCGTATCATCGTCATATTCATGTCGCGATGGTAGCGGACGGCAGCGTCGAACTCACGCGCCCGATAGTTGAGATTGGTCTCCGAGAAACCCCAGTTGCCTCCCATCACCATGATACGCTGGTGGTTGACAAAGATCTTCAGGGCCGTGTCCATATCCTCGTAGGCCACCTCGCGGATGCCCGCCTTGTAGCGCACCTCGTCGCCTGCGGCAGAGAATCCCGCATCATAGAGATACGGTTCACCATAACCATTGGGCCACCAGAGGCGCATCGGCTGACGACGGAGCTGGGGGAAGTCGTCGGGACTGAAGGCCACGTCGCGGCTCTCCTGCGGGGCAAGCCTAACGGGCTGCTCAAAGCGGTTCGATCCGATCCATCCACTCACCGTCGTTGTGACGGCACGGGAGGTATTGTTGGTGACACGCACGACGGGCGTCATCGAGGCCAGCGTATCGGAAGATTCGAGGCGCGTCGTCACATACGGGTCGCTGACATGGACATCGCCCTCCAGCGAGAGCCAGACGTCGTTCCAGATACCCACCTCGCGGCCCGGCGTGGAGGTGATCCAGTCCCAGCCGATCGTGGCGTGGAAAGTCGGGTTGTCGAGTCCCAAGACACCTCCGTTGATATCGGTCGATTCGCTATTTTTCACCTTCACCGCCCCGATATGGGCGTTCTTGTGCACACATACCTCCAGGGTGTTGTCGCCCCGCGTGAGATAGGGGGTGAGGTCGAAACGTCCACGGCGGAAGGCACCCTCTATGCGCCCCACAGGTTGGCCATTGACGAGGAGGTCGGCTTTCCAATTGATGCCATCCAGATGGAGGAACACCCGCTCTCCCTTCTTCAGTTTAGAGGACAGCCGGAAGGAGGTGCGATACCAAAAGTCGCTGTTGAAATAGCTCTCCGAGATCTGCCGCATCGCATCGCCCACCGTATTGTCGGGTACAGCCCCATTGTGGATAAAACTCGTCAGGACCGTGCCCGGAACCGTAGCGGGCAGCCAGCGGTCATAGCCATCGCGTCGCAACTCCCATCCCTTGGTCAGCGGACAGCGCTTGCCTTGCTGGAGCGAGACGGTCGGCACACCCTCGGGAGTCGCTATCGGAGCAGGCGTGGCAGGCCGTCCCCACACCTCCAGTTCGGAAAGGGCATAGACTCCAAATGAGCCAGGACGTTCGAGCAGCAGACGGACGTAGCGAGCCGTCTCCCGACAAGTCACCACCTCCTGACGGCGATCCTCATCGGAGGACAAAGAGGCCACATCACGCCAGGTCTGTGCATCGTCGGAAGCCTGCACACGTCCCTGAATGGCGGGATAGCGCCAAGAGAGGCGCAGCGTGTCGAAGGCGACAGGGCGACCCAAATCGACGGCAATCCATTGTGGGACAGAGGGAGTATCGGCATCCGACCCACGGCCCTCCGCCATCCACATACTGGCAAAGCGGTTGCTGGGCAGCATACCTCGCTCGTCGTCGGTAAAGACACACTCATAGAGACGCCAGTAGGCGCAGCCCTTCATTTTCAACCGGATGCGCAGGTGGTCGTAGCGTCCCTCGGCGACAGGTATCGACAGATCCATCAGGCGCAACGGCAGACGCTCGATAGCCTCCTGCTTGTTGGGGTCGGAGGCTGCCGTCTGGCGCGTGGCCTTGCCAGGGAGATCCTCACCACGCAAGGCACCGATCTCCTGCCATGCCGACCCGTCGGGGGAGGCCTCGACGACGATCTCATAGCCACTATCGGCCTGCTGCTCGCGGTAGGCCGCCCAGGCGTTGAGACGGAGGGACCGTGTCGCCACCGCCATGCCTGTCCAGTCGTACTGTATAAAAGCGTCGTCGCCCATGACATAGACACTCGTCACGGTATTGCCGTCGAAAGTCTTCTCACGGTCGCGGAGCGACAACTCGCCATCGCTGGTCGTCACACGGACGCGGGGCGGTTCCTCCTGGGTGAGAATGCCGTCGGTGGCAAGCTGGGCCGTCAGATTGTAGTCGATGGAGGACGAGGCCCAGGCCTGCCGCATCCATGCCTGGTTGGCATAGTCGGCAGGGAGCGTCCGCTGCGGGATGAAGGCTTCGCGCTGGCGACCCGGATACTGACCGATACCACGCGTCTTGTCGTCGTCGGCCTTCGCCCAAAGGCTGAAAAGAATCAAGGGCAACAAGGCCCATAGTTTGTTATGCATCATAGGGAGAGCAAAATGTGTCTGGATGGTAGGGGCAGCCCTTCGGGATGGTCTCGGGATGCCTTCGGGATGGGAAGCAGGCGCATGGCCCGTGTCGGGGATCAGAAATCCTTCAGCCAGGACTTGAGATCCATCATCATCTCTTCGTGGAAACGGAAGCCGATCTTGCTACCCCAGCCATGACCACCGCTGGAATAGACATGGAGCGAGGCGGGGACGTCGTTCTTATACATCTCGACATAGTAGTTGACGCCATTGATGGGCGACACCGTGTCGTCGTCGTCGCAAAGGACGATGAAGGCGCGAGGCGTGACACGCGAGACATGGAGGTCGGCACTATACTTTTTCTGCTCCTTCTTCGAGGCGTGCTTGCCCAGGAGCGCGGTCATGCTGCCCTCGTGGGCCACTCCCTCCGTCATGGAGATGACGGGGTAGAAAAGAATCTGGAAATCGGGCTTGGCGTCGCCGGTAGAGGAAGTCGCCACCATGGCAGCAAGGTGGCCTCCGGCAGAGAATCCCATCACACCCACGTCGTTGCGGTTGAGCTTCCACGACGTAGCGTTGAGGCGCACGAGGCGCAACGCCTGCTCAGCATCCTCCACGGGCACCTCGGGACGGCCGTTGGGCAGGCGATACTTCAGGACAATGGCAGCGATACCCTGGTTTTGGAAATACTCCGCCCAGTCGTAGCCCTCCTTCTCCATGGAAAGGCTGGAATAGCCGCCACCCGGGAAGATCACCACCGCGCGGCCCGTGGCCTCCTTGTCGGAGGGCAGGAAGACGCGCACCTTGGCCGTGTCCTGCTTGTCGCCATTGCTGTGAGGAGGTTTGCCATTGTAAAGATTGGCATCAAAGACCATCTGGGCCTGTGCGCCGAGCGCGAGGATCGTCATCCCGGCAGCGAGAAAAAGCTTCTTGAATATCATTTCAGTTGTATTGTTTTTATGCGAAGACTGCGCCTTGCGGACACCACAAGGCACGCTGTGATTGTCCGTCAACCACTTATCTTCGTGCAAAGTTATGAAAAATTGGGCGAAAGCATCCAAATGTTTAGAGATTTTAGTAAATTTGCAAACCGTAAACCATCCCCCTATGGTGGCTAAAGGTATTTTAATGGTTGGCCGCCACCCATTTAACAACTCCCCGAGGGTGGCACGGCGGGGGATGGGAAAGAAGAGAGAGAATATGTACATGTTAGACAAATTTCGCTACTGCCCCGTCTGTGGCAGCAAGCATTTCGAAGAGAGCACGGCAAAAAGCAAACGCTGCCGCAATTGTGGGTTTGAGTATTTCCTCAACGCCAGTAGTGCCACGGCAGCCTTCATCCTCAACGGACGCGGCGAACTGCTCGTGGAGCGGCGCAAAGAAGAGCCCGGACGGGGCACGCTCGACCTGCCTGGCGGCTTCTGCGACACAGGCGAGACGCTGGAGGAAGGCATGGTGCGCGAGGTACTGGAGGAGACCGGACTGACGCTGACAGAAGAGCCGCAGTATCTCTTCTCCATCCCCAATGTCTATCGTTATGGCGGATCGGAGGTGCCGACGCTGGACGCCTTCTTCCTCTTCCGCGTGGCCGACGGCCTGGAAACCAAGGCGGGCGATGATGCGGCAGAACTGATGTGGATCCCCCTGGCCGACATCCATACCGAAGAGTTTGGCCTGAGATCCATCCGGCGCGCGCTCCACCGATTCCTGGAGGCACACGCGGCGGGCAACCTTTGAAGCGTCGCTGCGCCATGATTCATCGACAAGGACTATCCAGCCGCCTCTTCGGCCTCGTGGCCGAACCGTTGCGGCGCAACACGAGTTTCTTCGTGTTTATGTATGTGCTCGGCGTGGTCGTCAGCGTGGTAGAACTACCCGACAAACCCGACGCCAAGCTCTACGACAACCTGTGGCCGGAACTGCTGCTCGACCTCTATGTGGTCTGCGCCATGCTGGCCCTGCTGCCCCAGCGTCTGCGGAGATGGGTGCGGGGCGTGGTCTGCGCAACGGCCTATGTGGTCGCCATCGCCGACGTGTTCTGCTTCTGGAAGTTTGGATCGGCCCTCACCCCGACGATGCTCCTGCTTGTCGGGGAGACCAACGGCAACGAGGCAAGCGAGTTTCTCTCAACTTACATCAACGCCTCGGTGATACTATCCCCCGTGGGCTGGCTGCTGCTGATTGCCGTCCTACAGTTTGCCACAGCCCTGCTCCTGTCCCGCCTACGGAAGCGGAAGGTGGGCGGACCGATCCTGCCTGCCGGGATGACGAGACAGGCGCGCCCCTGGCTGGAGGCCCTCCTGCTGGGACTGATCGTCGGGAGCATCATCACGTCGTGGCACAACAAGCGCGAGATGGTGGTCATGTTCTCGCAGCCGAACATCGGAGGTATAGAACATGAGCTGACGCGCAACGACTGCGCACAGTTCTACCAGCCCATCTACCGGCTGGCCTTCAGCATCTTCTCCAACGAACTGGCCTCGCAGCAGGTGGAAAAACTGATCGAGGCAAAGGACCGGGTGCGCATCGAGGGGTGTTCCTACCGCGTGCCCAATATCGTGCTGATCATCGGCGAGAGCTTTGGCAAGCACCACTCGCAGCAGTATGGCTACTTCATGCCCACGACGCCACGGCAGGTGGAATGGGAGAAGACGGGACAACTGGTGGCCTTCAGCGATGTCGTGGCGCCTTGGAACCTGACGAGCTTCGTCTTCAAGAATCTCTTCTCGATGCACGTCGTCGGAGAAAAGGGGGAGTGGTGCGACTATCCGCTCTTCCCCGAACTGTTTCGCAAGGCGGGCTACCACACGAGTTTCATCACGAACCAGTTTCTCCCCAAGGCCAAGGAGGCGGTCTATGACTTCAGCGGTGGCTTCTTCCTGAACCACCCGGAGCTCTCGGAGGCGATGTTTGACACGCGCAACACAAAGACTTTCGCCTACGACGAGGGATTGCTCTCGGAGTATGACGAGCACCTGAAGAAGGCCAACACGGCCCACAACCTCATCCTGTTCCACCTCATGGGACAGCACGTCAACTACCGCCAGCGCTACCCGAAGGGACGGGGACAGTTTCGTGCCGACGACTACAAAGATCGACGACCCGAGCTCAACCACTACCAGCGGCGCGTCTTGTCGGAGTATGACAACGCCACGCTCTACAACGACAGCATCGTCGATCAGATCGTGCGACGCTTTGCCAACGAGGACGCGATCGTGATCTACGTCCCCGACCATGGCGAGGAGTGTTTCGAGGGATCGCGGGGCTTCATCTGCCGCAACCATAGCGCAGCCATCGACTACGACTTGGCGCACTACGAGTTTGAGGTGCCATTCTGGATCTGGTGCTCGAAGTCGATGATAGCCAAGCATCCTGAGCTCTACCAGGAGATTCGCGCAGCGAAAGACCGACGGCTGATGACCGACGCGCTACCCCACACGCTGCTCTACCTGGCCGGCATCAAGGCACCCGACTACCACGAGGCGTACAACGTGCTGTCGCCGAAGTATCAGGAGCGGCGCCCACGCATCTTGAAGAACCAGGCCGACTATGATCGGCTGAGAAGTAAAAAGTGAGAAATAAAGCGAGAAGAAAGAAACAATGAACAAGTCACCCATCAGAGCCGACCGAGGACTGCTGAGCCGAAGCGAGTGTCATGCGCTACGAGGCCTGGCGATCCTCGGCATCTTCCTCCACAACTACTGCCATTGGCTCGGCCCGGCGGTGAAGGAGAACGAATACCAGTTCTTCCGCAGTCATGTGGAGGGACTACGCCATGCGCTGGGATGCCCCGACACATGGCTCCCCGTGCACCTGATCTCCTTCTTCGGCCACTATGGCGTGCCGGTATTTCTCTTTCTGAGCGCCTATGGACTGACGATGAAATATGAGCGGACGCGGCGGCGGTATGACGATCCGCAGCCCAGGGACGCAAGTCCCGCGGCCTTTGTACGCTTCCATTTCCTCAAACTCTTCCGCATGATGATCGTCGGCTTCGTGGCCTTCACGATGCTCGATGCCATTACGCCCGGATCCCACACGTACCACTTGATGGACATCGTGGCGCAGATGGGGATGTTCAATAATCTCCTGCCCACTCCCGACCGCATCATCTGGCCAGGACCCTACTGGTTTTTCGGACTGATGCTGCAGCTCTACATCGTCTATCGGCTGCTGCTCTTCCGTCGCCATTGGGCTGTCACGGTAGGACTGATGGTCGTCTGCACGGTCATCCAGATGGCATGTGATCCGGAGAGCGAAGCGCTCAACCGCTGGCGATACAACTTCGTCGGGGGGATGCTGCCCTTTGGCGCGGGACTGCTCTACGGACGCTACGCCACGGGACTGCTCTCATGGCGCGACGGTGTGGGCCATGCGCGCTTCGACACGCTCAACCTGATGGTCTCCGTGGTGCTCATCTTCCTACTGAGTTTCAACTACTGGACATGGTACCTCGTGCCTCTCTGTGTCTGCTCGGCCTCCATCGCCTGCGTACGCCTCGTCGGCGAGACGCCATGGCTCGCCGGGGTCGGCAGGATACTGGTGTGGACGGGCTCGCTGAGCGCGGCACTCTTCGTCTGCCACCCCATCACGCGCAAGATCTTCATACCCATCTCACATCATGGAGACGTCTATGCCGGACTGCTGCTCTATGTCATCGCCTCGCTCTGCCTGGCGTGGCTCGTAGCCCTGCTGATGGAGAAGATACCCAGTCCCACCCTGAAAAAGCCGCAAGAAGCATGAAAATCAAGGATATCGAACTGGCCAATATCTCCCGATACCGAGGGGAGCTGATGGGCATGGCAATGTTGTTTGTCGTGCTCTTCCACGTGGGTCTGCCCCGCGAGGACGCCTTCTACGGACTGCGCCGTATAGGCAATATCGGCGTGGATATGTTTCTGTTTCTCAGCGGCGTGGGACTCTGGTTCTCATGGACGAAGGGACAACAAGTGGGACGCTTTCTCCTGCGACGCCTCGTGCGCATCTATCCAGCATGGCTCGTGGCGGCTTGCGCGTTCTACATCCCCGACTTCATTCACCATGGGGGCCACAGCACGAGCCTCATAGACCTCATCGGCGACATCGCCATCAACTGGGACTTCTGGCTCCACGACGAACTGACCTTCTGGTATATCCCCGCCACGATGATGCTCTACCTCTTCACACCAGCCTATCTGAGCCTCATCATCCGGCACCCCATCTACCGATGGCTGCCCATCGTGATGATCATGTGGTGCATCCTCGTGCAGTATGTCACCCCCATCCATCAGGCGGTGGGCCACCTGGAGATCTTCTGGAGTCGCGTGCCCATCTACTTCATCGGCCTCAACGCTGGCAAGGCGGTGCAGGAGAAGCAGACGCTGGACGGCACCTCGATCTGGATGATATTGATCATGTTTGGCATGGCCTTTGCTTCGAGCGTGTTTCTGGAGCAGGTGCGCCATGGCGAGTTTCCCCTCTTCCTGGAGCGGATGCTCTACATTCCGCTCACGGTGACGTCGATCCTGCTGCTCAACCGGGTGTTCCGACGCACGCCCAAGGCGTTCAACGGAGCCTGCCGCTTTGTGGGGGCACTCTCCCTGGAGGCATATCTCATCCACGACCACTTCGTGATGACCTACATCGAGCGACTGCACCTCGGCTACTGGCCGACATTTCTTATCACCATCACCATCACCTTGCCTGTGGCCTGGGCGCTCCACACGATCCTGGCCCGCATGACGAAACCCATAGAAAAGCGAATCCAATGACTCACGAGACTATCAACAAGCCCACCCGGCAACACGGCGGACACCCCGTCGTGAGACTGATCCGCCCGAAACAATGGATCAAGAACCTTATCGTGCTGCTCCCCGTCTTCTTCGGAGGCGCACTCCTGCAGCCAGAGCCCATGACGAGCGGACTGATCACGGTATTGTCCTTCAGTTTCGCCGCATCGTCCATCTACTGCCTCAACGACCTCATCGACGTGGAGGATGACCGCCGCCACCCCGTGAAGTGTGCGCGGCCCATCGCCTCGGGACAGGTGAGCGTACGCAAGGCGTGGGGACTCATGGGACTGATGTTTGTACTGGCGATGGCTGTACTCCTCCTACTGCCGGAAAACCGATGGGAAACGGGAGGCGTGATTGTCTTCTACTGGTTGCTCAACATCGCCTACTGCATGCGGCTGAAGCAGTATGCCATTATCGACGTGTGCATCGTCGCCTTCGGATTCGTACTGCGCCTGCTGGCGGGAGGACTGGCCTCGGGCATCTTCCTGAGCAAGTGGATCGTGCTCATGACCTTCTTGCTCATGCTCTTCCTCTCCTTTGCCAAGAGACGCGACGACGTGGTGAGGATGAACGAGACGGGAGAGGCACCACGAAAGAATACCATCCGCTACAACCTCACGTTTATCAACCAGGCCATCACCATCACGGCCTCCGTGACCTTGGTCTGCTACATCATGTACACCGTCAGCCCGGAGGTGGTCAGCCACTATCAGTCGGACTATCTCTACCTGACGAGCATCTTCGTCATCCTCGGACTGCTACGCTACATCCAGCTGACGGTGGTGGACAAGCGGAGTGGCGACCCGACGAAGGTGATACTCCGCGACCGCTTCACGCAACTGATCGTGGCGGCATGGGGCGTGGCCTTCCTCGTCATGATCTATGTCATATAGCCATGGACAGAAGGACTGTCTGCGATCAATTTATCCATGTATAAAGTAAAGTTTACTTATTCACCATCTAACAAGGCCTGTATATTGCAAAGATAAGGTCTATATATAATATAAGGTAAGGACGAGATGAAAATCTACGCTTTCGACTTCGACGGAACGCTGACACGACGCGACACGTTCATCGAGTTTATCCGCTATGTCTTCGGCACACGCCGTATGCTGGCGGGCATCCTGCGCTTCGCTCCCATCCTCGTATTGATGAAGTTGGGACGCTACCCCAACTGGAAGGCGAAGCAACGGGTCTTCTCCTGGTTCTTCAAGGGGATGGGGATCGACAAATTTGACGACCTTTGCACGCGCTTTGCTCACGACTGCCGGTCGGTCCGACGCGACGACGGCTTTGCCATCATCCGCCGTGCCCTCAACGAGGGCCACCAGGTGACCATCATCAGCGCGAGCATAGAAAACTGGGTGCGACCTTTCTTTGCTGAGTTTGGCGACCGGGTGGTCGTCTCCTGCACGAAGATCGACGTGCGCGAGGAACGGGTGACGGGACAGTTTCTCACCATGAACTGCTATGGGGCGGAAAAGCCCAAGCGGCTACTCCAGACTTTTCCGCTGCGGAAGACCTACCGCCTCGTGGCCTTCGGAGACAGTAGGGGTGACAAGGAACTGATAGAGGCTTCCGACACAGGCTATTTTCGCACTTCCAGCGGACAACTCCATTGTCAGCAGGGAGAGAAAGACCCGATCGTGGAGGAAGTGATGCGCGACTTCCCCCGTAGCCTACCCACCTCAACCAAGATTATCGGCAACAAGACGCTGGACGAGATCATCCGCTTCGGAATCGTCGGCGTGGCTGCCACACTACTTCAGTATGGCTGCTACCTGCTGTTTCTACTTTGGCTGATGCCCGCCCTGGCCAACACGCTGGCCTACCTCGTGAGCTTCGCCTTCAACTACATCGCCTCCACCCGCTTCACCTTCCGTGTGAAGGCGACAACGAAGCGGGGCATGGGCTTCGCGCTCTCCCACCTGGTGAACTACACGATGCAGACGCTGCTGCTGCAGATCTTCCTGTTTGTCGGCATGCCGAAGCAATGGGCGCTCATCCCTGTCTTCTGCGTCTGTGTGCCCGTCAACTTCCTACTGGTCCGGTTCTTCCTGCGAAAGTAGGTGGCAGAGTCCCAGAAAATGCGGAGACTTATCGAGCAAACATAGGACTATAAAACAGCAGGCTTGCCTCACGCTCAATACGATAAACTACCGATGGAACATCCATTAATAGACAAGAAACGACGATTCTCATTCATCCTCATCACCTCGCTCTTTGCGCTATGGGGATTTGCCAATGATATCACCAACCCGATGGTGGCGGCTTTTCAGACACTTCTGGAACTGTCGGCTGCCAAGGCTTCGCTTATCCAGTTTGCCTTCTACGGCGGCTACGCGACCATGGCGATTCCCGCCGCCCTGTTTATCCGGAAGTACAGTTACAAGCGGGGCATCCAACTGGGCCTACTCCTCTACGCCTGTGGGGCCTTCCTCTTCATCCCTGCGGCAGCCTACCAGGAGTTCTCATTCTTCTGCTTGTCGCTCTATATCCTCACCTTTGGGCTCGCCTTTCTGGAGACGACGGCCAACCCCTTCATCCTCTCACTCGGTAGCAAGGCGACCTCGACACGCCGTCTCAACCTCGCACAGGCCTTCAATCCCATCGGATCGCTCTGTGGCATGGCTATCGCATCGCTCATCGTACTGCCCCAGTTGCTCTCGGATCAACGGGATGCAGCGGGTGCCATCCTCTACCCCACTCTCTCAGCAACAGAGAAGGCAGCCATCCGTCTTCATGATATCGCCATCATCCGCGACCCCTATGTAGCCTTGGGACTGGTGGTGGTAGCGATTCTCGTGGTGGTGACGGTCGTCAAGATGCCAGACGTGGCGGAGCAGAAAACGAAACTCGACGTGAAAGCGTCACTTAGACGGCTATGGAAAAACCGTTTGTACCGTCAGGGGGTGGTGACACAGGTATTTTATGTAGCGGCTCAAATTATGGTATGGACCTTCATCATCCAGTATGCAGACCATCTGGGTATCGACAAGGCCACGGCGCAGATGTATAACATCGTCGCCATGTCGCTCTCGCTGACGGGCCGGTTTGTGGGTACTTGGCTGATGAAATACGTCAGTTCGCGCAAGTTGCTCACCCACTTCGCTATCGGCGCATCAATCTGTACCCTTGGCACCATCCTGCTGGTCAACATGGCGGGACTCTACTGTCTGGTGGCCATCTCGGCATTTATGTCCATCATGTTCCCATCCATCTACGGCATTGCCTTGGAAGACGTGGAGGAGCGCGACACCACTCTCGGCGCAGCCTTTCTGGTGGAGGCCATTGTCGGTGGCAGTATTCTCCCACCTCTGCAAGGATGGGTCATCGACCAAGGAGTCGTGTTCGGTCTCCCTGCCGTCAACTTCTCCTTCGTTCTCCCACTCTTCTGCTTCATCCACATCTTCTTCTACGGACGGCGCGCCATGCGCAGCCAATGTAAGGACGCGGAATAAGCAGGCGTTGAGGACAAAAATGTAGGAAGACCTCTCATCAACCCAAAAGCAGCAAGATAATATGAAGGACGGCGCATAGATCGCGTGATAAAAACTGACAACAAGACGGCGGGCAACGGAAAGGGATTAACACCTTTCTGTTGCCCGCCGCTGTATCGGGACAGTCTCTCGGGAAGACTGCTTACCGTGGCTGAAACCTGAGGTTTATGCCAGCGTCAGCTCTACGACGTAGTCGTCGCCAGACGGCTGCTCGGGGAGCGTGAGAACATAGCCATTGGCAACGGCCTTAAACTCGACCTTCTTTCCGTTGATGAAAACCTTGGCAGCCTTCACCTTGCGGTCGCCCGTGGGGACGAAGAGGGCTTTGTCCTGCAGAGAGAGGATGTGGATGAAGAGGCGGTTGCCCTTCTGCGTGCTCACACCCCAGTCGTGCGGGGCTACGAGGCCACCACGCGTACCATAGATGGTATCGCCATACTTGCCGAGGAACTGTCCGATATACTGCAGGCGCTCGACAGCCTCGATGGGAAGCTGACCATCAGGACGCGGACCGACATTGAGCAGGAGGTTGCAGTTCTTGCCTGCTGCACGCACCAGCTCGCGGACGAGGGTCTCCTTCGACTTATAGTTCTTGTCCGTGATGCTATAGCCCCAAGTGTAGTTCATCGTCAGGCAGGTCTCCAACGGGAGCTGGCTGACATCCTGTCCACTCAGACCGTAGGTATTCTCGCCGGGGAGGTCCTGCTCGAAGATCTGGATATCCTCACCAGGATAGGGCTTGCCATGGTGGTTGTTGGCAACGATACACTGGGGCTGGAGCTGGTGAATCATGGCATACTGCTCATCGAGCTCCCAGTTGAACGGGGTCTTGTCCTCATCATGGTCCCACCATCCGTCGAACCAGATGCAATCGACACGACCGTAGTTGGTGAGTAACTCGCGGAGCTGGTTGTTCATGAAGGTATAATAGCTACGCCAGTTCTGCTTATCCGTAGGACGGCCGAGCTTCTTGCCCGTGCGGCCGAGCGGATAGTCGAGGCGATGCCAGTCGAGGTGGCTGTAGTAGAGGTGGAGGCTCAAGCCGCCATTGTGGCAAGCGTCGGCCAGCTCCTTCAGAATATCGCGCTTGAAGGGAGTGCCATCAACGATATTGTAAGTGTCCTGGGCGGTATGCCACATGGAGAAACCGTCGTGGTGACGGGTGGTGAAGGTGATATACTTGGCACCCGCCTCACGGAACGTGCGCACCCACTCGTCGGCATTGAAACGAGACGGATAGAAACCGTCGGCCAAATGCGGATACTCCTGGTAGTTGATACTCTTGTTGTTCATCACCCACTCGCCGTCGCCGAGCATGGAGTAGATACCCCAGTGGATGAAAATACCAAACTTGAAGTCCTGGAATTCCTTTTGGCTCTCCTTGATCTGCTCCGAAGGCTGATACTGCGCCATCGTCGTCATGCTCACGAGCAACGCCAAAATCGAAAAGATAGTCTTCTTCATCGTGTTGATTGCTTTGAAAGTTTTTATTTACGAATTGTCTTTAGTATTGTTATTTCAGGTGGTAAAGTTACGATAATAATCCCGAATGGACAAAATTCACACGGTATTTCTTCCCGCTTCGGCCAAAAAGCCGTATTTTTGCAGTAGCTGAAACCATCATTTACAAAATATGAGATACACAACGAACTATTGCCGGCGAGTTATAACTCTTCTGGCAATGTTTCTTCCGCTGACCTCTCATGCACAGATATCACTTGTCGAGCGAGGCAAGCCAGCGGCACAAATCGTACTGACGGACACGACCCATGCTGCTCGCCGGGCTGCCGAGGTGATGAACTATTTCGTCGAGAAACTGACTGGGACGACGCTGTCCGTAGGACTTCGGGCAGAGAAAAAGCCCAGACAGATCGTCTTCATCGGCGGCAAGACGGACCAGGCGGGTGAGGACGGATTCCAAATCAGTTGCCACAACGGCACCATGCGCATCCTGTCGGGAGGCGACAAGGGGGCTATCCTCGGAGTGGCGCACCTGCTGGAACGCTATTGTGGGATCAACTACCTGGGAAAGGACGCCTGGACAGTGAACCATGTACAGGGCTACAAGGTACAGAAGGTGGGCGATCTACAGTTGCCCGCCATTGAATGGGCGGAAACTCCGGCTTTCCGCTACAGACAGTCGGTAAGCTATAGTGAGCGCGACCCGCTGTTTGTCGATTGGTATGGAATGGAACGTCCCAACCAGATGTTCATGGACAACCTGTGGGTACACACTTTCGACAAGATTCTCCCAAGCCGCGTCTATGGGAAGGCGCATCCGGAATGGTATGCCCTCATCAATGGCAGACGCCAGCCAGGGGCTCACAGCCAGTGGTGTCTGACCAATGAGCAACTGTTTGTGCAGGTCTGCCACAACCTCGACAGTATCTTCGCCCGCAACCCGGGCATGAAAATGATCTCCATCAGTCAGAACGACGGCAACTTTACCAATTGTCATTGCGAGAAATGCACGGAGGTGGAGACGGAGGAAGGTTCTGCCAGCGGCCCAATCATCCGATTTCTCAACCGCCTGGCCTCGCGCTACCCAGACAAGGAGTTCTCTACCCTCGCCTACCTCTATAGTATGCAACCGCCAAGACTGGTCAAACCGCTTCCCAACGTCAACATCATGCTCTGCAGCATTGACGCCAAGCGCGAGGTGCCTCTGACGGACAACGAGAGCGGACGCGACTTTGTAAGGGCCCTGGAGGGCTGGAGCCGCATCTCCAACAACATCTTCGTCTGGGACTATGGCATCAACTTCGACAATATGGTAGCACCATTCCCCAACTTCCATGTCTTGGCACCCAACATCCAACTCTTCCACCGCAACCACGCCAACATGCTGTTTGAGCAGGTGAACGGCTACGAGGGAGCAGACTTCGCCGAACTGCGTGCTTACATGATTGCCAAACTGATGTGGAATCCCTATCAGGACGCCGACTCGCTCATGCGCGTCTTCCTCACGGACTACTATGGCGAGGAGGCAGGCACCGAACTCTACTCCTATCGGAAGATCATGGAGGGTGCGCTACTGAGCAGTCATGTACCACTATGGATCTACGACTCGCCCATCACCCACAAGGACGGAATGCTCTCCGACGACCTGATGCGCACCTACGCCCGACTCTTCGACAAAGCAGAGGCGGCAGTCCGCGGCGATAGCGTCTTGCTCCAGCGGGTGCAGATCAGTCGGTTGCCACTGCAATATGCCGAACTGGAGATAGCGCGCACCAAGGGCATTGAGGATGAGAAGGGTGTGGAGGCAAAGGTGAAATGCTTCCGCGAACGATCCGTACGTTTCGGTGTGGAGTCGCTCAACGAGCGCGGCAACGCACCTGCCGACTATTGCGACTTGTATCTGAAACGCTTCCTCCCCTCGCGCGTCGTCACCAAGGCAAAGGGCGCTACGGTGGTCTTCAACACCGCTCCCCACGACCGCTACCAAGGAATGGCTTCCACCGCCCTTACCGATGGCCTCTTCGGCGGATCGAGCTTTGTGGAGGGATGGGTAGGATGGGAAGGGACCGATCCCGACTTCACCCTCGATCTTGGCAGGGAGACCAGCATCTCTGCCATAAGCACCGACTTCCTCCACCAGTTGGGCGCCTGGGTACTCCTGCCCAAGGAGGTACGCTATGAAGTAAGCACAGATGGCAAGGCGTTCCAACCCTTTGGCGAACCCTTGGTGATGAAGGAAGACCGCGACATCGCCGTCAAGTTTGTCGAAGGCAAGGTCAGTGTGGCACAACCTCTCTCTGCACGTTTCATCCGCGTGCGCATCAAGGCCACGGGAATGTGCCCCGACTGGCACTACGGCGTCGGCTATCCTGCCTGGTGCTTCATCGACGAAGTGCGGGTGGAATAAATGCCAATGAATACCTAAATAAATATCAAACGGGCTTGCAAGCTTTCGGACACCTGGGTGTCACGCGACTTGCAAGCCCGTTTGGCTAAAAGACCTGGAGAGGATTACTGTGCGTTGAAAGCTGCCAGAATCTTCTCGGCAGTAGCCTTCATCTCCTCCTCGCTCAACTGGACGTGGCGATGGAAATCGACATCGCCCTCAGAGTTGATGGGCAGAAGATGGATGTGGGCATGGGGCACTTCGAGGCCGAGCACCACCTGGGCCACCTTCTTGCAGGGGAAAGCTGTGCGGATGGCTTTGGCGACACGCTTGGCGAAGACCTCAAACTCGGCCAGCTCGTCGTCCTCCATGTCGAAGATGTAATCCACTTCCCGACGAGGGATGACCAACGTATGGGCCTGGACGACGGGGTTGATGTCGAGGAAAGCATAAAACTTTTCGCTTTCCGCACACTTGTAGCTGGGAATCTCACCAGCAGCAATCTTGCTGAAAATATCCATAATCGTAATTATTCGAGGGTGATCTTGTCTATGCGCAACTTGATCGTACCACGCGGAATGGCAATTTCCACCACATCGCCGACCTTCTTGTTGAGCAAGCCTTGCGCGATCGGAGTCTTGATGGAGATCTTGCCCACCTTGATGTTGGCCTCGTTCTCGCTGACGATGGTGTAGCGCATCTTCGTGTTGTTGGCCATGTTGGTCATCTCCACGGTCGAAAGGATCTGCACCGCCTCTGTGCTGAGACGCGAGGTGTCAATGACCTTCGCCTCGGCGATAGCCAACTTCAGTTGGTTGATCTTTGTCTCCAGGTGGGCCTGTGCCTCCTTGGCAGCATCATACTCCGCATTCTCACTCAAATCGCCCTTGTCGCGCGCCTCGGCGATGGCTGCCGAAGCCTTCGGGCGCTCTACCGTCTCCAACTGTTGGAGCTGGGCTACCATTTCATCGTAGCCCTTCTGTGACATATAAGCCATAATTTATTCTGCTTTTTAGATTTTTTCGTTTGTTTCAAACTACACAAAAAACGAGAATCCCGACATGTTCATCATGCCGGAATTCCTGTTTCCTCTGTACTCTATTTTTACTATGCGCTGCAAAGTTATCCTTTTTTTTCCGAACGGGGAAATTTTCTGCTCAAAAGTTTGCTCATGTAGATAGAATTTAATAATTTTGTCCCCAATGTTTAATAGAAAACCATGAATATGAGAACTAACAAAAGAGCCATTTTAACTCTGACGTTAAGCCTTTTGGCACTACTATGTTTTGCCCAAGGGAATCCCGTCAAATTTAAGGCGAGTAAGAAACAAGTGTCGGACACCGAGGTACAGGTGATGTTCACCATGTCCATCAGTAAAGGCTGGCACGTCTATTCCACCGGACTTCCTGCGGATGGTCCGGTCTCTGCGACCTTACACACAGATAAGGCCGAGGGTGTGAAACCCATTGGTGGGTTGCAGCACATTGGACGCGAGATTAGCGAGATGGATCCCATCTTTGGCATAAAGCTTCGCTATTTCGAGAACAACGTCACTTTCGTACAGAAATACAAGATTACAGGCAAGACCTACAACGTCAAGGGCTACCTGGAGTTTGGCGCATGCAACGACGAGATGTGTATGCCGCCGACGTCCGTGGAGTTCAACTATAGTGGTGAAGGCCCCAAGGACGCACCTGCCCCCACTGAGGACAAAGCTGCCGAAGAGGAGGCCAAGACGGATGTTGCCGCTGCTGGCGACTCTGCCAAGGCTGCTGCTGGCGACTCTACCGCCACTGCCATCAAGGCTGACACGGGCACCGCTGGCGTGGGTTCAGACCTCTGGACACCGGTCATCAAGGAGCTGAAGGCTTTTGAGGACGGTCAGAGCACCAAGAACAAGTCGGTTTGGTACATCTTCCTGATGGGTATCGTCGGTGGTTTCGTAGCCCTGCTCACGCCGTGCGTATGGCCGATTATCCCGATGACGGTGAGCTTCTTCCTGAAGCGTTCCAAGGACAGCAAGAGCAAGGGTATCCGCGACGCTGCCACCTATGGTATCTCTATCATCGTCATCTACATGGCCCTTGCGCTCATTGTGACGGCACTCCTTGGCCCACAGCGCCTCAACGAGTTGGCTACCAATGCGCCGTTCAATATCTTCTTCTTCCTCCTGCTGGTTGTCTTCGCTTTCAGCTTCTTCGGATGGTTTGAGTTGCAGCTGCCCTCATCATGGGGTAACGCCGTCGATACGAAGGCTTCCACCACTACAGGACTTCTCTCCATCGCCCTGATGGCCTTCACCCTCTGCCTCGTCAGCTTCTCCTGCACGGCCCCGATTATCGGTCTGCTGCTTGTGGAGGCCGCTACGAGTGGCGACTGGGTGGCTCCGACAGTGGGTATGTTCGGCTTCGCCCTCGCTTTGGCCCTGCCGTTCTCACTCTTCGCCATGTTCCCGACCTGGCTGCAGAAGGCTCCGAAGTCGGGTTCTTGGATGAACATGATCAAGGTGGTGCTGGGCTTCGTCGAGTTGGCCTTCTCTCTGAAGTTCCTCTCGGTGGCCGACCTCGCCTACGGTTGGGGCATCCTCGACCGCGAGACGTTCCTCGCCCTGTGGATCATGATCTTCGCCTTCATGGGCTTCTACCTCATCGGCTGGCTCAAGTTCCCGCACGATGACCAGGAGCAGAAGGCTATGCCGGTGCCCTGCATCATGATGGGTCTCTGCTCTTTGGCCTTCGCCGTCTATATGGTGCCTGGCCTCTGGGGTGCTCCCTGTAAGGCTGTCAGTGCATTCTCGCCGCCTATGAACACGCAGGACTTCAACCTCAACAAGGCCGAGGAGGTACATCCCGCCTACACGTCTTACGAAGAGGGTATGGCTGCCGCTAAGGCTGCTGGCAAGCCCGTCATGCTCGACTTCACTGGTTTCGGCTGCGTCAACTGCCGCAAGATGGAGTCTGCTGTCTGGACCGACAATGAGGTCTCTGAGCGTCTGACCAAGGACTACGTCCTCATCTCCCTCTTCGTCGATGACAAGACGCCGCTCGACAAACCGATGGAGGTGAAGAACCCGGATGGTACGACCCGCACGCTGCGCACCGTTGGTGACAAGTGGTCTTACCTGGAGCAGACGAAGTTTGGCTACCTCGCACAGCCGTTCCACGTGACGGTCGATAACGAGGGTAAGCCGCTCTCTGGTAGCTTCGTCTATAAGGAGGACATCCCGGGCTACATCAAGTTCCTCGACAAGGGTCTTGAGAACTACAAGAAGTAACATAATCTGATCGCCCTTGGGTGATCCCATCAATACGAAAGGCCGTCGCCACATGCTGACTTCAGCAACGGGCGGCGGCCTTTCTTTTTTCCAATGGAGCAGATATAGTAACGCCCCCACAGTCTTTGATTGACTGTGGGGGCGTATCATGTCCAATGATTTGGAGTTAGGTCGTTATTAGGCCATAGGACTGAATTCATCCTTGGTTACGCCACAGATGGGGCAAGTCCAATCGGCAGGAATACTTTCGAACGGCGTGCCAGGAGCTATACCACTATCAGGATCGCCTTGTGCGGGGTCATAGACGTAGCCGCAAACGTCACATACATACTTTTTCATAATGTCTTTGTTTTCGTTATCAATCGTTTATTGTTCTCTTTACGGTTGCAAAGATAAACATCCTTTTTGAGACCACAAAAGAAAAGATGTTAAACTTTGTATTTATTACAATGTTTAAATGCGTGAGCGTGCGTTATTTCTCTATCAAGCAGACGGCATAGGCCGAGATGCCCTCCTTGCGGCCTGTAAAGCCGAGACGTTCGGTGGTCGTCGCCTTGATGGAGACACAGTCGGCATCGCAGCCTATGACGGTGGCAAGGCAGTCGCGCATGGCGTCGATATGAGGACTGAGCTTCGGTCTCTCGGCACACACTGTCGCGTCGATATTGCCCAAATGGTAGCCCTTCTCTGCGAGGAGGGCAACCGTGTCACGGAGGATGATCTTAGAGTCCATATCTTTCGTAGTCTCCGACGTATCGGGGAAGTGATAGCCGATATCGCGCATATTGGCAGCACCAAGCATCGCGTCACAGATGGCGTGTATCAGCACGTCTGCATCGCTATGGCCGTCGAGACCACGGTCGTGGGCTATCTTGACACCTCCCAGCCAGAGGTCGCGCCCCTCCACCAATCGGTGGACATCATATCCAAATCCTACCCGTATCATTATCTGCGTCTGAACAAGTCCTTGACACCATCGAGGTCGTACGAGAGCGAGAAGCGGAGCGTCTGGTCGAGCGGATTGCTCTTGGCCGTAGCGATGACATAGCCAGCATCGAGCGAGAAGACGTTCATACGGAAGCCCGCACCAACGGTGAAATACTTACGATTACCCTTGTTCTCACTCTCATGGTGGTAGCCAGCACGAAGGGAGAACTTATCATTATAGACATACTCTGCACCAACACTCCATTGTATCTCCTGCAGTTCCTCCTTGAAGCCACCCGGCGCATCGCCGAAACTCTTGAAGATGCCGCTGATGGAAGAGAGGTCGTAGTAGTCGGTCTGCAAGCGCTGCTCATACTGCTCGTCGGTCTCGTTGTCCTCACGCTGCGGATAGGTAGGGACAAGCAACTTGTTGGCATCGGCAGCTATGGTGAAGCGGTTGTACTCGTCGATAGGGATCATGAGAGACGCACCCAGTCGCATGTTTGTCGGGATAAACTCCGAACGGTTGTCGCCACCAAAGGTGATCTTCGAACCGATGTTGGAGATGTTGAGGCCCAATCCGAGCTGACACTCGCGGCTTCCGAGATTGACATAGTTCTGATAGTAGCAAGCGATATCAGCAGCGAAAGCCGATCCTGGCGACGTGTCCTCAGCGTAGTCGTAGGTCAGGTCGGAATAGATGAAGCGCACGGCCGCACCCAGGGAGAACGTCTCGGAGAGCATCAGCGAGTAGCCTACATCAACGGACATCTCATAGGGATTGATGGTCATGTCGCCCGTGTTGTCCAAACTCGAACTGGTCTGCACCTCACCAAGGGAGAAGTAGCGCAGGGAGGCCGATACGGCACTGTAGTCGCCAATGCGGTAGTAGCCCGAGAGGTAGGCCAAGTCCATATCGTTGACCAACTGGCGCAGCCATGGCGTGTAGTTGAGCGAGACACCAGCCCGCGAGATAGTGAACGGATACTTGGCCGGATTCCAATACTGTGAGGCCACATCAGGGTCGGTAGCTGCTCCGACATCACCCATACCACCGGCGCGAGCGTCCGGGGCAATGGACTGTGAGGTCACGGCGGAGTTGACCGGATTGAACATATCCTTCTTGTCCTGGGCATAGGTCGTGAGCGACAGCGCCGACAAGAGGACGATACCGACATATTTATTTTGACTGTTCATACGCGTATATTTCATTCTGTGTGTATGATTAAAACGCAAATCGTGCTTACTTATTGTTGATGATAATCAGTTTCTTGGCTTTGGAGACCCGCTCGCCGCCATCCGAGCCGATAGAGGCACGGTAGAGATAGACTCCCGTCTGCAGTTTTGCTCCGCCATCGGCACAGAGATCCCAGCGCACGGTATAGGCGCTGCCCGTCGAGGTGCCGCTCTCCGTGTGGCGCCACAACTCGCGTCCACTCATGTCGAAGACGGAAATCTCAACATCAACCTCAGCGCCCGTGAAATTGTGATTGACGATGAAGGTAGTCTCCGTCGTGGCCGGGTTGTTGGTGCAACTGATGCTCTCGATGGAAGGTTTCAGTCCTTTGACGACCTGGAAGTTGAGCACGGCGGTGGAAGCATTGTTCAACATATCCCACGCACGGAAGCGCAACTGATGCGCACCCTCGGAGAGTTCAGGCAGCGAATACCAGGTAGAACCGCTGGTATAAGTACCGAAGTCGAAGGTGAAATTCTCATTGAGGTTGAAAGTCAGGTTCGGGTCTCCATCGATGCAAAGCTGCAAGTCGTGACCCATACCACTGCCCGTGGCGTTGATGCCATCCTTGTCCGTGACGTTGGCCACAAAATAGGGCGTGGTATTGACGCTTCCCCCATCGACAAACGAGGGCGTATTGAGGTAGCAGTAGATTGACGGGCCAATACTATCGTTGCGCACCGTCTCCGACCCATAGATGAAGAAGCGGTCCTCGGCACCATGGGCCAGTTGCTTATGGTCGTCGCTGACAGCATAGACATTGATGAGTCCGCTACCACTGGCGTAGTTGATATCAAAAGGCACGGCGAAGGTAAACTGGAACTCGCCATTGCGCACACTGTCGGAACCATTGAAGAGCACCTTCTGCCGGTCGTAATACTGGAACGCGGAGTTGGAAGTCTCCTCCTGCTTCTTGCACGTCACCATCTCGCGGGTGTCGCGGACCGTGGCCGTCATCTGACCGTTGAAGCCTACGAGGGTTTCCTCCTGACGCATGACACGCCCCTTGAACCGAGCCACGCTACCCGCTTTGAGGATGATATCCTGCTTGCCTCCCACGGGCAGTCCGTTGATACTATCAATGACCACGTCGAAGGTAGGCAGGTTGAGCGCCAAGGCCGGATCGCCAAGGAGCGAATACTGGAGTTTGTTGAGCGTGCGGTCCTGGCCCGTACTGATAACATCGTTCTTGGCCAGGCGCTGGGCCTCACCCATTGTGGTGGGCTTGCCATTGGTGAAGCTCAACACATGGCGCAGAAAGGCATTGTTGATAAACTTATTGTAATAGGCATAAACCGTGCGCGTCGTGCCCCAGAAGGCCACGGATCCACCCTGGGCGTTGAGCAGGGCGGTCTCGCCGATCGTCTCCTTGCGCGTGTCGAAAGGCATGACATCACAAGAGGCCGTGATCCAAAGCGGCAGGTTCTGATTGATAAACGTGCGGAAGTCGCTGATGGTAAGTACTGACTCGTGGGAGATCTGATACTCCACACCGTGGCCCGCATAGTCCATAATAAGGGCGCCCGCCTGCTGTTGCTGCTTGAGGAGGCGCGAGACCTCGGGATAGCGATTGCCCGTGGAGGTGCTGACGCGCGTATAGGCGTCCCACATCACCTTCTTGATCTGATAGCCCGGATAGAGCTGGCCAATATATTCCGCCGTGGCATCAACATCGCGCATGTGGAGATTGTTGTTGCCATCATCGCCCATAAACATGATGGTGTTGGCCCAGTCGCCTGCATGGGCGTTGTTGGCATAGGCAATGATCTTATCGACTACGGCCTTGGCTTCCGCCGCCGTGGTGACAGGAATGCGCCCCACGGCCACATCCTCCTTGTCGTTGCGAATCGAAGCGCCACCCTCGCCCTCGTCGAGCAGCGTCATCCATCCGTCATTGACATAGCAGTCGGTCTCAGAGAAGGAGTTTTCGCTCTCGTGGGCCAACAGATAGTCGTCGGCGTTGAGCGAGCGACACTCAGGTGTGAGCATACGGCAGTCCCAGACGGCGTCGCCAAAGAGCAGCAGGTGCTTGGGCATCTGGGCCTCGTCGTCTCCTGCCCGGTCGTAGAGCATCTTGAGGTAGCGACGGTAGGCATTGGCGTCGGGTGTGCCACTGGAAAACTCATTGTAGAGCTCATCGGCCGGCACGATATTCACGCGCATCGAGTCGCGGTCGCGATGCATCTGTGCCAAGCGCTCAGCCTGCGGTCGCAACTTCTGGCTCGTCGGGATGATGATGACGAGGTCGGCCTGCGGGTCGGCGTGGTGGTCCTGGTTGGTAATGGCATAGACATACTCGGGCACGGGGAAGGGATCCGTAGCCAGGCGCGGCTGCGGTTTCGGGCGCTCGTAGGCATAGCTGATGTAATCCATGCGCACAGGGCCTCCCGAGAGCGTCGTCACCGTGATCGTGTCGGAGGTAGTGCATTCGATTTTATAAGTATTCCCTGCCTCCACGGCGGCATTATACGACGAGAGGCGCAGACTGGCGTTGCCGAGATCTTTTCCGTTGAGGCGATACTGCACCGAAGCGGCAGCACCAGCCGTCACGGCTATGGTGAGGTTGGCCATGTGATTCTCTCCCGCGGGGTGGGAGAAGACATAGGTGCGCGACTTCCCCTGCTCGATCGGATCGTTCTCGAAGAGGTTGCGACCGCCCTGATACCAGGAGAAGTTGTCCACCTCGCGGAGCGCATGATAGTCGTCGGCCAAAGGATAGCAGTCAGCGATAAACCGGGCGGAGTCCACCATGAGCGGTGTCTTCCCGTCGGTCTCGGTAAGGAAATAGTAGCCATAGTCTGAGTATGGGTTGCGGGTACGCCGCGTGGCCTCCTTGTTCTCCCAGCTCACGGGTCCTTTGGCATAGAACAAGCGGCGGTCGCCGATCATCGTAGAAGCCACCTCGGGCAAATCGTCGGTGGCGGCAAGATCGCTCTTGTGCAACTCCTCGTTTTGGAGGTTGCCACCATAGCCGAAGATGCGCACGCGGCTCAGGTCGCTAAAGCCCGCCTGCCGCGCCAACTGAGAGGTCAGTTGATAAATGCCCGACTCGGGAACGCGAATCTTCACCCAGCGTCCCTCACGCAGGACGGAGTGCTTCGCATAGATGGCCGCATCCTCCTGCGACGTTAAGTCCCTCTGCGTTTCCGCATGCGACGGTGCCTTCAGCGACGGTTTGGGCTGGGAGGTGACGGCGATCATGAAGGATACGAGAAACTGCAGGCGCCCCTCACGGCGCACGACGGGACAGAGCGAGAAGTCGAGGCGTCCCTTCTTGCGGTCCACGACGATGTGCTGCTCTATCTCGGGCAGTCGTCCGGGGTCTGCCGAGGGGGCCAAGGCGAGGTAGCGGAGCGAGTCGCGCCGCCCCATGTCAAGAAACTCGGGGTAGCGTATTTCGAGCGTGTAGATGCTGTCCGCATAGTGCTTTCCCAAGGGGATGGCATAGCTGAAACGGGGCAACATCGTGTCGATGGCAATGTCGTCAACTGTCAGATTGAAGAATCGCTGTTGTTGCGCCTGGCCCTGCAAGCCGCAGAGGAGGGCGAAGAGCAGCAATATGGAGTGGCGGAATACTTTCATACCATGCTAATATAATATAAGAAAATAACGGCGGAAAGCGGGTTTTATTGTGGAGCAGGCGAAATAGAATATTTGTCCCCTTACTCCCTTCGTGTTTACCTGTCGGTGGCAGAACGGCGAGCGACCGCTTGCCTGGTCTCCCAAGGCGCGCGATCGTCTCCCGTACTGTTTCCGACAGGACTCTGAAATCGATCGGGTTAATGGTTTCAGTATATGGACCCTTGCGGGTTCTTTCACAGTCCTTGTTTGGCAATCAGCTGCCTATATATTATCCAGTAAGTATACGTTTTCTTCAACCCTGCAAGGCCTCACGGCCTCATCCTTGAGCAAGTTTTGTACAGATCACCACGACAAAGATGATCAGCGCTACAAAGCCGAAGAAGAGAAAGAAATAGAACTTCTCCTCCCTGAGAAACTCCCTCAGCCTGAAACGGGTTCTGAGATGTGCGTCAAGATACTCCCGGTAGTCATTCACCATCGCGCAGATGATGACAAAGGCTCCCACAAGGATGATCAAGCCGACACAGAAGTAGAGTTGCTCATCGCTTTCAAACAGTGTTGTAAGTTTATCCATTCGGTCCATGCTGCAAAATTAGGATTTTTCGAAGAAAAGGGGTGGATTTCCCCTACACAAATGTGTTGCATTCCTACCAAATAGGTGTTGCATTGAAGGGAAACGGGTGTCGCTTTCGTAGGAAGGAGACACCCGCAAAAGGCCTTAAAGAAGGTCTGAAAAAGTCCAAAAAGGACGGTTTCATCGCCCCAAGAGGTCCTGTTGCGACTGGCGTTCGCGCCAAGCAGTTGGCGTACATCCCTCTTTCGCCTTAAAGATGCGGTAGAGCTGCGTGCGCGAGGAGAACCCACACTCGGCAGAGATCACGTCGTTGCTGTAATGGGGGTGCTCCAGCATCATGCTCTGTGCGGCCCGAAAACGAATATCGCTCAGCCACACCCGAAACGTGGTGTGCAGGCGCTGGGAGAAATAGACGCCCAGGTCAGCCTTGGAGATGCTGAGGGATCGAGACAGGGTCATGAAGTTGACCGAATAGTCCTTGTAGCCACGATGCGCACACCAGCTGTCGATGCGCTCCTGGATCAGGGCAATGCGTCCTCGGAGAGCGCAGGCTGGCCTGAGGGCGAAGCGGTGGGAGCCTCGGCACAGGCCGACGCTCCTGAAGGTGGGAGGGAGGCACCTGCCTCCAATTCCTCCGCCAGTTCTTCCCCCTCCGAATCCAGCAGTTCTTCGGACGGCGTATAGCCCGTACCCAAAGAGATGAACGAAAGAACGAAGAAAAGAATGGCCATCAGCACCAAGGGGCCAAAGATATAGAGCGTGGTGGTGGAAAGGATGGCCACGGGCGTGACAAGGGCCGCCAGGCAGAGGTTGACCACACTCGCGTGCGAATAGCGCACATAGGGCAGGAGGTCGGTGGCGGTGAGGGTCTCCAGCATCCTCTTTCTCTTATGGGTCTCCTTTCTGATCATGAAGACACAATAGAGCATGTGGATACTATAGAGAGCCAGCATCGGATAGAGCCAGCCGCCGATATGCCAACTGCCCCTCACGCAATGGCCGATGACAAAGAAGCCCACGATGGCTGCATAGAACCCCGTACACGCCAAGGCCATGCTGCGCCGCTTGCCCTCAACGGCTTCGAGGTTGTAGATAGCCATGGCTATCAGTCCGAAGCAGGGGGTATAGACAAGCATATTGACAACGGCACCTAAATGATCGTCAGCGGCCCTGATGTGGAACTTCATCTGGACGTAGTATTGTAGGGAAAGGAGTATCAAGGCGATAAAGATCATCAAGCGGGATCTTTCGTAGCGCTTATTTTTCCAGCGGGCGTTCAGACGGGCCATGGCGACAAAGAGCGCATTGACCAGCATGAAGACGAGGACGGCAAACTGAAACAGGTAGAGGGAAGACATTGGGGTTATGGGGAATGGTGGGGTTTAAAATAAAACGAACCTCATTACATGAGACTGCTACTTGCGTCCAAAGTCGGCGGGAATCTCACCCCATCGCGCCGTGTCCCATTTCAGCACCGGCGTGGCGCAGGGATGGGTCAGCAACCAGTTCTCGGCGCGGGCGATGACCTCATGGAGCTTGGCCGTCCTGGCGTCGCGCACCAGCGTGGTCTTGCACTTGCGCTTCTTGACCCACAGTGCCGCATTATAGGAGTCGGAATAGATGACCTTCCCCTTGATGCCTCGTTGCTCCATGAGCGCCAAGGCGTGGACAATGGCGAGAAACTCGCCGATATTGTTTGTCCCGTGGATGGGTCCATAGTGGAACACCTGCTGACCCGTCTGCAAGTCGATGCACCGATACTCCATCGGGCCCGGATTGCCCGAACAGGCCGCATCGACCGCCCAGGCATTGGCATTGACCTCTGGGGGCAGAGGCAGGACGGTATCGTTGCGCCAGGAGGGGGGATTCTGAGGGAAGTCTTTGTTCATATCAGCGGGGAGAAAACTAAAGGGCCAAGGGACGTTCTCGCCAAAAGTGGAAAACGAGGGCGAGAGGCAGCAGAAGGGCCTCGCCTCCAGCTGCCTCCCGCCCCTGTCCTTGTCCCTTGCGGGAATATTCTACATTCTCTCGGGCACCTCGATACCCAGCAGATCCATGCCGTTCTTGATGACCTTGGCCACATTGCGTGCCAGCACATAGCGGAAGGCCAGGGCCTCGGCGCTCTCGGCGCTGAGGATGGAGTAGTCGTGGTAGAACGAGTTGAAGAGCTTGGTCAGCTCGTAGCAGTAGTTGCAGATGGTAGCCGGATTGTAGTTGCGGCCCGCATCAGCCACTGCCACCTCATACTCGCCGAGCTTCTGGATCAGCTCCACCTCCTTGTCGTTGGGCTTATAGCCGCCGAGGGAGTCTGCCACGCCCGTCGCCTTGCGCATGATGCTGCGGATGCGCGCATAAGTATATTGGATGAAGGGACCCGTGTTGCCATTGAAGTCGATGGACTCCGCGGGATTGAAGAGCATGTTCTTTCTTGCATCCACCTTGAGGATAAAGTACTTCAGCGCGCCGAGACCGACGATCCGCGCCACGTTCTGGCGCTCCTCCTCCGTCATCTCCGCACCCTTGCCCTGCTCGTCGCCGACCTTGCGGGCGTCGCCGATCATCTGGGCTATCAGCTCGTCGGCATCGACGACCGTTCCTTCGCGGCTCTTCATCTTGCCATTGGGCAGATTGACCATGCCGTAGGAGAAGTGGACCAGGTCCTTGCCCCACTTGAAGCCGAGGCGGTCGAGCAGGAGCGAAAGCACCTGGAAGTGGTAGTTCTGCTCGTTGCCCACGACGTAGATCATCTTGTCGATGGGATAGTCGCTGAAGCGCATCGTGGCCGTACCGATATCCTGCGTCATATAGACCGAGGTGCCGTCGCCGCGGATCAGCAGTTTCTGGTCGAGGCCCTCCTGAGTGAGGTCTGCCCAGACCGATCCGTCCTCCTTCTTGAAGAAGAGTCCGCGCTCCAGTCCGTCCATCACCTTGCGTTTGCCCACGAGGTAGGTCTCCGACTCATAATAGATCTTGTCGAAGGCCACGCCCAGGGCTTTGTAGGTCTCGTCGAAGCCCGCATAGACCCAGCTGTTCATCTTCTGCCACAGGTCGCGGACCTCCTTGTCGCCCTGCTCCCACTTCACGAGCATCTCGTGGGCCTCCTTGATGAGCGGAGCCTCCTGCTTGGCCTTCTCCTTCGCCTCGTCGGCACTCATGCCGCCAGCCTCATACTCGGCCTGGAGCTGAGCCACCTCCTCGCGATAGTGCTTGTCGAAGAGCACGTAGAAGTCGCCGATCAGGTGGTCGCCCTTCTTGTGGGCCGCCTCGGGCGTGATGCCGTCGCCCCACTTCTGCCAGGCCAGCATCGACTTGCAGATATGGATGCCACGATCGTTGACGATATTGGTCTTGACCACGCGGTTGCCATTGGCCTCGAGGATGCGCGCCAGCGACCATCCAAGGAGGTTGTTGCGCACGTGACCCAGGTGGAGGGGCTTGTTGGTGTTGGGCGATGAGTACTCCACCATCGCCAGCGGCGACTCCTCCGTGACCGGCTTCTCGCCGAAGTGGGCCTCCTGGTCGATGTCCTGAAGCATCGAAAGCCATGTGGCCGCACGGAAAGTGAAATTGAGGAAGCCCTTGACGATGGAGAAGTTTTCCACGAAATCATTGTGGGCGACGATATACTCGCCGATCTCCCGCGCCGTGTCCTCGGGCTTCTTGCGGCTGATCTTCAACAACGGGAAGATGACCAGCGTCATGTTACCCTCAAACTCCGGCCTCGTCTTCTGCACCTGAATGAGATTCAAGGGCACGTCCTGACCATAAAGGCTCTTCACGGCCTCAACCGCCGATTGAGCGACAATTTTATCCAGTTTCATAATCTTCTAATAAATAGGCTTCCAAAGAAGCGAAATGACGGTGCAAAGGTAGCGATTTTTTCTCGCATAAGCCGCTCCACTGCGATTTATTTACACTTGGCTTGGCCAAATGGCAAGATTTGAGTAACTTTGCTCCCCAAATAAGCAACAGGACAAGATGTCACTATCAAAGAAGCAAATACTCCTCATCAACGACGTGTGCGGCTACGGCAAGGTGGCCACCGCTGCCATGCTCCCCATTCTCTCCTACATGGGAATGCCCGTCCACAACCTCCCGACCGCCATCGTGAGCAACACGCTCGACTACGGCAAGTTCAACCTCCTGGACACGACCGACTATATCAAGGGGGTGTTTCCGGTGTGGAAGGAGCTGGGCTTCCACTTCGACGCCATCGCGACGGGATTTATCGCGTCGGAGCAGCAGGCCGATCTCATCGCCCGCTACTGCCGTGAGCAGGAGGCCACGGGGACGGCCGTCTTCGTCGATCCCATCATGGGCGACGAGGGCAAACTCTACAACGGCGTGACGCCGGCGACCATCAACAGCATGAGGGAAATGCTCTCCGTGGCCCATCTCTGCTACCCCAACTACACGGAGGCGTGCTACCTCACGGACAAGCCCTACCGCCCCGAGGGCGTCTCGGCAGAGGAGGCCCGCCAGCTGGTGGAGGAGCTGCGCCAGATCGGTCCAAAGTCGGTGCTCATCACCTCCATCCCCATCGACGGCCAGCCTTCCGTCATCGGCTACAACCACCTGACCGGCACTTGGTTCACCCATGTCTATACGGAGATTCCCGTTCACTTCCCGGGCACGGGCGACATTTTCTCGGCCATCCTTATCGGCCACCTCCTCAACGGCACGCCCCTGGAGGCCAGCACGCGCCGCGCCATGGACGGCGTCTATACGCTCATAGACCACAACAAGGACAACGAGGACAAAAACCGCGGCATCCCCGTGGAGCAGTTTCTCTCCCTGCTCTGACGCTGTGCGCCAAGGCCCGTGAGGACCACAAACAGACGTGTTGGGACAGAACGACTCTTCTGTCCCAACACCATTTCCAGGACAAGCCAAAACACCTCGCCGAAGGTTGCTTACGACTGCGCCCGGTGGCTACTTAAGACCAGGCCTGATCGTAGCTTAGGACCACCAAAAGGCAAAATACACTTGCCAACCGAGCGCGCTTGCCGAGCCCACCCTATTAACGTTATAACGTTTAACGTTTTTGTTTTGGCGCAAGAAAAAGTCATATTAACAGTTTGAAACTTCCGTGGGCTTCCGTATTGCCGCAGCCAGGGTCGAGGTTTGAGAGGACAAAAATGGTTCATCCGGAAAATCGAGTGGTAGGTTTTGTTCATAGTTGTTTCCCTTGCAGCAACCCTTGGCCAGCATGGACTCGAAGAGTCGATGTCCCCGCGAAGCGTTGTTACTTGTTGTAAAAGTTGTTCAAGTTGTCTTTTATGTGTCCACGTCGAATCACTCCATTTTCCGGAAGAACCTTTTTTTGCTGAGGGGCAAAGAAGCGATCAAGCGCTATGAGATAATTTCGCCGACGAGCTCCGCCCTTTGCTGCTCCAACATCTCACACCACAAAGTCGACCCTTGCAGTTTGCTGGCAGGGATGTACTCGCGAAACTTCTCGTAGAAATCGATACCTTTCCCATCGGGAACGCTAAAGTCTTCTTCCGAGATGAGCTCTACCCAGTCCAGCAAGTCGGCATACTTCTCCATCTGTTCGTAGGAAAGATGAAGTTCGGGATTACCCGACAATTCATGCCAGTCCCACTTGTCCTTGAACGCCTCTACCAACTTTGGCGTCAAAACCTTCTCGACGGCACACGCCGAGAAAATCTTCCAGTTGATGCGCTTGGAGAACTTGCCAACCATAGGGATCGTCCATCGGATGTAGGGGTTTAGCGAAATATCTTCCCAACTCACACGATCCTGATACTTCTCAAGCAGGGGCTCGCTCCACGCAAAACCCAGAGATAGGTCTTTCCACGCTTCCTCGACGAGGATGTTGCGCATGAATTCGTCATTTGTTTTCTGTTCCATCTTCATTGCTTATTCTATCATATTGTTTGACTGTTCGACTGTTTGTCTGTGCAAAGTTCGGCACAAGATATGCCAAATAACGACATAGCTATGCAAAAAATGGCAGACCGAGGCACAAAAGCACCGAAATAGTTTAAGTTACAATTTGCTCACCTTATTAGTGAGGCGAGCAAAACTATCCAACTTGGACTTTTCAATTTTCGCTCGTTTCTCAACATCGGCATGTCGCATTCGAAAACAAAAACGTTAAACGTTTTCTATAACGGGTGATCCCCTGCCCTCCCCAGCCCTCTGCCAAATGGATGGATAGCCCTAATTTGATGACACCTCGTGCGTTCATGACATCTTGCTTGCTCTATCCATATGGAGCGTGCTTCAAATTACCTAATTTGCTTGTTTTTGCTCTCCATATTCGCAAAAAAGAGATGTTGAGATAAAAAATCAAGCATAACTCTGATCTTTCTCGTCGAAAAGTTTTGACCATTCAAGATGAATGCGTGATTTTGCAGGAAAATTATCGTCAAATTCGCAATATCAGAGAAGATGGCAACAAGAATACAGAAAATAATGGAGTTACCCCCCCGCAGACTTTATGTTTGGCGACTGGCGCTCACACGGCAGGGGCTGAATGCCAAAGGGCAATATGCCTACATGAAGAGTGGATGGCTGAACAGAACATCAAAGGGTGTGTACGTCTTGAGCGGCACCACGCCCAAACTGCTCCATGCCATATCTGCCTACAACAACCAGTTGTCGAAGCAATGTATCGTTGGTGCTTATACCGCCCTCGAACTGCGTGGTTATTCTCACTATCTGTCATTGGGCAAACCGCAAGCTTATCTATTTACAGGAAGAACAAACAAGCTTCCCTCGTGGATGCTGTCTCGCGTTTGGGACATGACGGTGAAGTATATGACTACTTCTTTTCTGGGGGATGACTTGCTTGGAGAGGAGACAATGACCGTTGAAGACGACCGCCTTTGGGTGTCCTCACCTGAGCGTGCTTTCTGGAATGCCTTCACCTGCCAGAGTCTGCCTCCGCGCTCCTAGACCTATATTATATAACGAAGAGACTGACTACGCTTCGGCCTAAACTGGTGCAGTCGTTGCTCGAAACCTGCTCCTCGCAAAAGGTAAAGCGGCTCTTTGCATATATGGCAGAAAAAGCCGGACATCCTTGGTTCAAGGCGCTGAAACTTGAAACCGTCCAACGGGGCACGGCGCGATACATGGTGGTGCCAACAGGAAAGTATATCGCCAAATACAATATGATCATACCCAAAGACCTTGCAGAGTATGAATGATAACAATATAATCGGCAGGGTTTACGGTGGCACCGCCAACAACCTCTTCCAGAAAGACCTGCCTTTGATTATCTGTTTTCTGATAATTATCTATTTGATTCAACAATGCTAGCAATTCTTACACTAACTTCATATAGTAGGTATAACGGAATTGTTACCAAAACAAGAGTCATCAAATCTGGAGGTGTTATAATTGCAGCAACAAGCATAATGACAATCAAAGCATGTTTCCTATATTTCGCCAATAGTTGTGACGATATGAATCCTAATTTTGCCAAAAAGAACATAATTACTGGCAATTGAAAAACAATTCCCATGATGAAGGTTAAAGTCGTAAATGTTTCAACGTAAGAGTCCAATGTAATAGTGCTTCGAATATTTTCTGAAACACTATATGTACCCAAAAAACGGAATGAAATTGGAAACAATATATAGTAGCTCATGAGGACTCCTACTATAAACAATAAATATATTATTACAGCTACGCTTACCGAGTACTTCTTTTCGCTTTCATAAAGTGCAGGAGATACGAATTTGAATAGTTCATAAAGGATATAAGGCGAAGCTCCTAACAACCCCAAATACACAGATGTTGTAATATGGGTCATGAATTGACTGGACAAGTCTGTTGCGATCAAATCAACATGGAATTTTTCAAAATGGAAATCATAACCACACAACGATACGACATTCTCTATTAACGAATATGTGGTGAAATTGTATTCACTTGGGGCTAACAATAGTCCCCAAGTGGTCTCTTTACAAAAGAAGATTATTACAGAGAGCGTGCCAGCAACAGCAATAATGCGAAATAACATTCGACGGAACACTTCTAAATGTCCGCCGAATGTCATTAAATTAGAATCGTGTTCTTTAGTCATTTTTCAATTCATCTTTTGATGGATTTTCTTCTGACTCTTTCTTTTCTACTTCCTCATTAGGATTTTCATCGGCTTCTTTGATGTCATTGACTCCTTTTTTGAACTCACGGACACCTTGCCCTAAGCCTCTCATCATTTCTGGCAGTTTCTTACCACCAAACAATAGTAAGGCTATGCCACCAATAAGCAGCAATTCTGTAGAACCAATAAATAGCAACTGTGTTGCAAATAGCAAATGTATCATTTAACTTGCTCTGTTACAAGATAAATACTACATGTATCGAAGTCGATTTCCCAATTACCGCCTTCGGCACTTTCCCAGTTATACTTTTCGCTCATACGATTCCACCAGTTTTGAAACTTAGATCCCGTTTCACCGAGGTCCTTCACCAGCTTCTCATATAAAGCCTCATTATCTACTGTGAGAATTTGGGACAACTCGTTTAATCCGTTGCGACGTTCGAAGAGTGTCTGAATTTCATTATGCTCTTCAGGTGTTACCTGCCCTACAAGTTTATTTGCCATATTATTATTTGATTGAATCTATTATACTTTTAATTGTATCAGATGCAACTATCTTGGAAGTTCCTTTACAAGAATTCAAACATGTGGCTCCACAAGTTGCTGTACAATCAGAAGCGCAGGAAAAGCCGCATCTTCTTGCACAGGTTGATGTACACGTATCTCGGCACATTATATTGCAAGTATTCTTGCAGTTCCCCGCACAATATCCACTGCAAGACCCGGTACAACTGTTTTTACACGATGAAGGCTTTCTGATTGTATCTGTAGTTGTACTGTCTTTCTTGTGATGATACTCGTGTGCAGTTTGACTTGTACAATTCTTACCACATGTATTTCTACAACTATCAGCACAGCCGCTCGAACATGATTTTCCACATGCATTGCCACACCCAGCCATTGCACTACCAGAACATCTCCCATCACAGGCTGCCACACAGGACGCATAGCATGACGCATAGCATGATCCTTGACAAAAACCACGACATCCAGTCACAATATTTGCAATGGCACATACTGATGGCAAAATTGGCAATGCCATTACTGACATTATTATCGCCATCCTCTTGAAAAAAAATCTTCTGCTGACTACATCACTATCACCATTCATCTCTCTTTTCAAATGGATCTATGTAATCTATTTCTTTTATTCCTTCCTGTTCAGTAAGGAAAGAACCATGCTTGCGAATGCTATTTAGCAGTTTACGGCTAGCATTGCGCTCCAGATGTGCAACGACACATTGTTCATGACTTGGAGTGTTTACCTCATAAGTCATTTTTCTATTAAGTAGAATGCAGCGTTTGCATTGATAAGCATCACAATTACGGCATATTGGAGCATAAGCCAACTTATATAGTTGAGGATTTTTGATATCAAGTCCATCATATATATTACCTATATTATATCCTTTATTACAAATATCCCCCATTGTCCTTTCATGACCATCGATAGTAGGAAGATTATAAAAGGCTGGACAAACATAAAATTTACCATCTGGTGCTAATGTAATGTTATTTTCTCCTGCATTACAGTTGTTCATTTCAGACAAGACCATTCTATCCGTCAACAAATTCAATTGAGGAGATTTTCCGTCAACAAACATCTGCTCTACAATTGACGACAAAGATGTTAAAATCTCTTCGTATTTTTTGAAATCCTGTTCGTCAAATGTTTCTATATCAGTAAGAACAACATTTAATCTTGAAACCTTAGACAAGACATCTTTTAGGAAAAGGAATCTATCAAAGAAATCAAGTTTGGACGTTCGCAAAATATATGATTGTCCCTGTATGAAAGGATAAAATTGCATACCTGTCCAATCACTAAAAACAACAACATCTGCTTCGTTTCGCAATTTGCTGTCTATACTTGTAGAAGGAACTATCTTACAATGATCAATCGTGTCTATAATATCATTGTATTCTTCTGGAAGAGAATATTCTGGATATACGAACTGGATTGTAAGGTTTTCCAGCATTGCATATTTTATCCCATCCTTCAATACATCGATAGGAATAAGATTGTGCTTAACTTTGTCATTCTGGTAATGACAATATGACACGCTCGTGTCATCTAACAAGATTATCAAATACTGTAACATGGCTTAACAATTTATATTAGAGTGAGTGTTTACAGGAAGGTCTTCTTTTCTTTGCCCTTCTTTTTCTAATTTACGATAAAGTTTATTCCAATAGTAGTTGTTGGCTCTGACTCTGGCTTTGTGCATTTTACAAATTGCTGTTGCTCTTTGGAAAAAAGTATATGTATCTGCAGCATCGTAATTTTCACCTTGACACCATGCGCAGCCTCCAGCTACTTCACAATCGACACATTCGTTTGTGCTCTGTGTGCATCTATCTAGCGATAAAAATGGACGAAGCTTATTATAGTCTATACCATTTTCTATATCACCGATAACACATTCTTTTTTGTCCCGTAATGAATATTGGGCAAAACGTGTACATGGATAGAATTTTCCTGCGGCATCAACAGATAACATTCGTCCTGCTCCACACCAATTTTGGTTTTCTTTCACTTTATCAAGTGGTTTACCTATTGTCTCGCTAAAGAAAGAGCATACATAGTCTTTATAATAATCATTGTCGATTATTAAGTCTGCTAATTTCAATAATTCTGTTTCGAAAGCTTTGTCATCTCCTTCGCTCCATACGTCCTCATATACACAGTTGATATTTACCTCATGTATGCCTAAAGAATAAAGGTGCATAACGCTTTCTGCAATATATGGTATATCAGGAGAGCTAATTGTTACTTTTGTTGACGCATTCGGAAATTGTTGTAGCCAAAGTGGAATGTTTTTGGCAACGTCTTGGTATGAACCTTTGGAAGAAATCTTGTATATTCTGTTAAGATCATGCTTTTTTTCTGTTCCGTCAATAGTGATGCCGATACTTAAATGATTGCGGTTTTTTTTGATGAAATCTTGAATTTTCTTCTCATGATAGTTTATTCCATTTGTTGAGAAACTGAAACGGAAAGAATTAAACCAGTGATGATTGAGTCTGAACATTTCGATTTTCAGATAATCACAGATTTTATCTATGAGATCTATTTCTAAAAAAGGCTCACCGCCTATAAAATCGAATACTACAGATTCCTCTGGCATGTCGTTTTCGTGGGCAAGAATGTAGTCAATTGCTTTCTTGGCAATACCGAAAGACATTCGTTCTTTCGAGTTTTTGCCAACTAGATAACAATATTTACATGCCAGTTGACAATCTTTAGTTACGATGAAAGTAATGGTTTTTGACATACCACTCTTCCAGTCTTTTGAACGCTGTTTAATATTTGTCATAAAAAACTCCAGTTGTTTTCAATTTGTTGAAGTAATAATTTTTTGCACGTACTTTTGCTTTATGCATTTCACACGCATAAGTGGTTCTGACAAAAACGCTTCCATTTTCAGAAGAATCATAGTTCTCGGCTGGACACCATTTGCATCCACTTGCAACTTCGCAATTTATACATTCTTGTGGAAACACGGTGTTGTTGATAAATGACTCCATGGCACGCATCTTGTTTTTGTCTATGCCGTGTGAAAGATCTCCTATTGTTCTTGCTGGTTTAGTTCTTAATGAATAATCAGCATATCTTATACATGGGAAAAAAATGCCTTCCGAGTCAATTGACAATGTCATTGTACCACAAGGAGACAGTTTGTTTTCTGCAGAAATTGGATGACCTATAAAATCGTTGAAAGCTGAAATCTGTAATTGTTTCCACAAATTGTTGTTTATGATATAGTCGGCAAAACAAATTAATTGTTCTTGAAACAATTTGTCGTCACCTTTTTTCCAAACGTTTTCTACTACAGGATTGACATCAATTCGTTTTATGCCTAACTCAATTAAGTGTTTAAGACTTTCATAAACATAAGGCACATCATCATGCGATATAGTCATTTTCGTGCCTTCATTTGGAAATTGACTTATCCATAAACGTACGTTTCTGATAATATCTTCGTATGATCCTTTCCCATTGGGGAATATACGGTTCTGGTCATTTTTGACTTTATTTCCATCTATGGATATACTGATAGACAAATGGTCTTTATACATTTCTATAAAATTTTGAACTTCAGCTTTGTCATAAAGTAATCCGTTTGTGGTAATTCTTATTTGGTATGTTGAAAGCCATTTATGGTTGTTGCGTGACATATAATCTACAATGTAGTTCATAACATCTGCAATAAGTTTAATTTCAAGCAACGGCTCGCCGCCTATAAAATCAAAGACCGCTTTGTCAACATTTTGTAGAAAAGGCTCTGCAAAAATGTAATCAATAGCTTTTCGAGCTACGCCAAAAGTCATCTTATGTGCATAGTTTTTACCAATTAAAAAGCAATACTTGCATCTCAACTGACATGCCTCTGTGACAATAAATGTAAAAGTACGTTCGCTCATGAGTATTTAGGTAGAATGAGGGTGTACCTCTAACACTAGAAGTTTTTGGTACACCCACACATTAGAGTACAACAAACATTTTATCGTCCGTTGCAAGATGCATCACATGTTGATCTACAACTGTATTGACAGCCAGTTTTACAACTAGCATAGCATTGGTTATAGCACGTTGCAGAACAACCGCCACTGCAAGCACCCTTGCAATCACTTGAACATGCACAAAACTCTGATTCCGCTGCATTCGAAATCATAGGAACATTAGCCATAATGGCTAAACCTAAGATTGGCAAAGCTCCTTTGGCTGCCTTCTTGAAGAACTCTCTTCTAGACTGGAGTCCCTCGTTTTTTTCGTTCTTTTTCATAATAAATAAACATTAAATTAATAATTGCCTTGTGGCGTTATTTGAAACTCTCGATAAATATTGTTGGAATATAAGCAGTTGCAACTAAGCATAGACCTGATATTTCCACAACTACACGTTGTTGTCCTGCAATGCGAGCCACTTTTCCAATGACTCCCTCAAATTCTCCGCCTATTACCTTAACTGTATCGCCGCTTTTATAATGGCATTGTTCAGCTGATACAATCCGAACGTGTTCATTGTTAGTGCTTGTCGCTTTTATGAAGTTCGTCATGGCAATAAATGGAATGGTGAGGGGAGGATGTTTTCCGTTTTCTTCTAAAGGCTTTGTTTTGTCAAGATAATACTTCAGTATTGAATATCCATCGCCTTTTTTCTTGATAATCGAATTGGCGACTTCTCTTGTGGCGTATATGAAAATGAGATTGGGAAGAAGAGGCTGTAGTATTCGCTTCTTCTTCCCAATCTCTTTCTTTGCGACATAATGCATAGGAGTATATGACTGTACTTCTGCATTTGCTATAATGACACGAGCCTTTTCTGTTCTGTTGTAAGTCACTCTTAAAACAAACCAATGGTGTCCTTCTTTATGTGCATAGTCCGAGGACACCCCTGTTTGTGAGCGTTGTGCTTCGGGGGTAACATTGGGGATAAGTCCAACGTGAGGAGATCTGCTTCGACCTCGATGGGTATGCGCATTAATCAATGCGTTCATATCGTTTTCTGTGTCTTGCATAAAGCTAGCACTCATAGACACTAAAAAGCGTGGAATCGTCGCGTTGTCCATTCCACACACTGAGGCTCTTGCATTGCCTATCTAAGTCGAACAGACAACGTCAGAGCCCACGCCGATATGAATATCGTCACCACAAAGAGACCTATATAATACAATTGACTGGGTCCGGGTAGGGCGCAATCAATGCTTACAAGGTCTCCGCGGGATTGATATAATCACACCCGGGACATCTACCGTTGACTATATTCGAGACTTAGATACTGAGAGTTGCAAGATTTCAGTGTGTCTCAAACACAGCGTCGAGTAAACGCCTTCAATATGTCTTGGACTAGTTCCCTCCCAAGCCCGCTTTGCATGAGAAAGTCTTAGGCTTCATCACACTTAGCACGGCGTGAGCTACATCATGAATGCGTTCATTTGGACATGTCCTTTAATGGCATTTTTTTAGATGTTGTAGTCCGAATGCAAAGGTATGTCTTTTTTCTAAGATAAAAAAATTTTTTAGTAAAAAATGTCTTTGTGGCCATATTCCTGTAGTGTTTAATGTTAAAGACGGCATTTTTTACGAAACCGTTCAATAAGGTGCGTATATATGAAAGTAAAAAACGCAATATCGCAATCTAAAGCCTTGCATCAACAATAGGAACAGATACGAATAAGGAAGTAAGAACATTATGACCTTACTTCTTAACCCTAGTTTGCCCCTCGCTAAAGGTTTTTCTTGTAATCCAGCACTTTACGATTCTCATTTGCGCCGCTGTGTACTACAAACTTTTTGGGATTTTGATTTTCCTGAATGGCATTTTCTTGTACTTCAGCCGCTCGTAAATCTCATCGGCAGACTTGTTCGGCTCACTGCAAAGTCTCATTTGGACCTTCGCGCCAAGGGCATTCGTGGCCTCCGTGGCGTATGCGTTTATTGAAAACCAACTTGTTAGCAACTGTAGAGGCCCTAAAAATTGATAAAAATTTATTGAGTATCAAACGTGGATTAACGTTATAACGTTTAACGTTTTCTACAACGGGTGATCCGCTGCCCTCCCACAAATAAAGGGATGAACGAAGAACGATCGAAGAGTGATCGAGACCCTATCGAGAATCGAACGAGAAGTTATCGAAAAGTAAAATTATAAACAACCAGTCATATTTGTTCGCTGTCACCGAATAAAAAAAGTGGATTTTATTTTGTGCCACCGAATAAAAACCATGTCTTTGCAGAAAAAGCAGAGTATGGATAAGGAAATGTTTAGAACAATCATATCTGAGAATCAAGAATATATAGGAAGCATCCCATTGGTGGAGCGTCCCCTTGACTTGGAAGAGCATGGCAACTATGTGTTTGTGGGTGTAAGACAGGCAGGAAAGTCCTACTTGTTGTATCAACGTGTGCAGCAATTATTGGCAGAAGGAAAGCTTTTGGAGGACATTGTTTATGTAAACTTCGACGACGAGCGTCTGCAAGGGATGGCTGCAACAGACTTCGATCTCATAATTCAAGCTTTTCCGAGTTGTCCAACACCTTAAGCGTTAAAGATTGGAAAAACGTACCACACCGACCAAATTAATCTTGCATGCACCAAAGCATCACAGAAAACAACTTAAGACATACTCGAGGCTTGCCCCTATTAACGTTATAACCTTTAACGTTTTTGTTTCACCTCATGCGTCTTAATGTCCCATTCTTGATGTATCTACTGCCTTTACGTTCTTATTCTTGTAGTCACCAAACTTATAGACAACTGCAAAAGTGACAGATGCCCAGTTGTAGTTGATCTTCATTCGATAGTCTTGGTTGCCCTGCACAGAGCGGGTGTCGTATGGGTTGTTGAAGATGTTGTTGCCATTAAGGCACAATCCCCATTTACCGTCATGCGACGACCATTGCAGTTTGGCATTCATTCTGAAGATAGGACTTATGTCGTAGACTCCTTGTATAGCCTTTGTCTGATAGAAAGGATTAAGAATTAGACGCAAGTCTTGAGAGTTGCATAGTTTTACAGATGCAGTACCTCCAAGTATCACAGAGAGTTTCTTGCGATTGAATGGCAAGTCGAAGAAATTACTGCTCTTGTCGTGCTTGTAGGTTCCTACAGCAAACACATTGCCATTGAGCCATTTGCCAGCATTGAATATGACTGATGCCTGCAGTCCAAAGCTATTGGAATAGTCGAAGTTGGTTTCCTTCATTATCACTGCCATGCGGTCTGTGGTTTGATATGGCAACTGCACGAAATAGTCTGGCTTCAGACTTGCAAAAGCCATAAGCGTATAACGTCGCTTTATCTGCCACATCAGATTGACATTATAATAAGAGAAGGGTTTCAAATCGGGATTGCCATGTATCTCGGTGTAGGTGGACGAGTAGAACACATTGCTCATAGTGGACCAATAACTCGGGAACTCAGAGTTGGAACTGAATGATAGATTGAGCAGGTGGTTATCGTTGACGTTCCACAAAGCATTGAGCGTAGGATAGACGCGCCACTTATCCCAAATCGGCGAGTGGTATTGCTCGGCAGCAACAGATGCTTCAAGACTAATAGCCTTGTTTATCTGCTTGCTGAAACCTGCATATATGTTCCATATACGCTCGTTGAGGTCCACGCTGCTTGTCCCATCGGGCAAAACGCTCCCATCCTTGTCTATTGTGGTCTGATAACTCTTGTTGCTTGTGAATTGCCCTTTCACGCCATACGACAATCCCCAACAATTTGCCAAGGAATGGGTTTGGTCGGCTGTGAACATCCATTTGTTGATGGTCTGCTCACTGCCGCTTGTCAGGTTGCGTTCCGTTTCCGGCATGCTTTCATCCGTATGCATCGTGCCGTCGAGGGCTTGTTGCTGAGGTGTGCAATAGTAAGTGTACGAACCGCTAAGGGTTAGTCCGAAAGGAAGCACGTAGTTAACATCCACATTGTGCAGATATTCATGACTGTCACGATGCATTCCGCTTATGCTTGAACCTGTCGTGCGGCTGTTTGAGTTTGTCTTGTCCCATTGTCCCGTATAGGCTACGTCAAGACGATTGTTCTTGCTAAAGGTGTAATTCATCCCCAGTCGGTAGTCGTGTGTAATGCCAAACGACTTCTGCCCGGTTTCATCATTATAGTGTATACGATTGTTGCCAAGTGGATGATTGGCTATGCGTGAAGACTCACCGTATGAATTGCCATTAACTAATTTGTATTGTGCATCCAGCCCGAACTTGCCTCTTTGCATGGAAAGATATAAATCGCCAAAACCTTTGGCGTGTTTGGTTTGCACCAAGCCGCCAATAATCTGTCCCGATAGTTGATTGGTGCCGGCATAGTCTTTCGTAACGATGTTGATAGCCATACCACGCACATGATAGCGAGCAGGGGCAGACAGCATCACCTCGGCTTTTGCCAACTGTGCGGCTGGCATTGCCTTCAGACGCTCTGTCAGTTGTTCCTGCGTCAATGTGGTGGCTTGTCTGCTGAAAACGGAGGATATCCACCCACCCAAAACGGGGA